>ENA-OZAA01000257-OZAA01000257.1-human-gut-metagenome-genome-assembly--contig:-NODE-257-length-34983-cov-6.032839_pt1 | contig 34983 bp, 33 predicted proteins | sample MGYA00244204_ERZ653492 | MGnify/ENA primary metagenome ERZ653492 (study PRJEB26926, sample SAMN06164980) | human gut metagenome | biome: ENVO:00009003; feature: ENVO:2100002; material: ENVO:00002003... | reverse complement strand
TGTGGGCTACGGAATTTTCATCGAGAATATGCTCCAGGCAGCGGGATAAAAATCAGCTCTCCCGGAGAGATTTTCCGGGAGAGCTAGTTCGATAAACCGGAATTTGTTACGCTGTTGCACTTTCCAGCAAAGTGAGCATTTTGTTATCGCAATCAATTTCGTATCGCAGACCCAACGGAAAAACACCAATAGGATACGCATGTCCCACATTAACATTGTACAGGATTGGGAGGTCTGGCAAATTTGCCTCAAATCCAGCAACCTGCTTGTATACATCCTTATACTTCTCCAGTTTTTCTTCCACAGCAGGCTTGCCAACAATAATTCCGTTGATGGCATGCAGTATGCCTTGGGCATGCAAATTCCGCAAAAACCAAGATAGAACCATTTCATGCATATCAACTTCGCTTGTTTCAATCAGCAAAATCTTGCCTTTCCACTGGTCTAATGTGGGCCACAAAGAAGTTCCGAGCAACTCTGGGAATACATCGATACACCCGCCCAGCAGCTCACCAGTTACTTTTCCGCTACCTTGTATAACCTCATAGCCTGTGTTAGGGTAACGAGGGGTAGCCTGGTTCATATTATCTTCTTTCCACCAAACCTTGTCCTTTTCATAGCTGCAAAAATCGCTGCAAGGAATCGGCAGGGTGTCCTGGGGAGTAAACAATGTCTTTTCCATGGCCTGTTTGGTGTATTCGTTGATAGCAACATATTCTGCGAGATTGTTCATCACAGACAGACCGTAATAGGATACAAGTCCCGCCTGGTGCATCATAAAATGGTTTGTTGTGGAATCCGAAAAGCCAGTAAATATCTTGGGGTTATTCCGCAAAACATCGAAGTCTATGTAGGGCAGAAGTCTTATTGTATCATCGCCGCCAATGGCATTAAATACGGCTTTGATTTCTGAATCCCTAAAGGCATCCATCAAATCCTGCGCCCTTGCTTCTGGGTGCCGATACAGATAGTCAATCCCTTTTAATGCGTTAGGCATAGCTACAACTTCTAATCCGTATTCTTCCAAACGTTTCTTGGCAAGTTCGTATTTATGAATAAACATCTTCTCGCCAATCATTCCTCGTGACAAGGAAACGATTGCAACTTTATCACCTTTATACAATCTTTTAGGCTTAATCATAATTCTACCTCTTTGTTCTCTTAAACATCTCGTCAAATTCCGATTTATGAATGCAGGGACAGCAAATGTCCTCCCCGTGAAATCATTCCTTTTGAATCCGTTTTTCAATGTCTTCAATCGACGGCAGCTGCTGTTGCAGTTCTTCCGGCAAATTGCTGGTTACTTTATACGCACTGACACCCATGGGCTTGGACATATCCTTGAGCGCATACTCCGCCACCAAATCATTTTTGCTCTTGCACAGCAGCAGACCGATGGAGGGGTGGTCGTCATCCTTTTTTAGAATCCCATCCACCGCTGAAAGGTAGAAATTCAGCTGCCCGGCATATTCCGGCTTGAATTCACCGGTTTTCAGTTCGATTACCACATAGCAGCGAAGATTCAAGTTGTAGAAAAGGAGGTCGATATAAAAATCATCTCCGCCCACATTCAGGTGATATTGGTTCCCAAGGAAAGCAAATCCTGTTCCCAATTCCAGCAGGAGCTTTGTAACATCTTTCACAAGCGCCTGCTCAATATCCCGCTCCACCATATCTTCCTTAAACGGGATAAAGTCAAACACATAGGGATCCTTCATCGTCTGTGCTGCAAGCTCACTTTGCGGGGAGGGTAAGCGTTCCTCGAAATTTGCTATTTTCTTAGCCAGCGCTTGGCGTTGATAGAGCCCTATCTCAATTTGGTGTACCAAAACATTGCGTGACCACCCGTTCCCAGCTGCTTGGTTGGCATACCAAATGTGCTCCTCCGCTGTCCTCACCTTATCCATCAATGCAATGTGATGATACCACGTTATTTGTGCAAGCGCCGCTTGCACAATTTCAAAGTTCGGAAAACGGAGCGCAAACTTTGCCATATACTTGAGATTGCGCACAGAATACCCTTTTGCCTCCGGGAATGCCAGCTTGATGTCTGTGGCAAGGTTCTCAATAAACTTATTTCCCCAGGTTTTATGCTCGTTGATGGCTGACCCAATGTCGTAGTACAGGCATATCAGTTCCTTATTGACATTCAGCGCCGCTCTATATTGCGCACTTTGAATTTCCTGCTTGATGCCCTGCACCAAATCCATATATTCGCCGCTGTTCATCAGCATTTGCAAATCCCCCATTCTCATGAAGCGAAACACATCTTTTTCTTTGGATATTTTACCATACAGAGAAAAATAAAGCAATTGGCTTTCTACAGTACAAACGAAAAGGCTTTACAAACATATCGTGTTGTCCATAATGGCAATCACTCATGAGCGGCAGCCCCATCATCCAGGACGGGCGGCTCATCGGTGCCGTCACCCACGTTCTGGTGAATGCGCCGGATGTGGGCTACGGAATTTTCATCGAGAATATGCTGGAAGCCGCAGGATAAAAACAGGCCCGGGAACCCCCGGGCCTGCAACTATCAAAGGATGGGCACTACAGCACCGAGTGCACAGTCAAAGCCGCTGAAATCCAAGGAACCGTGTGCCCTGGAAGGAGAGGTTGCCTCTGTCCCCTTCTACCAGCAGACCATACTCGTTACCTGCCAGTGAAAACTCCATGCGGTCCCCGCTTTCCACCTGAAAGGTGGCATAGTAGGTGGTGGAGGTATGGTGTAGGCCGGTATCATTGCCATTGGAATGGCGGGTCACATTGGTACGCTTGGCAACCACCGTCGCCGGAACCGTCAGTCTGGGGGAATTGTTGTTTTTATGCCACTGCCCCAGGCTGCTGATCGCCACAGAAACAATGGACACAGCCACCACCGCAAACAAAATCAGAAACAAAGTTTCAAACAAATCAAACCCCACGCCAAAACCCATGCGCTCTCCCCCATTTCGGCTCAATTTTTCTATAATATACCACACGCGAGAAAATACGTCAAATTAAGATTTTTTACACATCCCATTCAGTCAGCCAAAGGGCGGGCAATCCAGGAAGCGTTGGGGCCTAAGCAACTATTGCCAAATATGCCAAAAATCCCCCACTCCGAGGAGTGGGGGATAGAGGGGATCAATTAGTTGTCGAAGATCTCGGTGACGACGCCGGAACCGACGGTACGGCCGCCCTCACGGATAGCGAAACGCAGGCCCTTCTCGATGGCGATGGGGGTGATCAGCTCAACCTTCATGACGACGTTATCGCCGGGCATGCACATCTCGACGCCCTCGGGCAGGGTGATGATGCCGGTCACGTCAGTGGTACGGAAGTAGAACTGAGGACGATAGTTGTTGAAGAAGGGGGTATGACGGCCGCCTTCTTCCTTGGACAGGACGTAAACCTGGCCGGCGAACTTGGTCAGAGGATGGATGGAACCGGGCTTAGCCAGAACCTGGCCTCTCTCGATGTTCTTCTTGTCGATACCACGCAGCAGAGCGCCGATGTTGTCGCCGGCTTCTGCGAAGTCCAGCAGCTTGTGGAACATCTCGATGTCGGTAACGACGGTGTTCAGCTTGTCCTCACGCAGGCCGACAATCTCAACAGCCTCGTTCTTCTTGATGATGCCACGCTCCACACGGCCGGTAGCAACGGTACCACGACCGGAAATGGTGAAGACGTCCTCGACAGGCATCAGGAAGGGCTGGTCAGCCTTACGGTCGGGAGTGGGGATATAGGTGTCAACAGCGTCCATCAGCTCCTTGATGCAAGCATACTCGGGAGCATCGGGGTCCTTGGAGTCGCTGATCAGAGCGTTCAGAGCGGAGCCCTTGATGACAGGAGCTTCCTCGTCGAAGTCGTAGGAGGCCAGGGTCTCACGGACTTCCATCTCCACCAGCTCCAGCAGCTCGGCATCGTCAACCTGGTCGCACTTGTTCAGGAAGACAACGATAGCGGGCACGCCAACCTGACGGGCCAGCAGCAGGTGCTCCTTGGTCTGAGCCATGGGGCCGTCGGTAGCAGCGATAACCAGGATAGCGCCGTCCATCTGAGCAGCACCGGTAATCATGTTCTTGATATAGTCGGCGTGACCCGGGCAGTCAACGTGAGCATAGTGACGCTTGTCGGTCTGATACTCAACGTGAGCGGTGTTAATCGTGATACCACGAGCCTTCTCTTCGGGAGCCTTATCGATGGAAGCGTAGTCCTCGAAATCAGCGTAACCCTTCAGGGACAGGTACTTGGTGATAGCGGCGGTCAGAGTGGTCTTGCCGTGGTCAACGTGGCCGATGGTGCCAATGTTGACATGGGGCTTATTTCTCTCAAACTTCTGCTTAGCCATTTGAAATATTCCTCCTGTTAATAGAAATAAAATGAATACATTTTTTCGTGCGTAGTCCGCACATCAGTTACAGAGTAACACAATTTGCGGAGAAACACAAGAGATATTTTGTAAATTTCGAAAAAATCAAGGGCAATTCAGGAAAAATTAACCTTTGGTGCGGCTCTTGATAATCTCTTCGCTCTTAGACTTGGGCAGCTCGGTGTAGTGGCTGGGCTCCATGGAGTACTGGCCACGGCCCTGGGTCTTGGAACGCAGGTCGGTAGCGTAACCGAACATCTCAGCCAGAGGCACATTGGCGTCCACCTGGACGGAGCCGGTACGGGTGATCTGACCCAGGATGTTACCACGGCGGGCAGTAACGTCGCCGATGACAACGCCCATGTATTCGTCAGGCACCACAATGGCAACCTTCATGATGGGCTCCAGGATGCAGGGATTGGCCTTCCGGCAGGCCTCCTTGAAGGCCATGGAACCGGCAATCTTAAATGCCATTTCAGAGGAGTCAACCTCGTGATAAGAGCCGTCGTACAGAGTGACCTTCACGTCCACCACAGGGAAACCAGCCAGGACACCGGCGGTCATTGCACCCTGAATACCGGCATCGACAGCGGGGATATATTCCTTGGGAATGGCGCCGCCGACAACAGCGTTGATGAACTCATAGCCCTTGCCGGGCTCGTTGGGCTCCACACGAATCTTGACATGACCGTACTGGCCCTTACCGCCGGACTGACGGGCATACTTGGTCTCCTGCTCCACAGACTTGCGGATGGTCTCCTTGTAAGCAACCTGGGGAGCGCCCACGTTGGCCTCCACCTTAAACTCACGGAGCAGACGGTCCACAATGATTTCCAGGTGCAGCTCGCCCATGCCGGCGATGATGGTCTGACCGGTTTCCTCATCGGTGTAGGTGCGGAAGGTGGGATCCTCTTCAGCCAGCTTGGCCAGGGCAATACCCATCTTCTCCTGGCCGGCCTTGGTCTTGGGCTCGATGGCCACGCGGATAACGGGCTCGGGGAAGACCATGGACTCCAGAATGATGGGATGCTCGGGATCACACAGAGTGTCGCCGGTGGTGGTGTTCTTCACGCCGACAGCGGCGGCAATGTCACCGGCGTAGACGACGTCCAAATCCTCCCGGTGGTTGGCGTGCATTTGCAGGATACGGCCCAGGCGCTCGTTGGTGCCCTTGGTGCAGTTCAGCACAGTGGTACCCTTCTCCAGCGTACCAGAGTACACACGGAAGTAGCACAGCTTACCAACATAGGGGTCGGTGGCAATCTTGAAGGCCAGAGCGGAGAAGGGAGCCTCGTCGGAAGCGGGACGGAAGTCCTCTTCCTCGGTCTCGGGGTTGGTACCCTTGATGCCCTTCTTGTCCAGGGGGCTGGGCATGTAATCCACCACAGCATCCAGGACTTCCTGAACACCCTTGTTCTTGTAGGAAGTACCGCAGACAACGGGAACCATCTCGTTGGCAATGGTAGCCCGGCGGATAACCGCCTTCATCTCGGGCACGGAAATCTCCTCGCCCTCCAGGTACTTCATAGCCAGGTCGTCATCCAGAGCTGTGAGGGAGTCCATCAGCTTCTCGTGGTACTCTTCAGCCAGCTCCACCATGTCCTCAGGGATTTCTTCCACACGGACATCCTTGCCCAGCTCATCATAGAAGACGTTTGCCTTCATGGTCAGCAGGTCGATATTGCCCTTGAAGAAAGCCTCGGAGCCGATGGGCAGCTGAATGGGCACTGCATTGCACTTCAGGCGCTCGTCGATCATCTCGAGGACGCGGAAGAAGTTGGCACCCATGATGTCCATCTTGTTGACGTAAATCATACGGGGGACCTTGTACTCGTCGGCCTGACGCCAAACGGTCTCGGTCTGGGGCTCGACACCGCCCTTGGCGCACAGGACGGTAACAGCGCCGTCCAGCACACGCAGGGAGCGCTCCACCTCAACGGTGAAGTCCACGTGACCCGGGGTGTCGATGATGTTCAGCCGGCAGCCCTTCCAGAAGCAGGTGGTTGCGGCGGAGGTGATGGTAATACCACGCTCCTGCTCCTGAGCCATCCAGTCCATGGTGGCAGAGCCGTCATGGGTCTCGCCGATCTTGTAGTTACGACCGGTGTAGAACAGGATACGCTCGGTGGTGGTGGTCTTACCGGCATCGATGTGAGCCATGATGCCAAAGTTTCTGGTATTTTCCAGGGAATACTGTCTAGGCATTGATTCTCTCCTTGATTACCAGCGGAAATGCGCGAAGGCCTTGTTGGCCTCGGCCATCTTGTGGACATCCTCACGCTTCTTCACAGAGGAGCCAGTGTTGTTGGCAGCATCCATAATTTCAGCGGCCAGACGTTCTTTCATGGTGTTCTCGCTGCGGTTACGGCTATACAGGGTAATCCAGCGCAGACCCAGGGTCTGACGGCGGTCGGGGCGAACCTCGATAGGCACCTGATAGGTAGCACCGCCGACACGGCGGGCCTTCAGCTCCACGGCGGGCATGATGTTTTCCATAGCCTGCTGGAAGACTTCCAGGCCGTTCTTGCCGGTCTTGTTCTCGACAATCTCAAAAGCACCATAAACGACCTTCTGGGCGACGCCCTTCTTGCCGTCCAGCATGATGCTGTTTACGAGCTTGGTAACCAGAACGGAATTGTACTGAGGATCGGGCAGAACCTCTCTCTTGGGAACATTACCTCTTCTGGGCACTTTGCTTCCCTCCTTCATAAAATAATGATTTCATCGGTACTCGAAAGTGAGTCTTTCGTTGTGCCTGGCCAGAGGTTTAATAACTCTATATTAAAACGCTGGCAAGGCCTTGCCTTGCGAAAGGGCGTGGAAAAAGTTCAGTTGAATCGGGCAGAAAAGAATTACTTCTTCTTGCCAGCCTTGGGCCGCTTTGCACCGTACTTGGAGCGGGCCTGCATACGGTTCTGTACGCCCTGGGTATCCAGAGTACCACGAACGATGTGGTAACGAACACCGGGAAGGTCCTTAACACGACCGCCACGAATCAGAACCACGGAGTGCTCCTGCAGGTTGTGACCCACACCGGGGATGTAAGCGGAAACTTCCATGCCATTGGTCAGACGCACACGGGCAATCTTACGCAGAGCGGAGTTAGGCTTCTTGGGGGTGATGGTACGCACAGCGGTGCACACGCCACGCTTCTGGGGGGAGGGCAGGGTGGTAGCCTTGTTCTCCAGGGTGTTCAGACCTCTCTGCAGAGCGGGAGCGGTGGACTTGTAGGTAACCTGCTGACGGCCATTTCTGACCAGCTGATTAAAAGTAGGCATCTATTTTCTCCTTTCTTTTGTTCTCGCCTTTCGGCGGGTATATATTCTACGGAAATGCATCCGATAGAACCAGGGTCACTGGATGACGGCTGCTGCCGCTGCACCCACCTCGATATGGCAGGCACGGCCCAATTCCGCCATGGTTGAAACGTAGGAAACAGGAACCTTATGGGCCAGGCACAGTGCCTGCAAGGGCTCTGTGACAGCAGGGTCGGCATCCTGGGCCAGGTACACCTGCCGGGCGGTTCCGGCCAGAATGGCCTTTTTCAGCTGCTTGGCGCCCACAATGCGCTTGGCAGCCCCCAAATCCGGCATTGGGCCGCACTGGGGAATCATACAATCATTCTTCGTAACCATACAGGTTGTATTATACGCAGTTTTCTGAAAATGTCAACAAAAATGTGGAGAAAACTTTTGCTATTGTGCTGAAAAACTTCTTTTGCCGGGGCTCTGCCATGGGTGTCACCCGTCGAAATACAAATGTTCTTTCGCTAAGCACGTTCACATTTCCCTGCCGCTTTTCATCCGCATCAGCAGGACGCTCCCCTCCGCTTTCAGCCATGCCTTTTCCTTTGAATAGGCCGGGAGCACCCCTTCCACCGTCTGCCAGAAGGCCGCCGAGTGGTCCATATGGAGCCGGTGCGCCAGCTCGTGCACCACCACATAGTCCCGCACGCTCTCCGGCGCCAGCATCAGCAGGCAGTTGAAATTCAGATTCCCCGCACTGGAGCAGCTGCCCCAGCGGCCCGTCTGGTTGCGGATGGTAATGCGGCCATAGGTGACCTGCATTTCCCGGGCGAAGCGCTCCACCCGGGGCGGAATGTCCTTGGAGGCCCGCCGGGCCAGGGTGCGGATGTCCTCCGGAGTCAGGGGTGCTGCCTCCCCTGCCTGTCTGGCGGCGCAAACCTTTTCCATGGTTCTGTCAATCCAGGAGGATTTTTCTTCCAGGAAGCGTGTAATCTCCCCCTGAGGAAGGCGAGCCGGTGCCCGGACAATCAGTGCCCCCTCCCGGGTGATTTGGATACTGAGGGTTTTCCGTCGGCTGCGAATTACGGTTGTTTTCCATTTGCTCATAGCTGCTCCCATTCCAGGCCGTCAATGTCACGGATGCTGTCTATACAAATGCGCTCCCCGCCGGTAAGCAGGATGGCATTTTGATATTTGTCGATTCGTTTTACCTTTCCCCTGACCCATACATAGCTGCCGCCGGGCTTGCTTGCATCCTGCCGGAAGCAGAGAAAGCGCACTTCCCCCGTCTCCTCCAGGTGGCGGGCCAGATAGCACAGGGCCCGGTTCAGCAGTTCCTTGCCGTCGGCATCCAGGCAGGTCTCCGCCTCCGTCAGCCGGGCGCTTTCCTTCAACACATCCTCATAGCCAACCAGGGCGGCAAAGGGAGAAAATTGAGCCCCTCGGTTTACCATGGACATGCGGGCATGGCGGCCGGAGACCGGGGGGCTGGCGTGGAGGATATCCTCGTATTTGTGGCCTTTTCTCATATCCGTTCCTGGCATGTTCCTCCCCCATTCCCTATGCCTTGTGTCCGCCGATCTGGCCGTTGCGGGAAATGGTGGTGGCTCCCTCCTCCAAATCCATGCCACGGACGATGGCGTTCTTTCCGTATTTTCTCTTAATGCCCAGCATGGCCCTTTGGCGGCGCTTTTCCCGCTCCAGCTCCGCATCCTCCACTGCCCGGCGCTGGGCATCGCCGAACAAATCCAGCTGCTCGAAATTTTCCTTAGGAGCATTCTCCCGCTCCAGGAAATTGGCCGTCAGGGTCAGGCGGCGCACCAGCAGGTCTTTGTTGGAAATGCGGTCGTACAGCGCCGCCACCGCCGCCATGATTTTCTTCGTAGAGGACATTCTTCTATCTAGATTGACGGTGCCGTGGGAGTGCTTGGGAATTTTCCGCCCATAGGCATCCGTCACCACCTCGCCCTGGTATTTGCTGCAAATCTCCGGCCGGGTCAGGCTCTCCACGTCGTAGCCGATGGTGAGGGTCAGCTGGTTGGTGGTCAGGCCCTTTTCCACCAAATCCAGGGTGAGCTGGTCTGCCATCTCCCGAACCACCAGGCGGGTTTTCTCCCAGGTATATGGGCAGGTCAGCACCTGGCCGGAGCTGATGGAATTGGTAGTGGGCCTATAGGCCTTGATATCCGCAATGGTGCAGGGCTCCTGACCCCAGGCGTGGTCAATCAGCAGCTCTGCGTTGATGCCGAAGAGGAAATACAAGAAATCCTCGTTGAAAAACTCCGTTTGCTTGCCCAGGGAGCACCGGGCAATGTCCCCCATGGTGTACAGGCCGTGCTTTTCCAGGCGCCTGGTGTAGCCCCGGCCTACCCGCCAGAAGTCTGTCAGGGGGCGGTGATCCCACAGAAGCTGCCGATAGGTTATCTCGTTCAGCTCTGCAATGCGAACCCCCTGCCTGTCCGGCTCCACATGCTTGGCCACAATGTCCATAGCCACCTTGCACAGGTACAGGTTGGTACCCACCCCGGCGGTGGCCGTGATGCCGGTATGGGCCAGCACCTGGCGAATCAGCATTTCCGCAAAGCCCCGGCCATCCACATTGTAGATTTTCAAATAGGGGGTGGCATCGATGAATACCTCGTCAATGGAATAGACGTGGATATCCTCCGGTGCCACGAATTTCAGGTAGAGCTCGTAGATTTGGGAGCTGACACGCATATACCGGGCCATCTGGGGCGGGGCCACAATATAGTCCACTTCCCAGTCCCGGTGCTGCTGCAAAAGTGCGGCATCCCAGCTTTTTCCGGTAAGGGTGCGGCGGGGTGCCTTGCTCCTGCGTAGGGCATTCACCTCTGCCACCTTCTGCACTACCTCAAAAAGCCGGGCCCGCCCCGGAATGCCATAGGCCTTCAACGAGGGGGACACCGCCAGGCAGATGGTTTTCTCCGTCCGCCCGGGGTCTGCCACCACCAGATTGGTGCCCAGGGGGTCCAGCTTTCGCTCCACACACTCCACCGAGGCGTAGAAGGATTTTAAGTCGATGGCCACATAGGTCTTTTCCACTGGGCAAGCCCCCTTCCGGCACTGTTTGGGTTTATTATAGAACATCTGTTCTCATTTGTCAACCGGAAGAAAATGGGGTTATGAAAAAGATATCATTTATTTTGTAATTTATACTTGACATTATGACAGGTATGTGCTAGGATACAGACATCTCAAAGAAAACATCGGGAGGCAATGGATATGAAAGCATCTATCATTGGCATTATCATTGGCATTATCGGCGGGCTTGTCTTTGTTACCCTGTTTTTCCTCATCCTTATGCTGTGCAAGAAGAAGCGGACCTGCGATTTCGACGAGCGGCAGCGGATGGGGCGAGGGCGGGCTTTCCAGGCCGGATTCTTCACCATACTGCTGACAGGGGCCATTGTCACCTGTCTGGACTTTCTGGGGGTACTGCCGGGGAGCGGTCTGCTGTGGCACATGGGGGCCCTTCTGCTGGGTGTCGCCGTATTTGCGGTGACTGCAATTCACTACGATGCCTATGTGGGCCTCCACCAAAAGGCCAAAAGCTACTATATTACCGGAAGCTGTATCTTTGCTGCTATGACCCTCAACGGTGTCGTCAACCTGGGCAGCAGCGACCCGGACAGGGTGACTCTTTCCATTCTGGATTTCCAGGTTGCCGCCCTCTGGGTAGTCATTCTGATTGCGCTGCTGGTGCATCGTTCTCACAGCAAGGGGGAAGAATGAAAAATCTCCGACTGAAAGCCGCCCGGGCCGCCAAGGATCTGAGCCAGGAGGCACTGGCTCAGCTGGTGGGGGTGACCCGGCAGACCATCAATGCCATCGAAAAGGGGGACTACAACCCCACCATCCGTCTGTGCCTTGCCATCTGCCATGCACTGGACAAGACACTGGACGAGCTGTTCTGGGAGGAATAACGCTTCTATAATAAAAAGGGCAGGGAGTAACGGCTATACTTCCCTGCCCTGCTTATTTTATTGATAAGGATGCTCCCCTACCGGGTGGCCGCTGATGGTATCGCCCTTCTCCGGGTATACCGGCACCTTGTTCTGCTTTCCGGATTTGAGGAACAGCATCAGCGAGGCGAACTGGATTCCCTGGCGGCGGCCAATCTCCTCCTGAGACAGCTCACACACTCCCATGGCGCACATGGTGCCCAGGCCCAAAACATACGTCCACATCTGCTGGAACAGCAGCTCGGCCTGCTCCCGGGTCAGATCATAGTCCTGCATCACCAGCTGAATGCAGGTCTCGTCCATACCGTTCAGGTCGTGGAGTGCCTGGCGGAAGCTGACGCCCCGGGAATGTTCCTGGAGGAACAGGAGCTTGAACAGCTCCGGCTCGTGGATGCCATAGGACACCACCTGCAAACCAATTCGCTTAAAGGCTGGGGTATACTCCCGGTAGTCGCTGATATATTCCATGAACTCCCGGAGAGCAAGCTCCCGGGCAGCCTGCCTCACCTCCTCCATATTCTGAAAGAGGGTGAAAATCGGCCGGGCCGAGGCTCCTAGGCGGCGACCCAAATCCCGGGCGGTCAAAGCGGAGATACCCCCCTCTTTTATCATCTGTAACGCAGCGGCGGCGACTTCCTCCCGGGTGAATTTTGGCTTTGGGGGCATGGCAGCAGCATCCTTCCTTGGGATATTGATGCAGCGTTGTGTAACGCCGCTTTCTAAGTGTCTTTTCATTATAGACAGCGGGCGGTTTTTTGTCAAGGTCGGGAGCACTTTCCGGCCAGAAGAAATCCCCCCTGGCGAACCAGAGGGGATTGTGAGCAGTAATCAAGAGGGATATTAGTAGAACTTTCTCTTGTTCTTGCGGGCAGCTTCAGACTTCTGCTTACGCTTCAAGCTGGGGCTGACATAATGCTCGCGCTTCTTGACTTCGGCGATGACGCCCTCCTTGGCACAGCTGCGCTTAAAACGACGCAGAGCACTCTCCAGAGACTCATTCTCCTTAACGCGAATTTCAGACATTGTTTTCCCTCCCTCCGACGCATCCGGCTATGTCCAGGATGCTTTCAGGGCCTTATCGGCTTTTACCATTATAAAGGCTACCTCCCCAAATGTCAAGGAAAATCCTTGCGTTTTACAATTTTTTTGCATAGCGGATTTTCCCGGCCCCCTGGGGAGGCCAAATGGTCACTTTACAATCAGGTTGACCAGCTTATTCTTGACCACAATGGTCTTGACCACACTGCCCCCCTGCTTTTCCAGGAAGCGGGCAATTTTCTCGTCGGCCAGCACATTTTTGACCACGGTGTCATTGTCCAGGTCGGCATCCATCACTACGGTGCCACGCATCTTGCCGTTAATCTGGACGGCCATGGTGACCTCCTGATCCTTGCACTTTTCCTCGCTGTAGGTAGGCCAAGGCTCATAGGCAATGGTGTTGCTATGGCCCAAAAGCTGCCACATCTCCTCGCCCACATGGGGGATGATGCAGGAAATCATCTTCACGAAGCCCTCGGCGTATTCCTGGGGGCAGGTGCCGTTTTTATAGACCTCGTTGACAAAGACCATCATCTGAGCAATGGCGGTATTGAAGCCCAGGGATTCAAAGTCAGAGGTAACCTTCTTTACGGTCTGGTGATAGATTTTGGTCAGCTTGCCGTCATTTTCCCGGGTGATGTTGGCGCTCTCGGTGAAGAAATTCCAAACACGGTTGATGAACTTCTTGGCACCGGCCACACCCTGGGCGCTCCAGGGCTTGGAAACCTCCAGGGGGCCCATGAACATCTCATACAGCCGCAGGGTATCGGCGCCGTACTCCCGGACAATGTCACTGGGGTTGACCACATACTCCGGGAAGCGCTTGCCCATCTTGATGCCGTTCTCACCCAGGATCATGCCCTGGTGCACCAGCTTCTGGAAGGGCTCCTTCACTGGGGACAGGCCCTGGTCATAGAGGAACCGGTTCCATATCCGGGAGTACATCAGGTGGCCCACGGCGTGCTCCGGGCCGCCCACATACAGGTCAACCGGCATCCAGTGCTTCAGCAGCTCCTGGTTGCAGAACTCCTTGTCGTTCTTGGGGTCGATATAGCGCATATAGTACCAGGAGGAACCGGCGGAGCCGGGCATGGTAGAGGTCTCCCGGGTGCCCTGGATGCCATGGGCATCATACTGCTTCCACAAGGTGGCATTTTCCAGGGGTGCCTGGCCGTTTTTGCCCCTGTAATCCTCCAGCTCCGGCAGAATCACCGGCAGCTCTTCATCGGGGACGAAATAAATCTTGCCGTCCTGGGTGTACACGCAGGGAACCGGCTCGCCCCAGTAGCGCTGGCGGGCAAAAATCCACTCCCGGAAGTGATAGTTCACCTTCCGGCGGGCGACACCCATCTTTTCCAGCTTTTCGGTAATGGCCTCCTTGGCTTCCTCCACGGTCAGGCCGGTGAACTCCTCGGAATTGCACAGGCGGCAGCCCTTGCCCAGATAGTCCTGCTTTTCAAAGGCGCACTGGGACACGTCCCGGCCCTCGATTACCTGAATCATGGGGATATTGTGGGCAATGGCATACTCGAAGTCCCGCTGGTCGTGGCTGGGCACTGCCATAACCGCACCGGTGCCGTAGCTTGCCAGGACGAAATCACCGATGAACACCGGCACCTGCTTGCCGTTGACAGGGTTAATGGCATACACGCCCTTCAGGGGGCAGCCGGTTTTGCCCTTGTTCAGCTCGGTGCGGTCCATGTCGCTCTTTTTCACGGTTTCGTCAATGTAGGCCTGAACCTCTTCCCGGTTTTCCACCCTGTCCATCAAATCCTGGACAATCTTTCCATCCGGCGCCAGCACCATAAAGGTGATGCCATAGATGGTTTCAATGCAGGTGGTGTAGATGGAGAAGTCACCGCCGCCCACCAGCTGGAAATCCACCTCTACACCGGTGGACTTGCCAATCCAGTTGCGCTGGATTTCCTTGGTGGATTCGGGCCAGTCGATTTCATTCAGCCCCTCCAGCAGCTTCTCTGCAAAGGCGGGCTGGTCAATGACCCACTGCATCATATTCTTCTTCACAACCGGGTAGCCGCCCCGCTCGGACTTGCCGTCGATGACCTCATCGTTGGAAAGCACGGTGCCCAGCTCTTCGCACCAGTTGACGGGCATCTCAATGCGCTTGGCATAGCCTGCCTGGTAGAGCTTTTTGAAAATCCACTGGGTCCACTTATAGAAGGAGGGATCGGAGGTGGCAATCATCTTCGACCAGTCATAGTCGAAGCCCAGCTCCTGGAGCTGCTTGGAGAAGGTCTTGATATTCTCCTGGGTAAAGCCGTCGGGGTGGTGGCCGGTGGACACGGCGTACTGCTCTGCGGGAAGGCCGAAGGAGTCATAGCCCATGGGGTGCAGCACGTTGTAGCCCTGCATCCGCTTCATCCGGGACATGATATCCGTTGCGGTATAGCCCTCGGGGTGACCGGCATGGAGGCCCACACCGGAAGGATAGGGGAACATATCCAGCACATAATACTTGGGCTTGGAGAAATCCCACACATCGGTGTGGAAGGTATCATGCTCCTGCCAGTATTTGTGCCACTTTTGCTCGATTTCTGCAAAATCGTAGTTCATGATGAACAGTCCTTCCTAAAACCGCCTTATTCGGCGATAATGATTTCATTCAGGTTCACTGCTTCGGCATCCGCCCACAGCCGCTCCAAATCATAGAACTTCCGGGCTTCCTCCGTGAATACATGGACAACAATGGAGCCAAAGTCCAGCAGCTCCCAGCTGTTGCCCCGGTGGCCCTCCCGGCCCAGCATGGGCTCGCCCAGCTGCTCCATGGTGTACTCTGCGTAGTCGCACAGGGTCCTAACGTGGGTGTTGGAGGTGCCAGTGCAAATCAGGAAATAATCCGCAAGGCTGCTGACCTTGCCGATTTTCAGCAGCTTAATATCCATGCCCTTCTTGGAATCCAGGCAGCGGGTTACTTCATAGGCAATTTCTTTGGGTGTTAGCATAGCTTTTTCTCCTTCAAGCGCGGTTCAAATATTCCAATGCGGCCATGGATTCCGGCGAGACCTCACAGCCCTGGTTTTTCAAATGCTCCAGGGTGGTTTCCAGTCCCAGCCGCAGCGCCGCCCTCAAATCCGAAAAGGCCAGGGCCCGCAGACGCTCTACCCCGGGGAAGTCCCGGTTTGGCTCCATGTAATCCGCCACATATACAATGGTTTCCAGCAGGCTCATATTGGCCTTGCCGGTGGTGTGGCTGCGGATGGCCGCCACAACCTGTGCATTCTCCCCAAAAATCCGCTGTGCCACCATACTGCCTGTGAGGGCATGGAGGGTTTTGGGATATTTTCGGGAAAAATCGTCTAAAATTTTACCATAGGCCCTGCACAATGTCAACTGCAGGGGGCCGTCCAGAGCCTTTGTAATGTCGTGCAGCAGCCCCGCCCGGGCGGCATTGGTTTCGTCCGCCCCCCATTTTTTCGCTAGGGCAATGCAGGTGTCCCGGCAGCCCAGGACGTGCTTCACCCGGTTGGGGTTCAGCAGCCGAACCACAATGGGCTCCAGCTGCTCCATGGGCAGCTGCTTCCAGTTGGCCGCCGTATCATAGAGCCGGTTTTCCCGGATATAGGCCGCCACGCCCTGGGGCAGGAATTCCTCTCCGCAGCCAAAGGCCAGAAGGCGGCGCAGCTGGGTGGAGGAAATCTCCGTAATGGGGTTCGGCACCACCGTCACCGGAACTCCCCGGGCCAGCAAAGGCTCCATGGCCCGGGCCACCTCCTGCGCCTCCCGCTTTTCTCCCCGGGACAGAACGGCCAGGTCAGCAGCCTGCACAATGCTGTCCGCATGAATCCACCGTTGGAAGCCGCAGAACATATCCGAGCCCAAAAGCAGTGTGAATTTCGCACCGGGGTACTGGCCCTGCAGGGCCTGGATGGTATCCCAGGTGTAGCTTTTTCCCGCCCGGCGGACTTCCAAGTCCGAAGCCTCCAGCAATGGGTAGGGAACAGCCGCCAAGCGCACCATATCCAGCCGCTGGCAGGGTGTGGGGTCGCCGGCGGCTGGCTCCTTGTGGGGAACCTGACAGGCCGGAATCAGCAGCACCTTTGTAAGCCCCAGCAGCTGTGCGGCGCTTTGGGCTGCCCGAATGTGTCCGATGTGGGGCGGATTGAAGCTCCCGCCGAAAATACCAATGTGTTCCATAGCCTGCCCTCCCCTCTGGGTGTGTTATTTTTCTCCCTTGCGGAGCTGCTTCTCCCGGTCCCGCTCGATGGCCTTCTCAATAGCCTGCTCCCGAAAGTAGGCGTTGCGCTGCTCCCGCACCTTTTTCTCCGCCTGACGGCGGGCACGGATGCCCTTGCGCACCGGGTCTGCCTTGCTGACAGGGGTTGCCTTCCGCTTGGCACGGCCGGTCTGGTTGCGCTCCTGCTGGCACTTCTCGCTGAACCGGTAAATCACAAATTTTGAGCCCACGCAGGCAATTCCCTCTGCGCCGGTGGCCTGGCAAATGGCATCGCTGACCTCCCGGGGGGACAGCAATGCGCCCTCCAGCACCTTGCCCTTCACCAGCTCTCTGGCGGTGAGCAAATTTTCCGCCTCGGCGATTACCGCCTCGGTGACACCGCTTTTGCCAACCATCAGGGTAGTCTCTATGGGGTTGGCCTGGGCACGGAGCTCCGCCCTTTCCTTACTTGTCAGCATAGCCTGCCTCCTTCAGTTTTTCGTAAAACACCTTCAATGCATTTGCCCGGTGGGAAACCTGATTTTTTTCCTCTGCCGTCACCTGGGCCAGAGACTTGCCCAAGGGGGGATAGTAGAAGATGGGGTCATAGCCGAAGCCATTTTCTCCGGCAGGGGCCCGCAGCAGCATTCCATGCACCTCTCCCCGGGCCTGGATGGTCTGCCCCTGGGGGGTAACCAGGGTAATCACGCAGACGAATTTTGCCTGGCGCTTATCGTCCGGCACCTGCTCGGTGTTTTTCAGCAGCAGCTGAAGCCGCCCCCAGTCGTCCAGGCTGTCGTCAAAGCCATAGCGGGCGGAATAGATGCCCGGCTCCCCATTCAGGGCATCCACGGCAATGCCGGAGTCATCGGCCAAAGCCGGAAGTCCCGTGGCCTTCATCACCGCCTCGGCCTTCAGATAGGAATTTTCCTCGAAGGTGGAGCCGGTCTCCTCTACGTCGATGTCCACCCCCAGCTGGGATTCCAGCACCAGCTCCATATCGAACTTCTGGGTAATCTTGCTGATTTCCTCTAATTTATGCTTGTTTTTGCTTGCCAATACAACCTTCATATTTGCTCCTTAAAACAGTGCCTTCACAAAATCTTCCGCAACAAAGGGCATCAAATCATCCTCCTGCTCCCCTACCCCGATGAACTTCACCGGAATTTGCAGCACATCCGCCACGGCAATGACAATGCCGCCCTTGGCGGTGCCATCCAGCTTGGTCAGGGCAATGGCGGTGACACCGGCAATCTCCTTGAACTGCTTGGCCTGAATCAGGCCGTTCTGGCCGGTGGTTCCGTCCAACACCAGCAGAACTTCCTTGCAGGCTTTGGGAAGCTCCCTGTCAACAATTCGCCGAATTTTATTCAGCTCGTTCATCAGATTGACCTTGTTGTGCAGCCGTCCGGCGGTATCGATGATAATCACATCGGAATCCTTGGCCAAAGCGGACTGGATGCCGTCGTACACCACAGAGGCGGGATCCGCCCCCTCATGCTGGCGGACGATGGAGGCACCGCTGCGCTCTGCCCAGATTTCCAGCTGGTCGGCGGCGGCAGCCCGGAAGGTATCCGCTGCCACCAGCATCACCTTTTTCCCTGCGTCCACCTGCTGCTTGGCAATTTTGCCGATGGTGGTGGTCTTGCCCACACCGTTGACGCCAATCACCAGAATCACGCTGGGCAGGGTTTTCAGCTTCAGCTCCGGGTCGCCCACGTTGAGCATATCCACCAGGATGCTGCGCAGCTCTTCCCGGGCCTCATCCGCCTGGCGGATGTGCTTTGCAGACACCGCCTGGCGCAGGCGCTGGGTGGCCTTGGAGGCGGTCTCCATGCCCAGGTCTGCCAGAATCAGGCTCTCCTCCAGCTCGTCATAGAAGTCATCGTCCAGCTCAGAGGCGGAGAAGACGTCATTCCAGGTATCGGTAATGGCCTCCCTGGTTTTGGCCAGCCCCTGCTTGATTTTATCAAAAAATCCCATGGTATCTCTTCCTTTCGGTTTATTCTCCAATGCCCAGCATTTCAGTCATCTGGTTCAAATCCAGCCGCAGCAGGCTGGAAACACCCTGCTCCTGCATGGTAACGCCGTAGAGCACATTGGATGCCTCCATGGTGCCACGGCGGTGGGTGATGACGATAAACTGGGTCTTTTGGCTGAGGTTATGCATATAGTGGGCGAAGCGCTCCACGTTCCGGTCGTCCAGGGCGGCATCGATTTCGTCCAGCAGGCAGAAGGGGGTAGGCCGCACCTTCAGGATGGAGAAATACAGTGCCGTGGCCACAAAGGCCTTCTCTCCGCCGGAGAGCAGGGTGATGGTCTTCACCTGCTTTCCGGGGGGCTGCACCCGGATTTCGATGCCGCAGGTCAGAGGATTCTCCGGATCCTCCAAAATCAGCTGACCCTTGCCGCCGCCGAACATCTCGGCAAACACCTCGCCGAAATAGTGGTCAATCTTCTGGAACTCCGTGACGAAAATGGTGGTCATTTCCTTGGTGATATCCCGGATAACTCCCTCCAGCTCCCGCTTGGAGGTCAGCACATCGTCCCGCTGGGCGGCCAGATAGCTGTAGCGCTCGTTCACCCGGGCATATTCCTCGATGGCGCCCAGGTTGGGGGTTCCCAGGGCGGCAATCTTCCGCTTTAGCTCACCAATGCGCCGGTTTCCGGCAGTGATGGACTCGATTTCCCCCCGGAATTCCTTGGCAGTGCTGGGGGTCAGGCCGTAGGAATCCCACAGCTTGTCGATAATCTGCTTTTCCTCCATGGAGGAGGTGACCTTCTTCTGCTCCAGCAGGGCACAGGCTCGCTCCATGTTCAGGATATCCTTGCTCTTCTCCTGGGCCTCCCGCTGGGAGAGGGTCTTGGATGCCTCGGTCTGTGCCCGGTCGGCAACGGCAGATTCCATTTGGGCGTTCATATCCCGGGCCTGGGCATCGTTCTCCTGCTGGCGGGCCAAAAGCTCCGAAATCTGGCCGTTCAGCCGCTGGGTATCCTCCCGGATGGAGTTGGCCAGGGCCAGCTTCTTTTCCCTGTCCCCTTCCATGGCGGTGCGTAGGCTCTTCAAATCCTCAATGTGGGACTGGGCTGTGCCCCGCTCCGCCTCCAGGGCGGCAAGCTCGGTTTTCAGGCCGGTAATTTTGTCGTTGACAGCGGCGGTGGCCTCCACCGTCTCTGTCTGGCTGCCCTCCAATAGGGCAATATCACTGCGGCATTGGGTGAGCTGCTGACTCAGCACACCCAGCTTGGCCCGCTGGGCGGCGCAGCGCTCCCGGTCGGTTTGGGTGCGATTTTGCAGACTCTCCTGCTCCCGGCGGGCGGACTGCTCTGCCTCGGCAATGGCATCCACCATCACCTGGTACTGCTTTTCCTGGCCCTGGAGGAGAAGCACCTGGTCCTCTGCCTCCCGGAGTTGGTCCCGGGCAGCGGAGAGCTGGAACGCCACCTGGTCATACTGACGCTTGGCCTCGGTGTGCTCGGCCTGAGCCGTAAGAATATCGGTTTGCAGCTGCTTTTCCTGGGCCGTCAGCTTTTCCAGCTCGTTGGCCCGGGAGAGAATGCCGGAATCCTTGTTGACGGAGCCGCCGGTCATGGAGCCGCCAGGGTTCATCACCTGGCCGTCCAGGGTGACAATCTTAAAGCGGCTGCGGTATTTCTGGGACATGGCAATGGCCGCATCCATATCCTGGACAATGACGGTTCTGCCCAGCAGGTTATCCACAATGCCACGGTAGGTCTTGTCGCAGCTGACCAGGCCGGAGGCAATGCCCACAAAGCCCCGGCAGCCTTCCAGGCCAGTCTCCTGCAGGAGCCTTCCCTGGATGCCGGTAAGGGGCAGGAAGGTCGCCCGGCCGCCGCCGGTGCGTTTCAGGAAGGAGATGGCGGCCTTGCCGTCGGACTCGCTGCCCACCACGATTTGCTGCATGGCGGCTCCCAGTCCGATTTCAATGGCCACGGTGTATTCATCCTGGGTGCGAATCAGCCGGGACACCGGGCCGTGCACATTGGGCAGCCGCCCCCGCTCCGCCTCCTGCATCACCATGCGGACGGATTTCTGGTAATTTTCAAAGTCCCGCTCCATGGCCCGGAACACCTTGGCCCTGGCGGTGACAGAATCCAGCTTGCTATTGAGCTCCCGCAGATGCTGCTGGGCATCCTCCACCCGTTTGGCCCGGGAGGACTGGCGCAGGGTATAGCCGGAGATGGTATTGTTGGCCGCCGTAACCTGCTCTCTAGCCTGTTGCAGCTGCTTCTGGGCCTGGGTCAGGGAATCCCGGGCCTGGCCCAGCCGGGCTGCGCCGGAGGAGAGGTCGCCCTTCAGCTCTTCCAGGCGCTGGGAATTCTGGCCGATGCTCTCTTCCAGGCCCCGGACATCTGCCTCCCGGCCTGCAATGTCTGCGGCCAGAGTGGACTCCTGACTACGCAGCTCCAAAAAGCGTTTGGTCATTCCCTGGGCGCTGGCTGTAATGGTGGCCAGCTCCAGCTGTAGCCCCTCCAGCTCTTTGTTCCCGGAGGCTATGGTATCGTCCACCTGGGCGATTCGGCCTTCTGCCTGGGCAATCTGTGCCACGATGCCGCCGGAGCGATCCTCCTGGCCCTGGAGCTCCTCTTCAATTCGCTGAATATTGGCGTTGTTATTTTCCACATTGCCCCGGAGCACGGCCATCTGGCCGTCCAGCTGCTGGTGGGTGGACTGGAACATATTCACCTTGACCCGGAGGGTTTCCAGGTCTGCATCCTTCTGGCGCAGAGCGCCACCCAGCTCCTCTGCCTGGGCATAGAGCCTGTCCAGGTCGTCATGGGCCTGTTGCAGGACGAAGGAGGCGGAGGCATAGTCCTCCTCGGCCTTCTTGGCGGCAGCGGAGAGCTTGTCCAGGCTGTCCAGCCAGACGGCAACCTCCACCCCCTTAAGCTCGTCCTTCAATTCCAGATACTTTCTGGCCTTTTCGGACTGCACCTTCAGGGGCTCCAGCTGTAGCTCCAGCTCCGAGACCTTGTCTCCAATACGCAGGAGATTGTCCTCGGTCTGGGCGAGCTTGCGCTCGGTCTCTTCCTTGCGGTGGCGGTATTTGGAAATACCGGCGGCCTCCTCGAAGATTTCCCGGCGGTCGTTGCTTTTCAGGGACAGGATTTCATCGATACGTCCCTGACCGATGTTGGAATAGCCCTCCCGGCCCAGGCCGGTGTCCATAAACAGCTCGTTGATGTCTTTGAGCCGGGCGGACTGCTTGTTGATATAGTATTCTCCGTCCCCGCTGCGGTAATAGCGGCGGGTGACCATCACCTCGTCAGCATCATAGGCCAGGGCCCTATCGGTATTGTCCAGGGTCAGGGTGGCCTCGGCAAAGCCCACGGCGCTGCGCTTCTGGGTGCCGCCGAAAATCACGTCCTCCATTTTGGCACCCCGGAGGGTTTTGGTACTTTGTTCCCCCAAAACCCACAATATAGCATCGGAAATATTGGATTTTCCGGAGCCGTTGGGGCCGACGATGGCGGTGATATCGTCGCCGAACCGAATGAGGGTCTTGTCCGGGAAGGACTTAAAGCCCTGCAATTCCAAAGATTTTAGATACACTACAAAACCTCTTGTACGATAATTATAAGAATATTCGTTTTATTATATCTGGAAAACCGGGAAATTGCAAGTTTTTCTTTCGCATAAAGGGAATCATTTTTGGATATTCCTGCACATGCAAAAGCACCCCGGCAAACGCCGAGGTGCCCAGACGGTTTATTTCGTGATTCCCCCATGGAAATAACATTCAAACACTTTTTCTTCGTCGCAATAAATTTCCTCATAGCCCTGGAACCAGCTGAAATCCCCGGCCACATTGCACTTATAGGTATATTCCCCTGCCTGATAATATTCCGGCCCCCTGTAGGGCATTTTTCTGTCTGCCCTACGCAGCGCTTCTTTCAGAAAATCCCCGCTGAACCGCTGCCCCAAAACCCGGCCCATATAATTCATGGCATATTGGGATTTTCCCTGATACCAGATTGCCTCTTCCCCGGCAAATTGTTCGCCGCCTACATAGGTATCGTGGTAAGTGTAAGCCCCGTTCTGATAGGAAAAATCGTGGGAATCCAGTCTTGTGGAATCCACCGCATTCATATAGGCAGCATAGGTATGGACATTGGCTTCCAGGCGAAATGCCACCAGCTTCTCAATATCCCGGGAAGCACCGTTGGTGCAGCTCACAGCGCAGGCCTGGTCTTTCACCAGATAATCCACCGTCACATGGAACAGTCTGCTGATTGCAATCAGATTACCAATGTCGGGATAGGCCTGCCCCGCTTCCCACCTTGCCACTGCCTGCCGAGACACATCCAATTTTTCTGCCAGCTTTTCCTGAGTCAGCCCTTTGCTTCTCCGGAGCAGCTGCAGTTTTTCCGAAAAAATCATTGTTAATACACCTCCGCTGACAGTGTAGGCGATTTTCTTCCGAAAGACAATCTCCCACCGGTTGCGTTTTTGCTACGGTTGCGGTACAATGCCTAATTTTCCCCTTGCCGCCGGGAATTTCCTTTCCATCTGCTCCCGGCGGGCGGGGACAGCAAAGCATTGCCTTTGCCCAGGCTCCGATTTTTTTAGATGCAAGGAGGGGGATTCTCTGACTTTCTTGATTCTATGGATGCTGCCATGCTTCATTTGCTCCCCCGGGGCAGCCATATGGAGAATACCTTCCTATACCCGCTCGTTTTCATCCTATCACCCGAAAACCACACCGTCAAGGCAATTTTTATTGACGGATGGCGTAGAATCTGGTAACATGGAGGGGTCTATTTTTATGCAGGAGGTAGAACCATGAAGGTTTTAATGATTGGCGGAACCGGCACCATCAGCATGGCAATTACACGGCTGCTTTGCCAGACCGGCTGGGAGGTATACCTGCTCAACCGGGGCTCCCGGCGAGAGGAAATGCCCGGCACTGTTCACTGGATTCAGGCGGATATGAACGAGGAGGCCGCCGTACAGCAGGCCATCCAGGGGCTGCAATTTGACTGCGTGTGTCAGTTCATCGGCTTTGAGCCCTGGCAGGTGGAGCGGGATATCCGCCTGTTCTCCGGAAAGACGAAGCAGTACCTGTATACCAGCTCTGCTTCTGCCTATCACAAGCCGGGGGCAGACTACCGGATTACCGAGGGCACCACCCTGGCCAACCCCTACTGGCAGTATTCCCGCAACAAGATTGCCTGTGAGGAGGTACTGATGAAAGCCTACCGGGAGCAGCAGTTCCCCGTGACCATCATCCGCCCCAGCCACACCTATGACAACCGGAGTGTACCTCTGGGGGTTCACGGCGACAAGGGCAGCTTCCAGGTGCTCAAGCGGATGCTGGAGGGCAAGCCCGTTATCATCCACGGCGACGGCACCAGCCTGTGGACCATGACCCACAACACCGACTTCGCCAAGGGCTATGTGGGCCTGATGGGCAACCCCCACGCCATTGGCGAGGCCTTCCAGATTACCAATGACGAAACCCTGACCTGGAACCAAATCTATTCCACCATTGCCCGCTGCCTGGGGGTAGAGCTGAAGCCCTATTACGTCTCCTCCTATTTCCTGGCGGCCACCGGCAAGTATGATATGCTGGGCTCCCTGATTGGCGACAAGGCCAATTCCGTGGTTTTCGACAACCGGAAGCTGAAAAATGCCGTGCCGGACTTCCGGCCCACGGTCCGCTTTGAGCAGGGCGTGGCAGAGGCCATTGCCAACGTAATGTCTCACCCGGAGCTGCAGCGGGAGGATCCGGCGTTTGACGCATGGTGCGACCAGGTAATTGCCGCCCAGGACAATGCACTGAAAGCGTTCCGGTGAGCCATGCTGGATTGGATTGTAAATGTTAACAAGGCCCTGAATGGATTTATCTGGGGTGTCCCCGCCATTATCTGCATCGTGGGCGTGGGACTTCTGCTCACCCTGCGTACCCGGGTGATTCAGGTGCGTAAATTCGGCAGGGCCATGGGCTGCACCCTGGGCAAGGTGCTGGACAAAAGAGATTCCCGGGAGGGGGCCATCAGCCCCTTCCAGGCGGTGTGCACTGCTCTGGCCGGTACCGTGGGCACCGGCAACGTGGCCGGTGTGGCCGGTGCTCTGGCCATTGGCGGCCCCGGGGCGGTGTTCTGGATGTGGTGCTCTGCCTTTCTGGGGATGTGCACCAAATTCTCCGAGGTGGTGCTGGCCATCCACTATCGGGAAAAGAACGCCCAGGGGGAATACATTGGCGGCCCCATGTACTACATCAAAAACGGCCTGGGCCCCAAATGGGGCTGGCTGGCCTCCCTGTATGCCCTGTTTGGTGTGCTCACCGTCTTCGGCACCGGAAACGCCACCCAGGTGAATACCATTGTCTCCTCCGTTGACACGGCGCTGACCAGCTTTGGCCTGATTGATGCCCACCAGGCTGCGGTGATGAAATGGATGATTGGCATTCTCATCGCCCTTCTGGTATCGGTGGTGCTGCTGGGCGGCATCCGGCGAATTGGCCAGGTGACAGAAAAGCTGGTGCCCTTTATGGCGCTGCTGTATATTCTTCTCTCCATCGGCGTCATTGTCATCAACTGGCAGCAGGTGCCCGGCGTGTTCCAGATGATTTTCCGGGGGGCTTTCCAGCCCCAGGCCATCACCGGCGGACTGGTGGGCTCCCTGTTCCTCAGCCTGAAAAAGGGTGTCTCCCGGGGCATTTTCTCCAACGAAGCCGGTCTTGGCACCGGCTCCATTGCCCACGCCTGCTCCGATACCGACGATGCCGTGCAGCAGGGCTACTTCGGCATTTTCGAGGTATTCATGGATACCATCGTCATTTGTACCATGACCGCTCTGGTAATTCTGTGCAGCGGTGTGCCTGTGAACTACGGTGAGGCGGCGGGGGCCGAGCTGACCATCTCCGGCTTCGTTGCCAGCTATGGCAGCTGGGTCTCCCTTTTCACGGCAGTGTCCATGTGCTGCTTCGCCTTCTCCACCATTATCAGCTGGGGGCTGTATGGCTCCCGGTGCGTGGAATTCATTTTCAGCAGCAAGGCGGTTAAGCCCTTCCTGGTGGTCTACTCTCTGGTGTCCATTGTGGGGGCAACCATGGATTTGGGGCTGCTATGGGACATTGCCGAAACCTTCAACGGCATGATGGCCATTCCCAATCTGATTGCCCTGCTTCTGCTCTCCGGCGTGGTGGTTCGGCTGGTGAAGCAGCAGGAGCAAGCCGGGCGGTAATACCGCCCCCTTTCCCGGAATAGAAAATCCCAGACCTTGCAGCGCTTTGCTGCCCGGTCTGGGATTTTTTGCTCTTAATAAAACAGCAGGTCGGAATAGGTGGGGAAGGGCCAGTATTTCTTGGCGGTGAGCTCTTCCAGCCGGTCGGCACTGGCCCGAATGGCATCCATGGAGGCAATCACCACATGGCGGCAGTACTGGGCCGCCTCTTTGGTGTCGGCGGGGATATCCTTCAGCTCCCCTGTCAGCTGCTGTAGGCGGGCGTAGAGGGCATCCTGATTCTGGGCCAGCTGCTCAATCAAATCCAGCTCACTGCGGCAGGGTGCGCCCATGGCCTTCTTGGCGGCAGCGGCATCGCACAGCTCCTTGGCATAGGCGGAGGCAGCGGGAAGAATCTGGTGGGTGGCCATGTCCAGCATGGTTCTGGCCTCGATGTTCACCACCTTGCGGTAGGATTCCAGGTGGATACAATAGCGGGCCCGGAACTCCGATTCGTTGAAGATGCCGTGGCGCACCACCAAATCAATATTCTTGTCGCTGACGTAGGAGGGCAGCGCCTCGGCGGTGGAGGGATAGTTGCTCAGGCCCCGGCGGGCGGCCTCCTGCTTCCACTCTCCGGCGTAGCCGTTTCCGTCGAAGATTACCCGCTGGTGCTGGCTCAGGGCCCGGCTGACAATCTGCTGCAAGGTGGCCTCGAAATCCTCTGCCCCCTCCAAAGCATCGGCAAAACGGCACAGCTGCTCGGCCATGATGGTATTCAGGGCAATATTGGGGCCCGCCACGGACTGGGAGGAGCCCAGCATACGGAACTCGAACTTGTTGCCTGTGAAGGCCAGAGGGCTGGTGCGGTTACGGTCGGTGGTGTCCTGGGGAATGGCGGGGATACCGTCCACGCCGATACGAAGGACGCTCTTCCCCGGCTCCTGATAATTGGTGCCGTGGATAATGGACTGCACCACTCCGTTCAGCTCATCCCCCAGGAAAACAGAGACAATGGCCGGAGGGGCTTCGCTGGCTCCCAAACGGTGGTCATTGCCGGCATAGGCCACGGTGCAGCGGAGGAAATCCTGATATTCGTCCACGCCCTGGATGAAGGCCGCCAGGAACACCAGGAACTGGGCGTTCTGCCGGGGGGTCTTGCCGGGGCTGAACAGATTCTTTCCGGTATCGGTGGACAATGACCAGTTGTTGTGCTTGCCGGAGCCGTTGACACCGGCGAAGGGCTTTTCGTGGAGCAGGCACACCAGGTTATGCTTGGCGGCGCACTTTTTCATAATCTCCATAATCAGCTGGTTGCTGTCGCAGGCGTTGTTGGCATCGGTATAGATGGGGGCAAGCTCGTGCTGGCAGGGGGCTCCCTCGTTATGCTTGGTCTTGGAGAGGATGCCCAGCCGCCACAGCTGCTCATCCAGATCCTTCATGAAGCTGGATACCCGGGTGCGGATGGTACCGAAATAGTGGTCATCCAGCTCCTGTCCCTTAGGAGGCTGGGCACCAAACAAGGTGCGGCCGGTGATGCGCAAATCCTCCCGCTGGGCGTAGAGGTCCTTGGGCAGCAGGAAATACTCCTGCTCGGCACCTACGCAGGTGATAACCCGCTTGGTCTCGGTATCGCCAAAGAGCCGCAGAATCCGCACCGCCTCCCGGGAAACCTCCTCGATAGAGCGCAGCAGCGGTGTCTTTTTGTCCAAAGCCTCGCCATTGTAGGAGAAAAAGCAGGTGGGGATATATAGGCTGCCATCCTTCACAAAGGCGCAGGAGCGAGGATCCCAGGCGGTGTAGCCCCGGGCCTCGAAGGTGGCCCGCAGACCGCCAGAGGGGAAAGAAGAGGCATCCGGCTCTCCCCGCACCAGCTCTTTGCCGGAAAATTCCATAATCACCCGGCCATCTCCCGTGGGGGAGATAAAAGAGTCGTGCTTCTCTGCCGTGATGCCGGTCATAGGCTGGAACCAGTGGGTATAGTGGGTGGCTCCCTTTTCAATGGCCCAATCCTTCATAGCTTCTGCGATGGCATTGGCCGTTTCCAGCTGCAGCTCTGCACCGGTATCGATGCAGGTGTGCCAGGCGCTGTATACCTGGGCGCTGAGGCGCTGCTTCATGGTGGCCTCATTGAACACGTCGCTGCCAAAAATCTCCGGGACGTTGATTACCCCGCTCATAAACTACCCCTCTTTCCGCCGCCTCTGCGGGCAGCAGGAATATACAATCTATAGTTTGATTTTATGCCATTTTCTTCAAAAAAGCAATGGATAAAACTGTGCAAAAATTTCAATTCCCTGTTTTTCCTTTTGTGGATTTGGCCGAAGGCTTTTCCCCCCTGCATTAAGGCGGCAGCCGTGGCCCTGAATGGGGGCCCTGGCTGCCGGTAAGCTACTGCTCTGTGTCCTCCTGGGGAGCGGCAGCGCTTTTGGCTGCGTCAATCAGGCTGGCAAATTCCTCTGTGAGGATGCGGCGGATATTGTCATCGGTGCTGATGAGCTTCATGTACTGGCGGATATTTTTGGGCTGGAAAATGTCCGCTGCCCGCTCCACATTGCCATAGGACAGCAGCTGGAACAGGGCATCCACCATCTGGTTGCGCTCCTGCAAATCCATGCTCATCAGCCAGCCACGGATGGTGGCATTGACGAATTTGGCATCCGCAGTCAGTTTTTCCACGGGAATAAAGGATTTCCCCTCCACCTCCCAGGTGAAGACGTCGTGCTGCAGGATCCCCACCTGGGTGCTTTTGATAACCCGGTAGGGCTCCGCATGCTCCATGAGCATACCGATGATGGAGGACTGGGGAACAAAGGTGTGAATCCGCGGCACCATTTCCAGATAGCCGGGAGTGGAGAGCATCTCCTCCCGAAAGCCGGGGCCGTCGTTGTTGTACACCCCCCGGATGTGCTGCCGAATCTCCGGGCTGCTCATGGCCGCTGCATACATGGCCAGATTGCCGCCCTTGGAATGGCCGCAGATATACATGGGGAGGGCATAGGTTTCGTAGAGCATCCGGATATAGGCCACCGCCAAACGCTGGGCGGGCACAGCCTCCTGGAAGCTCATGTTGAAATCTTCCTTCCACCCCACCAGGGTATTGTCCGTCCCCCGGAAGGCTGCCACCAAGGTGCCGTCATCCAGCAGATTGGCCAGAGCCGCAAACTGGGTATCCTCTTCCGGGATGAATTCATTGCGGAATTGGGCCAGCCGCACCCCGCCGAAGCGCTGGGATGCGGCGGCGGCCCGGAGCAGCTCCAGCTGATGGGGGTGGCCCAGCTGGGCACCGTCCGCCCGCTGCTCTATGGCCTGCTGCACCTGGCGCAGGGTCAGCTTTCCCTCTGTCACCAGCTCCTCCGGGTAGCGGATATACACCAGATTGGAGAAAATCACCGAGTCCACGGCGTTCAGCGGGTCCTGGGAAAAGGACAGGTCTCCCCGCCACCGGATGTAATCCAGCACATTTTGCATACTCTGTCACCTCAATGTAGTATATTGTGGATAGGAAAATCTTGACAGACAAAAAAGAAGAAACTATAATGGGCCGAAAAATACAAAGGAGTGTATCCTATGAAAACCGCCGTCACCCGTCAGCAGGCCCTGGCCCTGCTGCAAAAATATAACCAGGAGCCCTTCCACCTGCTCCACGCCCTGACTGTAGAGGGGGTAATCCGCTGGTATGCCCAGGAGCTGGGCTACGGAGAGGAGGCGGATTTCTGGGGACTGTGCGGCCTGCTCCACGACGTGGATTTTGAAAAGTACTCCCAGCAGCACTGCCAAAAGGCCCCGGAGCTTCTGGCGGAAATACACGCCGAGCCGGCGCTGGTACATGCGGTCTGCTCCCACGGCTACGGCCTGTGCAGCGATGTGGAGCCTGTGCACCAAATGGAGCAGGTTCTGTTCGCCGTGGACGAGCTCACCGGCCTGATTGGCGCTGCCGCCAGGATGCGGCCCTCGAAATCCGTATCGGATATGGAGGTCAGCAGCCTGAAAAAGAAGTACAAGGACAAGAAGTTCGCCGCCGGATGCTCCCGGGAGGTCATCCAGGCCGGTGCCCAGCGGCTGGGCTGGACACTGGACACGCTGATGGAGAAGACCATTCTGGCCATGCGCTCCTGCGAGGCCGGTGTGGCAGCGGAATACGCTGCCCTGGAGGGCTAAGGGGTTATTTTCCGGTGGAGCCGAAGCCCCCCTCCCCCCGTTGGGTTGCGGAGAGGCTGTCCGTTTCTACATAGGTGGGCATCAGCACCGGGGTGACCACCAGCTGGGCAATGCGCTCCCCCTGGGAGACAGTCTGGGGCTGCTCCCCATGGTTGTGGAGGGCTACCATAAATTCCCCCCGGTAGTCGCTGTCGATAACCCCCACCTTGTTGGCCGGGGCCAAATCCCGCTTACAGGCCAGACCACTGCGGGCATACACCAGGCCCACATATCCCCGGGGCAGCTCCATGGCCAGCCCCGTGGGGACAAAGGCGGTCTTCCCCGGCGCAATGACAATGGGGGCCTCCAGGCAGGCATACAGGTCTGCCCCCGCTGCCTCCTGGGTGCCGAAGGTAGGCAGCATTGCCCCGGGGCGCAGCTTTTTTACCGGAATCTGCATCACTTCATCCCCCTTCCGTTTCCCTGCCAATCCTGCCACAGAACAATCCTGTCCTGGGCCAGGGATGCAGGGACATCAATGACCCGCTGGTTCTCGGAGCCCCGGAACCGGAGGGTCAGGTTTTTCTTCTCCTCCACAAAGGGGCCGTCCACCAGCACGTCCAGGTAACTTAAATATTCCCGGGTGGTGTCCCAGTCCCCCAGGCGGCCGGAGAGGATGTCCCGGTCCAGAAGATAGCCGGAGAAGGCCCAGATGCTCTTTTCCGGCATTTTTTCTTTGATTTGCCGCAGCAGCGCCACAATGGGCCCCTGGTTCTGGGGCTCAAAGGGCTCGCCCCCCAGCAGGGTCAGACCCCGGATATAGTCCGGCTTCAGCATATCCAGAATTTTTTCCACGGTCTGCTGGGTGAAGGGCTGGCCGTAGTCAAAATCCCAGGCCACCTGGTTGAAGCAGCCCTTGCAGTGGTGGGTGCAGCCGGAGACAAACAGGCTGACACGAACCCCGGGGCCGTTGGCAATGTCACAATTCTTGATTTCTGCGTAATTCAAAATGCTCTCCCTCTTTCTTTTGAAAAAACCGCTGCAGGAAGCTGCGGCGGTTTTTATGGCAGTACTTAGGTATTGCCCCATATCGCTTTTTATTTTTTGCCCTTAGCCGACAGGCTCTTGCATTTGGCAGCGCACCACCGGGCAGCCGCCTTCAGCCAGCGCCAGAGCACAGCGCCCCATTTCCGAAGCAATGACCAGAGGGCCTTGCACCAGCCCCACAGGGTTTGCAGCCCGCCCCGGGTCTTGGCCCAGAACCGCTGGGCACCCAGCTTGGCCTCTTCCCAGTTCCACTGGCCTCTGTCGGCGGAGTCCGGCGTATCCTCATTGGGATAATCCGCCACATACTGCTCCCACAGCGCCATCTCACCCCGCTTGCTCAGGCCGATTTTCACGAACTTGCGTACCAAATCATAAATCACGGCAAACAGCGGCACGCCCACAACCATTCCTGTCAGGCCCCAGATGCCGCCGAAGAAAATAATGGCGAACATCACCCAGAAGCCGGAAATGCCGATGCGGTTGCCCATGATGCCGGGGCCGATAACGTTGCCGTCCAGCTGCTGCAGCACGATGACAAACACCACAAACCACAGCGCCTGGATGGGGCTCTCAATGAGAATCAGCAGTGTGGAGGGAACCGCACCGATGAACGGGCCAAAGAAGGGAATGATATTGGTAACTCCCACAAAGACGGAAATCAGCAGCGTATTGGGCATGTGCAGAATCAGGCAGCCGAAATAACACAGGATGCCGATAATCGCCGAGTCCAGAATCTTGGCATCGATAAATCCGCCGAACATTCTGTCCACCTGGGCCACCTCCTGCAAGATGGCATTGGCCCAGCGCTCGTTGAAGATGCTGCGGACAATCAGAGTGGCCTGCCGGGCAAAGCGCTTCCGGCTGAACAACACATACACAGCCACAATCAGGCCGATGACCAGATTATAGATGTTCAGAGCCACGCCGTATACACTGGAGCCCAGGCTGCTCACCAGGGTAGTAAGCTGGGGCAGAATCTCCTGCACCCAGGCCTTCGCCTGGAGGTAGAGCTTATCATAGCTGGTGTTAAAGAAGTTGAATACATCGCCCATGTATTCGCTGTCGCCAAAGGTTTCCTCCACCCAGGCCAGGGCATTTTCCAGCCGGACGGGAACCGTCTTGCCCAGGGTAACCAGGCTGTCCAGCACCCGGGGGATAATCATAGCTGCCAGGGCGTAAATCAGCAGCAGCCCTGTCAGCAAGCTGCCGAACACGGCGGCCCCGGGGGCTGCCCGCTTCATCTTCTCCGGCAGGTGCTTTTCCAGGAAACGCTCGTAGGTGTTGCACATGGGCCGCAGCAGGTAGGCCACCACACCGCCATAGACAAAGGGGGCGAGAATCTGCATAACGCCCTTCAGCGCCTCGCCGATGCCCCGCATTCGGTATAAAAAGAAAAACAAAATGATGCTCAGGCTGATGGCTCCAAAGCCAGAGAGCATCAGGTATAGATACCGTCTCTTTTTGGGATCTTCCATGGTCTTCTCCCTCTCAGAATTCGATTGATTACCGCTCCAGTATAGCAGTTTCCCACTGCCAGTATATGAACAAAATGTGAACATTTTATCCATTCCCTGTAAACTGCCCTGGGCAATTCTTGTCTTTTCCCGAAACTGTGATATAATAAGGTTAAAAAGATAACCTGGGGAAGCTGCCACTTTCTTCCCCGGAAAGGAGCGGTTTATGCCTTATTATTACGGATATGACTGGACTTATGTCTATCTGGTGCTGCCCTGCCTGATTCTGTCCCTCTGGGCCAGTGCCCGGGTGAATACCACCTTCCGGAGGTATTCCAAGCAATTTTCTGTCCGGGGAATCACCGGTGCAGATGCCGCCCAGCGGGTGCTCCGGGCCAACGGTGTCTCCGGGGTACGGATTGAGCGCATCGGCGGCAATCTTACCGACCACTACGACCCCAGCACCAATGTAATTCGCCTTTCCGACGATGTCTACGGCAGCACCTCCACCGCCGCCATTGGCGTTGCCTGCCACGAGGCGGGCCATGCGGTGCAGTATGCCCAGGGGTATGCCCCCATCAAGCTCCGGGCGGCCATTATTCCTGTCACCAATTTTGGCTCCAAGATGGCCATGCCCCTGATTTTGCTGGGCATCCTCTTCTCCTCCCTGGGCAGCACCTCTGACTTCTTCATCAATCTGGGAATTGTCTGCTTCGGCCTGTCCGTGGTGTTCCAGCTGGTGACCCTGCCGGTGGAGTTCAACGCCAGCCGCCGGGCCTTGGCAGCCATAGCGCAAAACAACATCCTGACAGAGGAAGAGCTAAACGGTGCCCGGAAGACCCTGCGGGCCGCCGCCATGACCTATGTGGCCGCCACTGCCGCCGCCCTGGCCCAGCTGCTGCGGCTGCTGGTGCTCTTTGGCAACAACAGAAGGCGCAACGATTAAAAAGGAGAAAATCTATGGCTTCCTGGATGGTACATCTGCGGATTGCAGACCGGCTGCTGGACAGTCTTCCAAAGCTGTCTGCGGTGGATTTTGTGGTGGGTAACATTGCTCCGGACAGCGGCGTTCCCAACCAGGATTGGAGCGAATTTACCCCCAGCGTGATCGTCTCCCACTTCCGGGTGGATCATTCCATTTCAAAGAACATCTGCATTCCGGCGTTTGTGGAGCGGTATTTTACCCCGGCGCAGCGCACAAGCTACACTCCGGCGCAAAAATCCTTCTTTCTGGGATATCTTGTCCACCTGCTGACCGACCAGCTTTGGAGCGCTCAGGTAGTAAACAGGCTGAAGGAACGTTTCCCTGACCGGTGGCATACGGACAAGCAGGCGCTGATTCGCTGTGCCAAGGAAGACTGGTACGACCTGGACTATACGTATCTGCGGCAGCACCCGGATTTCCGTGCCTTTCGGATATATGCAGGGGCCGTGGGCTATAAAAACACCTTCATGACAGAGTTTGCCCCGGACGCCTTTGATAACCGGCGGCAATACATCACATCCTTCTATCGGGAAGAAAACAACCACCTTGACAGGGAGTATCCCTATTTTAAGGAAGAGCAGATGGATCGCTTTGTTTCGGAAGCCACCCAGGAGATTCTATCCCGCCTTGAAACAGAATACGGCCTTTGAGAAAGCCCCCCGCTGCGTGCAGCGGGGGGTGTTCGTTTATGGGAAAACGTGGGCTTTTACAGCAGCACCAGGGGCTTAATCAGGTCGGCGGGCTTGTCCTTCATCAGCATCAGGGCAGGCTCTACATTTTCCAGACCATGGAAGGTATGGGTGATGAGCTTCTCAGGATGGATGCGGCCGGTTTGCACCAGTCGAGCCAGCCGCTCAGAGCGCAGACGTCCACCGGGCATCAGGCCGCCCACAATCTTCTTGTGGCCCATTCCGCATCCCAGCTCCACCCGGGGCAGACCAATGGTGTCGCCCTCGCCAAGGTAGTTGACGTTTCCGATGACACCGCCGGGCTTCAGCATCCGAATGGCCTGGGCAAAGGTATCGTTGTTGCCGCCGGCTACCACCACCCGGTCAACGCCCTTGCCCTTGGTCAAATCCAGAATCTGCTCCACAATGTCACCCTGACGGTAGTTGATAACCTGGGTTGCCCCAAATTCCAGGGCCAGGTCTGCACAGTTTTTCCGGGAGCCCACCGCATAGATGTTGGCTGCGCCCCGAATGGCAGAGGCGGCCACCGCCATCAGCCCCACAGGGCCGATGCCAATGACGGCAACATTGTCGCCAAACTGAATATCCGCCAGCTCTGCGCCATGGAATCCGGTGGGCACCATGTCGCTAATCATGCAGGCTGCCCCCAAGTCCATTCCTGTCTCTTATACACATCTGACGCTG
>ENA-OZAA01000245-OZAA01000245.1-human-gut-metagenome-genome-assembly--contig:-NODE-245-length-36239-cov-8.178117_pt1 | contig 36239 bp, 29 predicted proteins | sample MGYA00244204_ERZ653492 | MGnify/ENA primary metagenome ERZ653492 (study PRJEB26926, sample SAMN06164980) | human gut metagenome | biome: ENVO:00009003; feature: ENVO:2100002; material: ENVO:00002003... | reverse complement strand
CGGCGCTGCCGTGGGTACCGGAGGCCGGCGGCAATGCGCCGGCGATGGCGGCCGCCGTGTGGAAGGGATCGCCGCCCTCCGTCAGGCTGCGGCCCAGGGCCGACAGCAGCAGGGCAAAGCTGTACAGTGCCCCCTTGTGGGTGTTGACGCCGCCGGTGGCCGTCAGCATGGCATGCTCCGCCTCCCGGCCCAGTGCCTGGAGCTCCGCCGGAGAGGCCCCTGCCATGCCCAGGGACACAAAGCGGCAAAAATACGGCTCCAACGCCGCCGCGCTGCGGCGGAACAGGGGCAGGTCCATGTCATCATGGGCCCCGGTGTTGCGCCGGTCCACCAGGCCGGGCTTGGGGGTCAGGCACACCTCGTCCTCCAGGGCCTGACGGGCCAGTTGGGCCAGGTGCCGGACAGCAAAATCCCGGAGGATATTCTCTGTTTTGGCCCGGATGGCGGCAAGGCCGTGGGCCCGGCTGCGGGAGCACACCGTCACGGGGCCGCCGCAGATCAGGCACCGGCGGCTCTGGGGCCGGGACAGCTTCTCCCCGCCGGGGGACAGCACGTCCAGGTCGTACAGCCGGCCCACGGGGGCCTGCTCCTCCAGCCGGAGGCACAGGTCCTTCACGGCTCCGGCGGGTCGGTGGTATACCAGCAGGGCCTCGGGGCCTGTGGGGGCGGCGACGGACTCCCGGTGCACCGGCGCACCCAGGTCCCGGTCCAGGGCCGCAAGGCCCGCCCGGAAGGCCAGGCGGACCAGAGGCGTGTCCTTGACGGGACCGGCGATATTCATGGTGAAGGACAGCAGCGTGCCGCCGTACCGCCGGTGCAGCGCCTGCTGGCGCTGCACCCGGCGGTCACGGGCAAGGAGCACCTGCTCCAAGGTGATCTCTACAGTATGCATAGGTTGTCTCCGGTACCAGAGGTTGGATATCGGCCAGGCGGCCCTGGCGCAGCAGCTGCCGGACCCGACTGGCGCTGATGCCCTCCAGCCGGGGAATTTCAGTGACGGAGATGCCCCACAGGGGCAGCAGGGCCTGCATCCGGCGGTTATACCGGGCCGTTACCGGGGAGTAGGGCTCCTGGCCCACAAAGCGCCGGGTGATGCCCAGGGCCGGGGCGATGCGCTTGCCGAACAGGGTCAGCTCCAGGTCGCAGCGGGCCTGCTCCGGGTCGCCCTGTAAAAAATACGCAGGGAAGGTGGCCCGGGAGATGATATAGTCTCCGCCGGGGACCACGTCCACGTTGGGCAGGTCCTCCGTGCCCCGGCGCACCAGCTCCAGCCGGTCTGCCGCCGGAAAGTCACCGGTCTCCTCGCTGAGAACAAATACGTACAGATGGGGGCAGCGGGCAGCGGCGTACTCCACCAGATGCCGGTGGCCCCGGGTGAAGGGGTTGGCGTGGCACACCACAGCGCCGCTTTCGCCGTCATACGCCGGGAGGGAGGCAAGATAGCGCTCCACGCCTCCCCGGCGGTGCTCCATCATCAGCATGTCCGCCGTTTCCGCCACGGGGAAGAAGCCCAGGCTGCGGAACAGGCGGGCATTTTTCGGCTTGGTGTACAGAAACGGATGGGCTGCGCCCCGCTGGGCGGACTGGCGCAGCAGGGCGGTGACGATCTGGGCACAGGCTCCGTCACCCTCGGCCTGGGGGGCCACGGCGATCTGCTTGAGGACCCGTCCGCTGAGAGACCCGCAGGCCAGTATGGCCCCGCCGCCGGAGAGCAGCAGGGCCGTACAGTCGGCGTCCCCCTCGTCCCGGAGCCCGGCGGAGGCCAGAAAGGCCTCATACGCCGGGCGCAGGGACAGCGGAAGCGCCGTTACGATGCGCAGATCATTCATCCTCGTCGATCTGACGGACCACATCGATGATGGTGTTGTCACGGTACATGACCACGCCCACGATACGGTCCTTATAGCGGATGGGGTCGGGCACACCCACGATTTTTTCGGCCCGCTGCTGGAGCTGCTGGATGGTGAACACATGCAGCCCGGCCTTTTCCAGCTTTTCCTTCACGTCGGGGCGGCGGGGATTCACGGCAATGCCCTGGTCGGTGACCACCACGTCCACCACGTCGCCGGGGGTGACCACGGTGTTGACGCGCTTGACGATGGTGGGAATGCGGCCCCGGGTCAGGGGAGCCACCACCACAGAAAGGCTGGCACCCTCCGCCGTGTCGGGATGGCCGCCGATGGCACCGCGGATCACGCCGTCGGAGCCGGTGAGGACGTTGACGTTGAAGTCGGTGTCGATCTCCAGGGCGGAGAGGATCACGAAGTCCAGCTGGTCCACGGCGGCGGCCACCAGATGGCTGGCGTAGTAGCTGGCGCCGATCTGATGGTGGAAGTGGTTGTTCTTCAGGCTCTTGGCGGCGTCCAGGTCAAAGCTCTGCACGTCCAGGATGCGGTCGATGAGGCCCTCCTCGTGCATGGCGGCGATCTGACCGGTGATGCCGCCCAGGGCGAAGCGGCAGTGGATATTCTGGTCGATCATCTTCTGGCGCAGGAAGCGGGCGGTGGCCAGAGATGCGCCGCCGGAGCCCATCTGCATGGAGAAGCCGTCGTACAGATATCCGGCGGCCTCGATGACGTTGGCGGCGGTCTTGGCGATCAGCAGCTCCTTGGGGTCCTTGGTATAGCGGGTGGCCCCGGACATGATGCCCTTGGGGTCGCCGATGTCGTCGGTCATGACCACATAGTCCACCTCGAACTCAGGGATGGCCCAGGGGGCGTTGGGATATGCCACCAGGTGGTTGGTAATGACGATGACGTTGTCGGCATAGGTGGCGTCGGGCCGGGCATAGCCCAGAGAACCGCAGGCAATGCCATCCTCACCGTCGCGGCTGTAGCCGTTGGCGTTGCCGTAGGGGTCACAGGAGGGCGCACCCAGGAAGGCCACGTCGATGTGCAGATCGCCGGACCGGATGGCGCTGGCCCGGCCGCCATGGGACCGGAATACCACCGGACAGTCGATGAGGCCCCGGGACACCTGCTCGGCCAGCTCGCCGCGCATACCGGAGGTTTCGATGTGGGTGATGACGCCATTCTGGATATGGCGGATCAGGGGGGCGTGGACGGCGGCCAGGGAGCTGGCGGCCAGGGTCAGGTTCTTAAAGCCCATTTCCGCCAGCTTATCCACCACGGTGTTGATGATATGGTCGCCGTTGCGGAAGTGGTGGTGGAAGCTAATGGTCATGCCGTCCCGAAGGCCGGTGCGTCGGATGGCCTCCTCCAGGGAGGGCACCAGCTTGTTCTGCCGGGTGGACCGGGCCTGGAATGTGGCGGTGTTCTTCTGGCGGGCACCGTGATACAGCCCGTGGTTGCTGATCTCACCGATATGCGGGATTTTTTCAAGCTCGATCATGTCAAATCTCCTCCACTTCGTCGATCTTGCAGCCGGCCTCGTACAGGTCCAGCAGGCGGCGGGCCCGGGTGACCACGGGCTTGTCGATCATCTTGCCCTTGAGGCTGGCCACGCCGCTGCCCCGGGCGTTGGCCTCGGCAATGGCGTCCATAATGGCCCGGGCCTTGTTCAGGTCCTTCTCGCTGGGCATGAACACATGGTGCAGCGGCTCGATCTGGCGGGGATTGATCACGGACTTGCCGTCGAAGCCCAGCTTTTTGATGAGGGTGGCCTCAGCGATGAAGCCCTCCTCATTGTTGACGTCGGAATACACCGTGTCCAGGGCGGCAATGCCGGCGGACCGGGCGGCGTTGAGGATCATGCAGCGGGCGAACAGCAGCTCGATGCCGTCGGAGCGGGTGGTTTTCAGGTCGGTGACATAGTCCTCGGCACCCAGGGCGATGCCGATGAGGCGGTCGCTGGCGTGGGCAATCTCGGCGGCGTGGAGCACGCCGTTGGCGCTTTCAATGGCGGCCATCATGCCGGTGGTGCCCACGGGAATACCGGCCTGGCGCTCGATGCGCTGGATCTCCCGCTCGCAGTCGATAACGTCCTGGGCGCTGTCGGTCTTGGGCAGGCGGACCACCTGGACCCCGGCCCGGACCACGGCCTCCAGATCCTGGACGCCCAGGCCGCTGGACAGGTCGTTGATGCGCACCACGGTCTCCTTGGTGCCGAAGTGCAGGGTCTTCAGGGCGTTATACACCAGAAAACGGGCGGAGTCCTTCTCGGTATAGGCCACGGAGTCCTCCAGGTCGAACATGATGGAGTCGGCCCCGTAGATGTGGGCGTCGCGGATCATGCCGGGATTGTTGCCGGGCACGAACATCATACTGCGGCGCAGTCTGTCTTTTACATACATGTTACTTGACCTCCCATTCATAGGCGTCGGACTGGGCGGCGCGGAAGATGGCGGTGGTAACCCGGGCGCGGACGGTGCAGTCCAGAGCACCCTTGTCCACGGCGGTGACCTCGGCGTTCTCAATGCCGTAGTGAGCCAGCGTGTCACGGATGACGGCCTCGATCTGACGGCCGAACTGCTGCAGGACGTTGCTGGTGAGGCTGATCTGGATGCCGCCGGACTGGGCGGGCTCCAGGGTGATCATGATGTCGTTGGACTCCATGGTGCCGGCGGTGGCGGTGATGAGCAGGTTCATATGTCTGCCCCCTTTACAGCTTCGCGGCCAGACGGTCGTGAATGGCGGAGATGAATTCGCCGCTGGTAACGGCGGTGACGGGGGTGCCCTCGTCCACCAGGCCCACCAGGTCCTTGGTCATGATGCCTGCGCCCAAGGTCTCAAAGCAGGCGGCCTCCAGCTTGTCGGCAAAGGCGGACAGGTCCGGGGTGCCGTCCAGCTGGCCCCGCTTGCGCAGCGCGCCGGACCAGGCAAAAATGGTGGCCATGGGGTTGGTGGAGGTCTGCTCACCCTTCAGGTGCTTGTAATAGTGCTTGGTGACGGTGCCGTGGGCGGCCTCATACTCGGTGGTGCCGTCGGGAGAGACCAGCACGGAGGTCATCATGGCCAGGCTGCCGAAGGCGGTGGACACCATGTCGCTCATCACGTCGCCGTCGTAGTTCTTGCAGGCCCAGATGAAGCCGCCCTGGCTGCGGATGACGCGGGCCACGGCGTCGTCGATCAGGGTATAGAAATAGGTGATGCCCAGCTCGCCGAACTTGGCCTTATAGCTCTCGAACTCCTCCTCGAACACCTTCTTGAACTCACCGTCGTAGACCTTGGCGATGGTGTCCTTGGTGGAGAACCACAGGTCCTGACGGGTGTCGATGGCGTACTGGAAGCAGGCCCGGGCGAAGGAGCGGATGCTCTTTTCCTTGTTGTGGGCGCCCTGCCACACGGCGGGGCCGTCCACCTTCTGAACCAGCAGGGTCTTTTCCTCACCGCTCTGGCCCTTGAAGGTCATGGTGCACTCGCCGGGCTCGGTGGTGTACATGTCCACGCTCTTGTACACGTCGCCGTAGGCATGACGGGCGATGGTGATGGGCTTTTTCCAGTTCTTCACCACGGGGTGGATGCTGTCGATGAGGATGGGGGCCCGGAACACGGTGCCGTCCAGAATGGAGCGGATGGTGCCGTTGGGGCTTTTCCACATCTGGGTCAGCTGGGGATATTCCTCCATGCGCTGCTTGTTGGGGGTGATGGTGGCGCACTTCACGGCCACGCCCAGGCGGCGGGTGGCGTTGGCGGCGTCCACGGTGACCTGGTCCTGGGTCTCGTTGCGGTGCAGCAGGCCCAGGTCATAATACTCGGTCTTCAGGTCCACGAAGGGCAGGATCAGCTGGTCCTTGATCATCCCCCACAGAATGCGGGTCATTTCGTCGCCGTCCATCTCCACCAGGGGGGTAATCATCTTGATTTTTTCCATTGCCGTATTTCCTCCTTATTTTGTCCGAAAGCGCCTTACATTCTGGCGGCGTAGTAGTTCATCAGGCAGCCGTCCAGGATGATCTCCTTCTCGTCCTGGGTCAGGCCCCGGACGTGGAGCAGCAGATCGTGAACGCTGCCGTCGCGGCAGATGACCTGAGCGGGGATATCCTCCCGTCCGGCCTCGATGGCGGCGCGGATGCCGGGGACAAACACGCAGTCGCCGGGCTGATAATCGAAGGGCGTGCCCTGGTCGATGGTAAAGGGCAGGATGCCCCAGTTGATGCAGTTGCTGCGATAGCGCTTGGTGGCGTACTCATAGCAGATGTTGGCGAAGCCGCCCAGCACCTTCTGGCAGGAGGCGGCCTGCTCACGGGCGGAGCCGTCGCCGGGCTTGTTGGCGAACACGCAGGAGCCGAACTGAGTGGTCTGGGCCAGGGCCTGGGCATCGCCCACGCGGCCCAGGGTCTCCAGCAGGGAGGCGGGGACCTGACCGCTGCGGCGCTGGGCCTCCCGGGCGGCTACATCCTTGGCCCGGGGCACATACTCCGGCACCCGGCGGGACAGGGTGAACTCCGCCAGACGCAGGGGGTTGGAGCGATAGGAGGAGGTCTCGCCGGAGGGGATCAGCTCGTCGGTGGTGGTGACGGGATCGTGGATCACGGCGGCCAGCTCCACCAGCAGGTTCTCGGTGAGATCGTACATCTTGGGCCAGTCGGTGATGTTGGGGCCCATGACCAGCTCCACGCTGGGATCGGCCTTGCCGAAGCCGTAGTACAGGCGGTTGTCATACACTTCCTTGTCGAAGTGATACTCGTGGTGGACGGGGGTGTATTCCACGTCGGTGGCGGCGGTGATGCGTCCGCCGTTGGCGGCGGTGGCGGCGATGGACCGGGCATCCATCAGGCACACGGCGGCAAACTGGCCCTCGCCGGGCTTGGAGCCCTCGCGGTTGGGGAAGTTGCGGGTGGTGTGCCGCAGGGACAGGCCGTTGTTGGCGGGCACGTCCCCTGCGCCGAAGCAGGGACCGCAGAAGCTGGGCTTGATGATGGCGCCGGAGGCCAGCAGGTCAGCGGTGGAGCCCACCTTCATCAGCTCCAGAGACACGGGCACGGAGGTGGGGTACACGTCGAAGCTGAAGGCGCCGGAGCCGGTATAGTGGCCGCGGACGATGTCCGCCGCCTCGGTGATGTTGTCGAACAGACCGCCGGAGCAGCCGGCGATGACGCCCTGGTCGGCCCAGACGGCGCCGTCGTGGATCTTATCGGTGAGCTGGGGATTGGCCTTGGGGAAGCGGCGCTTGGCATCGGCCTCCACCTTCTGCAGCAGCTCCTCCGCGTTCTCCAGGAACTCGTGGATGGTCCAGGCGTTGGAGGGATGGAAGGGCAGGGCGATCATGGACTCCATCCTGGACAGGTCGATGGTGATCATCTTGTCGTAATATGCGTCCTGGCCGGGATGCAGGGGCTTATAATCCTCGGGCCGCTTGTGGGCCTCATAGAAGCCCCGGGTGACCTCGTCGGTCTCCCAGATGGAGGAAAGACAGGTGGTCTCGGTGGTCATCACGTCAATGCCGTTGCGGAAGTCGATGGGCAGGCTCTTGATACCGGGGCCTGCGAACTCCAGCACGCAGTTGTTGACAAAGCCGCTTTCAAAGGTGGCCTTCACCAGGGCAATGGCCACGTCGTGAGGGCCGATGCCCTGCCGGGGCGTACCGGTGAGGTATACCAGCACCACCTTGGGCATGGGGGTATCCCAGGTGTTCTTCAGCAGCTGCTTGGCCAGCTCCGGGCCGCCCTCGCCCACGGCCATGGTGCCCAGGGCGCCGTAGCGGGTGTGGGAGTCGGAGCCCAGGATCATGGAGCCGCACTTGGCCATCTGCTCCCGGGCATAGGAGTGGATGACGCTCTGGTTGGCGGGAACATAGATGCCGCCGTACTTCTTGGCGGCGGACAGGCCGAACATGTGGTCATCCTCGTTGATGGTGCCGCCCACGGCGCACAGGCTGTTGTGACAGTTGGTCAGGGCGTAGGGAATGGGGAACTCCTTCATGCCGGAGGCCCGGGCCTGCTGGATGATGCCCACATAGGTGATGTCGTGGGACACCATGGCGTCGAAGCGGATGCGCAGCTGCATGGGGTCCGGGGACACGTTGTGAGCCTGCAGGATCTGCCAGGCCATGGTCCGGCGGCGGGCTTCCTCCTGGGCCGTGGCCGCAGTTTCCTGGGGAACGCCGTTTACCAGGTACATGCCGTGGTCGGTGAGCTGGATCATAATGGATTTACCTCCTACATATTGCCTCCGCGCCGGGCGCAGAGTCCTTCTTTGTTTGGTCCAGGATAAATGTAGCACACCGGCCCGGGGTTGTGAATCGGTTTTCCGCAAAAAGCCGCCTGGGGCGGCATTTTCTCCATTAAGCCCATGAAAACACCGAATCATTTGGTAAAAATGGAGCTTGTGGGGGGCGGGCTTGCAAAATGTTTCGTCAAAATAGAACTTGCAGCCTGGTTTACAAAAATCCGGGACACACCCATGCCTGCAAGCTGCAAAAGCGGCAAGGGAAATTGCACAAATTTTCCATACGAAGGACAGATGCGCAACATTTGTCCTTCCAGTGAAAACAAATGGCGCAGATCGAATTTCTCTTGCTTTAGCTTGACAAAGCCGGCGACGTATGATAAACTGATATAAGTTTACAAGCCATAAACTTTTCAAGGAGGGTCATTTTATGCGTGTTCGTGAGATGGAGATCGGTGAGGTGCAGGAGCGGTTTGCCAACCTGGTGTGGGACAACGAGCCCATTCCCTCGGGCCAGCTGGTGAAGCTGTGCGAGCAGGTTTTCCAGTGGAAAAAGCCCACCACCTATACGGTGCTGCGCAAGCTGTGTGAAAAGGGGCTGTTTCAGAATGTGAACGGGGTGGTGTCCTCGGTGATGAGCCGGGAGGAGTTTGCCTCCCGCCGCAGCGAGCAGTTTGTGGACAATGCGTTCCACGGCTCCCTGCCTGCCTTTGTGGCGGCCTTTACCGCACAGAAGCCCCTGTCCGCCCAGGAGGCGGAGGAGATCCAGGAGATGATCAGCAAATTCCGGAAGGGGGAATGACCCGTGCTCTGCCGGATATTCCTGAAGCTGGCGGGAATGAGCGTCACCGCCGGGGTGCTGGTGCTGGCGATACTGGCCGTTCGGGCCCTGACGCGGCGGCGCATGCCCAAATGGGCCCATTGCCTGCTGTGGGGCCTGGTGGCGGCATGCCTTTTGTGCCCGGTGCTGCCGGAGAGCGGACTGAGTCTCCGGCCCCAGAGCGGGGAACTGGTCCAGTATGGCGACCAGCTGACCGGCCTGGACCGGGAGCCGGTCATCATCCTGATGGAAACCGGAGTGCAGGATGTTTACGCTTTCCGAACGGGTGAAGCGGACCGGCCCGGAGTGTCCCTGATGCCCCTGGCTTATGTCTGGCTGGCGGGAATGGCAGTGCTGCTGGGATGGGCGGCTTTCAGCTGGCTGCGGCTGCGGCGGCAGGTGGCGGCGTCCGTCTCCGTGGCCAAGGGGGTGTATATCTGCGACGATATCGCCTCGCCCTTTATCCTGGGGGTCCTGCATCCCCGCATTTACCTGCCTTCTGGTCTGACGGGCGCCACACTGGAGAGCGTCCTGCGCCATGAGCGGGCCCATCTGAAGCGCCGTGACCACTGGTGGAAGCCCCTGGCCCATGTGCTCATCGCCGTGTACTGGTTCAACCCCCTGCTGTGGGCAGCGTATGTGCTGCTGTGCCGGGATATCGAGCTGGCCTGCGACGAGCGGGTGGTGCGGGATATGACCCGGGAGGACCGGGCCGCCTATTCCCAAGCCCTGCTGCAATGCAGCCTGAACCGACGGCGCAGACTGGTGCTGTGCCCCCTGGCCTTTGGCGAGGTAGGCGTGCGGACCCGGGTGAAGTCGGTGCTGCGCTATCGCCGTCCGGCGGTGTGGCTGTCGGCTGCGGCGGTTCTGCTGTGCGCCGCCCTGGCGGTGACGTTCCTCACGGAGCCCAAGACCGCGGAGAACGCTCCGGCGGAAAAGGCCCGGACACATAACAACGATTATGTGGATTATTTTCAGCGGATCCAGAAGAAGGAAGCGCAGCAGGGCCGCAGCGTGGACAATCCGGTGGTCATCATCAGCACCTCTATGGAGCCGGCCACCGGCCAGATCAGCTATCAGGTGCAGCTGCTGGACGGCATGACGGACTGGGAAAAGGAAAGAATTCTGTCCAGATACAGTATGAACATCGCCAATATGGAGGTTTTCTACCCCCAGGAGGGGGACATCCATCAGGAGATGGACGTTCCTCACCTGCGGTTCCGGGCGGTAAGTTCAACGTCTGCCCCGCCCATAGACCCGGCTTACGACGACCTGGTGGCCCTGGACAACCCGTATGAGCCCTATACGCTGGCCTCCGTGACGGTGCTCAGCGCCGACGGGAGTCAAAGCTCCACCTTCCGGCGGGTGGGCCAGTCCCTGCTGCTGGACGATGCGCCGGACGACTCCGGCAGAAACGCCATATCCTGGAGCATCCGTATAGACTGAATTCATAGAGAGCGAAGGAGGGAAGGACATATGTTTGCCAGACACGGTATCAGAAACGCCCTGCGGACCCCCAAACGGTCGGTGGCGTTTCTGCTGCTGATGACGCTGCTGGTGACACTGCTGGGCACATCCCTGGGGCTGAGCTTCGCCCTGCAGCGCACCCTGCGCCAGTGCCGGGAGAATTACTCCACCATTGGGCTGGTGGAGTATCTGGGCCCGGGCTATCCCAGCACCACCAAGGTGGTGGCGGACGCCGGGGAGGTCCTGGCGGAATTTGAGGAAAAGCTGGACCGGGAGGATCCGGCCCTGGTGGCCTGGGAGCCCACCCGCATGGCCCTGGGCTATACTCCGGACCTGGACATGCTGACCAACCGTCTCCTGCTGAAGGACCGGTTTGTGGCCATGGTGAAGGTGCGGGAGCTGGTCACACTTCACGTCCCGGCGGAGGATGGCTCCGGCTGGACCATCGATGAAAACGGGAACATAGTGGAGGAAACTCCTCGTCCCGCTTATGACCGGGTGCTTCCGCTCTATGACGCCATCATCAGCCGCATGCTGTATACCGGCCAGCGCATGGTGGACGGCTCGCCGGTACTGCTGGAGATCCCGGGGGAGGCCAACATAGATATTCCCGGCCAGGACTATGTGCCTCCGGCAGACAGCATCTGGATCCCCGGGCACTACTATCTGCTCCACGGCTCCTATGCCGAGTCCAGCCTGATGGGTGCATCATACATGCAGCTGTCTATGGGGCAGTATGATCTGGACGGGGTAGACACCGGCGTCACCGATGTGCTGGACGTCACCCAGCCCGACGGCACGCCGCCCAAGCTGGACGGCTCCACGGGCATCGAGAAGGTGGCCCAGACCTATCAGGTCACGACCCACTCCCTGACGGTGCAGGCCACGGACCGGCCGGCGGACCTGCTGCCCTTTCAGCAGGGGGATCTGACCCTGGCAGAGGGCGCATACTATACCGCAGGCGGCAAGGGCTGCCTGATCTCTCAGGCGGTGGCCAAGGATCTGGGCCTGTCCGTGGGGGACAGTCTGCCCCTGTCCCTGGCGGTGCGGAAGAATACCCTGATCCCCTACAGCTATTGGGCCGGGGAGGGCTTCGACGCGGAGGATACCTATACCGTCAGCGGTATTTTCTCCGCCAATGAAGAATACGAGACCACGGTCTATATCCCCGTCCGGAACGATATCGATATGCAGCAGAACCACTGCTCCTTCACGCTGGGGCAGCTGCAGCTGAAAAACGACCTGGCCCAGGAGTACATCGAGCGTCTGGAAAAGGATCTGCCGTCCTCCATCCGCGTCACCGTGTATGACCAGGGCTATGCCGCCGTGTCCCAGGCGCTGGAGGACATGCTGCGGCTGGTGCAGATCATCGCGGGCGTGTGCCTGGCGGCAGGACTGGGCTTTCTGGTGCTGTTCGGCTATCTGCTGGTGTTCCGTCAGCGGGGCATTGGCCGCACCATGATCCGGGTGGGCGCTGCCCGGCGGAACGTACATACCTATTTCCTGTTCTGTGCCGGAACGGTGGCCCTGCCGGCAGCGGGACTGGGCCTGATCCTCAGCCGCTTCGTGTGCCTGGGGGTGCTGAAGCTGCTGGAGGTGGTGCTGGACGGCGCCACGTCCCTGGACCTGTATTACAGCAACACCGCCTTGGCCATGCATCGCTCCGCCACAGAGTATCTGGCGGCCCCCGGCTGGGGAGCTCTGGCCGTCATCGCCCTGGGGACCCTGGCGCTGGCGCTTCTGTCCTGCCTGGTGTTCAGCGTGGTCAGCCTGGAGCGGCGGCACAAAAAGCGCCGCCGGGAGAGCCGCGCCGCCCAGGGTACGCCGTCCCGTCCCCTGCGGGGCGGTCCCCGGACCTATGCGCGGCTGTCGGTGCTGCGGGGCGGCTTCCGCTCCCTGGTGCCGGTACTGGCAGGCGTGTGCGCGGCCGTCCTGTTCTGCCAGCTGTCGGGTATCGTTATCCGCTATGACGGACAGCTGCGGGACCTGCGGGCAAACAGCTCCGTCCGGGGCAATATGACGGACATCAGCGGCAAGTATACCACCGGACTGGTGCTGAATGAGCAGGTGCTGGACCAGATCGGCCAGCTGCCCGGCGTCAGTGAGCTGACAAGGCTGACGGCCACGCCCTACTATTTCGCGGGAGTGTACCGGGGCAGCGAGCTGGTGGCCGGACCCGGCCTGCCGCCCCAGCCCACCACCACCTTTGAGAGCGAACGGTATATGGCGAATCTGTCCTCCGGGCCGGACCTGGTGTTTATCGACCGGCTGGAGGGTGCGCCGGAGTTTATGTACAGCACGTCCGTCGAGACCCAGTGGCTGGAGGGTTACGATTCCAGCTGCTTCCAGATGGATTGGGATGCGTCGTTGGACCCGGAAACGGCAGAAAATCGGTGCGTCATCTCTATGGACATGATGGACCAGTACGGCATCCGGCTGGGCGACTGGATCTGGCTGGAGGTTCGGTGCTCGAGCGCTTACAGCTACAGCAGAAGCCAGATAGGCCTCCGTGTGGTGGGCGCTTATGCCCAGACGGGCCGGGCCAACAATATCTACACGAACCTGAGCATGCTGCACTACCCCTATGCATACGACGAGGATCTGGAGCTCTGCACCCTGGGCGGCGTCTACCTGGCCAAGTCCATCAGCGGCGCCACGTTTAAAATCGCTGACTGCACAGATCTGACGGCGGTGAAGCAGGCCCTGTACGACATGGAGCTGTCCGCCGTGGGCAAGCTCCGGGCCGTCCGGAACTTCGTCATCATCAACGACGCGGCATACCTGAACACGGAGCGGGCCGCCGCCCAGCGCCTGTGGTACATGCAGCACCTGTTCCCGGTGGTGTACGCCATCGCCCTGGGCCTGGCATACCTGATCGCGTTCCTACAGGTGCAGTCCCGGCGGAAGGAGCTGCGCACCATGCGCAGCGTAGGCGCGGACAGCCGCACCGCCTATTGGAGCCTGTATTGGGAGCAGCTGATGCTGGCGGCCCTGGGGGCCGTGCTGGGGGCGGGCCTGTGCCTGGCTCTGGGCTGGGGCACCGCCCTGGGCCTGGGCCTTACTGCCGCCTTCGCCGGGCTGTGGCTGCTGGGAGCCCATGTGGCTCTGCGCAGGGCCAACAGCCGCCATATTCTGAAAAACCGCAGGGAGGTTGAATGATATGTCCATTCTGGAACTGAAAGATGTCTGCTATAGCTACAGTGCGGAAAAGCCGGTGCTGCGGGGCATGAACTGCACCTTTGAATGCGGCACGCTGTACGCCCTGGTGGGCAAATCCGGCGCGGGCAAGAGCACGCTGCTGAGCCTGATGGCGGGGCTGGACCTGCCGGACAGCGGACAGGTGCTGTTTGAGGGCACCCCCACCGGCGACATGGACCTGGACGAGTACCGCCGCCGGAAGGCTGCGGTGATCTATCAGGATTTCGCCCTGTTCCCGCTGCTGACGGCCCTGGAGAACATCGAGTACCCCATGGAGCTGTGCCGCGTGGAGGCCCAGGAGGCGGAGCGCCAGGCCCGGGAGCTGGCCCGGCGGGTGTCCCTGCCGGACGAGCTGCTGGACCGGTATCCCACCCACATCAGCGGCGGTGAGCAGCAGCGGGTGGCCATCGCCCGGGGCCTGACCATGGACCGGCGGCTGCTGCTGGCGGACGAGCCCACCGGCAACCTGGACAGCGAGAACAGCGACAACATCATTGATCTGCTGCTGCGGCTGGCCCACGAGGAAAACCGCTGCGTCATCGTGGTGACCCACGATCTGACGGTAATGGACCGGGCCGATGTGGTGTACCGCATCAGCGACGGCCTGCTGCAGCGGCGGCAGAAAGAAAAATAACGCAAAAAAGAGAAGGCCGAGGCCTTCTCTTTTTTTGCGTTATTCATACCCTGTGCTCAGATACGCTTCCACTTCACGCCGACGGAGCCGGGGGCTTTGGGGGCTGATCGCGGTCCACATAGTGATAAGCCTCCGTGGGCATATTGCGGCGGCGCAGACGCTGATCCACCAGGTGTTTCACCAGCACCTGGATGCAGGCAAACACCGGCACGCCCAGGAACATGCCCAGGACGCCGCCGAAGCCGCCGCCCACCAGAATGGCCACCACCACCCAGAAGCTGGAGATGCCCGTGGCGTTGCCCAGGATCTTCGGACCCAGGATGTTGCCATCAAACTGCTGGAGGGCGATAACGAAAATCACGAAAAACAGGCACTTTTTGGGGCTGACCAGCAGGATCAGGAAGGCGCTGGGCACCGCACCCATAAAGGGGCCGAAGAAGGGGATCACGTTGGTGACGCCCACGATGAGACTGACCAGGGGGGCATAGGGCATTTTCAGCAGAGTGCAGCCAATGAGACACAAAATGCCGATGATGAGAGAGTCCAGCAGCTTGCCCCGGACGAAGCCGCTGAAAATGCCGTCGGCCCGGCGGACAGCCCGGGCGATCCAGCGGGCGTGGTCCTCCTTGCACACGCCGTACAGCAGCTTGCAGCAGCGGGCCAGGCTCTGCTCCTTCATGGCCAGCATGTACACAGATACAATGATGCCCACCAGAAAGTCCATGGCGAAGCTCACCAGGCCCCAGATGCCGGAGATAAGGCCGCCGGTGATGGTGGTGAGCATCTGCTGGGCCCCGGGGAGAATTTTGTTGGTGAGGATATCCAGCAGGTTTTTATAATAAGTATCCAGGTTCTCGTTGACCCAGTCCTCCACCGTGGGATTTTTGTCCAGCAGGTTCACAATCCAGGTGTAGATCTTGTCATAGTAGGTCTCGGCGTTGTTGATCAGCATCACCACGCTGTCTACCAGCTGGGGAATAACCACGCTGAACATCAGATACAGCAGCAGGAGAACAATGGCCCAGGTCAGCAGGATGCTGACGGCCCGGAGCCAGCCGGCAGCATGAGGAATGGTTTTTCCCTCCAGGCCCTTTATGCGGCCCAGGCCCGAGCGGATCAGCCGCTCGATCCAGTTGACGATGGGGGCCAGCAGATATGCCATCACCAGGCCCACCAGCACCGGCGACAGAATGGATGCCAGCTTCGACACCATCCGCTGCAGCGTGCCGTTCATATAAAACGTGTCATAGAACACCAGAATGGCGCAGACGGTGAGAAAAATCGTCAGGCCCCATTTCAGATAGCTGCTCTTTCCTTTCATAAAGGTCTCTCCTTTTATACGGCCGTGAAAGCCTAACCGACTATTCTATATAGTAACGGAAGACAGCCGTTTTTGCAACGGTGGGAACGTGAACGTTTTGTTAAAATTCCCAAATGCTTGCAATTTAACGGGGAAAGCGTTATAATGACAGAACTGTTATGCGCTCCCCCGCTGACGGGGCGATGGAGAAAAAGGAGACTGTTCATGGATAAGACACTGCTGTTCATTGTCAATCCCCGGGCGGGCAAGACCAAGTCCAGCGCCCCCCTGTTCGACGCCGTGGCCACCTTCGGAAAGGCCGGGTATCTGGTGAAGGTGGCGCTGACCCAGGCGGCGGGAGACGCTGCCCGGTTCGCCGCCCAGTGGGGCGGAGATTTTGACCTGGTGGTGTGCGCCGGAGGAGACGGTACCCTCAACGGGACGCTGTCGGGCCTGATGCAGCTGGAAACCCGGCCGCCGGTGGGGTATCTGCCCAACGGCAGCACCAACGACTTTGCCGCCAGCCTCCGCATCCCCGCCACCGTTCCGGAGGCGGCCCGGGCCGTGGTGGAGGGTACGCCCCGGCCCCTGGATCTGGGCACCCACAACGACCGGTATTTTTCGTATGTGGCGTCCTTCGGAGCTTTCACCAAGGCGTCGTACTCCGCGCCCCAGGAAACGAAAAATGCCCTGGGCCACTTTGCCTATATCCTGGAGGGCATTAAGAACCTCGATTCCCTGCGGCCTTATCGCTGCGCGGTGGAGGCAGACGGCGAGATGTTTGACGGGGACTTTATTTTCGGCGCGGTATGCAACTCTACTTCTCTGGGCGGGTTGGTGAAGCTGGATCCCAAGCGGGTCCACATGGATGACGGTATGTTTGAGCTGATGCTGCTGCGGATGCCAAAGACGGCCCTGGACCTGCAAAACCTCATTACGGCGCTGAACCGAATGGACTACGACTATCCGGGGGTGATCTTCCGCCACGTCCGCAGTGTCACCGTCACCACCAGAGAGGATATTCCCTGGTCTCTGGACGGCGAGTACGCCCCCAGCGCCCCTCGGGTGGAGATCCGGAACCTGCACAGCGCCGTGCGGCTGATGATCAAGGAGGACGAATAAATTGGAAGCCTGCCGCGAGAGCGGCAGGCTTTTTCTTGTCCGGAAAGGGATCACCGAATCTGCAAACGGTGGCAGCAGCCGGGGGCCAGATGCGTCTCCAGTTCCCGGCAGAAAGCGGACAACTTCTCCTCCGGAACGATACACAGCGCTGTTCCGGCGAAGCCGCCGCCGTGGACCCGGACAGCACCCTGGCCCCGCAGCATACGGCGGCACAGAGCCAGGGTCACAGCCAGGGCCTGGTGCTCCGCCGCGCCGACGGGGGCGATATTCTGGAGGTATTCCCAGGAGGATGCACCGGAAGCATTGATTAGAGGCAGAAAGCCCGGGACGTCGCCGGATTCCAGGGCACGGACCTGGGCCAGGACCCGGCGGTTTTCGTCAAACACATGAATGGCCCGCAGGACAGCCCGGTCCCCGGCCAGGCGGCGCACCTCCGGCAGGCGACGGTAGAATGCGTCCTCGTCCACCTGGCGCAGGACCTCCGCATCAAACAGGCGGCACACTGCCTTCAAGTCCCGCGGGATGGCGGCGTATTGGGCGGTAAGGTCCGCGTGGTCCGCGCCGCTGTCCACAATGCACAGGGCATATCCGGGCAGGGCGGCGTTCAGGCGGCGCACCTCCGGCGCGGCGGGGTCCCGGAAGTCCATGAATACCAGGCCGCCGGTGCTGGAGGCCAGCTGGTCCATAAGACCGCAGGGCTTACCGAAATAGACGTTCTCGGCCCATTGGGCCATTTGGGCAATTTCCACGGGCGTCAGGGAACCGCCGGCAAACAGTGCGCTGCCAATACGGCCCAGCAACACCTCAAAGGCGGCGCTGCTGGAGAGGCCGGAGCCGGGCAGCACATCGGACTCCACCCAGGCGTCGAAGCCCTGCCAGAGGATGCCCCGCCGGGCAAAGGCGGCGGCCATGCCCCGGACCAGGGCGGCACTGGTGTTCCGCTCCCCCTCCCGGGGGGACAGCTGGTCCAGCGGCAGAGTCACCGGGTCATAGCCCCGGGAAAAGACCCGGACAACAGGGCTGCGGGTCAAACGGACCCGGGCCCGGGTGGTGCGGTCAATGGCGGCGGCCAGGACGCAGCCGCGCTGGTGGTCCGTATGGTTGCCGCCCAGCTCCACCCGGCCGGGAGCGGAAAAGATCAGCTCGTTCATGGAACTCCCCTCCATAGAAAAAGCCGGGGGACGCGGCGCGTCCCCCAGCTGGCAGTCTGTCTGATTTACTTGATGCCGGCGGCGACCATGCAGTCCAGAACCAGGGTCAGCACCACAAACACGGCGGCCACCCACTTGGTGCCCCGGGCCAGCTTGGCGTCCATGCTCTTGGCCTTGGAACGACTCATATAGGAATCGGCAATGCCGCCGATGGCCCCGGACAGGCCCTGGCTCTTGCCGGACTGGAACAGGACGATGAGGATCAGGGCCAGCGCCACCAGCAGCTGCACCACGGTGATGATGATAAGAACAGTGTTCATAACGGAACTCCCTCCAAATAATTCAGCCCTCTGGGGGCACTTTTCTCATAGTACACATCATATTACCACACCCGGGCCGGAATTTCAAGAGGAAAACCGTGATTTTTTACAGGAGTGGCGGAAATGAGATGAAAAAATCATCGAACATCTGTTGCAAACTGGATTTGAGTATGATATAATATAGAAAATATCCGGTAAAGGAGCGGACGTCATGGCCCAGCTGACCAAAATGCAGCAGAAGATCTACGACTACATCGCCCAGGCCATTCAGGACCAGGGGTATCCCCCCTCGGTGCGGGAAATCGGCGAGGCCGTGGGACTGAAATCCCCGTCCACGGTGCATTTTCACCTGAAGCATCTGGAGGAGTTGGGAGTCATCGGCAAGCAGGCCGGCAAGGGCCGGGCCCTGACGCTGACGGAGGCGTCCCGGGAGAGCCAGGCGCCTGAAAGCCAGGCGCCTGAAAGCCAGCCGCCCGAAAATCAGGTGCCCATTGTGGGCAATGTGGCCGCCGGATCGCCCATCCTGGCCCAGGAATGCATCGAGGATTACCTGACCTTTGATACCGGCGGACGGGACGGGGAATATTTTGCCCTGCGGGTCCGGGGCGAGTCCATGCTGGGCGCGGGCATCCTGCCGGATGACCTGGTGGTGGTGCACCAGCAGCCTGCCGCCAACAACGGAGAGATCGTGGTGGCCCTGCTGGGGGACGAGGCCACGGTGAAACGGCTGAAGCGCCAGGGCGGCCAGGTGTGGCTGATGCCGGAGAACGAAGCATACAGCCCCATCGACGGCCGGGAGGCCCAGATCCTGGGCAAGGTAGCCGCCGTGATCCGCCGGTATTGACACGCCGGGCGGGAACCGCTATAATAAAGGGAAATCGAACAGCGCGACGATCGGAAAGAGTATGCCGCGCAGCTCCGGAAAGAGAGGGACGGTCACCGGCTGCAAGCCGTCCTGCGGGGTGCGGCAGAAGGTGCGTCCGGGAGCGCGCGGGATGTGGAAGCCCGCCGCATTGGCCTGCGTCACAGGCTGCAAGTGATAAACGAGAGTGGAACCGCGAGATATCGCCTCTCATGCCCCAGGGCATGAGAGGCTTTTTGTTTGCAGAGCGAAAATTGACCATAGAAGGAGAAAACGCCATGTATCTGTATAATTCCGCCACCCACAAAAAAGAGGAGTTCCGGACCCATACCCCCGGCCATGTGGAAATGTACACCTGCGGCCCCACGGTGTACCACTTTGCCCACATCGGCAACCTCCGCAGCTATATCATGGAGGACGTGCTGGAGAAGTACCTGCGCTACGCCGGGTACAGCGTCAACCGGGTCATGAACATCACCGACGTGGGCCACCTGACCAGCGACGCCGACCAGGGCGAGGACAAGATGCTCAAGGGCGCCCGCCGGGAGCACAAGACCGTTATGGAGATCGCCCAGTATTACACTGACGCCTTTTTCGAGGACTGCCGGAAGCTGAACATCAAGCGGCCCGATGTGGTGCAGCCGGCCACGGGCCTCATCGACGACTATATCAAGATCATCACCCGGCTCCTGGACACCGGCTACGCCTATGTGGCCGGGGGCAACGTGTATTTCGACACCAGCAAGCTGGAGCGGTACTATATCTTCAACGACCACAACGAGGAGGATCTGGCCGTGGGCGTCCGGGAGGGCGTGGAGGAGGATACCAACAAGCGCAATCGCAACGACTTCGTGCTGTGGTTTACCAAGTCCAAATTCGAGGATCAGGCTCTGAAATGGGACTCCCCCTGGGGCGTAGGCTATCCCGGCTGGCACATTGAATGCTCCGGCATCTCCATGAAGTACAACGGCGAGTATCTGGACCTGCACTGCGGCGGCGTGGACAACGCCTTCCCCCACCATACCAACGAGATCGCCCAGTCAGAGAGCTATCTGGGCCATCCCTGGTGCCCCCAGTGGTGCCATGTGGCCCACCTGAACACCGAGGGCGGCAAAATGTCCAAGTCCAAGGGCGAATTCCTGACGGTGTCGCTGCTGGAGGAGAAGGGCTATGACCCCCTGGCGTATCGGTTCTTCTGCCTGCAGAGCCATTATCGTAAGAGCCTGGTATTCACCTGGGAGAACCTGGACAACGCCGTGGCGGCCTACAACAAGCTGCTCTCTAAAATCGCGGCCCTGACCCCCGGCAAGGGAGAGGTGGACCCGGCGGTCCTGGATGAGCTGAGGGCCCGGTTTACCAAGGCCATGGACAACGACCTGAATACCTCCATGGCAGTGACGGTGCTGTATGATGTGCTGAAGGCCAAAACCACCGACGCCACCAAGCTGGCTGCCCTGGACAGCTTTGACCAGGTGCTGGGGCTGAAGCTGACGGAGAAGGCGGCGGCTCTGCGCAAGGCCCAGGAAGCGGCTCCCGCCGGAGGCGGCTTCACCGTCGTCAGCGAGGACGGCCGGGAGGATCCCCAGGTGGAAGCCTTGATCCGGGCCCGGGCCGATGCCAAGAAGGCTAAAAACTTCGCCGAGGCGGACCGCATCCGGGATGAGCTGAAGGCCCAGGGAGTGGAGATCACCGACGTCCCCGGCGGCGTGAAGTGGAAGCGTGCCTGAGCATAGAGTATGAAAAACGCATCCCCGCAGGTTTTTTGCCTGCGGGGATATTTTTATGGGAATTTATAAGCATGCTCTCCCGATGACGGAGCCTATGAGATGCCATGTGGACTTGTTTCCCGTGACAAGAGGACCACCGTCTCTATATGCGCATCATTGTCCAAACTCAAGCTCATATCTTCCGCAATGATTGGGAGCTTGAACTTGATGGACTTGAGCCACTGGCCGTTAGGCTGCCGTTCCTCATAGATCTGGATTTCGGAAAGCAGCGATTCCATAAGCTGCCGCTTTTCCTGATCGTCCATGACGGAATAGAGCTTATCAAAGTAAATCAGCACCTTGTAGATGTTGTCGCCCGTCAGCTTTTCCGCCTCAATCGCCATCTTCTTGGCTCTGGCGGCAACGAGCTGGTTTTCTGTATCCTCGATCTTATCATACATCTTGTAAAGCCGGTCATCAAGGTCTGCTTTGCGTTTGATGTAGTGCTTATCGTCCGGGTCGAGGGAATCGATCTCCTCCATCAGCCGTACCTTTACGGAATAGCTCTGGCGAAGCTGCTTTTCATGCGCCGCGATCTCCTGCTCAATGGCAGAGGTATCCACCTTCATGCTGATCTTTTCCTGCATCATGGCGGCGAACTTCGGATTACTTACCAGCTTGACGATAACCTCCGCAACGGCGCTGTCCAGCAATTCTTCATTGATCTGTTTCTTGAAGTCGCATTTATGACCGCGCGTCATCGCACGGTGCTTACAGCCATAGTAATAAAAATCCTTGTATTTTGAGCCGTCCGCCTTGTGTTTGATGCTTTTGTTTCCGTACATTCCTACGCCGCAGACCGGACATTTTACAATACCGGACAGCAGATGAATTTTGGTGTCTTTGCCCCTGTTGACGCGTTCGTATTTTTCCGCTTGCGCCAGCAGCTTGACCTGCGCCTCATGCCAGAGTTCTTCCGACACGATTCCCTCATGCAGTCCGTCAACCAGCAAATAGTCATCCTGCTCCACCAGCCGGTAATCATTTCGGGTACCATGCACCTTTTCTGTTCTGCGTCTGCCATAGGCGATTTTCCCGCAGTATACCGGATTTTTCAGAATCCTGCGGATCAGCGCAGAATCAAACAGGGGATTTTTCCCGTTTTGCCTTTGGATTTTGTGAATCCCGTGGGTCGCAAGATATTTTGCAAGACCGTTTGCACCGGTATCCGTATGCACATATCGGTCAAAAATCACGCGGATCGCCGCTGCTTCTTCCTCATTGATGAAAAGCTGTCCCTTTTCCAGCTTATAGCCATAAGGCGCAAAGCCGCCGTTCCATTTCCCTTCACGGGCTTTCTGGATTCTGCCCTCCATTGTCTGCACACGGATGTTCTCACGCTCAATCTCTGCAACCGCTGACAAAACAGAAATCATCAGCTTTCCTGCGTCCTTGGAGGAATCGATCCCATCCTCCACGCAAATCAGATTGACACCGAAATCCTGCATGACCTGTAAAGTGGAAAGAACGTCTGCCGCATTTCTACCGAAACGGGAGAGTTTGAACACCAGCACATAGGACACGCCGTCTTTACCAGACTTGATATCCTCCATCATGCGGTTAAACTCTACACGCCCTTCAATGGACTTGCCGGATTTACCAGCATCCTCGTATTCGCCCACGATCTCATAGTCATTGAACTCGGCATAGGCTTTCATTCTGGATTTCTGGGCATCCAGAGAGTATCCGTCAATCTGCATGGCGGTAGACACGCGCGTATAGATATAGACTTTTATCTTTTCTTTTTTCATCGCATCTTCTCCACCCCAGCTTACTTTTTATCTGTTTTCTGCTCCAACAACTTGATGGAATCCAGATAATCGCGCTCCACTTCGCTGAGGGTGCGGGCTTTGTATTTTCTGTACTCGCCGGTTGCCTTGTCAATAGCCTGCTTATGGCTGACACTTCCGTTGCCAATCAGCAGCTGCTCTCCACTCATAGTCAAAATCCGATCAAGATGCTCCGACCAGTCCTGCATGGTCATTGCCTGCTCCCGTTCTGCCTGTCGTTCCGCAAAATCCAGATATCCGGACACAAGCTGCCCCATAGCACGAAGCTCTTTCTCGTTCAGATAGTTCTTGGCAACTACCACCTCTTTCAGCGTGGGCTGACTGCCCGCAAAGGTGGTCAATCCCATAAATTCTTTCTCCGCATCGGCGCGTGTGTAAATGACCTCCGCCGCGGTTTGTCCATGAATGGCATAATGAATCTTGTTTTGGACTTTCTTGAAAAACTGAATGGAGATTTCCGCCTTGGGATCATAGTCAATACTGGTCGCGTAGATTTCAAGCACCTGACGGTAAAACACCTTTTCGGAAGCGCGGATATCGCGGATACGCTCCAGCAGCTCCTTGAAGTATCCGCCGCCGCCCAGATTTTTCAGGCGCTCATCATCCAGAGCAAAGCCCTTTCGCATATACTCCTTCAAAATTCCTGTTGCCCAAATACGAAACTGCACGCCGTGCTGAGATTTCACACGGTAGCCGACAGAAATGATAACATCAAGATTATAGTAATCCACCTGATAAGTCTTGCCGTCAGCGGCAGTTGTTGCAAAATTTGCAACAACTGCTTCTCGCTTCAATTCGCCCTCAGCGAAAATGTTCTTGATATGTCTGGAAATGGTAGACTTGTCTCTCTGAAACAGCTCCGCCATCTGGTCAATGGACAGCCAAACCGTATCGCCGTCGAAGGTCGTTTCGATCTTTGTCAAGCCATCCTCTGTGGTATAAATCATCATTTCAGAATTATTCTGCTCATTCTCCCAGCGTTCCATGGTCACTTCACCTCGTTTTCTGCCATTGCAGGAGCTTTTGCTCCTGCAATGGCGGTTTGGACACTTATTTCATGATAATTATATCATGCCGCTTTCACGGGTTCAATATCGTTTTCATGAATATCCTTATCGGTATCATCTTTTTCAGACACAGCTTCCTCTATGACGAGATCGGGCAGCGCGTCAAGATTCATAACCACGGCATACTTTTCAATCAAATTTGCCAGCAAAGCGGCGAAACCGCTCCATTCATCTACCATAGGCAGTCTCCCTCTCTTTCTCCGTTCTGTGTGTATATGCCGCCAGCACTTCCTTCGGAATACGATCCAGTACGGCGACGGCATCCTCATAATCCCGGCACAGCTTGGCGTCGGCCAGCTTTTTCAAGGTGCTTTCCTGCGTGGCTTTGTCCAGCGACTGCTCCAACTGCTCCGTTTCCTTTTTCAGCTTTTTGTTCTCGGCGGTCGTGGCGATAAACGCCGTATTGTACTTTTTCAGCGTCGTGTGCATCTGCTCCACAGCCGGGATATACTTGTCCAAAAAAAGCGCTGATTTCCACTGCTTTTCCCTTGGCATTGAACGCATTGACGCCTGAAAGCAATTCTTCTAACTTGGCCTTCTGCTTAGTCAGACGAGTCATCTCCTTGAACACCCGCGGCGGGATATGGTCGCGTCCGGTTTCGCTGGCACTCTCGCCGCGCTCCAGATCGGGGTATTTTTTGAGCATATGCTCCCAAAACCTGTCCTGCCACTGCGTCAGCTTCTTCTTGTTGCCGACAATTTCTTTGGCGCTGAGCCGCCCGTCCGCCGTCAGTGGGACAAAAGAAAGGTGCATATGGGGCGTTTTCTCGTCCATATGCACCACGGCAGATATAATGGTTTTCGGGTCCTGGTGTTCCCGGATGAAGTCCAGTGCCTCCTGAAAGTAGGCTTTGACCTCGCCTTTCTTCTTGCCCTTGAAGAACTCCGGGCTGGCCGTCACCAATGTCTCCACCACACGCACGCTGTCGGAACGGGTGCGGCAGCTTGCCTCCGCGATCTGCTTTTCCGCCTCGGCGCGGTATTTGCGCTGCGGCGTCACCAGATGAAAGTTCAGATGACTGCGGGACGTGTCCACATCCGGATTGCTGGCGTATTTTTCCTTGGTGCGCTCATTGTGAGACTCAATGTGGCCGATTTCCGGCCCCTTGTACTTGGCAAAACGGAGAATGGCGTACTGTGCTTTCATCGGCGATTCCCTCGCTTCACCCACACGATGTCGCAGTCCAGCACGTTGGCCAGCTCTACGACCTCTTTGTAGCGGATGCTCTCCCGCTGCAGCTTGGCGGACAAATTGGAAACGCTGTCCGACCAGCCATATTCATCATGTAATAGGTCAACAACCTCCTGCATGCAGGTCAAGCTGACAATCGGGGAACGTTTGAAGGATTTACGAACAGCACAAAAGCTGACCTTGGAGCGGCTTGCCGCCGAGGTGGGTATCTCGAAATCCGCACTTGGCAAATATGAATCAGATAACGGCAAGGACATCAGCCCATACAGCATTCTGTTGCTGGCGGACTATTACGGTGTTTCCTGCGACTATCTGATGGGACGGACGGAAACAAAAAATCACCCAAACACAGCTCTGCATGAGCTGCATTTGGGTGATGCTTCGATTGATGTATTGAAAACAGGCAAGTTCAACCACCGGCTGCTGTCGGAGCTGATCTGCCACAAGGATTTCCAGCGCTTTATGCTGGATGCTGAGATTTATGTTGACCGGATCGCGGATATGCGGATCAAGGATATGAATACGGTTCTGGAAGCTACCCGCCAGATAGTTCTGATGGAGCATGGCGAGGAAGCTAACGATCTGTACCTCCATACTCTGAAAGCGGCGCAGATACAAGAGGAAGAATATTTCGGGCGTCTCGTTGCGGACGATCTGAGCAGCATCCTGCGGGACATCCGGGAGGAACACGGGACAGATGCTCTGACCGCGGACGATGACCTGTCCGCTGTCGCTGTGCAGAAGCAGTTGATGGAGGCCGTACATTTTGAGGGAAGCTCCGAGGAAAAACAAATCCGTGCGTTCATGGCAACGATTGGGCTTGATTACGACACACTTACAAAGGAAGAATTTGTCTCAATCATCAGCGGACTTAAAAAGTCCAAGTACCTGAAAAGCCCCATCAGCCAGCGCGGGAAAACGACCATGACCCACGGCAAAGGGAAGCGGAAGAAACACTGAAACAAAGGCGGCGCTGCGGCGGGACGGGGGCTTTATATACCTCTGCCTCCTTTTCCGTCCAGTCGGATTTTGCTTCTCAAAAATCCTGCGTTTGTGCTGTAGCTCACATCACAAAATCCGCCTGTCCTACTGCCGCGAAAAAGCGTTTGCCGCCAACCCCTTTCCCGCGTCAGCCGGAAGCAAAGGTATAACACACTAGACTTTGCAGAGCAAAATCGTGTGCCAACAGGGATGCTGCGCGCCCCTATTGGAAACCCCGCGGCAAAGGGGCGCGGGTCTCCGGCGGAGACCTCAAAGCGTGAAACGCTTTGAAGCGCTGACCGAGCCGACAGGCGAGACCTCCCTTTGCAATCCCTCATTTCCCTCGCGGGTGCATATACAAACTGCAAAAGGCAGCTTGTCATGCCTGCGCAGAAAATGCAAAACCGCTGTAATCTCCATCCTGCGCGGGATGGGGATTACAGCGGTTTCTTTCTGACGCACAGAGCAGCTTTACTCCGTATAATACTGCGCCTGTGCGTTCCAGAGCGCGTAGTATTTGCCGCCCCGATCGGCGAGCAATTCGGCGTGGCTGCCCTGCTGGATGACCGCGCCCTCGTGGAACACGGCGATCTCGTCGCAGAATTTGCAGGAGGACAGGCGGTGGGAGATATAGATGGCAGTCTTATTGCCTGCGATCTCATCGAACTTACTGTAGATCTCTGCCTCGGCGATGGGGTCCAGCGCCGCCGTTGGCTCGTCGAGGATGATGAAGGGCGCGTCCTTATAGAGCGCGCGGGCAATGGCGATCTTCTGCGCCTCGCCGCCGGAAACCTCGACACCGTCCTCGGAGAGATTTTTGTAAAGCATGGTGTCCAGACCCTTTTCCATCGCTGCAAGACGGTCTGCGAAGCCTGCATCGATCAGAGCTTTCCTTGCCCGGTCACGGTCATATTCCATGCTGCCCGCCACATTCGCGCCCAAAGGCTGGCAGATGAGCTGGAAATCCTGAAATACCACGGAAAATATGCCCATGTAATCATCATAGCGGTACTTGCGGATGTCGATGCCGTTGAGCAAAATCTGCCCCTCCTGCGGGTCGTACAGGCGGCACAGGAGCTTGATGAAGGTGGTCTTGCCGCTGCCGTTTTCGCCCACGATGGCAAGCCTTTTTCCGACCTTGAACCTCATATTCACATGGCGCAGCGCCCAGATGTCCGAGCCGGGATAACGGAAGGATACATCCCGAAACTCCACGTCATACTGACGATCCGACCTCTTTTCGGTGGTGAGACTTCCCTGATACATGGAATTGGGAATGTCGAGAAACGTATAGATGGCCTTGAGGAACTCAGCATTGGCCCGCATATGACTGACGGTGCTCAGTAGCAGGGCGGCGTTGCCGGAAAATGTGGTCACGGCGCTGACATACTGGGTCACGCTGCCGATGCCGAAGGCACCGCCCAGCGCCTTCAAGCATACGAACACATACACAACGCCGGAGAGAACAGCGGATAGAGAGGCGGCCAGCGCCTTGCTCAGTCCCACAGTGGTTTGGGACGCCTTTGCCACGGGAGAGCCAACGCCGAAGATATTCACTGTGCGGACATAATGCTCCGCCAGTTCGCTCTGGCGGTACATTCTGCGATCCATGTCTTTTTCCTTGTCCCCCGGCTGCATGAAAACGAAGTGGCTGAACACGCGATTGCCGAAGCATACCTGCTCTGCCAGCGTGTTCCAGGCAGAATAGGCTCTGCCGGCCAGCGCCGGACCAAGGCAGGTAACGGCGGCAATCAGCAGAAGGATGCCCACAAGGAAAAGCGGGTGATTGAGAGCGGTCAATTTTCCCGCCGAGGTCGGGACTTGCCGGGTGAACAGGCTCACCGTCAAGGCGGCAGCCCCTAAAATGCCGGTGATGCCTTGGACTGCCTGCGTATAGTACAGCTTGAGATGGGCAAAGCCCCAACCGGACCAGTCGGCATTCTGCCGGATCTGAGAGAACAGATCACGTGTTTCCTGCCTGTCACAGTCGGCATAATCCATCCGCAGAAATTTCTCGGTATACAAAACTTCTTTCTGTCTGTCAAGCAGTTCGCTCCGGACATTTTTCCACCTCTCCAGCACGGCCTTGAGCAGCTCTGCCGCAGCACTGACCGCTACGATCCAAAGGACCCATTTGGCCAGAATCTCCGGTCTGCGAAGGGTGGATAGTTCATCGACAAGCCGGGCGGAGAGCCAGATGACCGCATAGGGCGATGCTGCCTCCACAACAGCACAGAGGATAAACGGCATAAAGCAGCCCGGTGCGATCCGGCGCATATCTCGTGCCGCCCGGCGGTGGATGGCAAAGGTCTCCCGCAGGCTCATGCCCTCAGCTTTCTTCTTCATCCTGCACACCTCCTTCCTGATAATAGCGGCTCTGCACGGCAAATAGCTCCGCATAAGCACCGCCCTTTGCCAGTAACTCCTTGTGGGTACCCTCCTCGGCGATGCCGCCGTCTGCTATAAAGAGGATGCGGTCACAGAAGCGGGTAGACGCCAGCCGGTGGGAGATGAACACGGAGGTCTTACCCGCCGTCATATCGCTGTACTTTTGGTAAATATCGTTTTCCGCAATGGGGTCCAGCGCCGCCGTAGGCTCGTCCAGAATGAGGATGGGCCCGTTCTTATAAAGCGCTCTCGCCAGCATCAGCCGCTGGGTCTGGCCGCCGGAGAGCTGTACGCCGTCCAGATACACCTCCCGGCCAAAGTGGGTATCCACCCCCTGGGGGAATTTGGCAATAGCCTCTGTCAAGCCGGCCTGTGCAAGGCAGTGATCGACTTTTACTCTGTCGATATGCTCGGTGGTCTGGGCAACACATTCCGCAATGGTGGTATCCAAAATGGAAAACCCCTGAAATACAGCGGAAAACAGGCGGTAATACGCGCTGCGGTCAAATTCACGAATATCCTGCCCGTTTAGCAGCACGCGCCCCTCGGTGGGGTCGTAGAAGCCGCAAAGCAGCATAACCATGGTGGTCTTGCCCGCACCGTTCAAGCCCACCACCGCCAGCTTTTCGCCGGGATGGATGGTCAGGTCTATGTGTCTGAGAATATCCCTCTCCGTGCCCGGATAGCGGAAGGACACGTTCTCCAACCGCAGCTCATACCCGTCGGCTGCGGGCGGCTGCACTCCGCCCTCAAACCGAAACGGCTCCGGAATGTTCAGATATTCCTGTATTTTGGACAGGTCGATGCTCTCCTTATGCAGTTGGCTGCACTGGGTCAGGATGCCGGTCACCCACGATGCAGCGCCGCTGACGGCGGTAAAGTAGAGCAAAAATGTCGATGCAGGCCAGCCATGTACCAGAGTTTGCCGAATCAGATACGCATACGCGATGCCGTTGCGAAGAAGCGTCAGCGCCACGTCAGCCACATTAGCCCAGAGATAAGTCCTTTCCCGGCGGGCGATGAAGGCGGAGAGTGCCTTCATGGATTTTTCCCGCAATTCCCGCAGCCAAGGGGCTAAACCAAAGACGCGGATGTCCTTGGCAAGCTGTATCTGCCGAGGCTGCGTCAGAAAATAGTGCAGTTCCTTGTCATACTGTTCCCGCTCATCCCGGTGGCGGTACTCCCACTCACTGATGTAGTGGGAAACGAAGAAGTCTGCTGCGGCGGTCAGCACCACCAGCAGGATCAAAAAGCGGCTCAAGCGGGAGAACAGCAGCAGATATACGGCAAAGCCGCCGAGATTTGCCAGCAGCTCCGTCAGCGTTCGCCAAATATGCTCCGCCGCATCGTCGTTGCCGCTGGTGGCCCGCTGCGCCTGCTCCTCCAGCTTCAGAATTTTGGAGTCGTGGACATTTGGGTAGGAGGTCTCGCCGCTTTTCCGGGAGATCATGCGGATGATGGCACAGCGAACATCGACCTCACCGGGCATCCGGATGGCATCGCAATACGCCGCAGCCCCCTGTAAGAGAAGAAGTGCCGCTGTGAAAAATCCGATAGTTGTCAGCAACTCCCCCACGGGAACGCCCTGCTCCACCCTCGTAAGAATTTCCGGTGTGACGTAGAGCTGCGCCAAATCCAACGCCACTTTGATGGCCGCGACCACAACGCAAAGGAGCAGCACTCTCCTGCGCTTCTCCCAAGCGGTCCGCACCATAAAGCAGACATTTTGCCGGACGCTGTACTTCGGTTTTTCTCTGTGTTTCATGTCGTTTCACCTCACGCGCATAGCATAGCAGAAAAAATCGTCCCCGGTTGATTCCGGGGACGAATCGCTTTTTCCGGGGGATGAATTGCAGCTCTCACTCCTGCGGAAGCAGTATTTCAGTGGTGAATGCACCGTCCTCGCTGTTGCGGCTGATGTATCCGTCCAGCCGCTCCACGATGGCGTCGATGCGAACAAGGCCAAAGCCATGCCCCTCGCCCTTGGTGCTGCGGAACAGCCCTCCCTCCTTCTGCATTTTCTTCCCGGCGGTAAAATTGGTGAAGGAGATGTAGAGCTGGGTGTTTTTCATATCCATATAGACCCGGATGAGGCGCTTATCCTCCGGCAGCTTCATGCTGGCCTCAATGGCGTTGTCGAAGAGATTGCCGAGGATGCAGCAGAGATCGATCTCCGAGGATTTCAGCCGGACGGGGATGTGGGCATCCGCCGCGACCTCGATGCCCTTCGCCTTTGCAAGGGAGATTTTGGAATTGAGAATGGCGTCGGTCATGGGATTGCCGGTCTTGATGACCGTGTCCACGGTTTGCAGATCGGTGTCCAGCAGGTCGAGGTAGTTTTGGATGGCGTCCCAATCTCCCGCGGCAGCGTAAGCCTTCATGGTCTGAATATGGTTGCGGTAGTCGTGCCGCCAGCCGCGGATCTGGCGGTACATATTGTCTACTTCGCGATAATGCGTTTCGATCAGCTCTTGCTGATAGGAGGCGAGCTGCTTTTCGATTTTCTTTGCAAACAATTCCATACGCCTTACCTCATGTTGATAATGGCACGGTTGACGCCCTCATACGCGCCCCTCGGCAGCGGGATGGCGGTTCCGTCGCTCAGCCGGATCTCCGTCTTGGTGACGCGGCTGATCTGCGTCAGATTCACGAGCGCAGAGCGCCCCACGCGGTAAAAGCACTCGTCGAGCTGCTTTTCAAGCTCGCCCAATGTCATTTTCACCGTCACATCCGTTCGCGCGTGAACGGTCACATAGTTGCCGAGCACATCTGCATATCGAATCTGATAAATCGGCACACGCACCATTTCTCCGCCGGCCTCGAAATGCAAGACCCGTTCGTTTTTTGTTATCTTTTCCACGGCGCGGTCCAGCACCGACCGGAGCTTTTCTTCCTTCACAGGCTTCATCAGATAGTGGAGCGCCGCCACCTCGTAGCCCTCTGAAATATAATCGGAATAGCCGGTGATGAAAATGATCTGCACCGTGTCGTTGCTCTTGCGAAGCTCTTTTGCCATCGTGACGCCGTCCATCGCGCCCATTTCGATATCCAGCAGGAGAATGTCGTAGTCGCTTTCTTCTGCGTAGCGGAACAGGAAGCTCTCGGCGGAGGGAAAATCGTCGATATGCACCGTGTGACCGGCGGACGAAGCCCAGGCGCGCACCATATTCAAAACAAACTGCCTGTCCGCACCGGAGTCATCGCAAATCGCAATTTTGTACTTCATACCCTCACCGTTCCTTTAATGATTAAGACATCCGCCTCAAATCATCCCAAAGTGACGCAGTGCCTCCGTAATTGCCTTTTCCTTCTCCGGCGGGCATTGTGGCTGCTTGGCGTTTTCAGATTTTGGCTTATTGTAGTTCTCACGCTCAATGATGCCGTATTTCTGCTTCACCTGTGCGATATAGAGGTAGCTGACCTTCAATCCGGTATGTTCCAGAACATACGCCTTGATTTCCTCGTAGGTTGCCTTACTCTCCGCCGAAGTCAAATCCAACTCGTCCATCTTCACTTCGATCTCGATATGTTCCTTGCTTTGGAGTTTGGACAATAAGCATACCGTCTCGACTGTTGTTTCAGTTTCCAAGGGAAGTTCTTTCACTTCCTCACCATCAACAGGCACAGGAAAATTGAATACGATCTTCTTTATCCAGCTTCCGTCTTTCCTTTTCTCCGGGAACATCTCAATTCGCTCGATAAAGGCCTTCATAAACTCCTTCTGCTCCGCTTCCGTTGCGGAATGGTAGACTTCATCAAATGCCAGCAACAAGCGATAGATATTGTCTCCGGAAATCTTCTCCTGCTGGATGCTGCGGATCTGACTTTGCAATTCGCCAATCTGAACTTCGATTTCCTCTATGGTATCATACTGCTCATCATAGCGGCGCTGCAAGTCCAAAATCTTTCTGTCATAGTGGACATCGTTGATGTCCAAGGTATCCATCTGCCGCTCCAAGCGGCTTTTCGTTCCAAAGGCTTGCTTTAGCCGCCCTTGTAGGACAGCAATCTGCTTTTCCATATCTTCTGTATCAACTGCTGTTCCGATTTTCGCCTGAATTGCTTCTACAAATCGTGGATTGTTGACCATAGCGGAGATGACCTTTGCCACAAATTTGTTGATTTCCATCTGCTCGATATTCAGACGGAAACTGCACTCATGCCCTGTCGGTGTAACCGTATTTTTGCAGTAGTAATAATACCGTGTTTTCTTGTCCTTGCTGTGCGCCTTGGCGATATTGCCGTACATACTCTTTCCGCAGCATGGGCATTTCAAGATACCGGACAGGATGTGTGCGTGGTCTGGATTGTTAACCTTTTCCCGCTTAAAGGAATTGATCTTGCGCTTTTCCTGTGCCAGATACCAATCCTCTTCGGAAATGATAGCTTCGTGTTGTCCTTCATAAACCGGGAACTCCGACTGCTCAACCACGTGCATCTCGTTTCTTGTACCCTGTTTCTTTTCTGTTCTTCGTCTGCCGTAAGCAATCTTTCCCATATAAACAGGATTGTACAATACATTTTTCACAAAATCTCTTGAAAATCCCGGAATGGTATTATTCTGTCTTAGTTTCTTAGTATAACCATTGCGGTTCAGATATTTTGCAACTCCTGCAACACCCTCATTAGTGTGAATGTAGCGGTCATAAATGACACGAATTACTTCCACTTCATCCTCTGCAATGACAAGGTTTCCGTTTTCCAGTTTGTATCCATAGGGAGCGAAACCGCCGTTCCATTTGCCCTCACGAGCCTTTTGCTCCCGTCCTGCCATTGTCTGTGTGCGGATATTTTCTCGCTCAATCTCTGCCACCGCAGACAGCACAGAGATCATCAGCTTTCCGGCATCCTTGGAGCTGTCAATGCCATCCTCCACGCAGATCAGATTGACACCAAAATCCTGCATGAGTTGCAAAGAGTTCAGAACATCCGCCGCATTTCTGCCAAATCGGGACAGCTTAAAGACCAGCACATAAGAAACATCATCTTTGCCGTCCTGGATGTCATTCAGCATCCGTTGAAACTCCTGCCGCCCTTGAATGTTCTTTCCGGAAAAGCCCTCGTCAGAATACTCCCCGGCAACAATCATATCCTCGTATGCCGCATACTTCCGCAGCTTGTCACGCTGGGCATCCAAGCTGTATCCGTCAACCTGCATCGAGGTGGACACTCTTGTATAAAGATAGCATTTAAGTTGTTTCTTTTTCAGAATCTCCACCTCCCTCATTCCTTCCTTTTACCATAAGTCCCTCGTTGCGGATATAATACTCCAAAAGCCACAGCACATAATCCGGTGCATGGCGGTTGTCCAATTCCCATTCAGTCATAGTCCGGTAAGGAATATGGACGAGCTTGCAAAAATCTTTCCGATTCAGTCCTGTGCTTTCACGCAACTTTATAATTCTGTTTTTACAATCCATCCGTCTTTTCTCCACAAAAGCAAAAAATACACGTTGCGTAATCATTATAGCATAGCCACAACGAATACGCAACGTGTAAATTGTGAGATTTTACGCAGCCTTATCCGTCAAAGGCTGTGCTTGATTACTTTCCTCGGAATGCTCCACTTCCTGCGGAGCGTCCTGTTCCAATTTATCCAAAACCTGATGTCCATATTTCTGGAGCATCTGGCTCATAACATCCACACAGCGGTCAAATGCCGCATTATATTTCGCTTCCTCATAATATTTCTTCAATAGGCGATTCCTCCATCAAAGTTCCATATCCTGTCCACGCTTACGGGCAGGCGCTTTATGTTCCTGTGTTTCCTTTCCTCTGATGAGGATAGAATTGATAAAAGCCCGAACTCTTTCGGATGCGATTTCCAGTGCATCCAGAAAGGGTTGGGCTTTCTGTTTGAGTTCCATATATTTTTCGTTTACCGCTTCATACCGCTGCTTCCAGATGGAAACTGTCTTTTCTGCGAAAGCCAGTTTTTCTTTCAGACGCTTATTGTCGGCATTGACGATAATGCCGTTGACCGCATAGCGTTTGAGTGTGTCGCATTCATCCGGCGTCAGCGTGATATTGTTTCCGAATGTGGCTTTTTTGCCCATTACTTCAATGTCCTGCACTGTCAGCGCAATGGTCTTTGCCGCCTTGGTTTCCTTTTGCAAAGATTCCAGTTTCTTTTTCTGTTTTGCTGTGGCAGCTTTGGCATCCTCCAAATTCTGTTCTGCCTGTGCCACCTGCCCGGTCACAGCTTCCAGCCGCTGCTGTTCTGCCTGCACCTTGAACTGGGTCACAGTCAGATGTTCCTCGGTGCTTCCACGTTCTCCACGCTCCAGATCGGTATATCCGGCAACTCGCATGAAATGAAAAAAGTCATCCTGCAACACACTGTAGGATGACCTCAAAATCTTTTTTCCTTTTGCGTTCAACATTGGATTACCGTCCTCGTCAAGCACCGGCTTGGACTCCCATTTCTTACTGCGGCTGACCTGTGTGATGACCTCCTTAACGGTTCCCCGGAGGGCTTCATCATTGCATCGCTTCGACCAAAGGATCTGCTTTTCCACCACCGGGATATAAACCACATGAAGGTGATAGTGGTACACATCCTCACCCAGAGCTTCCGACATTGCCCGGTTGCGCTCGTCGGCATGCATTACAGCGGAGAGGATATACTGCTCACCGCCCACGATCTCCACGGCGGCTTTATAGGCATCGGCATAAAACTGTTTTGCAAACTCATAGCCGCCGTGGTTGTAGAAATAAGCGGAGTTCACATCGAAAACCAACTCGCCATATTTGACGGCATCCGGTTTCAGCCCTCTGGTGGAGATGATCTTGTCCTGCTCCATCTGCTCAAACATTTTTACATAATCGTCAGTGGGAGACTTGAAGTGAACATTCAGCGCAGTACGTTCCGGCACGATGTCCACATTGGAATAACGGTCTTTTTCACGCTCATTGTGTTCCTGTACTTTTGTCACATCATCCGGAGTTTCCAAGTCCTGATTTCTGGCTAAGGTACGATCAATTCCATCATTTCTTGCCATAGATTTTTGTCCTTTCTTTAAGATTTGCAGACAGCGGAGGGCTGAGGAACGGCACTTTTTCAAAGTGTAATAACCCACTATTACACTTTCATCCATGCTGGCTACAAAGTGCCGTGGGCTCTCCGAGGGCTCTCCCGAGGGGGAATGCGGTCACTGCGGTGACCTCTGCTGACCAAGGCAAAATGTCTGCGCCTTTTACCTTGGTCAGCCCGTCTGCATGAAGCTGTTCTGCGGAACATTTCTTGCAGACGATGGCAGCGAAAACCGTATCTTTCACTGCCTGTCCATGGGCAGCACTGCGGTGCGCCTATGGGGACGGGAGATGCGGAGGGCTGTTGCCGGGGTATCACTTCTCCCGTCTTTTCTGCCATACGATGTCGTAACCAAGCACAGCGGCAAGCTCCAATACTTCCTTGTATCGTATACTTTCCCGCTGTAATTTTGCGGACAGGTTGGAAACGCTGTCGCTCCATCCGTACTCGTCCGAGAGCAGGTCAACAACTTCCTGCATGGTCATCCCGGCACGGATGATCTGTGCCTTTATTTCGTTGCGTATATTCATATTGATAAAATCCTCCATAATTCAGTTCATGTGTCGGTGCAACCTCTGCGCTCCAAGGTGGAGTGGATGCACCGAACAGTGAAAAATCTGCAATCTCCGAAATCCGTTCAGAATTTCGCTTGTGATGTCCTGTCCATATATGACCATATCCCACTTTGCCGTTTTGTGTGGTTTGGTCTGGAACAGTGAAAACACCCATTGTTCCGTGAACAGGGTACACGGTTCAGAGAAGCACGATTTCGTGAAATAGTTTCGTCCTGCGGTCAAAAACTTTGCTGTTTCCATTACCATTGATTTTTAATGCCCGAAAACAGGTCAGCTTTGAAAGCTGCTGTTTCCTATAACGGAAGAAAACAGGGGTAAATGCTGCGTACATACGTACAGAGCATGACTGGCAAAATCAATCCCGCCAGTCCTCCGGTACGTACGTACACGGCGAAACATCGTAAAATCCATTTATATGAGGTCTTGCCACAGCTTCCACGCCCATAAAGCCCCACACCCGCCGTCCGGCAGAGTTGGTGATGTTGTTGCAATGCTCCAGATTGA
>ENA-OZAA01000230-OZAA01000230.1-human-gut-metagenome-genome-assembly--contig:-NODE-230-length-38367-cov-12.150840_pt1 | contig 38367 bp, 31 predicted proteins | sample MGYA00244204_ERZ653492 | MGnify/ENA primary metagenome ERZ653492 (study PRJEB26926, sample SAMN06164980) | human gut metagenome | biome: ENVO:00009003; feature: ENVO:2100002; material: ENVO:00002003... | reverse complement strand
GCAAGATCGTATCTGCCGTGCAGCAGTTCGTGGACAAGCTCAACAGCATGGATGAGGGTACCAGGGAAACGATCATCAAGATCGGGCTCCTGGCGGCATCCATCGGTCCGCTGCTCATTGTGCTTGGCAAGACCATATCGACCGTCGGCACAGCGATGCGGGGATTCAGTTCTCTTGCAAAGGGTGTCCGGCTTCTTATCACCCATGTGGGCAGTGCCAGCGGTGTGTTCAGCAAGCTGGGTGTGGTTCTGGGTGGTCTGTCCGGGCCGGTCGTAGCAGTGGTGGCGGTCATCGGCACACTGGTGGCGGCGTTCATGAACCTCTGGAATACGAACGAGGAATTCCGTACTGCCATTACCGGTATCTGGAACGACATCGTTTCCAAGGTGAAAGGGTTCTGTGATCAGCTGACACAGCGGATCAATGGGCTGGGCTTTGATTTTAAGGATGTCACCGAGGTACTGAAAGCAGTCTGGGATGGCCTTTGTCAGGTGCTTGCCCCGTTGTTTGAGGGAGCATTCCAGAATATTTCGACCATCCTCGGCGTCGTTCTGGATACCTTACTGGGTCTGTTCGATGTCTTTTCCAATGTGTTCTCCGGCAACTGGAGTGGCGCATGGGAAGCGGTGAAGGGTATCTTCTCCAGTATCTGGGATGGCGTGAAGTCTGTATTCTCTACGACTCTTACCGCATTAAAGAGCGCACTGGATGTGTTTCTTGGGCTGTTCGGTACGGACTGGCAGACGGTCTGGGGCAGTATCAAGAGCTTCTTTGAGACCGTGTGGAGCGGAATCAGCAGCTTCTTTTCAAACACAGTTTCTGCTATCCAGAGTGTGGCAACGACTGTGTTCACTGCAGTTTCGAGCTTCTTTACGACTGTCCTTACGAGTATCCAGACGACCTTCAGCACCATCTGGACTGCCATTTCCACAGCCGTTTCTTCTGTGTTGAATACGATCCATACCACGGTGACAACTGTGTGGACGGCGATCTCGACTGCGATTTCTACGGTCATGAACACCATCAGCACGACGATCACTTCGGTGTGGAATGGCATCTACAACACCATGAAACCTCTGTTGGATGCGTTCAAATATCTGTTTGAAACCATCTGGCAGGCAATTCAGATCCTGATCGGTGCAGCACTGACTGCGATCCAGACGAAGATCACTTCCATCTGGAACGCCATCGTCGCCTTTGTGACTCCGATCCTGACTGGATTGCAGACGACTTTCTCTACGGTTTGGTCCGCGATCCAGACAGCCATATCTACGGTGCTAACTGCAATCCAGACCGCGGTGACAACTGTATGGAACGCTATTGTATCGTTCCTGTCTCCGCTGCTGACTGGCATTCAGACCCGGATGAGTACGGCATGGAATGCAATCAAGACGGTCATTTCGACTGTCCTTTCAGCAATCCAGTCCACGGTTTCTTCCATCTGGAGCGCCATCAGCAGCAAAATCTCCGGTGTGGTAAATGGTATCAAATCGGTGGTTTCTTCCGGCTGGAATGCCATGAAGTCTACGGTTTCGTCCCTCAGTAACAGCATCAAGAGCGCGGCGACCACAGCTTTTAACTCGATGAAATCCGGGATTTCCTCTACCATTTCCGGTATTAAGTCCACCATCACGAACGGCTTTAACAGTGCAGTTTCCTTTATCAAGGGTCTGGCTGGACAGGCATTCTCGTGGGGCTCGGACATGATCGGCAACATTGTGTCCGGTATCCAGTCGAGGATTCAGGATGTGGCAAGCGCCGTATCGGGAGTGGCGGACCGTATCCGCTCTTTCCTGCACTTCTCTGTGCCGGATGAGGGGCCTCTGGCAGATATGGAAAGCTGGATGCCGGACTTCATGCAGGGACTGGCAAACGGCATCACGACCAACACCAGCCTTGTAACTGCGGCGGCAGAGAATCTGTCCACCACGCTGTCTACTTCCATCACCAACTCCATGAGGGGAGTGGAGCAGGCATACAGTAAGAGCTGGGCGGCCATCAGCCAGACGGTGAAGACCGGAACGGCAGGTGTGAGTGCCGCGATGAGATCCGCATGGAGTTCCATTACAACCAGTACCACGAGCACATGGAACAGCATCAAGACCACCATCCAGACCAGCTTTGCGGCGGTGAAATCCAATGTGACCTCTGCGACAGCAGCTGTCAAATCTTCCATGACCAGTGCATGGAGTGCGGTAAAGTCGCTGACAACGACCAGCTGGAACGGTATCAAGAGTGTTATCACCACAGCATGGAATGGAATCAAGTCTCTGACTACTTCGGCAACTGCTTCTGTCAAATCTTCCATGACAAGCGCATGGAACGCAGTGAAAACTCTGACGAACACCAGCTGGAATGGTATCAAGACGGTCATCACGACTGCATGGAACAGCATCAAGAGTCTTACAACTTCCTCTGTATCCGCAGTTCGCAGTACGGCCACAAGCGGCTGGAACACACTGAAATCCACCACGACCTCTGCCTTCAACAGCATCAAGTCCACGGTGTCTTCGGCAATGTCCAGCCTGCGCAGCACGGTTTCTTCCGGTGTTGCAAGTATCAGGAGCAGTTTTAACTCGCTCGGTTCGATTGCTTCTTCTGCATACCGCTGGGGCGCAGATATCTGTTCCCAGATGGCGGCAGGTGTCCGGGCAGCGGCCGGTTCCGTGATCGCAGCGGCGGAAAATGTCGCAAGCAGGGTCAGAAGTCTGCTGCATTTCTCTGTACCAGATGAAGGACCTCTGTCTGATGCAGATACCTATATGCCCGACTTCATGAAGCTGCTGGCGACCGGCATTAAAAAAAATGTCAAGTCGGTGGTGAAAGCCGTGCAGGGACTTGCCGGGTCTATGAGCAACAACCTTACGACCCCGGTAGATTCTCTGGGCGACTGGATGGATTCTGTGGTCGGCAGTTTTGCTGCCACGATCAAGAGAAGCCAAAATGGTATCGGCAGTGCTGCAAGGGATGTGGGCAGCGGTATCCAGTCCCAGCTGATGGCCGGGCTTTCCGGGCTGAAAACACAGTTCCAGCAGCTCTGGACTGACCTGCAGGGTATCACCAAAACAGCAGTCGGCAGTATGAGCGATGAAGTGAAGCAGGGCTTTACGGACATAAAGGATTCCATTGGAGAGCTGAGTTCTCAGACCGGTTCCCTTGGAAATGCGATCCGCAGCCTTGGCGATACCTTCAACTCGGATTTCTTAAAGAGCCTCGGCAACGGCATCAGCAAGGTCGGTGACACGGTCAATACGGTCACGGGGCTTGTGGACAAGCTCGGTTCCATGAAGAATACCATCGGAAACCTCGGAAGTACGTTGCAGAACCTCGGCAATGTTCTTGGCTCCGAAAACGGAGGCGGTCTGCTGTCCAACATCGGCAGTTTCCTGTCGAAGATCGGCAGCGCAGATGGTGGTCAGATCGTGTCGAACTTTGGCAACCTGATCTCCGGGCTGACCTCCAAAATGGGCGGTCTGGGAGAGGGAATCTCCGGTATCATCTCGAAGCTGGGAAGCCTTGGCTCCAGCGGTGGGGGAATCCTGTCGAATCTGGGCGGGCTGCTTTCCGGTGTAGTGACGAAGATCGGCGGCTTAGGCGGCAGTCTTTCTGGGCTTCTGTCTGGTGTGGGTTCCACATTGGGCGGAATTGCTGGTTCTGCCGGCTCCGCAATCGCAGGACTGTTCGGCTCGGTTGGCACGGCCGTATCTGGTCTGGCGGCAGGTGCGGGTACGGCTCTTGCAGGCGTAGCAAGCTCCGCAGGTGGTTTCCTCGCATCCGCAGGCACAGCACTTGCTGGTCTGGCGGGTCCTGCAGGTATCGCAGTGGCGGCCGTTGGCGGCATCGGTCTTGGACTGACCGCTCTCTGGAAAAACTGCGATGGCTTCCGGGAAGGAGTCACGAATATCTGGAACAAGGTCACTTCGGTATTCTCGAATGGAGTAAATGCCATCAAGAACGGTATCTCCAATGCGGCTTCTGCCATCGGCAACGTGGCATCGTCCATCTGGGGCGGTATCAAGAACGTGGCTTCCTCGGCAGTCAGCTGGGGCAAGGATATCGTTGGCGGTATTGCAGGAGGCATCAAGAAGGGTGTGAGCTGGGTCGGCAGTGCGGTCAAGAGTGTGGCAAGCGGTATCCGTTCATTCCTGCACTTCTCTGTGCCGGATGAAGGACCTCTGGCAGATGCGGACACCTATATGCCCGACTTTATGAAGCTGCTTTCCGGCGGCATCAAGAAAGGCGAGGGCGGACTAATCAGCCAGATCAAGTCGATGGCAGCAAAGGTGCAGCAGGGTATGGAGGGCATCAGTTCCTTCAGTCTGCCGGAACTGACCCTGCCGCACTTCGATGGCTCTGGCTGGAACTTCCCGCAGGCGGCTCTGGCCGGAGGCGGCACCACCCGGACGACCAACCTTGGCGGTGTGTATATCACGGTCAATGGCTACAATGCCCGGAACGACGATGAACTCGCACAGACCGTTGCCGATAAGATCAACGGCATGATCCACGAGGATGATTCGGTCTTCAAGTAAAGGAGGTAGATGCGTATGGGCTACAATGCCCCAAAGCAGACAGTATCACAGTTTCAGCTTAAAGGCAGATACGCCAGACAGTATCTGTCCTTTGCCGGGAAGTCCAGTAAGGACTTCCTATTATATTTGTCTGGACCCGGTGTGTATGATTCCCCGGCTGCGGATGTGGAGAGTACCTCCGTACCAGGCAGGAACGGGGACATCATCACCGAGAATGCAAGGACAGGCAGGCGCAGATATCAGAACGTGGATATCAAGTATAAGGCATTTTTCTTCAACGGTCTGCCTGCCAAGACCGCAGCGGTCAAGGCATGGCTGTTATCTCCGATCGGGTATCAGAAATTGCAGGACACCTACGACCCGGATTTCTTCCGGATGGCAGTCTGCAAGGATGCTCTGGAATTTGATGTGACAGCCCAGAAAGCCGCTGAGATGGAGCTGACATTCAACTGTAAGCCCCAGCGTTGGAGCGTGGATGGGCAGAGGGTGATCCGGCTGGATGGCAGGTCGACCTTAAAGAACCCCTTCGCTTTTCCGGCACAGCCTATCTTCAAGATCTACGGGGATTCTGGCGGCGAACTGTATGTGGGTGAGGAGAAGATCACCATCCACAGCATCAAGGACTACGTGCTGCTCAACTGTGAAACGCACAACGCTTACAACGCTTCCGGCTTCTGCAATGAGACCATCCTTTCGGATGATTTCCCGGAACTGCCGGAGGGAAAGACACAAATCGCATGGACAGGCGGCATCACGGCGGTGGAGGTGACTCCACGCTGGTGGACGCTGTAAGAGGGAGGTGCAGCCAGTGATCCCATGTTTATATGCATCAACAGAGATGAAGTTCAATCATAACGGTATTGGAAAGCTGGCAGATGCACAGTCTTGTACCGTAACGGAAAAGAGAAACGGAAGCTATGAGCTGAAGCTGGTCTGTCCGGCAGATGGCATCCATGCAGAGATGCTGGAGGAGGGGAATATCATCCTTGCCAAGCCATCCGATACCATGCAGTCTCAGCCGTTCCGCATCTACAAGATCACGACCCCGATAGATGGAAAGCTGGAAGTTCAGGCTCGGCACATTTCCTACCAGCTGAACTTCATCACAGTTTCCCCGTTCTCAGTGACTGGGTGTGCGGGAGCAATGCAGGGGCTGAAAAGCCACGCTGCTTCTGACTGCCCTTTCGATGTCTGGACGGATGTGGACTCCAGTGCCACCTTTACGCTTGGAATTCCATCCTCCTTCCGAAATTGCCTTGGAGGTATGGCCGGGTCAGTTCTGGATGTTTTTGGCGGTGAATTCGAGTGGGATCGGTACACGGTCAAGTTTCATAAAACCAGAGGTACGGATCACAATGTCCACATCATCTACGGGAAGAACCTGACAGACTTCAAGATGGAGAAATCCATCGAGAACACCATCACGGGTGTGCATCCGTACTGGGTGGATAATGAAACCCAGGCGGTCATGGAACTGCCGGAGAAGGTGGTGCTGCAAAGCAAACGGTCGATCCCCTACCAGAAGATCACCGTGCTGGATTGTACCAGCAATTTTCAGGAAAAGCCGAGTGAAGCGGCACTCCGGGAATACGCACAGAACTATATCGACACCACGGACTTAACAGAGCCGGAGATCGATATCAAGATCGACTTTTTACAGCTCTGGAATACGCCGGGGTATGAGGACATCGTGGAAGCAGAGCGTGTTTCCCTTTGCGATACGGTCCATGTGTTTATCTCAAAGCTGGGAATCGAAGTCAGTTCCAAAGTCACCGAAACAGAGTATGACGCGCTACTGGAACGCTATAACAGCATCACGCTCTCAAACTCAACGGTCAGCAGCCGAAATTCTTCTCTGACAGGTTCGCTCAACAGCATCCGGAATACAGCGACGATTGCCTATGATACGGCAGTCCGTGCGGAAACGGCAGTGGGAGAGCAGGTCGGTGGGATCACAGCATCTATCATTTATGACGGTGCGCTTTTTGCTGCGCTGTTTGGCCTTCATTATAAAAATGAAACTGACAATAAGGGAAATACGACCCGGTATGCATTCAATGCGGCGACTTTGAAACAGTCCACGGTCGCATGGAAGAACAGCTCTGCTGGGTTGTTTGTATCCACGGATGGCGGTAAGACGTGGGGCTATGGCTGGGAGGCGGATGACACTGCAGTCAGGACAGCGATCCTGCTGGAACAGACCCTCAAAGAACTGGATGACCGCTATAAGAAAGCCACGGAGCTTTCCGAGGAGCTGCTGAAGGAACTGGATGAGCGGTACAAAACAGCGACCGCCATTTCTGCCGAGCTTCAGAAAACGCTCGATCAGCGGTACGAAACAGCAAAAAAGCTGTCCAAGGATTTATATGAGGAACTGGATAAGCGGTATGGCACCCTTACGGAAATCTCGGAAGATCTGCAAAAGGAGTTGGACGAGAGATACAGTGCGGCGAAGAAGCTGTCGGAAGAGGTCGAAAAAGAACTGGATGAAAAGTACCAGCCGAGTGTCCCGGTATCGGAAACCGCACCGGAAGCCCCAGCAGCAGATACGCTCTGGGTCGATAAGAAGAACCTTCGGTTAAAGCTTTGGGATGGAGAACAGTGGCAGACCATCGGCCATGAGCCGGAACAGCCAACGGAACCGACCACACCAACGGAACCGGAAAAGCCGGAGCCGGAGAACCCGGACACCGAAGGAAAAGATAATGGGAACAAAGAAGAAACAGATGATAAGAAGACCGATCAGGAAGGAGGGGGCGCGTAATGGTCACAAGCATTTATCAGAAAGTGGAGCTGTCGCTGACGGAGAATCTTATCCCGGTGACAGTCCCAGTCAAACAATATGACAACAAAGCACGGAAAGTTCGCTGTGTTTTGTATAACAACTCGGTGCAGTATTCCGTGCCACAGGACTGCATCGTTGCCTGTTCCGGTACCAGACCGGACGGTACGATCTTTCACTACACCAGCGAAACAGCATCCGACCTTGTGTTTGTTGAAAATGGGGCGGTCGTCTTTACGATCACGACCTTCATGACCGCACAGGCCGGGCGGTTTCCGCTGGATGTTGTTATGCTCAGCACAGCGGGTGATGTCCTTGGTTCGTTCTCCCTCACATTGAAGGTGGAGCGGGCGGCCATCAACAACGGTAAGATCGCCACCTATACCTACGCGGGTGTGGTGGAAGCTATCCGCAAGGGACTGCTGGAAGTGTATATCACGGACGATGGCTATTTTGCCGTTGTGTCGGAGGATGGACTCGGCTTCAGTGACAAGTCGGAATCCAGCACCATCCAGAAATTCATTGAAAATCTTTTGAACTGTACGGTTACGGATGACGGCTATCTTGCTTTCACCACTGAAGACGGTCTGAAGCTCATCTTTTCAATGGACGGTGACGGACGGCTGATCGTAGAGTTTACAAACGGCTGATGGAGCCGGGAAAGGGGAAAATATGTCGGAATATATCGGAAACCGAATCGTCCCTCGCCATGATGGTGTCTGGGACAAAGCAAAAGAATATGAGCCTCTTACCATTGTGTATGAGGAATCCACAGGCGACAGCTATATGAGCCGGAAACCTGTACCGGCCGGAACGCTTCTGTCACAGGAGGAATACTGGGCGATGTGTTCCCGGTTCTCGGAACAGATGGCTCTGTACCGTCAGAATACGGCAGAAGAAGTGGAGCAGTTCCGCAAGGATACTGCGGCAGATGTAGAGCAGCTTCGTACAGATACTGCATCAGATGTGGCAGCCTTGCGCAAGATGACCGCACAGGATGTAGCGGATATCACCCAGAAGGTCGATGCCGCAAACAGTGCGGTTGCGGCCAGTAAGTCCGAGATGGATAAGACTGCAGAAACGCTGAAAGCCCAGATCAATGCCAACGTCAAGGCATCTACAGATAAAAATGCCAACTATGCACAGGAGCTTGTAGATGCCCGTGTGGATGATGAGGGAAAGACTTATCCCACAGCCGGTGACAATATCCGTGCGGTCGGCAGGGTGCGTTCCATGCAGAATATCATGAAGAACTGGGTGATCAAAAATGGTTACGCAAACCAGAACGGCAACCTTGTAGCTTCGGAAAGCTGGCGCGTGGCGCACATGGTCCCGGTCAGCGGTGATGCGATTCTGGTGGACGGTCAGTTCGGCTATATGAGCGGCCGGAATGACTATAACAACGTGGTCTGCTATGACATGGACCGTAAGTTCCTCGGTGGCTGTTTCCGGGCAGAGAGCGGCAAGGTCTACGACAACTATGTGATCACATTGCTTCCGAACACCCGATTTATTTCGGTCACCACCAATGAAAAGCTGTTCTCGAAGCTCTCGGTGTACCTCTATGATAACATGCTCCCACTGAGATTGCTGTCAAATTACGCAACAGGCTGGCAGTGGATGAACGGCAGCGTGGATATCAGGTTCACGGGCAGCAAGGTGACAGTCACATTCCCGGAGGGAAAGAGTGTGTATGTCTGCCGCCGTACAAATGGTACACAGTATGAGCAGACGAAACTGGGGGCAGAGAACAGTACCTCGATTGATTTCGCTGCGAAAGGCTGGTGGGCAATCTATTACGATGGAATGGAAGTATCTGCTGACGAAACGGGAGAAAAGATTGAACTGCCGGTCATTAAAGCGGAAAACACGGGCGGTGACTGGGGCGGTTTGTTCACAAGGAACCGCTTTGTGTTTGCAGTGCTTTATGACGGCAATGTTGTGTATGCGGCTCCGTCTAACAGTGGGACGGTTATCAACGGAATCGATTATGGAAATCCGGCGAAAGCAGCGTACAATTCGATGACCTGGCACAAGTACCGTTCAGCAAAAATGTTCCTCGCTACAGGCCAGTTTGCGATCGATACGGTCAACCGCACCATTCAGGTCACGAAACGTATCCTGGCGGTTGTCGATAACGGTGCTTACTACTGGATCAGTGCTAGTGAGGAGCCGGTACCGATGTTGGATAGTACGGAAGCAGAAAAGCATCACATGCTGATCCTTGCCTATGACTCGTCCATAGATCAGATCAATCTTTACAACACTGCACAGTTCCGGGCATTGGGAGTAAACGGCTACTATATCGCTGCATGGTATGAAAACCATTTCTGGTATCCGCACATGGGTTCTTCTTTCAGCATTGTACTGGATGGCACGACTTATAAGGCTGGTGAGCTGTTCGATGAAGAGCGGCGTGACTACTATATCGAAAAGAAGTATGAGGACCGCTTCCAGCAGCTCCGCACGGATCTTGCCGGTAAGGATTCCCGCCATATGTATCTGGCAAGCGGTGGCATTACCATTGACCAGAATGCCGGTACGATCCAGGTCAGTACCAAGTGTCTGGGTGTTCCGGATACGTTCCACTATGAGTGGATCACGGCAGGCGATCCGGCGGAGATGGCATTTAACACACCCAGCTCGACTTTTGGCATGCCGATGCGCATTCTCGCTTATGACGCTGGTACGAAAACCATCAATCTGTACGACACCAGCCTGTTCCGAAAGCTGGGTACGAATGGTTTCTATATTGCATCCTGGTATCAGAGCAAGCTGTATAATCCGCACATTCACCCGGATGTGAAGTTCATTGTGGGCGGTAAGGAATACAAAGCGGGTGATCTCTTCGCAGATAACGCGGCATCTTTCATCCCGAAGCGTATCACGGATTATGTGCAGAAAGCCATTACTCCGGCTGTAGAGGATGACATCGTGACCCCGTCCCACTGGGACTGCATGGAGGGACGCCAGCTTTCCATCTTCTTTGACTGTCTTTCCCGCCACGATGGCAAGGAAAATCTGTATGTGCTCGCCAGAGGCACGAATGCACCGAGCCTGACCCGGAACGAGTACTGCATGAACTACACGCCGACGAAGGACAGTACGGATTTTGCACTGACCGTCCGCCGTCTGGATGAAGATGACTGCCATACGGTATCGTCCAAACCTGTCCAGGTCAGGGTTCACCATAAGCTGAAGGACAAGCTCACGAAGAATATCTGCATCTGTGGAGACTCTCTCGTGGACAATGGTTCTGTGGCAACGGAAGTGTACCGTCTGCTGGCAGAGGATAATGACTGCGTGATCCACCAGCTGGGAACGAGAGGACCGTCTGGCGGCAAGCACGAAGGACGCGGCAGCTGGACCTTTGCCCGGTATCTGGCAGATACGGATTACGCCGGCAAAACGAATGCGTTCTGGGACAAGATCAAAGGCCGTCTGGATTTCCAGAAATACTGCGAGACCAACGGCTATGAGGGCATCGATTACTTCCTGATCGCACTTGGCACCAATGATGTGTCACAGGGCACTACACTGTACCGCACGGAAGCTGAGGTGCAGAAGTTCGTGGATCAGGCAAAGCAGTTTATTGATGCTCTGCTGGATAAGGAGACGGGCTTCCCGAACTGCAAGATCGGTATCGGCCTTTGCGGACCCGGTTCGGATTATTCTTATCAGTGCGGTTCCAGCATAGGTATCTTCCATATGAGCATCAACACGCTGAACCTTGCGCTGATCAAGGCATTCGATGCCGGCAAGTATCGCAAAAACGTGACCTGTTTTGCCCACGGTCTTCGCACGGACCGCCGTCTGGCATTTCCGTATTCGGATAAGCCGGTGACGAACCGATTCACGGAAACCAGCCGGACGCTGACCAACAGCATCCACCCGTCCGGAAGAGGCTATCAGGCATGGGCAGACGGCTATTACTGCCAGATCCGTGCATGGCTGACGGAAGACAGCAAATAAAACGGCATTATGCCGGGAAAGGAAACAATATGATGAATCGTCAGAAAATTCGGGGGGGGGGGTACTATGTAACCCTTGATTTTCCCAAGACAGGGCCTCCCAATCTGCTGGATGAACCGATAGTAGTTGTAGCCGGAATTGTCCGGCAGAAGGGAGAATCCTATGTCTAAATTTATTGGAAGAAGAATTGTTCCGAAACACGATGGTGTATGGGATATCAATAAGGAATACGAAGAACTCAGTATCGTTCTGGATAAGGCGTCCGGTGAGAGCTATATCAGCAGAAGACCTGTGCCGGTCGGTACTGCAATCTCGGATGAAATTTACTGGATGCAATACAGTCTTTATAGTGCGCAGATCGCAGAGGCTGTCAAGGAAATGGAAGATACAGAAGCACGTCTCATCCAGTATGTGGATACCGCAGAATCCAACATGAACAGTCGGGTGAATTCTGCTGAAAGCCTTACTAATAGCAACAAGGCAGAGCTGAACAGCCGTATGGATACGTTGGACAAGCGACTGGATGCTAATGTGTCTGCTTCGACTGACAAGGATAAGGACTATGCAGCAGAGGTTGTGGATGCAAGAGTAGATGAAGAGGGAACGAAATACGGTTCTGTCGGTTCCCATATTCGAGCAATTGGAAGTGGCAAGGGTATTTTGAAAGGTGCAGTAAATGGAAGCCGCCTGTCGTTCTTGGACATTACTCCAGAACTGGTTTGGACTGCAGATAAGTATATTTCGAGAAAATATGGTGGGCTAGATAATTTCTCTCAGGGCTCAAATGTTTATTTTGCCACGTTGGATTATATTCCGTTTCCATATGGAGGCTGCTGGCTTCAAGTATATTCTGCCATGTCCACAGTTGAAAGCGATAAATCAGGTATTGCATTTTATGATGCAAATAAGAAATTTATCAGCGGAAGCGATTACAATCGGGAAACTAAGAAACTGGCATTTCGCAGAATTTTCTGCCCAGATGGAACTGCTTATATACGCATGAGCTGTATGGGGCAGGACAATCTCAATGGCGTGGGTATCTGGTTGGATGATTATAGAATCTCAGTGGGGCATCTGGTGGATCGTGCGGTAACACATGAAAAATTGGCAGAAAAAAGTGTTGAAACGGATAATCTCGCGGATGAAGCGATAACATCAGAGAAACTGTGTGACAACGCTGTGCAGGTGAAAAATGCTGCCTTTTTGGAAATCCCGCTGGAGATTGTTTTGACACCGGATTTGTATATTGCACGTGCGAAGGGTGATTTGCGGACTTATACACCGGGAACAAACACCTATTTTGCAACAGAGGACTATCTGCCGTTCCCGTATGGTGGAAGTAAATGCCTTTTACGCGCAAGTATGAGTACAGCTTCCACTGATGTTTCAGGTCTTGCTTTTTATGATCAGGACAAAAAGTATATTTCAGGATTGAAGTACAATCAGGAAAAGGGTGGTATTTTAAGCTACACGGATTTTATCTGCCCCAAGGGTACTGCGTATATCCGCCTGACCATGTATAAAGAAAATTTAAAAGATTTTGCCAAGATTTGGTTTATGGATACGGTCGTATCTACCGGAAAGGTACAAGATGCTGCAATTACTACGCAGAAAATTGCTGATGAAGCAATCACAAAAGACAAATTGGAAAAAGATATCCAAAAAAGACTGACAGCAGGAATCAATGATCTGTTAGGCTTGAATCTCTCAGATAATCCTCTGGAACGGATTCGAAATGATGCTGGTTTAATGACCGTATTTCGTCATGTGGGCTGCATTGGTGACAGCCTTGCAAGCGGAGAAGCAGTATACAAAAAAGCCGATGGCACCACAGGAGGGAAGGATTTGTTTGAATATTCCTGGGGACAGTATCTTGCTAGAATGACCGGGAATACCTATTACAACTGGTCTAAGGGTGGACTGCGTTGTGATACGTTCCTTTCCAGTTCGCTTGCAACGGAGTGCTTTGATGGAAATCATAAGTGCGAGGCTTATATTATCGGTCTTGGACAAAATGAAAACAATCGAAAGTACAAGATTGGTACGGTGGAAGATATCAATCTCGGCGACTACACACAGAATCCAGACACCTATTATGGCAATTACGGAAAGATCATTCAGAAGATTCAGGAAATGCAGCCGAAAGCTAAAATTTTTATTCTGACTGATCCATTAAAATCTGTAGAAAATGCTGGCTACAATTCGGCAGTTCGGGAGATTGCAGGAATATTTAAGAGCGTCTATCTGGTTGATCTGTATACCTATGGAACAGCTTTGTATAATTCTGGCTTTCTCTATCAGCAGAAACGTGGCGGTCATTACAATGCAGTCGGGTACTTTATCTGTGCCATGATTATTTCTACCTATATTGATTGGATCATGAAGAAGAATCCGAATGAGTTCCGTGAGATTGAGTTTATTGGATTGGACAATAAATTCTATTAAATTTCCACCGTCCCTGACAGACATACCTCCCAAATGCCTGTGAAACGGTGTTCATTATAGAAGGAGTATACACAAGGCGGCATTGACCGTCTATTTTTATGCCCAAATGGGCAGGAAAGGACAAGATTATGCAGAATGTGATCGACAAGATTGAATGGATGTTCGCAGGTCTGGGTGGTTTCCTGGGCTGGTTCTTTGGCGGGTTTGACGGCTTTTTGTATGCACTGGTGGTGTTCGTGGTCTGTGACTACTTCACCGGGGTGCTGGCGGCAGCGATCAAGCATGAGCTTTCTTCTGAAGTTGGCTTTAAGGGCATCGCCAAGAAGGTGTGTATCTTTGTGCTGGTTGGTATTGCCAACATCATCGACACACAGATCCTCCAGAATGGAGCGGCCATCCGTACAGCAGTGGTGTTCTTTTATTTGGCGAATGAAGGCCTGAGCTGCCTCGAAAACGCAGCCGTTATCGGTCTTCCCGTGCCGGAGAAGCTCAAGGAGATGCTGGCACAGCTGAAGGAAGAAAGAGAGAATAAGGACGATTGATCAATGGGGAGAGGTGTAACAGCCTCTCCCTCAAATTTTAGGAGGAATGAACCATGAGTAAGAAAGAGTATCCCGCAAAACTGACGACCGGTTATTACCGTGTGCGAGAAGTCTGGGAAGATGAGGCATCCCAGTTTGGCGCGTACCGTCTGCTGGCGAATGCAAAAGCCAAGTGTGATGAGAACCCCGGCAGCCGAGTGTTCGACAATGACGGCAACGTGATCTATCCGGAAGAGGCTGTCCCGGATACTGGTGCAGATGAGAACGAGGAGAAAGCAGTCGTGGACGATATCCCGGAAGATAAGCCGGAAACCACAACCCCTGTGGAAGATATCCCGGCGGAGAAAGAAGCTGAAGACGAAGTGGATGAGAATGAGTTCCCGACTGCGGAGGAGCTTCCGGCGACCATTGCCTACGGCAAGCTCAAGACCCTCATGAACATCCGCAAAAAGCCGAGTCTGGATGCAGAGGTCGTAGCGGTCTACAAGAAGAATGCCCTTGTGGAAGTCGTGCAGTTCTGTGATGGCTGGCTGAAGATCAAATGTGCCGAAGCAGAGGCCGGTGTCGCATATGTCCTGAACAGTGCGGACACCTATGCGTTCACAGCTGGCAGAATCTATACCGTTGTTCCCGGTGATAATCTCTGGAAAATCGCAGATAAGGAACTGGGAAGCGGCAGCCGCTGTGCAGATATCCGTGTGCTGAATGGTCTGACTTCCAATGCCATCCGGGTCGGCATGAAACTGCTGATTCCGTAACAACAGAATAACCACAGTACGAGGTTCAGAGTGATCTGGACCTCAATTTTTTTAGCAGGAGGAAATCATTATGGGATATACCAATAGTCCACTCGTTGTTTACACTAAGCTCTCCCCGAACCATTCCGGGCAGAGGACACACAGCATCGACCGCATCACACCGCATTGTGTGGTCGGTCAGCTTTCTGCGGAAAGCATCTGCGGCTGTTTCACCAGCACAAGCCGTCAGGCAAGCTGCAACTACGGCATCGGCACAGACGGCCGTGTGTCGCTTTGTGTCAAAGAAAAGAACCGCAGCTGGTGTTCGTCCAGCAATGCCAATGACCAGAGGGCGGTCACCATCGAATGCGCCAGCGACATGAATGAGCCGTATGCCATGAACAGTGCCGTATATGACTCTCTGGTCAAGCTCTGCATTGATATCTGCAAGCGTAACGGGAAGAAGAAGCTCCTGTGGCTGGGTGATAAAAATAAGACACTCAACTATGCTCCGGCGGCAGATGAAATGGTGCTGACCGTTCACCGCTGGTTTGCGAATAAAAGCTGCCCTGGAAACTGGCTGTATGCCCGCCTGGGTGATCTGGCCGCAAGGGTAACTGCAGCACTGGGCGGTTCATCCTCATCTGGCATGCAGGCTTCTTCGCTGAAAAATCTCTCGGAAGCAGAGGCAGTGGCAAAGATTGGCCCGCTGTTTACTGCGAACCAGAAAACCACTGGCATCCTTGCCTGCGTGTCGATGGCACAGTTCATTCTGGAATCCGGCTACGGTAAATCTGAGCTGGCACAAAATGCCAATAACTGCTTCGGCATGAAGACCTCGCTTTCCGGGAACAGCTGGAGCGGCAGCAGTTGGGATGGCAAGTCTGTCTATCCTAAGAAAACGCAGGAGCAGAATACCGATGGCAGCTATGTGACGATCACTGCTGACTTCCGCAAGTACGCCTGTGTGGAAGACTCCATTGCCGACCATGCAGCATATCTGCTCGGAGCGATGAGTGGCAGCAGGAAACGCTATGAGGGTCTGGCAGGCTGTACCGATTACAAGAAAGCGGCACAGATCATCAAGGATGGTGGTTATGCTACCAGCCACACCTATGTTCAGAACCTTTGCAATATCATCGAGCGTTGGAACCTGACGCAGTATGATGCGGTAAAGGATTCTGAAAGCACCACTATTTCCGGCTGGTACCGTGTCCGTAAGAGCTGGCAGAATGCCGCTTCCCAGAAAGGTGCGTTCCACGACCTCACCTATGCAAAACAGTGTGCAGATAAGAATCCGGGCTATTATGTTTTTGACCCGGCGGGTAAGGCCGTCTACCCGGAACCGAAGTCTTCAGTCCCATATACTGTGCGTGTATCCATTAAAGACCTCAACATCCGCAAGGGACCGGGCACGAATTACGGTAAGACCGGTTATTACACCGGGAAAGGCGTGTTTACTATCGTGGCAGAATCTGCCGGTGCTGGTTCTGCGAAGGGCTGGGGCAAGCTGAAATCCGGTGCAGGGTGGATCGCACTTGACTTTGCGGCCCGTATCTAAAAACACGCCCCGTCCTTACCGGGCGGGGCGTACATATCGTGCAGATAAGACAATAATCTCCCAGATTATTCTCCGTCTTTCTGCGCCGAAATTACTTGATAATATCACGAAACAGAGGGAATATGTGACTGCCCAAAGAGAAGAAAACGGGCAGGAAAGGAGCGAAAACTATGAGTACTGGTACGGATTTCCTTGCAAATCTGCAGAAAAAGACTGTGAAGAATACAGTACAGCAGAAACAGCAGAAGAGAGTAAATGCATCTGCTGTGGATGTCTCGGCTTTACTGGAAGCCGCTCTTGGAAAAAAGAAACCTGTGGAAGCTGTGGCAGATGTTCGTCAAAGTACGGATGCTGCCACAGCTTCTTTTTTACCACTGGCTGATACGCACCAAGGCAGGTCTACTCAACAAAAACCAAAAAACGCATCAGATAAAAAACAGACACCCCAAAAATCAAAAGACATCGTGGACGCCGGTATCACAGCTCTTATCCAGAAAGCTCTGGATGCCAAAAAGGTCATGGCAGAGCCTGACATTGCAGAACGGCTGCAGAGCAGTATGGAGAGTGAGTTTACGAAGCTCTTCACACCGGAAGAACCGCAGGAAAACAAGTTCGTTTCGACGGCGACCTTCCGGGCTACCAAAAAGAAAGCCGGAACCCTTAATGTGGCGGCTTACATCCGCGTTTCTACGGACATGAGCGACCAGGAGAACTCCTATGAAACGCAGGAAAAATACTTTAACCAGCTGATTGAAAATAATCCAGTATGGAATGCAGTCGGTGTGTACTCCGATTACGGCATCTCCGGCACTTCCAAGGAAAAGAGAACCGGATTCCGCCGACTGATGCGTCATTGTAAGGACGGGAAGATCGACCGCATTGTGTGCAAGTCCATATCACGATTTGCCCGAAACACGGCTGACTTTATGAGTGCACTGGATGTCCTGCATGACTGCGGGGTAACGATTCTGTTCGAGAAAGAAAATCTGGATACGGCAGACCCGACCAGCGACTTCATCCTTACGACACTGGCAGCCATTGCACAGGAAGAAAGCCGCAGCATTTCCAGTAACATCCGGCTGGGGCAGAAGATGCGCTTTCCGAAGGGGGATGTTCCAAACAAGATCATGTACGGATACCGCTACAATGGGAAAATGGTTACCTCCGAGAGCGGATATGAGTATAAAGATATTGAGATCGTTGAGGAAGAAGCCAGGGTCGTCCGGCGTATTTTCCATGAAGTTGTGGAAGGGAAAGCCTATACGGAGATTGCAAGGGGACTGAACATGGACAAGATTCCGGCTCCTGTCACCGACGCAGTGAGAGTAAGAAAGAAAAAATCCAAGAAAGGGCAGTTAAACAGTGATCTGCTGGATGGATGGACAGGCGGGAATATCACGCGGATCGTCCGTGCCGAGCGGTACATGGGTGCAGTCCTTATCCAGAAGAAGTTCACATCGGATTACCTGACACATGAAGTCCGGGACAACAAAGGCGAAGTTCCTCAGTATTTTGTCCGGAACCATCATCCGGCAATCGTTGACGAGGACCTGTTTGAAAAGGCACAGGAAGTTGTAAAAGTAAACAGCGATTTATATAACAGGACAAGATCCGGCAAGAAGCCGAGAGCGTTTTCCCAAAGACTAATCTGCGGGGAGTGCGGCCGTTTTTTCCATGTGACAAACGGAAATGGGAACTATCCCATCTGGCGGTGCCCGACGAGCAGCCGGACGACAGGAAAACGTATCTGCCATGCAGAAAAAGTATACGAGGAACAGGTTGTCCGAGCCTTCCGTAAAGCAGTTCTGGAGCGGTTCCGGCTGACGCTTAAGCCCATCCATGACAACGTGGCTGTGGCAGACATCATGAGCGGCCGGTTCAAAGAGCAGTATGACAACTTCACCCCGGAAGCAGATTCTTTTGTAAGCCAGATGCTTGCACGGCTGGAGAGCATTCAGAAGCTGGATTTTATGGAACGCGACCGTGCTTTTTATAAAAAGCAGATAGCGGCCGCACACACCAGTGTGGAAAGCACCAGTAAGAAGATCCGGCTCCTGAAAAGTCAGGTGGATGTGATGCAGACCCGTCTGGAACTTCTCGGTGACGAGATGATCGACCCTGCTTCTATTGAGGAGAAGAAAAAGCTCATTGAGAAACTGGAGTGTGATATTCAGAAGGACACGGACACTGAGCAGAAACTGACCGAACAGCTCGACTATATGGAAGACTACTGGGAAGAACTGGAGGGCGACTATGAACGAAGGGAAAAGGCAATCGAGTGGATGAAGAACCTCCCGGCGGGGCGGGATGGTACGGTGGCCTTTCTGAATGAAGTGACCGAAGAACACTGCAAGGCATTCCTCCTCTCCATCACGATTCATTCACCGCTGAAGTTTACGGTACACTGGTTCGATGACACCAAGACCGAGGTAGAGATGGATTCCAATATCGAAGATTACCGCAATACCGCAAGCTATTATGACGGGCATACGATGCGCGACGGCAGCCAGCGGAAGAGGCATGTAAGATAAGACCAGTTGCAAGGCTGGAAGAAAGGAGCAGATTATGACAAGACAAAAAGTGGATGTGATCCCCGCCAGTGTGCGCTCGGTACAGAACGGCGGGCAGCTGAAAAGCCAGACCAACATCCGTGTGGCGGCTTACTGCCGTGTTTCCACCGGCGATGAGAGTCAGCAGACTTCCTACACGACACAGAAAGCATTCTACAAAGACCTCATCACCCGGAAGCCCGGCTGGATCTTTGCCGGCATCTACGCGGATGAAGCAAAATCTGGTACGAACCGGGAACATCGAGAGGAATTCAACCGCATGATAAAAGATGCGATGGATGGAAAGCTGGACTACATCGTTACAAAGTCCATTTCCCGATTTGCACGAAACACTATTGACTCCCTGACCTGTACCCGTGAGCTTCGGCAGCTGAAGCCGCCCGTGGGTATCTATTTCGAGAAAGAGAACATCGACACACTGGATGCCAAAGGTGAGCTGATCCTTACGATTCTTTCTGCACTGGCACAGGATGAGAGCCGTTCCATTTCCGATAACATCCGATGGAGCATCCAGAAGAAGTTCCAGTCTGGTGTCCCGCATATCAATCTGAAACGGATGCTGGGATATGAGCTTGGGGCAAATAAGCAGTGGGTCATCGTGCCGGAGCAGGCAGAGATCATCCGGTACATTTTTGACCGCTTCGTGAAAGGCCAGACGGCGAATAAGATCGCACTGGAGCTGAACCAGATGGAAAAGTTCACGGTCAACGGAAAGAAATGGAGTGCCGGCTCGATCCTGATCGTCCTGCGGAATGAGAAGTATGTGGGCGACATCGAGATGCAGAAGACCATCACCAAAGACTTCCTTACCCACCGTTCAAGCATCAACAAGGGCGAAGCACCCCGCTACTATGTGAAGAACCATCATGTGGGTATCATCGACCGTGTGACTTGGGACAAAGTGCAGACCATGCTGTTCGAGAAGCCGAGGGCAGACATGACGAAAGGCCCCGGCAAGAAAAAGGTAAAGAGCATTAAGGGTTCTCCGTTTGGAAACCTGCGCTGCGGTGCGATCCTGGAGAATGGGCCGGATGCCGGAAAACCCTGCGGGGAAGGATTCTTCCGTACAACCTACACGGGTGTGGCAAATGGTTACAGCGATGAGCGGAGTCTTAAGGCGACTGGTGAGGATACCGGAGAGTATCTGGAAAAATACACTTATTCGTATCCCGTTTGGCGGTGCAAGCGTAAGGTCGGGGAGCGGGACGGTGAGCCGCCGAAGAACGGTTCTCCCGACCAGAAAGCGTATTGCCGGAGCAAGAAAGGCTGCATGTCAGATGAGGAAAAGGAAGCTGCAAACAAGCGCTGCCCCTCAGAACGCTACCATGAGTGTGCGCTGGAGCAGAGTTTCATGGAACTGCTCTACAGCATGAAGCGTGATTTTGAACAACACGGAGATGCCTCCATGATCGTGGCGATGTTTGACAATGCCTATGAGCAGGCTGTCCGGCTGGCGAATAACAACAGCATCTCGGTGCAGAGGATGGCAACGGTGGAAAATCAGATCAAGGAGATGGAAGAACGCCTGCAGGATGCCATCAGCCATCAGGTGGCGGCGCTTCGGGAAGCTGCACTGGAACAGAACGTGGAACTGAATGAAGCCCTTTCCAACGGGGAGGTGACCATTGACGACATCGACCTGGACATCCGGAGCGGACTGACACCGGGAAGCATCGGAGTGAGCTTCTATGGGACGGAAACGGAGGAAGGCTCGGAAGCCCAGATTTATACAGAACTTGTGAACGACCTGCAGGAACGGCTGAAAACACTCCAACAGGAACGGCAGACGATCGAGGAGGAACAGGGTGTGCTGGCGATCATGAAAAAGAACTTTGAATACTTCCTTGCCTGCCTGAAAGAACTGCCGGATACCAATGCAGGCGGAATGCCGCTGAGAGTCAACGGTCTGGATGTACAGGGAACCCTGCTTCGGGATGTGGACGGAAATGCCATCGAAGGCCGGAAACGTGCCATCACCAGCGGAAAGCTCAAGCTGACTCCTGAGCGGATCGCAGAAGCACCAGATATGCTCCACTTTGAAAAAGGCATCTACTGTGCTTTTGTTGAGAGCGGGGTACTGCAGGGGGATGTGGCAACCTATAAGACAAACTTCGGTGTGACACTGACCTCAAAGGGCAACCGCAGAACGCTCGACAGCTTCATGGGCTATAAGCGGAGTGACATGGACGGCAATGTGGTCTATGTGGACGCTCCTTATAAGGTGTACGGATTCAGCATTCAGTACCGCAGATACCTGACAACTGCAGCGAAGCGCGAGAGGGAAGAAGCGGTGTGATGGAAGGAGACAGGACCCTGCCGGGTGTGGTTTTTGTGGCTGCATCAGGCAGGGCTTTTTTTGTTTTTAAGGTTTTATTGTGCTGCTATTTTGCCTGCTTTTTTGTCTGGCCTTTTTTACCCGTAAGGATTGCTATGTGCAGAATCCTGTTATATGTTGTGGGTGGCGAGAAATACACATACGACAGAAAATACACATAGCGAGGAGTGTTTGGAATGAAAGATGTAGCTGGGATGCTGGCAGAGAAATATGGTGCAACAGCTGATGAAATTGTGGCGGCCGGTGCTATGAAATTATATCTCCAGAGCATGGAGCCGGCAGAGGCACTGAGAAAGGTAAGGGCTGTGTATGAGCCAAAAGTGATCATGCTTGACAGTGGCGAAGGCGTGCCGGTACAAAGCAATATTGATGGTGCAAAGTACGCTGCGTTCATCGATGAGTCTGTGGTGTTTGCTGCTCAGAAGATGAGAGGGCGTGGGGATGCATTGGCAGAAATGGTTATGGAAAAGCTGAAAGCCGTGGATGGAAAATGTCTGATCAAGTGTGCCAGCGTGGAGTTCATGAGTTTTATCGAGGATGTATATAGGAGTTTGCGTCGGCGTGAATATTAATGGAAAAATTTACAGGTAATCATTTCCAAGGTATTGGATAGGGTTGTTTATTTTTTTTTTAGAAGAGCATGACCGCTTGAAATAAGCGTGTTTTGATGGTAAGATATTGATGGGGAGATTTATTCTTCACAACCTGAAAGAGGGTGATATCCGATGAATAAGTGTAGAGATTTGGATTTCGAGCGAAAGCATGAAGAAGATCTTCAAAGATTGCGAGGTTTTAGGCTTTTGGATGATGATTTCATGAGCAAAGTCTTTGAAGATATAAAGTGTGCAGAATTTTTGTTGCAGATTATTCTGAATCGAGACGATCTGAAAGTGAAAAAATCCAATAGCCAGTATAGCGTTAAAAATTTACAGGGAAAATCTGTGCGGTTGGATATTCTTGCAGTGGATAGGGAAAACCGTGTATACAATATTGAAATTCAGCGAAATGATAAAGGTGCTGGTGTTAAGCGAGCTAGGTATAACAGCGGTATAATCGATGCGAATGTTACTGAACCAGGCGAGCAGTATGAATACCTGAATGAAACTTATGTGATTTTCATCACAGAGAATGATGTTCTTAAAAGAGGACTTCCGATATATCATATTGACCGTATGATTAAAGAAACAGGAGAATCATTTGGTGACGAATCGCATATTATATATGTGAACTCTCAAATCAAAAATGAAACGGCACTTGGAAAACTGATGCATGACTTTTCTTGTACAAGTGCAAAAGATATGTATTATGAAGTATTAGCTAATCGAGTACAGTACTTCAAAGAAGATGAGAAAGGAGTGGCGGTTATGTGCAAGGTTATGGAAGACATGAGAAATGAAGCTGCAAGAGAAAACTCTCTGGAAACAGCCCGTAGCTTGCTGTTGATTGGAAAGCTAACTTATGAGGAAATAGCGCAAGCTACGAAACTCACAGTTGATGAGGTAAAAGAACTAGATGAGAGAAGAAGTGCATAATTGAAACTCATCGCCTACCGGTGCAGTGTGTAACTATTGATATGCTTTTTCCATTGATGGCAGAGAAAACCAGATGTCTAAAAAACTGAAAGAGTGAGCGAAGTGTGCAAGCAGATGGAAGATTTAAGAAATGAGAGTATTCTTGAGGGCATCGACATTGGCGACCTTAGAACGACAGTAAAGTATTATAAAAAGGGCAAGATTACCCTTGAAGAAGCTGCTGAGGACTTGAACATGACTGTGGAAGAATTTAAAGAGAAGATGAACCAAATTCCAGCAGAAGCAGTATAAAACATACCAGCCCACTGGCGCACTGTGTAGATTCCTACATGGTCCGCTGGTGGGCTTCTTTTTTTGTCCTTACCCGCATAAACCACAGACAGCACTTCGGTGTGTTCCAAAGTGCAGTTGTGGCTTATGCGGGCTTTTTTGTTATATGATCAACAAGTTATAAAATCAAACTCCTAAGCCGTATAAAATTGCTTTCATCTCCTTTACCATCCGGGTGAGAATCTCCTGCTCAATTGCATTACAGTCTAAAAGCAGACGGTGGATCTCGGAATCGGCAGTGGACGCGGAGTGCGCCAAACTGTCTACAAGAAGATCATCTGCTGAGATGTTAAGAATATTAGCAATGTCGACCAGAGTTTCAAGGCTGGGGCGGCTGATTGCCGCTTCAATCTGACTGATGTGTTTGCGAGATACATTCAATTTTTCGCAAAATTGTTCCTGAGTTAATCCGGATGCGTTACGGAAAGTGCTGATACGCTTTCCAAGTGCAGTATAATCTAATGCCATGTATGTTCCTCCTTATATCTTGGAAGTGATTCCGACCTCCAGATTGCAGGAAGAGCCAGAAGGCTGATGCAGCGTCTTGGCATGTGGGCATCTATGTATGACTGTGCCATTGTGCTGATCGGACACCTTAATAAAAAAGAGGGAACAAAGGGTCTTTACCGGAGCCTTGGCAGCATCGATGTTGTTGCCGCTGCCCGGAGCGTTCTACAAGTAGAACGGGATGCGGAAAAGTCAGATATCCGCATTGTGCGGCAGATAAAAAACAGTCTGGCTCCGTCAGATGGTGAAATCAAATTCTCGATAACAGCGGAGCAGGGCTTCAAATGGCTGGAGTGTGAAATTAAGCCAGATCCATCAGCGGAGCCGGAAACACCAGTTTTTGAGTCAAAATCTGAGAAGGCGGCGTATCTGATCAAGAAGCTGCTTTCCGGGGGTGACATGAGATCCAGAGAAATCTATATGCGGATGAGCGATGAAGGTATCAGCCGCAGGACAGCAGAAAATACAAAGAAAGAACTCGGCATCCGGAGTTATCGGAAGATGCGACAGTGGTACTGGAGCATGAAGCCGGAGGAATGAGAGGAAGCAAATGATAAGCAGTGGAGCAGAGGCGGCAGACCGCAAGCAGAGAATCAGAGACAGATATAAAGGCGTGGATACTTCTGAGTTGGAAGTTATCCCGGCAAAAACTGTGGAGGGGCTTGGAGAAAGCACCTCTATCCGTCGTGTTGCCGCATATGTCCGTGTTTCCACTGATAATGATGAACAGACTTCTTCGTATGAACTTCAGAAAAATTATTACACGGATTATATCAAGGCACAGCCGGGATGGGAATTCGTTGGAATCTATGATGATGAAGGCATCAGCGGTACATCATTGGAGCATCGTAAAGGAATGCAACAGCTGATCGAGGACTGTAAGCCCTTTTTGACATGATGGAATGGGAAGAAGGTTTGAAATACCGTTTCCGTGGGCAGCTCGTGGGACAGAACGATGACAAGCTGATGCTGTTTGAACTGGATGAGCCGGAAATGGTTAAGGTGGAAGAAATTGTCCTGCCATCCAAGGAACAGGATGAAGAGGGAAAAACCGTCAAGCAGACGATCTATATCTTCCCGCCAGAATGGGCAGGTACTTTTGGAAAACCGATCACAAGTATTGCACAGGTTGGCATTTTGCAGCTGGAACATTATGCAGGAAACTGGGATGTGCTCCGGCCGGCAGCAGAGATAGAAGAAATGAATACTTTTACCGCAGATGGCCTGAATGCTCTGCTCCATGAAGCGGAAAAAATAATGGAAGGATGGACTGACACAGATGAATGAAAATACGAACGCCATGCCACCGGAAGAGCAGGCAGAAAATGATAGAGACGCAAGAGCGGAAGAATTAGAAAGTACATTTTCCTATGATGGATACCAGGTCGTGCGGAAGGAGCTGTTTGCACATCTCCGTGACCCCGCGATCGTGATCCGCAAGGACAGCATCACATTTAACACGGCCTGCATCACCGGGCTGGAAGATGTGGTTTATGTACACGTCATGTTCAACAGTGATTTGAAGCGTATTGTTGTACGCGGCTGTGATGAAAACGACAAGGACGCTCTGCGCTGGTGCATCGCCAAGCCAGATAAACGTAAAAGCCGGAAGATGACCTGCAAGCCTTTTTCAGAACTGGTGTATAAGGAAATGGGCTGGGATACCGAATGCCGGTATAAGATGCTTGGATACAGAATTTCATTTGAAGGGGAAACTCTGTATGTTTTTGACCTGCTTGTGCCGGAGATCTTCCATGAAGGCCAGAAGCGAAAAAATGAAACAGACCAGAAAAATGCGCAAGAGACAAAGCCTGCAAATACCAGAAAGGGATTTTACCCAGATGATATTGCAGGTACTTTTGGCGTACCTGTAGAAGAACATCTGAAAGAATCTGAAGTTAAGCAAATGGATGGCTATGTATCAGTGGGGATGCTGACGGGTAAGACCGTCCCCGACACCGGGCTTGATTAAAACGGCCACCAGGATTCCAAGGGGGAAGTGCGCCCATTTTTAAGGAGGGGAGAGTAGTGAACGAAAGAATATGGAACCAGCGGATGCTGGGTCTGACTTTTAATGTCGAGGATGGAAGGATCACAATCTTCCGCAGCACGTTGGAAGCATTAGGCTGGCCAACCCACTATCGCTTTCTGTACAACCGAGAGGCAAAACAGGTAGCTGTGCAGAACTGTACGGCTGAGGATGCAGGAGCTCATAAGACACCGAAGCTGACTGTGAGCAACAGCTGCGAGATCAAGTGCGTGGCGTTGGTGCGGATGATCTACCGGGACATGCGGTGGAACCGGAACAATACATATCGTCTGGAGGGGAAAAGCGTCCCCAGACAGCAACTTGTGAGTTTCGATCTGGACATTCCGTTTTTGGTGGAAAACGGGAAAGCTCTGGACGAAAATCCAAGCCCCACAAAGCCCCTGTGTGGCGAAGAATTGTCCGCTGCGGAAAGTTCCTCGGCCTCGCCAATTAAACGCGACAGTGGGGCGCTGTGAGGGGTGTGTGGCGAAGTCGGCAAAAGGCAGCCAATCGGGTCAGAATCCAGGATGCTTGCAAGGCAGCAAGGTGGAAGGTGACCGGGTGGGCAGGAGCTATACAGACAAGTCTACTCAACAAGTAAATAAAATCACTTTTGCACCTATGAACGTAAAAAATAAGTGATTAAGCTCACTTATGGCTATTGGAAATAAGTGATTTTGTTCACTTAGAAAAAGTGAGCTTTTTACGCCACCCGGAGTTTTGGGTGATGCTATCATTTGGTAAAAATAAGTGATTATAATCACTGAAAATCATTACAAACTGAAATAAGTGAGCTTAATCACTTATAAGGAAAAAAAGTGAATATTTTACGCTCTGATGTACTTTGAGGTCGTCGATTAGTCAATAATCGGCGGCTTCTTTTTTATGCCCGGAAAAGTGGGTATGTAGCGACATATGGCAATAAGTGAGCTTTATACGCCACCGTCGAGCAACTTCTCCGAACAAATTTGAGTGCAGAAATTACGATAGCAAGAAGAATTTCTTTGATACCTCTGCAGTGGAAGCTGTCATTAAACTGGTCATCGAATACAATCCAGAAGCCGTTATGGTTATCAAGAGCACCATCCCGGTTGGTTACACTGCAAGTGTTCGTGAGAAGTTCCACTGCGACAATATCATCTTCAGCCCGGAGTTCTTGCGTGAGAGCAAGGCCCTGTACGATAACCTTTATCCTTCCCGCATTATCGTTGGCACCGATGTGGATAATGCTCGACTGGTAAAGGCAGCACACACTTTTGCAGAACTCCTGCAGGAAGGCGCAATTAAAGAGAACATTGACACTCTGTTTATGGGCTTTACTGAGGCAGAGGCAGTTAAGCTGTTTGCCAACACCTATCTGGCTCTGCGTGTTAGCTATTTCAATGAGCTGGACACCTACGCTGAGATGAAGGGGCTGAATACTCAGCAGATCATTAACGGCGTTTGTCTCGATCCGCGTATCGGCACTCATTACAATAACCCGTCCTTTGGCTACGGTGGATACTGCCTGCCGAAAGACACCAAGCAGTTGCTGGCGAACTACGCCGATGTACCGGAAAACCTGATTGAGGCTATTGTTGAAAGTAATAGAACAAGAAAAGACTTCATTGCTGATCGTGTGCTTGAAATTGCTGGTGCTTATGAAGCAAACGACAGCTGGGATGAGAGCAAGGAAAAAGAAGTTGTTGTTGGCGTTTACCGCCTGACTATGAAGAGCAACAGTGATAACTTCCGCCAGAGTTCCATTCAGGGTGTCATGAAGCGTATCAAGGCAAAAGGCGCAACTGTCATCATTTATGAGCCGACTCTGAAAGATGGTGAGAAGTTCTTCGGTAGCGTTGTGGTTAATGATTTGGATGAGTTTAAGAAGCAGAGTCAGGCCATCATCGCAAACCGCTATGACAAGTGTCTGGATGATGTGAAAGAGAAAGTATATACGAGAGATATTTTCCAGAGAGATTAAGAAAGACGAGAGAGGTATAGATAGATGAAGGTCGTTATTTTAGCTGGTGGATTTGGTACAAGAATTTCTGAAGAGTCACATTTGAAGCCGAAGCCAATGATTGAAATTGGTGAAAAGCCGATTCTGTGGCACATCATGAAAGAATATTCAGCGTATGGAATTAATGAATTTATTATTTGCGCTGGGTATAAACAGCATGTAATTAAAGAGTGGTTTGCAGATTATTTTATTCATACATCTGACATTACTTTTGATTTCACAAAAGGTAATGAAATGATTATTCACAATAAACATGCTGAGCCATGGAAGGTAACAGTTGTTGATACCGGATTAAATACACAAACTGGCGGACGTATTAAGCGTGTTAAAGACTTTGTTGGTGATGATACATTTATGGTTACCTATGGTGATGCAGTAGGTGACATTAACATTGACGAATTACTTACCTTTCACAGAGCACACGGTAAAATCGGAACAATGTCGATGTATAACTTCGGACAGACAAAAGGTATTGTTGATGTTGGTAATAATGGAATTATCAATGCATTTAGAGAAAAGTCAGATTTTGACGGTGATTTGATTAACATCGGATACATGGTTTTTGAACCAGCTCTGTTTGATTATATTGACGGTGATAGCACTATCTTTGAGAAGGAACCGCTCACGAAGTTGGTTGAAGATGGACAGCTCGCAGGATATGTTCACAAAGGTTTTTGGCAGTGCATGGACACGCTAAGAGAAAAGCAAAAGCTTGAAAAGCTGTGGGAAGATGGAAATGCCCCGTGGAAGCTTTGGAAAGATTGAGGAAAATAATCATGAACTTTGATTTGAGCTTTTATAAAGGAAAGAAAGTATTTGTAACAGGACATACGGGTTTTAAAGGTTCTTGGCTGTGCAAGATCTTAGCGAATGCGGGTGCAATCGTAACAGGATACTCTCTGAATCCACCTACTTCTCCGTCTTTGTTTGAAATTGCGAATATCGAACAGGATATTCATTCTGTTATCGGTGATATTCGAGATTATAAAACGCTGAAGGCAGCGTTTGACGAAGCACAACCGGAAATCGTGTTGCACTTGGCAGCACAGCCCATTGTTCGTGACAGCTACAAAGATCCTGCTTATACATATGAAACAAATGTGATGGGTACAGTGAACATTTTGGAGTGTGTCCGAACCAGTAGCTGCGTGAAGTCCTTCTTAAATGTAACGACTGATAAAGTCTATCTGAACAAGGAATGGGCTTGGGGTTATCGGGAGAATGAAGAATTGGACGGTTATGATCCGTACTCGAACTCCAAGTCCTGCTCTGAGCTGGTTACACATTCCTATAAAAACAGCTTCTTTGGGGATAATCGAGTCGCTATTTCTACGGCGCGGGCTGGTAACGTAATTGGCGGTGGAGATTTTGCAAATGACCGTATTATTCCGGATTGTATCCGCGCTGCAATCAAGCATGAGAATATTGTGGTGAGAAATCCGTTCTCGACCCGGCCGTATCAGCACGTTCTGGAGCCACTGTATGCATATCTGATGATTGCGGCGATGCAGTATCAGGATATTAAATATGCTGGCTATTATAATGTAGGCCCCGACGATGTTGACTGCTTCCAGACAGGGGCATTAGTTGACTTGTTTGTGAGCAAGTGGGGCGATGGTATGAAGTGGGTCAACCGGTACGACGGTGGCCCCCACGAAGCAAATTTCTTGAAACTGGATTGCTCTAAGTTAAAGACTACTTTTGGATGGAAACCCCATTGGAACCTTGATACAGCAATTGAGATGGTTGTGGAATGGAGTAAGTGCTGGGTAGAAGGTGGAGATATTCGTGCCTGCATGGATAGCGAAATTAAATCATTTATAGAAAGTTAAAAGGTAAAATCGGCATGAGTCTTACGGCGGTTATAAATGAATTACGTTTGGAAATAAAAAAAGAAAATATTGATCCCGCTGAAGGCCTTGGAGATGAATTGTTTTTAGTTGTGGCATCACTGACTCCTATTGTTAATGTAGACATACTTATTGTTAAAGAGGGAAATATTCTGCTTTCATGGAGAGATGATGAACAATGCGGAGCTGGATGGCATTTGCCAGGAGGATGTGTCCGATTAAAAGAAACTTTAGAACAAAGACTTCATGTCTGTGCCAAAAGTGAACTTGGTACGGATGTTCTCTGTGATATGAAACCCGTATTAATTACTGAGAATATTGAACCCAAAAGAGATAGGGGACGAACTCATTTTATTTCTTTTCTTTATCGGTGTGTACCGGTAAATGAATTTCAGCTTCGACTGCTTGACAACCAAGAAATAAAGGGGCATCTTGGGTGGTTTAATCATATACCGGAACATTTCCTTCCGGTTCAAGATTTTTATTGAGAGACGATAACTAAGATTTTAGAACAGGGGGATTAGTAATGCCTTTTGAATTTAAGAAAACTGAAATTGAGGGCTTAATGCTTATAAAGCCACATATGTATCCAGATGAGCGCGGGTTGTACAAAAAATATTATGAAAAAAATATTTTTGCAGAACATGGAATAACATGCGAATTTACAGAAAGTAGCGATTTATACTCCAAGAAGGGAGCTTTAAGAGGTCTTCATTATCAAACGGTGGATTCGCAAGCAAAACTCATACACGTTATCTCTGGCGTTTTATTTGATGTAGCTCTTGATTTGAGAGAGAACTCGCCGACATTTGGACAGTATCATACAGAGCTTTTAAAGGCTGAAGATCAATTTGTGACATATATCCCAGAAGGCTTTGCTCACGGATTTATTTCGCTTACTGATGATACGATTTTTTCATATCAGTGCTCTGGGAAGTATGTTCCATCGGCGTGTGGAGGTATTCGCTGGAATGATCCGGAGTTAAATATCCCCTGGCCACTTAAAGAATATGGAGTAGAGCATATTATTGCAACCGAAAAAGATAAAAATTGGCCCACATTGGCTGAGTATATTGAATTAAGAAAGTAACGGAGGAGCGGAGTGATGAAAAAAGCAATTGTAACAGGAGCAACAGGATTTATTGGAAAATTTCTCGTAAGAGAACTTGTGAAACAGAATGTGGAAGTCATTGCAGTTGTGCGACGGGGAACAAAAAATCTTAATACGATCAATGCTTTGCCGGTAAAGATAGTGGAGTGCAACATTGCAGATTATCATATGCTGCCTGATATGATTGCTGATCGAGATATTGACGTTGTCTTTCATATTGCCTGGCAGGGAGTATCTGATCTGGATGCTCGAAACGAAGCGATTCAGATGCAGAACTTACAGTCAACACTTGATTTGATTGATGCTATGCATATTATGAGAATTGGTTGCTTTATTGGTTGCGGAAGTATGCATGAAGCAGAGTCGCTGGTTGAGATGAATGAAGATAAAGTGATTTCGAACCTTGGGTATATGTATAAAGCAACAAAAACAGCGGCTCACTGGATTGGAAAGGCAAAATGTGGAACTTATGGAATTCGCTTTTTCTGGCCCTTGATTAATACATATGGCGAAGAGGAAAGATCCGCTCGGCTTGTTAACACAATAATTCGTAAAGTTCTTCATGGAGAGTCGCCTGATTTATCGGCAGGAAATCAGTATTATGATTTTGTTCATGTTTCGGATGTCGCCAGAGCTCTTATTCTAATTGCAGAAAAAGGCGTGGATGGAACTAATTATACGATTGGCTCCGGTGATGCAAAACCGTTAAAGGAATTTTTAAAGATTGTTGGACAAGTTGCTAATGATTTACACGGTGGTGAGCCGGTAGAGTTGGGGTTTGGAAAAATAACATCAAATGTCATTTCTTTACCGATAACAACATTTGATGTTACTAAACTTTATAAAGATACTGGATTTAAACCCTTGATTCCTTTTAGGGAGGGGATTGAGCGAACAGCTCGATGGATTAAAGAAGATGAAGGAATGTAAAGGATATACGGTGGGAAGATGGATATTTTGTACTCAAGTAGTGACAGCTATGCCTTTTTGACAGGCATTTCAATACTGTCATTGTTAGAAAATAATAGAGAGTGTGATGCTATTCATATTTATATTATGGATAATCATATTTCAGCTATAAATAAAAACAGATTGATTGAAGTGGCTAAGGAATATCAGCGTGACATCTCTTTTGTTCCAATGCCAGATATGAAAGAACTTACTGGACAGGAAATAGACACGAGAAGGTGGAATATCAGTACATTTGGCCGGTTATATATGGCGAGTGCATTGCCTGAAACCGTACATAAAGTTCTGAATATTGATTGCGATACTATCATTATAGATTCAATTGAACCATTGTGGAATACAGATATGACGGGAAAAGTATTTGGCGGAATGCTAGAGTGTATTAATAACCGTTATAGACGTAATGTTGGGAAAAAAGATGGCGACTATTATTTGAATGGCGGCATTGTGTTTTTGAATCTTGATGAAGTACGTGCGGGAAATTACGAAAAAAAATTCACAGAATATATTACAAAATATGGTAGCAGTTTAGCGTATTTAGACCAAGATGTTTTGAATGGTGTGGTTGAGCAGGAGAAGAAAGTAAAACTTCCAATGCGCTATAACACACTTTCGATTTATTTTTATGCCACATATGAGCAGGTTTTAAAAATCAGAAGGTCCAAAAGTCAAGATTTTTACAGTAAAGAAGAATTTACAGCGGCCGTATCAAACCCCGGATTAGTTCACTTTACAACCTGCTTTTTGGATGGCCTAAAGCCTTGGATAAAAGGAAATCAACATCCATACTTAAAAACCTTTTTAAAGTATAAAGAAATGTCACCGTGGAGAGATATTCCACTTCAGGAGGATACAAGAAGTAGTTTAGTTAAAGTTAGAACTGCTATGATTCGTAAAGCACCCCGTTTTGCACTTTGTGAAGTGGCGTCCGTGCTTCATGGCATAGTGATTCCTGAAAAGAACTATAAGAGAATGAAAGAAAGAGTAAAGAACAAGTGAATTAGGGAGTATACAGTATGGAACCAATAAGAATTCTACAAGAAAATGTTATTATGGATCCCGGTGGAATTGAGAGTTTGTTGATGAATCTCTATAGACATATTGACCGGGATGTAATACAGTTTGATTTTATGTTACACAGGTCTAACAAAGGAACGTATGATGATGAAATCAAAGAAATGGGTGGAAAAATCTATATAACAGAGCCGTTTAATCCATTTCATCATGGAAAATATATGAATAGCATGAAATCTGTGATGAGTAATCATCCAGAGTATAAGATTATTCATGCACATTCCGAACTTAATTATTGGCCGCTTAAAGTTGCAAAGCAATTGGGGATACCTGTTAGAATCTCGCATAGTCATAATGCAAAAAGCACCCTTAATTTGAAGTATTTGTTTTTATGTTATGAAAAAGCTTTTATTAAGGATGTTGCTACCGATTGGTTTATGTGCTCAAGTTTAGCAGGAGAGTGGACTTACGGGAAGAAAGCCGTAACTGATGGGAAATGCATATTTCTTAAGAATGGTATCGAAACCCAAAAGTATGCCTATAATCGGACTATACGAGAAGAAAAAAGGAAAGAATTGGGGGTAGCTGATAATTTTGTGATTGGTCATATTGGGAGATTCATGCAGCAAAAAAATCACACGTTCCTCATTGATATTTTTTCAGCAGTAAAAAAAATGAATCCGAAGTCAAAACTTTTATTAGTTAGTGAAGGAAGACTTATGGATGAAATTAAACAGAAAGTTTCATCTCTTGGATTGCAGAATGATGTGCTTTTTCTTGGCTTTAGAAATGATATTAATGAATTAATGCAGGCAATGGATGTTTTTGTGCTTCCATCACTTTGGGAAGGGCTTCCTTTTACACTAGTTGAGGCGCAAGCAGCAGGGTTGCCTTGTGTTATTTCAGATGCCATTTCAGATGAATCAATTGTAACAGATTTGATAAGGAAAGAATCTCTGAAGCAAAGTGCTGAAGTGTGGGCAAAAAAAACTTTGGATGTTTATGATGAAATAACAAGAAAAGATACTGCTGAATTGGTGAAAGCCGCTGGTTTTGATATTGAAACATCTGCACAGTGGTTACAGGAATTCTATTTAAAGAGGTATTGGGATGAGACCAGAAAAAATGGGTAAGATTCTTTTTGTTGTTCCATCGTTTTCTAACGGAGGAGCGGAGAGGGTAGTTTCTGTATTGGCTAGTACTTTGGCAGAAAAAAATGTAGATACGTATTGCATTGTATACTATAAGGCAAAAAGCGAATACCCGCATAGTGAAAAGATAAACGTTCAGTATCTTGCAGGAACTGGAGAAGATTCGTACAAGACTTTAGGAATGAAGGAAAAAGTTAAAAAGCTAAGGCAGATGATTTTTCAGATTAAGCCGAAGTACATTATTCCTTTTTTGCCGCAAGTGGGATTTCATGTATTTCTAGCTACATTTGGACATAAATATAAGGTAGTGCAGACTGTTCGGAATAACCCTAGAACAGATCCAGAAACAAGGTGCGAAAGATTTATTAGAAATTTAATGGTAGCTTTTTCATGGCGAAGTTTTGTACAAAATCAAGAACAATTAAGCTATTTTCCTTCTTTTATACAACGAAAATTGACAATTATTCCTAATCCAATTTCAGATGTATTCTTTGAATGCAACCATGTTTATAAGGAAAACATTTTAGAAATTACGGCAATGGGGAGATTATCAGAACAGAAAAATTTTAGCCTTTTAATAAATGTGGCAAAAATAGTACATCGGGATTATCCAGACGTTCATTTTTCGATTTATGGAGATGGTCCACTTCGAGAAGAATTGCAGAAGAAGATTACAAATGATAATTTGAATGGCATTGTAACACTACAAGGAAGAACAAATAATGCACAAAAAGTACTAAATGCGGCAGATGTTTTTATTATGACATCTAATTATGAAGGCATGCCGAATGCTCTATTAGAGGCAATGGCTGTTGGATTACCATGTATATCCACAGATTGTCCCACAGGTCCAGCTGAAATCATAGATAATGGTATAAATGGCATACTTGTTCCTGTTAATAATGAGGCTGCACTGACTAAAGCTATAGAAAAGTATATTGAAATGGGTGAAACAATTGCTGAAATCGGAAAGGCTGCTCGAAAAACAGTTCAAGATAATTATAGTACAGATGTGATTGCCTATAGATTTGTAAGAGAAGCATTGCAGATTAAGGAATAAAGAAGGAAGGTGATTATATAAATGTGGGCAATTTTAGGATTCTTATTTTTGATAAGTGGCGTTATTTACATTTATCGAGAGATAAGGGTAATAAAACGAGAAAATGATTTGATAATCATTTCATTTGTGCGCCTTCTTTATGCGTGCTCATGTGGATTTTTTGCTGCTATTCTTTGCTTTCTATACTCGTTTAACGGAATTAAACTTCATTTATCTACTTTAGTTGTCGTGGATTATGGAAAAGCATCATTGATGAATTTATTCGTTTTCTGGATTTGCTCTGTAGTTGGATATATCTCTCTTTCTTTAGGATATAGACTTGTCGGAAATAAAAAACTGGTAATCGGAAAAAAAAGACTACTACGGGGAGAAATGAACGATCACCTTATTATGTTAACTGCCTTGATTTGCACATTAGTGGGATATTTGGCAATTATTATTTGGACAAGTGACATGGGAGGAATATCTAATTATATCAAATTAGCGAGTGCAATTCGCGGGGATTATGCGAATGTTTTAGGCAATTATCACATGGGATGGAGAAAAATAGCCAGATTATTACCTCCTGCAACATATATGACGTTTTTCTTAATTCTAAAAAGTCGTGGTCAAGTTTTACGGTATTGGTTTGTTTTTATAATATCGACCATAGGGTCAATTATTTATTTGATATGTAATGACGGACGATTGACAACAGCCATGTTTCTTTTAGTCTTAGCTGTTGGATATTTCAGATACGGCGATAGACGTGATGAAAATATAAAAAAGCAATTTACGGTTTTTGCCGTAGTTCTGCTCTTTGCATTTATACTTTTGGCGAATCTTGATAATATAAGTTATTTCATTAGAAATGGGGCAATTGCATCTAAAAAGGTGAATGATAGTGAAAATGGAATTTTCATGTCATTGATGAGTGAATTTACATATATATATAAAGCTGGTATGACCGCAGTTGAGAATTGCTTTCCAAAAGGAAAGCTAATGTTACTTGATGATATTGCCTTTGGTATAAAGGCCTACGTTCCGGGTACGGCTTTTTTGGGAGATTGTATGCAGGTGAGCTTATATAATACCATTCTGTGTACTGGGAATCCTAACAGTCTTGCAGGATCTATTCCATGTGATATGATTGCACTTTCAATCTATGACCTGAGTTTTTTAGGACCAATAGTAATTCCTTTCTTTATAGGAGTAACTATTAGATTTATAGAGAATCATTTTAATAAGAAAAAGGACAATCCGCTATCGCAAACGTTTTATTACGGTATGGCATTAGTATTTATCCGAGTGGTAACATATCTTGATACGTATGATTTTCTTACGTCTATTTTTCCATATGTTCTATTATATGTTATTACTATATTCGTGAAATTTATCGGGAATATTACTGGAGAAAGGAGATGATGGGAATATGCCAGTTAATAAACTGAATTGTATTGATAGACTTAGAGTTTTTGCAACTTTTGCAGTGGTAATGATTCATATTTGTATGACAGAGGTTGAAAATAGTACTATTAACAATATTGGAATCTGTAATTATATTATTTATTCTATAGGATACAATTTGGTTCGTTGGGCAGTGCCAGTGTTTATTATGATTTCGGGCTTTTTATTGTTACAACCATCAAAAGAAATTTCAAATAGAAAGTTACGACATTATATTATCCGAATGGCGCTGACTCTTTTGATTTTTGGGACGATATATGCCACAATGGAAATTGTTTTTGACTCAGGATTGGAGCAGTGGCAACTTCTGATTCCTAAAGCAATCATTAGAGTCCTTCAGATGAAATCGTGGGATCATCTTTGGTACCTATATTGTCTGATTGGACTATATATTATGACACCGTTTGCAAAAGCCGCAATGAAAAGTATTCATGAAAACCAGTTAAAAACATTATTATTGGTGCTATATTTTCTTGATTTTATAATCCCTGCGTTGAATATGATGACAGGAATGAGACTATCAACTTTCTATATTGCGGCAAACCAGTATTTCTTTTATTATTTATTGGGATATTATTTGTCGCTTAAGGATAATTGTATAGTCAAAAATCAAAAACTGGTTTATGTTTTTGCAGCATGTTCTTTTATTATAATAAGCTTGTGGGATGCTATTAAAGTCTACCTATATAGTGATTACTCGCATTGGATAAGAAAGGCAAATTTTATGATTCCACCAATGGCCGTGGCTATTTTTGTTTTCTTTCTAGTGAATAAAAGTTTTAATAAACCAGAAGCAAAATGGCTCAAGAGCATATCGAGATGTAGTTTTGGAATTTATCTTATCCACCCTTTTTACGTGAATATTATTTATAAAGTATTACATTTCACTCCTACATCCGTTCCTATTGTTTTGGGGATTGTTGTACTTTTTGCAGTTGTGTTTGCGGCTGCATGGTTTTCATCTTGGATAATTGTAAAAATTCCAGGTATCAATAAAATTATATAGAAGGGAAAAGATAATGAGGAAAGTTTCATTTAAAGATATCCTTGATTTCATGGATAGTAGAGGTGTATTTAATTTTATGCCAGATGAGATGTATTTGAAGTTTATGTTTAGGCTCAGAATGCATCGAAAATTAAATCTTAGAAATCCACAATTTTTCAATGACAAAATACAGTGGACGAAATTATATGATCGACGTCCAGAGTATACTACATATGTTGATAAATATGCAGTGAAACAGTATGTAGCGAAAAAAATTGGATCTCAGTATATTATACCGACAATTGGTGTGTGGGATGATTTTGATGATATTGATTTCGATAAAATGCCAGATAAATTCGTATTAAAATGTACACATGACTCTGGCGGTTTAGTGATTTGCAACGACAAGGAAAAACTTGACATTGAGCAGGCTAGAAAAAAGATAAACAAATGCTTGAAAAGAAATTACTATTGGATGGGACGTGAGTGGCCTTACAAAGATGTTCCGCACAGAATTATTGCTGAGCAGTATATGGCAGATGATCTTCGGGATTACAAGTTGTTCTGTTTTGATGGCGTGCCGCGTATGACACTGGTGTGTAGTGAGCGTTTTACAAAAGATGGTTTAAAAGAAGATTTTTACGATGAAGCATGGAACCATCTGAATGTACAAAGACCTACTCATGGCAACGCTATCTTACCGATTCAGCGTCCAAAACAGTATGAACTGATGAAGAAACTGGCAGCAGAGCTTTCTGAAAAAATGCCTTTTGCAAGAATTGATTTTTATGAAATCGACGAAAAGGTATATTTTGGCGAAATTACATTCTATCCAGCAAGTGGATTTGAAGGTTTCAAGCCTGAAGAATGGGATTTGAAGCTGGGCGAATGGATTAAATTGCCCG
>ENA-OZAA01000221-OZAA01000221.1-human-gut-metagenome-genome-assembly--contig:-NODE-221-length-39606-cov-7.136179_pt1 | contig 39606 bp, 16 predicted proteins | sample MGYA00244204_ERZ653492 | MGnify/ENA primary metagenome ERZ653492 (study PRJEB26926, sample SAMN06164980) | human gut metagenome | biome: ENVO:00009003; feature: ENVO:2100002; material: ENVO:00002003... | reverse complement strand
CGTCAATAAGGTCCTCCACGGTCTCGATGTCGCCCTTCAAAACGGTGATGGTCAGGTCGCCGATCTCCCGCTCATACAGGTAGTCATAACTGTCCAGATAGGCCTCGCCGCCATTGCGGTAGGTGGCGTCCAGATAGCCGCCGTAAATCCGATAGGTTCCGGCGGGGGTGGTCTTGGGTACCGTGAAAGTGATATTCTTCAGCGCCACCTCTGGGCCAACCGCCGTTGTGCCGCCGGAGCCCCAGGAGTCCGTGCCGCGGTTCCATGTGGATTTGATATTCTCGGCGCCGGGGATAGTGGTGGCAAAGTTCAGCGTCACATGCATCAGATACTTCTGCTCTGCTTCCTGCTCGATGGGCAGGGTGGGAACGGACACGGTGATCTCCTCGCCGGCCTTGACCACGCCGCCGTTGGAGGCAACGCTCTCATACTTGGGCTGGAGCTGATAGTTCTCGTTCTCCTTGACCTGCAGGACAATGTCCGCATATTTTCCGAACGGGAAAGCAGTAGAGTCCGCGATGCCGCCGGTGTTGCCCTGGTCGCCCTCACTGCCGGGCGCAGAGCCATAACCGCGGTAAATGGAATAGCCGTCGGTCAGCCGCACCTCTCCGGCCTCCGTCAGAACCGCTGCAATTCGTGAATAACCGAATACATCATTCCAACTTCTGTCATACCAGTGTACATTGAAGGCTCTATCGGTATCAGCAATATTCGAAAGGTACATGTCGGTCCGGAAGGTGGGAGATCCGCCCATATTGTAGATCCGCAGAATTTTGTGAAGCTCCACTGGCTTTCCGATGATCCAAATACCTGCGGTGTCGCCGGTGCGCAGATCCTCACCGGGGCGAGAAATGTTCTCCTGCACATAGCGGGTGACCTTACCCTTGAGGGAGTAGACCTGGGTGACAGTGTGGCCCTGGTAGTCGGCGGTGACCTCGATGCCGTTGTAGCCGTCCTTGAGGAGGATGGTCACATTGCCCTTGGCGTCGGGGGTGTAGTCGGTCTTGACGGGGGTGCCGTCGGCGTTGTACCGGAGGTAGTTATAAACGCTGACCTTGGGATTCTGGCCGTTGACCCGGAAGGTAAATTCCGCCCCCTCGGCGCCGTAGTCATAGGTCCAGGTGTCGTATTTGCTGGTCTTGCCGAGGGAGGTAAAGTTGGTCAGGTTGTTTCTCAGGTCGGCGATGGCCGACTCCTCCGGGCTATTGACATGGACGGGAATTTCCGGAATCTGGCCATAGAAATTGCCCGCCTTATCCGTAAAGGTGACGGTGAAGGTGGTGGTGCCCGCCTTCTTAGGCACCAGGTAATACTTCATAGCCGGGTAGGTGCTGCCGCCACCCAGACCGCCGTCCTTGTAGGTGTCCTCCACTTCCTTGATCTCAAAAATACTCTCATCCTTGATCTCAAACTGCAGGATGCCGGGCAGGGTATAGGGCAGTCCCTTTTCTTGCGTATATTTGGGATACAAGCTCTTCGGGCGGTTGGTCCAGATCTCCCGGAACACGGCGGGATAGTAGGTGTCCTCGTGGCCCAGATCCAGGTTGAAGAAAAGGGATGTCATCATGAAGTCGTCCGGATAATTGGTGGGCTTGCCGATGGAGCTACTGTCCAGAATAGACTGCTCGGTGACCACCTTAAAGGCGGCGTCATAGGCCGTCTTCTGCTCCGTCTTGTCAATTTCCTTCCGCTGGGCGTCTGAAAGGGCCAGATACATCGCCTCGGAGTCCTTCACATCGTCATAATACTGGGCATAGTTTTTCGCCGTGACTTTCCCGGCGAAGGTGTTTACCAGGTCGGTCCAGTTCTGAATGCCATCCTCGTGACGCTTTTTCAGCACCTCCATCCGGGCCACGGAATCCAGCAATTTCTTCACAGTTTCCGCAGAGAGCCGGGCTTTCTCCTGGTCGGTGTAGCCCCGGTAAGCCCGGTTGTAGCTCTGCACGACCGTGTAGTGCTCCGAATATACCAGGCTGGAGATATCGGGTAGCGCGTCAACAAAAGCCGTCAGCTCTTCGGGCGTCGTTTTCACCACGACTACCGTAATGGTGGTGTGAAGCTCGATATTTTCCCTCTTCGCCCTGGTGTTATCGCTGTCCAGGACAAAGTCGATGACCGTCTTATCATTTTGGATCTTAATGGGATTCCTTTTGAGAGTCTGAAAAGCTTGAGTAAAGAGCTTTTTGTTAATTCCGCAATACGCTTCTCCGTTGATATTCGGTGTAACATTGAAGTTCATGTTGCTGAACTTCAATGTTTTAGCTTCAACAGCGTTGAGCTGAGAAATGCTGGGGGAGATATACACGATATAATTCCAGCAGGTTTTGCTGTAACCGATCTGGCCGGTGCGGTTGCCGTTTTCGTCCGCCTGGAACAGGGTTCCCTCCGGCTGTCCATAATAGCTGATTTCAGGATTATAATCTGCCAAAGGGAATTTAAAGATCATCCAATACTCGCTCTTCTTGCTCAGGGTCAGCTTATAGGTCTCCGTGCGGCCCTGGGCCGTTACGGCGATGTAGAAGTAGAAATTGGCCGCACCGCTTCCGGCCACCACCGTGCTGCCCGTGGAGGCCGTGCCGTTCACAAAGTCCGCCAGCACCTTTCCGGTGCTGTCCTTCAGCTGAGCTGTGGCTCCCTCCGGCAGACCGGACAGGGTCACGGTAAAGCCGCCGTCGTTGTACTGCTTACGCTGCGTGTAATAGGCGAGATTGCCGGAAAAGGCGCTGCTGCCTTCGTCAAAGGTCAGGGCCACTTCGGTACCGCGGGAGCCGTCCTGATGGATGGAGGTGAGGGATACATTGTCGCCGGAGAGGAGGGTGCCCGCCGCCTGGAGGGCGATGGTGTAGGTCTCCGGGGCGGCATCGCCGTCATTGCCCACCTTCAGGGTGATGACGGTGCCCACCTGGACGGGAATGGCATCCATGCGGCGATACTCCGTGTTCCCGGCGTAGATGCGGACGCGGTTCTGCTTGTTGCTGGCGGTGGGGGTAACGGTGAGGGTGGTAACGCTCTCGGGCAGAATCATGGTGTAGTCATGCACGCCGGAGGAAAAGGCCGGGCTCAGCTCGCCTGCGCTGAGGGCGACGGCCTTGAGGCTCTTGTCGCTGGTGTCGAAGGAGCCGCCGATGTCCACGCCGTAGTCACAGGTGTGCTGCACGGCGATCTCATCCCCGGCCTTCAGCTTGCCATTGGCTACGGTGTAGTTGGCAAAGCCCTCACCGGTGAACCAGTCGTTGAGGGTGCCCATCCAGCCGGAGCCCTTGGCCGCGGCCTTCTCCTCGATGCCGTTGATGCTGCTGATGTAGCCGGTGTCCGCGCCGGTCTGGGAATAGCCCTTGGCCGTCAGTGCGTCCACGATGCAGCTCATCATGGTGGAGTCATCCTTGAGGGTGACCCACTCGTCCAGCAGCGTCCCCTCCCAGGGTGCGCCGTCGGCCTTGGCCCCGGTATTGGCGGCAACCAGGGAGCAGCGCCTTGCGTATCTGGCTTAGCCGAATAAACCGGCATCACAGTGACCGTCTCGCGGGGCTTCTCACCCCATTCCGCCGCCGGGATAAACCCGGCTCACGCTGTCCCGTTGTTCAGTTACTTAAACTGTACCACACGAGGTCCCAAAAAACAAACGATTTCTCTATATTATTGTCTCATTTTGCAATGGGCGCATCAGGCCAGTAGATCACATAGCACTCCTGCATCTCCCCCATGTAAAAGAAGATATTCTCCCCCATCTCGATATGCTCGTCAAAGGTCAGGTCCGGCACGAACAGGCGGCCACTGGTACGCTTGGGGCCCTTAATGGTAAAGCCCTCCGGGGTGGGAGCAAGGCGCAGGGCATTGGCGGCCTCCTCCAGGCCCGGAAAGTGCAGGGTGCGCTCCAGCTCGGCAAGCTGCGTGGCGCCGTTGATATAGACCAGATGATTTTCGTCCTTAAACCAACTTGTACGCATAGTAGGTTCCTCCTTATTATTTTAGATACTCGCCGATAGGCAGGGGCTGACACCGCACTGTCAGTGATGTGCTTTTGTGCGGAGGGACGCAGCGGATTTGCCGCTGCGTCCCTTTTTGCTGCTTGCCGTGGAGTGCGCGCTACGGCTTACTCCTCACGCTTTTTTCTTCCGATGACATAGGCCGCGGCCAGCACCGCCACGGGCATAGCGGCGCCCCAAGCAATGATGCCGCTGTCGCCGGTGGATGCGCCATCGTCCTTTTTAATGGCTGTCCACTGGGCGATGAGGGTAATCTCCCCGCTGGTGGCCAGGTTCTTGACGGTTGCGCCGTCTTCATAGGTGGTGTCGTCCAGCTTCCAACCGGCAAAGGTATAGCCGGTCTTGGTGAAGCCGTTGGCGGTCAGGGCCTGCTCCACATCATAGGTAAAGCTCTGGTCGGCCATGGTACCCTCGGCACCGTTGCCGTCGAACTTCACGGTGTAGCTGTTGGCCGTCCACTGAGCCGTCAGGGTCAGGGCACCCTCGGTGGCCAGGTTCTTGACGGTTGCGCCGTCTTCATAGGTGGTGTCGTCCAGCTTCCAACCGGCAAAGGTATAGCCGGTCTTGGTGAAGCCGTTGGCGGTCAGGGCCTGCTCCACATCATAGGTAAAGCTCTGGTCGGCCATGGTACCCTCGGCACCGTTGCCGTCGAACTTCACGGTGTAGCTGTTGGCTGTCCACTGGGCCGTCAGGGTCAGGGCACCCTCGGTGGCCAGGTTCTTGACGGTCTGGCCGTCGGTATAGGTGTTGCCCTGAGCATCTTTCCAACCGGCGAAGGTGTAGCCGGTCTTGGTGAAGACGTTGGCGGACAGAGCCTGCTCCACGTCGTAGGTGAAGGTCTGGTCATCCATGGTGCCTTCGCCGCCATTGGCGTCAAACTTCACGGTGTAGGTGCGGGGCAGCAGCTCGCCGTACTCATGGCCGCAGATCTCGCAACGGGCACGCTCGGTGGTGGTTGCGCTGCCACCGGAGTGGGCGGCTTCGTCCACACGGACATCGCAGTTGGCGCAGACGTGCCAGTGGGTGTTCTCGTTACCGGTCCACTGGGCGGGATCCACTTCGTGGTTGCCGGCGGGGAGAATATCCGTCATGGTATCGCTGGCGGCCAGGCCGTTGATGGTGCCGGTGGCGGTGTAGGTGACGGTGCGCTCCTGGGTGCAGTCGGTCCGGGCTACGTCACGCTTGACGGTGAGAGCCTGGGTCAGGGGACTGCCGCACTCGGTGCACGTCACGGAGGCGGTGCAGGCATCATACACGCCGGTTTCGGAGTTGAGATGCCAGTTGTAGGAGATGTCAGCACCGTAATCGTGGGCCTTTGCCTGCTGCCAGGTGAACACGGGGGCGGGACAGCTGCTCTGGAACTTATCGCCCAGCTTGTCGGCCAGGGTGGCGAATTCCACCTGGGGGATGGCGGTGAATACGGGCTCGGTGTAGGTGATGTTGTCGTCGTTCTTGACGGCACCGATCCCGCTATTGCCGGAGGCTTCATTGTAATAGCAGTTGGTGATGGCAATGTCGGCCTTGTTCCAACCGTAGTTCATGTTGGCAATGATCTCACCCTTTGCGGCGTCCGTGCCGGTGGCACTGATGGCGCCGTAGTTATAGCAGTTGTTCATGGTGAGGAGATTGCCGGAGGAGGTCATATACAGGGTGCCCACAATGCCACCGGCGGCGGTGACACCTGTGATGCTGCCCATGTTGTAGCAGTCCTTGATATAGCCCGTCGCGCCGGGAGTGGCCTCGCCAATGATACCGGCGGCGGAACCGGCGGAGACGAGCTCACCGAAGTTGGCGCACTCGCTGACGGCGATGTTGGTGGTGTTGCCGTTGCTGCGGGTCTGGTCCACGATGCCGACCACCGAGGCCTTTTCACCGGTGCTCACCAGTTTGCCGTTGTTCACGCAGCGGGTCACATTCAGCGCACGGGAACCAATGCCGTAGACGTTGCCATTGCCGGTGATATTGCCGTTGTTGACGCAATTCTCAAAGGTACACATGCTGGCCTTGCTGCCGATGCCGGCCACAAATCTGGCGTTGCCCGCGTCAATGTCCAAATTGGACGTGACATTTTTATAGGTGCTGGCCTCTCCAACGCCGCTGAACCAATCAGTCCAGCTGCTGTCTGCCTTGACCTTGCCATCCACGGTCAGGTCGTGGATGCTGCCGCCGGAGGTGACCAGGACGCCCCAGCCAAAGCCCGGGGAGACCTTGGCGGGCTTCTTCACGGTAATATCCACGTTGTAGATCTTGTGGTTGTTGCCATCGAAGTCGCCGGTCCATCTGTAATAGCCCCGGGACTGGTACTGACCGTAGGTCCCATCCACGGCGGAGCCGATGGGGATGTAGGTATCGTTGATGGGGGTCATGTCGATGTCGGCCATGAGGCGGAGATTGAAGTTCTTCTCCGGCCGGCCGCCGATCTTGTCGGTGCAGACGGTGTTATTCACCAGGTCGGCAAACTCCTTGAGGTCGGCGGCGGTATAAATTTGGTAGTAACCGTCTGCGGCCTGGGTCAGGTTCGTCTCATTGGTGAACTTCAGCTTGATATAGCAGCTCTTGAGATAGCCGCCAATGGTGGTCCTGAAATCGAAGTAAACGAGCTTACCGGTTTCGGAGCTACGTTCCTTTTCAATCAGCCAGGTGCCGTCCGCCTGCTGGGTGATACGCGCACCGGTCTTGCTGTAGTAATAGTCGCGGGTAGCGGTGATCACATAGGGATACTCCTTGCCCATCCAGGTGAAGGAGGTCTTGTCAATCTCGGTCGTCACGGTGAGAGACTGATTGATGGGGATATACAGCTCCGTGGGTATTTCGCTGGTCGACTTGGCGGAGATAGTCTCACCGCCTCTCTTGACCGTGATGGTGGGCAGCTCGCTGCGATCCACCTGCACGTCAATGGACATGGAGCCCTTGATGGCTGCACCCTTGGCGTTGGTGCCCTGGGCCGTGATGGTGGACGTGCCAAGGCCGGTGACGGTGACCAGGCCGGTATTTGCGTCCACCTTGAGTACGTCTTCATTGCTGGAGGACCAGGTGATGTCCTTGACAACGGAGAGGGCGTTGGAGGTCGTCGCCTTCATCTGCTCGGTGGGAGCCTCGGTGTCGGTGCTGTGCAGATAGAAGGTCTTGTAGCCCTTGTCCGCCGAGGTCTTTATCTTGAGTTCTGTGGCCACGGGGCCCGCAAGGGTCAGCTGAAGGCTGGCCTCCAGGTCGCCGCAGTGGGCGGTGAGGGTGGCGGTGCCCAGACCCTTGGGAGTGATCTTACAGAAGTTCTTGCCGGTGGAGGTATTTACATAGTTCTCCACTGTGGCCACGTTCTCGTCGCTGATCGTCCAGGTGACGGTGGTGTCAGCGCCTTCCTCCGCCTCGAACTCAGCGCGGATAGAGGAGGAATAGCTGCCGCTGATGGAGTAAAGCGTCAGCTCAAACTCTGTACCTGTGAGTTCATCGTTGGTGGTGGTCCGCATCAGCTTGAGGCTGGTGACCTTGGGCAGCAGCTCGCCATACTCCTGGCCGCAGGTCTCGCACTTGGCGCGCTCGGTGGTGGTGGCGGTGCCGCCGGAGTGTTTATCCAGGTCATAAGAGCTGCCGCAGACCGTGCACTCATGCCAGTGATTATTCGCATCCGTCTTCCAGCCATTATTGGTATGCGCCGTCTCGTCCACTCGGACATTGCAGTTGGCGCAGACATGCCAGTGAGCATCGCCGTCGCTGGCCCACTTGGCAGAATTCACTTCATGCGTACCGGCGGGCAGAATGTCCGTCCGGGTATCGTCGGCTGCCACACCGTTGATGGTGCCGGTGGCGGTATAGGTGACGGTACGCTCCTTAGTACAGTCAGTCCGAGCCACTTCGCGCTCGACGGTAAGAGCCTGACTCAGCTTACTGCCGCACTCGGTGCATTCGACAGAGGCGGTGCAGGCGTCATACGCACCGGTCTCAGTATTCAGGTGCCAGTCGTAGGTTACAACGGTACCGTAAGCATGGCCCTTTGCCTGCTGCCAGGTGAACACGGGGGCAGGGCAGCTATTCTGGAACTTTTCACCCAGCTTCTCGGCCAGGGTGGCGAAGTCGTTCTGGGAAATGGCGGTAAACTCGGGTGCCTCGTATACGATGCTGCTGCTATTGGCGATTGTGCCGATGGCATCATTGCCGGAGTCCTCGTTATAGAAGCACTTTTCAACGGAGTTGGTAGGCACACTGCTGCCGAGGCTTATCTTTCCGATCAGTTCGCCGAGAGTCGCGCTGCTGTCATCGCTGGTAACGCTGCCGTAGTTATAGCAGCCGGACATTTTCAGCGAATTGCCATACGCGGCAAGATCCACCCTGCCGATAACACCGCCGGCGTAGACGGAACCCTTGATCTCGCCCCAGTTGTAGCAATCAACTACACTACCATTTCCGCGGGGTTCAAAATCCGCAACGACACCGGCCGCCTTGGCACCGATAATGTCGCCATAGTTGGCGCACTGGCTGATCCTGATCACATAGCCAACCGCGCGGCTATACTGCACAATACCGGAAATCTCCGCGTTGGGATTCGTGCTCTCCAGGCGGCCAAAGTTTTGGCAGTTTTCCACCACCGCGCCTTGCAACGCAATGCCGCCCACATAGCTGTATTTGGCCTCACTATTGGAAATAATATTGCTGTAGTTCACGCAGTTTTTGAAGGTAGCTCTTTGATCGCTTCCGCCAATGCCGGAGACACTGCTGGCCTTACCGGCGTTGATCTCCAGCTTGGAGATCACATTTTCATATTTGCTGCACTGGCCCACACCGCAAAGGGCGCCAGTCCAGTTGCTGGCCGTTTTGACCTTGCCCTCAACCGTGAGGTCGTGGCAGCTTCCGGCGGTGGTAAAGATGACCCCGCTGTTATCAAATAGCGTTACATTGCTGCGGTTTTGGGCGGTATAATCAATATTATAAATCTTATGGTTGTTTCCGTCAAAGTCGCCGCACCAGGAATAATACTTTTGACTGGCATAGTTACCGAATTTCCCGTTGATGGCCGAGCCGATGGGAATGTAAGTGCTATTGATGGAGGTCATGTCGATGTCATTCATCAAGCGGAGATTCAAATTCTTCTCCGGCTGGCCACCTATAGCATTGGTGCAGGCGGTGTTATTCACCAGATCGGCAAACTCCTTGAGATCGTTGGCGTTGTAAATCTCAAAATAACCGTCCTCCGCCTGGGTTAGACCGGTCTTAGCAATCAGGCGAAACGCACAGTATACATAGGAATCGGAAGCTCCTTCCGCATACACCTTTATAGCGAGTTTCTTCCCCGCCGTGCTATAGGATGCCGCCGTAACCCTGATCTCGCCGTTGTCTTTTACCGTGACAGTGCCAGTGGCCCCGGTATCACTATAGACCCAATCCGTATTTGCGGCAAGCTTATATGAATAGGTCTTGCCCAACCAGGTGAAGCTGGTCTTACTCTGCTCCGCTTTGAGGGTGATCGTGCTGCCTATCGGCAGAATCTGCTCCTCAGCGCTGTAACCCGACTGATTGGAAATGACCTTGTCACCCTTTTTCACGGTGATGGTGGGCAGCTCGCTGCTGTCAGGGTTAGCCGTAATACTGGCGGTGCCCTTTGCCACCGTGCCGCTTCCTACACATGTGCCGGTGGCGGTGATAACAGCAGAGCCAATACCCGTGATGGTCACAAGGCCCTTTTCATCCACCGTGGCCACATTCTCATTGGAGCTGCTCCACTGGACATTCTCCAAAACCGTTAAGTCATACTTAGGCTTCGTCGTCAGCTGTACCGTGGGGGCCACGGTGTCGTCACTTTTCAGCGTGAAGTATAGATAGCTACTATCTTTCTCGTTTACGACCGACAACTCCGTGGAATCAAACGCCGAAATGGTCAGCGTAAAGCTGGCCGTCAAAGCGCCGCAGTGGGCGGTGATGATGGCGGTGCCCAGGCCCTTGGTGGTGATACGGCAGAAGTTTTTGCCGGTGGAGGTATTCACCTTGTTCTCCACAGCGGCCACATTTTCGTTGCTGCTTTCCCAGGTGACGGTGGTGTCGGCCCCCTCTTCCGCCTCGAATTCGGCGCGGACAGAGGAAGAATACACTGTGCCAACCTTGCTGATGCTCAGCTTCAGCTCCGTAAGGTCCGTATCAGTAGTCGTCTTTTTCAGCACTAGACTGGTGACCTGCGGCTGCGCGGCCACGCCGGAAACCGTGACGCTGCCGGAGACGAAGTTCACATTCGTAATCGTCGTTTCGGTATCCCAGTTTGCAAACTCATACATATCATTCTGTACAAGTTTAACGGAATACTCCCCGTTTTGGGCGGAGTCTGTCACTGTGAACTTGAGGTTCAGCAGCACGCCATCCTCCGTGTAGTTTTTGTCGCGTTCTACAAACACGCCGATATTTGCCGTGTGCCGATAAGACAGTAATTTGAGAAAACTACAAAATCGGCAGCTGCTAGGTAGGATTGGACAGCAAAACAGGCGGCACTCAGCTTCGGTTGGGTGCTGCCTGTTTTTGTACATCTGAGGGTTGAAAATTGCTTGTTTTCCCCTCTGTGTGGCTTTGTTCAAAAGTGAGCATATCTGGCTTCATTTATTCACATAGATTAAGTTTGAAACATGAAAAAGGCCACATTTCAACATATTGATTATACGGATCAGAGAATCACTTTACGATGAAGTCATTATACATAGCAGCATAAATTTTTGCTTGAATAAGCATCACTATTTTACATGCAGGAAAAGTGACCCAAACGGAGCGAATAAACCGATTATACTAATTCTCTGAAATATGCCACATTATCTTGAAAAAGCAGAAGAAAATGAGTATAATATAATGTGTACACACTATTCAGGGATACCCAATTAGAGCTATGGAGGAAAAATGAAGCTATCATCCTTTTTTCACTTCGCTGCTTTTGGCGTAAAGACGATTCTGCTTAGAAAGAAATCACCAATCCTTGGAACTGTAATCCTAACAGACAAATGCAATTTGCATTGCAAGCACTGTTCCGTCAACAATATTACAGCAATCGTCCATCCATATGAACAGATCTGGCAAGAAATGCAGCGGCTATATGACATGGGAGTTCGCATTTTGTTCTTCTGCGGTGGCGAAACATTTCTTTGGAAAGATGGCGAACGCACTCTCAGAGATTTGGTTATAGAAGCAAAGAACATGGGCTTTCTCATCGTCAACGTAGTTACGAACGGAACGTTTCCCATTGATCTCCCAGAAGCAGATTTGATTCTTTTGAGCTTGGACGGAGATAAGCAGCGCCATAATGAAGTTCGTGGTGACACCTACGACACTATCATGAAGAACATCAGCAATGCTACCGCAGACAATATCTGTTTCTATATGGCAATCAATCAAATCAACAAAGATCATGTACGAGATGTCTGTCTAACGGCTCGTGACACTAAAAATGTCCGTGCAGTATCATTCAATTTCCATACACCATATCCTGACACAAAAAAATTAGCTCTGACTAAAGAGGAAAAAGCCAAGTGCTGTGATACGATAACTCAAATGATGAAAGAAGGCGCACCTGTATTCAACCTAAAAAGTGCGTTTCCATATCTTATTGAAAATCGTTTTCCTACGCCTTGCCATCAGTGCGTAGTGATGGAAAACGGAAAGTTGTCTACTTGCGGGCGCTGTATAGATGTTCCTGGCCTTTGCGACCAATGCGGATACTTTTTTGTTGCTGAATATACGCTTCTGTTCAGAGGCAATCCCAAAATAATCATTGAGATGCTTCATACATACTTGAAGTATATTTAGGAGTAATATGAGCTTCATTACAGGTTTAACGAGAATGTGGCTTACACGGACAGCGAAGCCATTTACGTTCAAAAATGGATATGACCAGATATTGCCGTATGCAGAATGTGAAAACCTTGGGCTGTATGTTCATATCCCTTTTTGCAAAAGTATCTGCAACTTTTGCCCTTATTGCAAAGTGCGGTATTCTGCTGAATTGTGTGATAGGTACATAGATTCTTTGATTCAAGAAATACACATTGTGGGCAGCCAACATGCGGAGCATAGAAAAGCAACCAGCCTATACTTCGGTGGTGGGACACCTGCACTCGCAGCCAACCGTATAAAAGAAATCGTTAATGCATTGAGTGAGCACTTTATTATCACAGAGGGGATTGGACTGGAACTTCATCCCTATAATGTGAATGTGGAAACGCTGCAAATGTTGAAAGATGCAGGTGTAACAAAAATCAGCATCGGCATTCAATCATTCTGCGATAAGTATCAGAAGATTCTTGGCAGAAAGAAAATTGATACCGCAGAAATGATGTCTGCGTTGTCTGCCGTTTCTTTTGAAACTGTTTCCATGGACTTTATCTTTGCGCTGCCTGGACAAACCTACGATGATTTGAAGTCGGATATTGATACCGCTTTTTTATTGGGGGCAAATCACGTTGCCATATACCCATTCATTGATTTCACTTTTACAGAAAGTCCCGTTACTGCAATGCCTAAAAAAGATAAACGAGAGTTGCTGGATGCCATTACTCAATACTGTTTAGGAAAAGGATACTCTCGAAATTCTATCTGGACTTTCTCAAGTGGAACGGATGCAAACTACTCATCCATGACCAGAGATAATTTCCTCGGATTCGGTTGCTCTGCTACGAGTCTATTCAAAGAGCAATTCAAAATCAATACTTTTGATGTAGATTCCTACTGTGAAAGAATTCGTTCCGGGAACCTCGCCACATCATTGACAATTCGCTTTACCAAGCGGCAACGGATGGTTTATTGGCTATTTTGGACAGCATACAGCACGAGAGTAACTGCCGAAGATTTTGAAAAATTCTTTGGTGTGTCATTGAAAAAAATGTATGGATTCGAGCTTTGGGTTGCCAAACAATTAGGGCTTGTCAAGGAACACAACGGCACTTATGAAATGACGCTAAAAGGTGCCTTCTACTATCATTACTATGAGAATTTTTACACGCTATCTTATATCGACAAGATGTGGGGTATCATGCGAAAAGAAGCATTTCCCGAACAGATTGAACTGTAAAAGAACGGAGATCGCTCAATGCCAGACAACAGGAATCGTAAGCGACCGATACAGGTCAAATTCTTCGTAGATGAAAAAGAACTCAGCTTGATAAAGGCGAGGATGGCGCAGCTTGGTATAGAGAATATGAGCGCTTACCTTCGGAAAATGGCGATCGACGGATATGCAGCAAAACCGGATTTGCCTGAACGCCGTGAACCCAAAAATCCATGACTCACTTTCCGAAGATAGATTGATATTCAGCTCCGCAGGAGCGTAGCCAATTTCTTAGAAATCGTTAAAGGGTTTGGGATGTTTCCCAACAAGATTTTGCAAAAGGTCAGCAAGGCTGAAATTTTGCAAAACGCACGAGTGGGTACCGCCGTGCATTGCTTGCCAGAATGGCAAGCTCCGGTGTGGGTACTCACCGGATTTGCTTGCTATTCTGCAAGGAAATCCCGGTCGTGCCACGCCGGATTTCGCAAGTGTACATACACTTGCTGTGCTTGCTATTCTCTGTTCTTCATAATAGCAAGCGCCATTTCCTTAAATGGAAATCGGCGGCAACCGCCGCCTTGTCTGCCAAAAAGCGAAACGGACGGGCGCTGTCAATGGCGGCGCAGCCGTTCATCTTGACCATTGACGGCGTTTGTCCGTTTTGCTACAAGATAAGGCTAATTGTGTCGAGGAGGATTACAATGCGTGCACCCTTTCAAATACTTGCAATACCATATCGGATTGTCGATGGAACTCCAATGTACTGCGTTTTTCACCGTGCTGATCACGACCAATGGCAGTTCATTGCCGGAGGCGGCGAGGACAACGAAACACCTTTGGCGGCAGCAAAAAGAGAAACCTTTGAGGAGGGTGGTGTACATTCTACTCAGTGGCTTGGATTGAAAAGTCTGTCGTATATTCCAGTTACGATCATATCAGAAATGAGTCGCAAACATTGGGACAGCAGCACCTATGTAATTCCTGAATATACTTTTGGCTTTGAATGTCAAGATGATGTACGGCTATCTCCTGAACATACCGACTGCGTATGGTTGACCTACGACGAAGCAAATCAAAAACTCAAGTGGGACTCAAACCGTACAGCACTCTACGAACTGAATTGTCGTTTGAAAAAAGCGAATGAAAAGGAGGCTTGACGAAGTGAATCCAAAAGAAAATGACAATGAGATCATTGAGCTGACCGACGAGGAACTGGACGAGATTTTTGCCGATGATGATTTTGATAACGGCGAGGAGGACGGTGAAATCCGCTCGTTTCATTTCTCCAATCCTGACCCGTATGCCAAGGTCAAGCCGCGCCCCGACGATGCCCCCAAGAGGGAGTTTTCTTTCGATGCAAAGGGCAACATCGTGGTGAAAAATCCGTCCGCCTTTTGGCTGCCAGACATCAAAATTGTGGAGGAACATGGCGGCACGGAATACACGGTAACCGGCAGCTATGAGGGTACGGAAACCCTCGACAAGAAGCTCAGACGCATTATGGAGCAGAACGCTGCCGATGATAAAAACGGTATCACGGAGGACGCCGATGAGTAACGACGTTTCTCTTGATATAAACCAAAAATCCAATCCTGTTCAGACAGTTGCCCCACCAAAGGAGGACAACAATATGTTAAGGGCAACCGACAAAATCACAGCGCTTTATTGCAGACTGTCCGTGGAGGACACCAAAGAAAAAGGCGGCAAGGATGACCCGTCGAACTCCATACAGCATCAGCAGATCATGTTAATGGAGTATGCAAAATCTCAGCACTTTCCGAACCCGACGTTCTTTATTGATGATGGGTACAGCGGCGTGGATTTTTCCAACCGCCCCGGCTTTCAGAAGATGCTTGCGGAAATTGAAGCCGGTCATGTGGAAGTGGTGATTACGAAAGACCTTTCAAGACTCGGTCGTAATTCCTCGCTGACAGGGCTTTATATCAACTACACGTTTCCTCAGTACGGCGTGCGGTATATTGCCATCAACGACCACTTCGACACCATTGCCCCCAACAGCACCGACAGCGACATGGCAGGCATCAAGAACTGGTTCAATGAGTGGTATTCCAAGGATACCAGCCGCAAAATCCGTGCCGTCAACAAAGCGAAGGGTGAGCGTGGAGAGCGCTTGACCACCAACGTTCCCTACGGCTACAAGCATGACTCTAGCGACCCCAAGAAATGGGTGATTGACGAGGAATCTGCACAGGTCGTCAAGCGGATCTTTGCGCTCTGCATGGAGGGAAAAGGGCCGAGCCAGATCGCCGCCTTGCTGGAAAAGGAAAAGGTGCTGAATCCCACCGCCTATAAACAGCGGGAGGGCAGAAAAACACCGCATCAGACCCCGGAGAACGAGTATCGCTGGCACGAAAGCACCGTTGCTTACATCCTCGAATACATGGAGTACACAGGCTGCACGGTCAATTTCAAGACCTACACCAACTCCATTTGGGACAAGAAGCAACGGGAAAATCCAATGGAAAATCGCAAGATTTTCTATAACACCCACCCGGCGATCATCTCTCTGGAAGTCTTTGATAAGGTGCAGGAGATTCGGCAGCAGCGGCACCGCAGAACGGCAACGGGCAAGAGCAATATGTTCTCCGGCTTGGTGTTCTGCAGCGACTGCAAGCAGAAGCTCTACTACTCCACCACCAGCTATTTTGAAAAGCGGCAGGACTTCTTCATCTGCTCCACCCATCGTGTCAATAAGGACAAGTGCAGCGGACATTATATCCGTGCCGTTGTGCTGGAACAAATCGTCTGGAAGCACATTCAGGAGGTCATATCGGTAGTCACTCGCTACGAGGCGTATTTCCGCTCTGAAATGGAGCAAAAACTCCGTATACAGAGCGAGGAATCGCTGCGGCTGCATCAGAAGCGGCTGGCACAGGCTGAGAAGCGAATCGGCGAGCTTGACCGTCTTTTCATCCGCATTTACGAGGACAATGTAGCCGGTCGGCTGGACGATGAACGCTTTGCCATGATGAGCAAGAACTACACCGAGGAACAGAAAGACCTCAAAGCCGAGGTCAAGAATCTGCAACAGCAAATACATGAACAGGAACAACAGGCAGAGAATATAGAGCAGTTTGTTCAGCGGGTAAAGAGGAACAGCACCCTCACGGAGCTGACCCCCTATGCCCTCAGAGAGCTTGTGAAGGCGGTCTATGTAGATGCACCGGACAAGTCCAGCGGCAAGCGCAGGCAGAAGGTACATATCGAGTACGACCTTGTGGGCTACATTCCCGTGGATGAGCTGCTAAAAGCGGAACAGGCATGACCGAGATCATGCCTGTTCCAAGAAATTTGAGTTTTACTGTCTTACCAGCAGGGGGCCTTGCCGGGTGTTTTTTTATTGGTTGAGATATTGGTGAAATCCGCCACCAATTCAGCCGATGTAAAGGTCAATGCAGTCGTATCATATTCCACATTGAATCCACCCACAGCAAATCCCGGATTGTTCTTCACTGTAACAGGGATCGTCACAGTTTTATCCGTGCTGACATCCACTGTGACGGCTCCAGCCGAAACAGTGAGCGCATTGTCTGCGGCGTATGTCACCGTCCCCGTCAGGGACAGCAGCATGGCCACGACCAACAGCATGGATATCCATCGTTTTACCGTTTTCATACTTTCTCCTTTTCTCTAAATTTATTATTGCAAATAGGATGGCAAGTCCCATATACAACCGTTATTTTTTTGCCGGAAATTCATCGATCTCCCCTGCCAAATACTTACGCAGCAGCAGCAGATCCATCGTCGTGAGCTTCCCGTCGTCGTTCAGGTCTGCGGCCTCTATCTGCCGCTTGTCAAGCTCTGTTTCTCCCTTTAAGTATTTGCGCAGCAGCAACAAGTCCATAGAAGTTATTTTTCCATCACCGCTGAGGTCGCCCCAAACCACCTCCGGCTCCGGGGGCGTGGGGTCACCCACCGTGATCGACACGCTGACCGTGGGCGAGACATAGGCTTTGCCCGCACCGGTTTGGCTGTTGTTCAGCGTCTCATTCTGATACATGGTGTAGAGGAAATGGACCTCCGTCTCCGTCTGCCCCTCCTTCAGTGCCTCGCCGGTGCCGCCCAGATAGGCGATCTTATTCCGGGTGGCCGGAACTACGCGGGAGGTGCCGTTGCTGTAGTGCAGTCGGACGATCATGCCCGCGGGGTCAAACAGCTCGCCCGGCTGATAGGCCGTCTTATTGGGTCCCTGCAGCAGTTCGATGCGCTCAATGGTATTGCTGAGAGACATCAGGTAGGCGGAATCGTTTTTGAAATAAATATTGCCGTATTGGTCGCAGATGGGAGAGCAAATGGCATACTGCGCCTGGCTGCCGTTGGGGGTAAAGAGCACCTTGCCGGTAAAATAGGCATTGCCCTTCAGGGTCTCCTTGGTCGTCAGCAGCGGCGCGGTGACGCCGGGCGCATCCTTCAGCACCCGCAGCTTGCCCGGGGTGTAGTTGTCAAAGAAATATACATAGGCGTAGCCGTCGTCATAGGCGGTGGTGAGCATGCCGCTGGTCTGGGGATAGCCCTGGGTGGTCACCCGATAGGCAATGGACCAGCTCTCCAGGTCGATCACCGTGATGTTGTGGCCGGAATACTGGGTAAACTGACCCGTGCCGGACACGCCGATGTAGGCCCGCCCGTTATACACCACCGGGGTCGAGGTGCTCATGGCCGTGCCGCCGGAGCCGTTTTCCAGCTTGATGCCCTTGAGGTCGGCCAGTTGATACCCGCCGTCCTTCTCCTCCACCCGCACAGAGTAGAAATATCCTCCCTTGCTGGTGAAGTAATAGCGGTCGGTCACCTTGTCATAGGCCACGGTGGAGCGCACATCGCCCACCAGGTCGTGCATGGAATCCAGCTCCACGCCGGTGCGCGGATCCAGGCACAGCAGCCCGCCCGATGGGGTGGTATATCCGCCGCCGCCATCGTCGGTGCCCACCAGCAGGAAATTCTCCTGCACATAGGCGCCCGCCCAGTAGAATCCGCCCTTCACCGGGCAGGTCCACACGGGCAGCTTGGTCTCGTCGTCCCCGCCGGGAACCTCGTCGGTGGCCGTGAGACAGACGAAGTTTGCCGTCTGCTCCTCGCTGTTCCAAAAGCCGGTGTAGAGGTAGCCGTCGTGATAGGTGATGGGACTATTGGGCTGGCCGCCCAGGGCATCCTTGTAGTACCAGAGGGATTTAAGGGTCCTGGCGTCAAAGGCCTGGATGCCGCCGCCGGCCAGACCCACAAAGATCATACCGCCGCCATAGGTAGGCGAATTGATGGCGAAGCTGGAGTTGGTCTTCATGTTGCCGGTGGCCACTACCTTGCCGCTGAGAGCATCCAGCTTGACGATGCTGCTGCCGGCATAGGAGATGACATAGTCCCAGCCGCCCTCGGTAATAAGGATAGGGCAGCCGGTGGCGCCGGAGCCGTAGCTCTCCCCCAGCTTGGTAGCCCAGCTGAGCATGGCGTTCTCGGCCTGGATCGGCGTCTTGGCAGAGATGATCCCGTTGTTGGTCTCATCGCCCCGGAAGTTGGGCCAATCGGAGGTGACGCCCATACCATAACTGGTGGAAGGGGCTTTGGACAGCGCAATCTGCACCGTGCAGGCGTTTTCACTGACCGTGACCTGATCCTGGCAGCCCACATAGCCCCGGCAAGTGGCGGTATAGCGGTAGGTGCTGCCGGCGACCAGGGGATAAACACCCTGGCTGTCAGGCAGGATACGCTCGCTGGTCTTGGTGTCATACACCACGGCGACGGCATTGGGCAGGGGTGTGCCATACTGATCCTTTATGATAAACTGACCACGGAGAGGCTGACGCTTGGCCAGCTCAATGGTATAGGTCTGGGTGACGCGGTCGGTGGCAGCGTCGCAAAGGGTAATGGTGACGGTCTCGGCAGAAAGGGTCGTGTTCAGGGTCAGGTCGCCACCGTCATAGATCTCGCCATTGACCTTAATAACAGCCTGGGGCGCGTAGGCCGTGGCGGTGATCTGGGCGGTCTTGGCGGTGCTGAGCAGATCAGCCTGGTAGCTTAGGAGCTTCCTGTCGAAGCCCTTATTTTCCTGGAGCTTGCCATCCACCAAGGGATGGATGGCCGTATCCCGGCCATCGATACGCAGGGACAGGCTTTGCAGAGACAGGCTTCGCTGAACCTGCACGGTGTAGTTTTGGACATAAGTACAGCCATTTTCCGTCAAGGACAGACTCAGGCTCAAGGTCTTTTCCTGGCCGTCGGCGGCGGCCAAACCACGAACGGCCTTGCCGCTGGCGGTGAGCGTCTTGGTATAGACGGAGGTACCGGTCTCCTGGACCTTGATAAGATTGGTCTTGTCAGACAGAGCCCAGACATAGAGCACACTCTCGGTATCGGGAAGCTGGATGGTGTACTCATGCCGCGAGGTTTGAAAGTCGGCGCTGTCCAGATAGATGCCGGAGCTCTTTGTGCTGCCGGCGCAGATCTGCAGGCCCGTCAGCCAGTCCTCCTCCCGGGGGCGTTTGGCCTTAACGGTCATATCCTCAAAAACGCTGAAGGTCTCCTTCGCGGTATAGCAGCCCTTGGTAGTCACATAGCTGTAGCCGCCGCGAGGCAGGATTTGATACACGGCCTGACCGTTGCTGTCGGACTCTGGCAAGAGGGTCTGCCCATTGCTGTCCAAAAGCTGAAGGGTGAGGTCGGTGTCGTGCAGTACGGTTACGGTTTTTGGCGCTACGCGGCCAATATTCAATGTATAAGTCCGGCTCTTGCCGTTTTCCAACGCGACCTTGATTTCTATGGTGTTGCTGCCCATAGCCAGAGACTGGGTGCAGCTTTCGCCCGGCTGCACTTTTTTGCCCTGAACGGTGACAGTGTAGTCACCCTCCAGCGTGGCAGGGGTGATAGTGACCTGGGGCGTGGCCACATTAAAGGTGTAGCGCAGCTGGTTGGGAAGAAAAGTACCCACCATCTGCTCGGCGCCGTTGGCGACGACGGACAGCGCCGTAAGGGTGGGCGCGCGCTCCAGGCAAAGAGTGCGCAGCCGGGAGAGGACATATCCCTCATAGGCAAGGCTGGCCTTCAGCGTCACCCGGCCGGCCTGTGTGCCGACAGGCAGGACACCGGTAAGGCGGGCGGCCTGGCTTGCCCAGGCAATGGGTATCTCCACCGCCTGGCCATCGGTATTGGTATAGACGGCACCGGCATTCAAAGATAGATCCCCGGCATCCGCGCCCTTGGGCAGGTAGATATAAGGGGAGGGATCCGTATCTGCCACATAATAGGTATCGCCGTCGTGGTCATAGGTCCCGGAAGCTACGCTGCCGCCGTGCAAAACGGCCTCGCCCAACCACTCCCCATCCGGCAGGCACAGGGTAGTGACCGTTTCGCCGCCGATCTGCACAACACCGGAATCTGTCAGAGTCATAGTGCCGACAGCCTGGGCATCGCTGCCGCTTTGGAGTTGGAAGCTATATGCACCCGGCACCAGCTGGATGGCCTGGCTCTTTTCAAACCGGGCGGTGCGGCCATAGCTGTCCTCTGTGTCCAGAGTGTAGGACGCGGGGTCCAGACCGGATAAGGTCTGCACCGTCAGCGCAGCGGTGACTTTTTTACCGTTGACCACTTCCCTGTCAAATCGATCCATCGCCCCGGACAGAGCGGCTTGCAGAGCGGAGGCATCGGCATCGGCCCTATAAAGTGCCTCCAGCGCCGCCTTATAGGCCTCCTGGGCCGGGGGATAGCGGGTCACGCCGGTATCGAAGGCCCTGTAGGCGGCCATGACCTTTAGGAGACTACCCAAGGCGGCGGCTTGCTCCGCGTTCAGGTCGATCTCCACAATGGCCAGGAAGGTGACTCCCTTGGCAGGCTGATCCAGGCTCAGGCCGCCCGCATCATCCACCCGGCGATAATTGCCGCTCACACCCTGGACCTTGGTGACGAAGCCGCTGTCCAGGCCCTCCAAATCGTAGTCACTTTTCTTCAGTGCTTGGGCCAAAGTCTCGCTGCCGGTGTAGGACACGGCAGCGGGCTCGATGAGTACCTTTCCGGCCGTGGCGGCAGCCAAGACAAAGCTGCTGTCGGCGGTTCCTCCGGCGGCGAGGCACACAGATGGAATCAACTGCCATAAGAGCAGCAGGGCCATCATTAGGCTTAAAACCCTCTTTTTCATTTGCATTCCTCCTGTATATTTCTATGTGCGATGTGCGCCGCAGGGGTAGGCGCGCAATTTCCGCTGCGGAGCGCAGCCGCGCTCCGGCCGACACAGGGGCAAATAGTCTGCAGCAGCAAAAAACACGGCCCCCTTCCGGAAGCCGTGCAAGCTATACGCTATAAGCATTGAATCGCTTCGGCTTCGGGATCGGCAAAGCCCAGGCATCATTCTCGGCGCATCTGACTTATCCTGCTGTAAGCAGGCATCACAGTGACCTTCTCGCAGGGCTTTTCACCCTATTCCGCCTTCGGAGCGCAGAGCTCCGAGCGAATCATCCTGTTTGTATTCTATTGTCCTGTTTTTTAAGATTTTATCACACCCAGCCAAAAAGTGCAATGGCATTTTTCGATGAATTGTTCTAAAAAGTGGGAATTTTTTACGCTTTCAGGTAATGCAGTCTGTCATATCGTACAGCCTGGTTTGTCCGTCCAAAAAACGGGCGTAGGCCGTGAGGGCATAATAGGCCTGCTCGGTAGCCATGCCGTTTACCTCCGCCAGGTCGGCAGAGTGGTAAAAACCATCGTTCACGGCAAAGGTACAGAGGGCATCCACCACGCTTTGGTCGTTTTTGATGAGGCGCTGTTCCTTCTGCGGATCCAGCCCCAGAGCCGTGAGGGCGACGATAACCTGGGCGCAGGATTCGCAGTTCGCCGTGCCCCAGCTGGAAAAACCGCCGCTGGGGAGCTGAATGACCGAAAGATAGTCCACCGCAGACTCCGCCGCCCGGGCTACATCCTCTCGCTGGCGGTAGGGCGCCAAGGCCTGGAGCGCCATTGCGGTCATATCGGGATCGGAGGATTCGCCGAAAAGGCTCCAGCCGCCATCGGCATTGCGGCTGCTAAGAAGCAGATCCACCAAGCCCTCCCGAGTGGTCTGTGTCTCGCCGGGCTGAGCGGCAGGAATCTCATAGCCGCCGCAGTCCAGGGCAATGAGTGCCCAAATGGCTCCGTTGAGCCCCTGTGCGGACAGATATTTCATATCCGTGAGCCCGGCCAGCAGATTTACGCCGCCGATATTCGTTACATCTCCCCCCGCTGCGGTGATGCCCAAAATGAGGCGGGAATTTTCCGTAGACTTGGCCTGGTGGAGCCGAGGCGTGCCGATGGCTCGAATATAGGCGTCCGCCTGCTCTAAATAAGCATGGGCCGCATCGCTTGTCAAACGGCCCGAACGGCTCAAGCCAATGATGCACCACTCGCCGCCCACAGAGCCCACGCGCAGCTCGTTCACCTCACTTTGCAGGGCCTGGCCGGTGCGCTCATACGCCGCGCGCCATACGCTTTTTTCTCCGCAGGCACATAGACAAAGCAGCAAAATCGAAAGCAGCATACAGGAGATTCTTTTTTTCATGGTAGCTCCTCCTATAAAAAGAGAATGTATTTTAGCTTGATCCTACGCAGAATATTGGCCTGCTCCCAGGTTCTGCGCCACAGCTCGCCCTCCAGAGCGAGTACAGTCTGCCGCTGTGCCTCCTCCATGGGGTGTCCGCTGAAGCGGGCCTCCTGCCAAATAGCCGCCGCCTGCCGATAAGAGGCGCGGAGATCCGGATCAAGAAGGTCTGCGTAATCCTCCGGGGCGCAGTTTTTCGCCCGGAGGCCCCGAGCCCGGAGTACATCTATGGTATAGGCAAAAATAGCTTGGATAGACGCGGGAAGATCCTCCGATAGGAACGACGCCTTACGCCGGGCAGTCTTTTTCCGCTCCCACATAAGCCATGCGATGAACGCCGCAAGCAGGGCCAGCGCCGCGGTCACGGCCAGAATCAGTAAAATTTGCAGCCGATACTTGAGCCAGAAATTCAGCAGCGAGGGTTCGTTTGTGTCATCGCCCTGGGGATTGTCCTGAATGTTATCCACCACCGTATCCTGCGGCTGCTGGCCGATCAGGCCGGAGATGTCCTGGTATTTTTCCGTTTGCTCCACGGCGGAGAAGTAAGGCGGCGTCACCTCAAAGGGCAGCCAGCCCACACCATCCTGATAATATTCCACCCAGGTGTGGATGTGGGAGCCGTCCAAGGCCAGTGTTTGTCCCGGTTCCAAGGTCTGGGTCTCCTGCTTACTCACCAAAAATCCTTCTACATACCGGGCGGGAATACCATAATAGCGGAACATCATAGCCGCTGCCGTGGCATAGTGGACGCTGTAGCCCTTTCGTGTGCCGTCCAAAAAGTTCAGCACAAAATCCACACCGCTGCCTACCGGAGTCACATTTGTTTCGTCATACTCGGCATAGGTGGTAAGATAAAATAAAATATTTTGCTTGGCACTTTGATAGTCAAAGTGGGCCTCGCCGTCGGAGATCGCATAGTCACCCAGCTTATCGGCCAGGTAGCTGCGAATATCGGAGGGAATGGCAGTGTAGCGGTCATAAACAAAGGCGTTGTAGGCTGCCTCATCCTGCAAAAAGGGTGTCTGCTGCTCCGTGGTCTGCGATAGAGCCGCATTGATGCGCTGATACTGGGTGATGAGGCCCTGAGCGGCAGAAAAGCCATAGGTTAGCTGACCGCGCAGGCCCGAGCCCAGCAGGGTGCGGTCGCCGATGGAAGCGGCATCCAGCCCGGCGCTGCCCGGCAACAGCTCATAGGGCGCATAGAGATAGCGGGCGGAGGCCCTCAAATTGGTCACGGAAATGGTATTTTCACGCACAAGCTCCGGCTGCACCGCGGAGGCCGCGGCAGCCAGCTGTGTTTGGGGATAAAACCCGTCCTCGTGCAGCCAGAAGAAGCTGTCCGCCGCCGAATAAAGCGTATCGGCATCCAGCGCATACCAGCGACTGTTTTCATAGGTTTCGCCCACAAAGCCCCGAAGATAGCAGGAAGCGGGGACATCCATGGTGATCTCCAGGACAGTATCCTGGTTGGTTTGCCGGGGGCCTACGGAACGGAGGTCCCCCTCAGGAAGACCGATGGTCTCGTTGCTCCCGTAGCGCAGGCGCTCCACGCCCTGGCGCAATCCGTCCACGGCCTCATTGAGAAAGTCGGGCTTGGCCGTCTGCCAGCCGTTTAACAAAAGGGCGGTCAGCAGTAGGATAGCCGTCACCCGGAGCCAGACACCGGCGCTTCCGGTACCGGCGAAAAAAACCGTGTAGGTCAAAAGCTCTGTAAGGGCCGCCGCCAGAAGCCAACCGGCGGTGAGCTGCGGCGCAAGCAGAAGGCCCAGCAGCCCAAGCACCGCCGTAAGGATCCAAAAGCCCGCAGCGCTGCGGCGGCGCATAAGGTCTGCGCTCCCCACACCCAGCACCGCCCCCAGCAGGCACAGAAAAAAAACGGGGCCGTTTTCGCCGGAAACGAAAAAATAGTCTGTGTTTCGGGCGGCTATATGCTTCCAAACATCCAGCACACCGTTTATGAGCAAGGCAAAGCCTTCCGAAGCTGCGCGCCAAAAAAGGACGGCAGCCAAAAGGCAGCCAAGCAGCCAAAAGGTGTAAGCTGCCGTGCGCCACTTGCCCCGGGTAAGCGCCGTACTGGCTGCGGCAGCCGCTGCCACAGTCACGGGAAGCAGTGCGCTCTGCTCCGGGAGGAAGGCATCAGCCACCAGCCAGATCAGCGCCGCCGCCAACAGAACCGGAGGCAGATATGCACGCAGGCGCTGGGCAATAAACTTAAAGCGCAAGGTAAACCCCCTCCTCTCTGCTTACCGCCGCGCCGCAGGATACCACGGTGAACAAGAGTCCGCTCTCCCCTTCGGGGATGGGCTCCTGCTCCGGACGCAGGGTCAAAAGCACCACATGGGCATAGTCCAAGGAGCCTCCGCACTGAGCAAAATGCTCCAAAACCGTCTGCTCGTCCGGCACGATACGGGCCGCCAGCAGCTCTGCCAGGGCCGGTGTCAGCGTGTCCTCCCCCTCCACGGGAACGGAGGATACGGCATCCTGATTCCGGTCATACCAAGCGATATGATGGGTAAGGCCCGCCGCGCACAGGGCAGCGGATACCGAAGCCGTCAGCTCACCCAAGGATTCCTTGTCAGCGGGAGTACATGCCTCGGGGGCGCTGTTATCCAGGAGCAGGAGAATGGAATGATCTACGGGCAGGCCCAGCTGACGCACGATGACATCGCCGGTCTTTTCCGTGAGCTTCCAATGAATGCTGCGAACCCGGTCACCGGGGACATATTCCCGCAGGGCAAAGGTTTCGCTGGGATCGTCCCCGGGGTGACGCATAGAGTATTCATCGCTGTCAAAATCCGGGATAGTGCGTTCGCCTGTTTGCAGCTGCACCGGATAAAGCTTCGGCAGCACAAGACTGAATGTGCGTACATTCTCCGCCACCCGCCGCCCATACAGGCCAAACAGGTCATAGACTCGCAGCTCCGGCAAGGTCAACTCCAGCTTGCCGCAGCGGAGTCCGGCAAAGGTAACCACCTCGCTTTGCCTCTGGCGCCCAGGGGCAGAAATACGCAAGGCTCGGCAGCTGCGCTCGTCCGTGAGAAGATTGCGGCAGCAAACCTGTGCCGACAGGGTGGCCAGGCTGAAAAGGCCTGTGTTTTCCACCTGCACGCAAACGGATACCTCCTCCCCCTTCTGCACAGAGAGCGGCGCGCTGAGAGATAGTCGAAGGTGCTTAGCGGCCAGGGCCGTACAGGCAAGCTCTGCAATGGCGGCCACAAGGCTCCCCAGCAAAACACACAGCGGCATGGCATTTTTACCCAAAGCCCAGAGCACCAGCCAAATCGCCAGCCACAGGCCAAACAAAACTCGATATCTGGCCATGACTTAAATATGATCGGGGCGGCGCACCTGCTGCAAAAGCTCAGCAAGGATGTCGGCGGCGGTGGTCTCGGCAATCCGCGCCTTGGGGGCGAGAATGAGACGGTGGGCGCAGACATCCGCAAACACCGCCTGCACATCCTCCGGCAGCACATAGTCCCGCCCATACATAAAGGCGCGGCTCTTGCTCATACGGCACACAGCCAGGGCGCCGCGGGGACTGACGCCCAGAAGCACCAATGGGTGCGTGCGTGTGGCCTCGGCCAGACGGGTGACATAGGCCAAAAGCGCATCGTCCATATGGACACTTTGGGCCTGCTGCTGCATTTGCAGCAGCTCCTCCGCCGAGGAGACCGTCTCCACTTGGGTCAGCGGATCCTCCTGCTGGCGGTCGCGCAGGATATTCACCTGGCTGTCAAAGTCGGGATAACCCATTTCCAGGCAGACCATGAAGCGGTCCAGCTGGGCCTGGGGCAGGAGCTGCGTACCTGCCGAGCCCACGGGGTTTTGGGTGGCGATAACGGCAAAGGGCGCAGGCAGAGGGTGCGTGACACCGTCCACTGTGACCTGGCGCTCCTCCATCACCTCCAGCAGGGCCGCCTGGGTCTTGCTGGAGGTACGGTTGATCTCGTCAGCCAGGAGAAGATTGGTCATAACCGCGCCGGGCTGATATACAAAGTCACCTGTTTCCTTGCGATACAGGGAGAAGCCCACGATGTCCGACGGGAGGACATCCGGCGTAAACTGGATGCGCCCGTAGCGCAGACCCAGCGCCCGGTGAAAGGCCAGAGCTGCCGTGGTCTTACCGGTGCCCGGCACATCATCCAGCAGCACATGGCCCCGGGAAAGCAGGGTCATGAGTATCTTTTCCAAAACCTCATCCTTGCCGATGATGACCTTGTGTACCTCTGTGAGTATCTTACTGACATTGCTGTTCATAGGTCTCTCCTTTACCATTCCTTATAGTAGTTTCCGCTGGTCTGTCCGTAGCCGCTGCCCAGTGCCGCAGAAAAGCCGCCGATGTCCTTGCCCAGGGCCAGGGTGTAGCGCAGGCGGATCACAGCGCCGTCCTGGGGCTTGCAGGCGCTCATGCTGTAGCCGGGGTATCTGCCATTATAGGAGAACATCCAGCCCGACCAGCGGTAATAGTCAAACTCGCCCAAAGAATCCATGGATCCGGGCTTGGGATCCCGGCCCGCGCCAAATGCGTCCATGCCGTCGGTGATGATCAGGTCCATCAGCTCGGGGTCAATGTGATAGCCATTATTGATGCCGGGCTTGGCAATGGAGGCCAGATAGTCGCTGCCGCCGGTGTGGGTATATCCGTTTTTCTCCAGCAGGTCCAGGACGATGGACATGACATCCGTTCCCCCGGGCACGGTGACCTGGGTGGGCGGGATGAGATAGCCCAGGCCCACGGTGGTGGCCTCCACGCTGACGGTGACGGTGACATCGCCCTTTTCATAGTACACCGTCCAGCTGCGGGTGGCGGTGTAGCCGTCCTTATCCGTGGCAGTGATGGTGATGGTGTTGGCACCCTCCTGAGTGAGATAGGTATTATAGCCGAAGGTAGCGCCGCTCTGGCTGCAGGGGGAAGCGATGACCCGGCCATTGACGGAGACCACATAGTCATTAAGATAGAGCTGTTCGTTGTTCCAGCTCCTGGCGTCCACAATGGTGATGACATCCGGGCTTTTGAGCACAATGCCGTCCTCCAGACCCAGGATCTCACTGCCCACTTCGATGGTGGCGGAAATGGTGGGATATTTATCCGGCGGGGTGTTGCCGGGATTGCGGTGGAAGCGCACGGTCCACTTATAGCTCTGGCGGACTCCATCGGCGTCCACATAGCGCAGCACCAGATACTGGGGGTGGCGGGTGTCCACCTGGACGGTATACCAGCCGTCAGCCCCGGTCTTCACCAGCTTGTCGGCATAGCGCACCTGGGTGATCTCCTCCCGACCCGTCTCCTGATTCACATAGAAGCGGAAGCGGAATTCCTCATTATCCAGATACAGGGGCAGCTCCTCGCTGATGTGCTGGGGCTGCTTGGTATCATTGTCGATGACGGTGCTGCAAAAGCTGGTGGTAATTTTGAAGCCGTCCCCCTGATAGCAGATGTAGAAGGTCTCCGAAGCGCTGCCGGTGCGGTCATTTACGCTGACCTCCAGCACATTTTCGCCAAATTGCAGTGCGGCAGTAAAGGCGCTGGTGGCAGACTGGATGGTCTTGCCGTTGAGGCGCACGGAGGCTCGCAGTTGTCTGCCGTCCCGCAGGCCGTAGGCCACGAAGCTGAGGCTGCCCTCCGCCGTGGTATGGATCTGACTCAGGGGCGTATTATCCTGCTTACGATAGGCAACAATCACCGTTTGCCCGACGGGGCTGTAGCGGACGGTATAGGAGCGGGAAGCCAGGATGTTCTGTGTGCCGTCGTAGTACGACACACGGACAACGATGGTGTTGCTTCCCTCCTCCAAGCGCACCAGCAGGCTGGAAGCATTGGCCCGGAAAGAATACTCTTGGCCGTTCACCAGCACCGTAATGCCCCGCACCTGTAAAAGGGGCTTGAGATGGCGAATGGTGAAGGTATAGTTTTCATAATCCACCACATCTCCGTTTATGATGCTGGTTTCAAAATAGCGGTCCGGGTCCCCTACCTGGGAGCCACCGTCCTCTTTTCCCGGCTCCCGGGACGGGGTCTGCCCGCCGGAGCCGCCGCCGGGGCCGGTGATGTCCAGCAGATCGCCGATATTCGTGCGGCCGGCGCTGTCGGAGGGAGCCTCCGACGGGTCATCGTCCGGCTGATCGGGGGTGGAAACAAGGTCGTCGTCCCGCTCCTCGGGGGGCTGATCCTGAGAGGTGTCCTCATTCTGGTCTGTGGGCTGGTTGTCGGTGCCGTCAAAGCGGGAAACGCCGTCGGCGTCATATAAAATGTCCGCGTCGGACAGCAGCATCCGGGAGGTTGGATCCTGCTGCTGCCGCCGGGGCTGCCCCGCCTGTATATTCGCCGCCAACAAGATGGTGACAAGGCACAAAAGCAGCGCCAGACCCCCTCGCAAAAGCGGTTCCAGTTTTCTCTTCAATGTCACACCTCCCAAGGGATATACCACCGAAAGGAGAAAGGCAAATGCCCTTCTCCTGTTTCGGTCGCATGATTACTTTTTCTCTCTATTGCGTTTAGCTGCCAGGAACCATCTGGACAGGCCGAAGATCACGGCTGCGGCGGCCAGGATGCCCAAAACGGTCCAAACGATGGTCCAGTCAAAGGCCGCGCTGCTTTGCCCATCGTCATTCCTCCCGGGATCCGTCGCGGTATCGCCCTGGGCGGTATTCTGGGCATCCAGAAGCGCCTTATAGGCGGCAACAGCATTATCCAGCAGGGTCTTGTCCTCCTTGGATACCAGCGTCTTCTGGGCATCCGTCAAAGCATCGTAGGCCTCCAGGGCCTTTTCGATGGCATCCTTGCGCTCCAGGGTCACCTGACCGATGGCGCGGATCAGATCTGTGACCGTCTTTACGGCGTCGGCGTCCGACGCGGCGGGCGTGTTGACGCTGCCACCGGTGCCGCCCTGGGAGCCACCGGCCTGGTCGGGTTTCTTCACCGTGGCCGTGGCGCAGTATTCCGCGGCGGCGGTGAGCTTATCCAGACCCGTTACATACTGCTTCTGCTCCTGAGTGAGCTTGTCATAATAGTCCTGGGCCTGGCGCACAGCCTGGCGCACTGCGGCCAAGGACTCCTCCGTAGGCTCCGGAGACAGGGCGCCGATCTGGTCGATGAGCAGGTCGGCGATCTTGGCGCAGTAGCGGTTCAGCTCCCGGGCCGCGCCGTCCTTATCGGTGCAGGCGTCCAGAGCCGCAAGAGACTCTGCCAGCTGCCGATCCAGGGCGGCGGCCAGCTTCGGGTAAGTCGCCTTATCCTCCGCCGACCAATCCCGCAGTGTCTGGCCCGCCTTTCTATACACGGCCAGGAGGGTCTCGGCGCTCTCCAGCACAGCTATGCTCTCCTCGCCGAAGAGCTTACGCTGGGTCTCGCTGAGCCCGTCGAGGGCCTTGCGTGTGCGCTCCAGGCGGTCCGCCGCGTCCTCCAGCTGGCGCAGGGTGGTGGTTCCGCTGGTGAAGTCTACATCGGTCAGCAGCAGCTTGGCCGCATCCGCGCAGTAGCCATCCAGCACCGGGGCCAGGGCCTCTTGATTTGTGCAGTTACCCAGGGTCTCCTGGGCGGTCTCATTCAGCGTCTGGAGCTGCTGGGCCAGATCCTCGTAGGCCTCAGCATCCTCCCGGCCCCACTGCCGCAGCAGGTCCAGATCCTTGGCATACAGATCGGACAGGGCCTGGATCTGGGAGAGCTTTCCATAGTTTTCCACCAGAGCCTGCTGGGCCGGAGTAAGGACTTCGTAGGCACTCCGGATGGTCTCGGCCTTCTGGGTCAGCAGCTTTACCGCCGCACCCCGGGCATCGGCCACCAGCAGGTCTACCACCTGGGCATAGAAACCATCAACTACGGCCTGGCCGCGGGTATAGCTGGAGCTCTGGCGAATCTGCACCTGGCAGGACCGGTAGCTCTCGGTGAGGCCGGCCTCAATATAGGGGTAGGCTGCCTTGGCCGACTCATAGGCCTTATCCAGCAGCTCCATAGCCGCCCCGCGAGCCGCATCCAGGAGCTTATCCGGGTCCATGGCGGCCAGGGCCGCATGGTAGGCGTCGATGATGGTCTGGGCCTGGTCGGCTGTGCGGACGGTATCCGCTGTGGCTTGCAGCAGAGCCTCTATCCGGGTACGCTGGTCGGCGGAGAGGATCTCCTCCACCCGGGTATGGTAATATTCGTTCAGATAGGCAAGAATAGACTCGCGGCTGTCAGACAGCAAAAGCTGCCAGGAGAAAATGGGATAGCCGCCGTTGAGGTCCGCAATGCTCTCCGTAAGGTCGGGGAACATATCCGCCGCCAAGGTGCCCAGCGTAGTGATCCGGTCGCCCTGGCTGCTCTTCCAGCCCATGGTCATGCGGCCGGAGCCCTGGAGGACATAGAGAGCATCGCGGTACTGGCCGGCAATGGGATAGCCCGCCAGGGCACCCATTCTGTCCACGGCGGTGCCGGTGTCCAAAGTGCCGGCGTTATAGCAGTTGCGGACAACGAGCTCCTTATTGCCGCTGCCGTTGGAGGTGGTCTTGGTGCTGTAGCTGCCGGCCTCGCCGCCCAGAATACCGCCGGCGATGATGCCGCCGGAGACGGTGCCGGTGTTATAGCAGGAGTCGACGACGATCTGGCCGTAGGTATCCGCCACACCCAGGATGCCGGCCACGCCGCCGGCGGGGTACTCGCCCGCGCCGATGGCAAAGCCCGTATCGTTGGAGATATGGCCGGTGTTCACACACTGATAGAGCCGGGTGATCTTATCCTTGCTGTAGCTGCCGCTGGCAGCGCCGGTGATACCGCCTACGCCGGAGGCCTTGTTCACGGTGACAGCGGCGCTATTGACGCAGCGGGTCAGGCTGCCGCCATAGATATAGCCCACAATGCCGCCCACGCCGCCGCGATTGCCGCCGGTGCCGCGGCCCAGATACTGGGTGGAGGTCACGGTAACGGACAGACTCCCCTCAAAGCGGCAGTCTGTCAGCTGACCGTCGCCCTGGAGGCTGCCGATCACGCCGCCGAAGCCGGAGTTCATACTATTCTGACTGCTGAGTCCGTCGCCGGTGATCTTCACGCGGGAGACGCAGCCGCTGTATTCGCCGGAATAGGCCTGGCCCGTCAGGCCGCCCACATACACGGTTTGCGTCACATCCTTCAGCGTGATCTCACCGGAAACGGTGACATTACGGATCTCTGTATTTCCGAGGGTGTTGCCGAACAGACCCACATAGCCGTTGTGGGGCCGGGTAATATACAGGCCGGAGACGGTGTGGCCCTGGCCGTCGAACACGCCGCGGAAGGCGCTGTTATAGTTGGTGCGGATGCCGATGGGTGTCCACTCGCTGTAGCCCAGCTCGATGTCGGCGGTAAGCACGGCACAGGCGGAGATGCTGCCGGTATTGACCTTGTCTGCAAACCAGGCAAGCTCCGGGGCGGTGCCGATCTGATAGGGATCGTCCTTGGTGCCGGTGCCCTTTTCGGGCTGGGTCTTTGTAGCGCCGTCCCAGGCGCCCGTATTGCGGGCGGAGGCCAGAAGCTCCGTCAGATCTGTGGTCGCCTGGGTACAAATGCCGTCCAGCTTGCGCAGGTGACGGCTTTGCAGGGCTTGCAGCTCGTCATAGGCCGTCACGCCGCTCAGATCTGGGGCAGCGGCGGTGTGCAGCGCATCCGTGGCAGAGGTCAAGCGGTTCTGAATGGTCTGCTGCCACTTTGCCGGCAAGGTGTTTACATCTCCTACTCCTACCAGCGCAGTCAGCTTATCGGTATAACTCTTCTCCCGCTCAGACAGCGCCTCCAGCACTTGGGTCCGAGCCAGAGCCAAAGCATCCCTGGCAGCCTGGTCCATATCGGGGGCGGTCTCGCCGGGGGTGAATCCGTCGGTCAGTTCCTTGAGGGCCTTGCGGGCCTCGGCATAGATCTGCTCAACCATCTCGAAGGAGGTGGCGGTATTCAGCTTCAGCTTCCAGCTCTCATGGGCACAGATCAGGGTGGCCATGTCGGCCTGGAAATAGGTCTTTTCGTAGATAAACTCGTTATACAGACTGTTGGCAGCCTTGACAGGATAGGTGACGATCTCGTTGAGCCTGCCGTCGGTGCTGGCGCTGCCCAGGTAGGTAATGCGCAGGTCGCTGACGGCGCTTAGGTCCTTGGCCTCGTCCACCCGGGCGTTGGCCTGGACCAGCAGCTCATGAAGCTGCTTTTGCTCGTCCTTATCGTAAATATTCTCGTCCGCATAGGCCTGCATATCTGCCTTCAGAGCCAGCTTGGCCGCCTGCAGCTGGGTAGGAACGGCGTCCAGGGCCTTTTCCGCCTCCTGCAGGGCGGCGGCGGTATCCTCCGCCAGCTCGATCCGGCGCACGCCGTCCATGACGGCGGCATTATACAGGGCGCTCTGGTCGCCATAGACCTTATACCGGTCGTCCCGATCATAGCCGATGCGGATGAGCTTATACAGGAGGGTACGGGTGGTGGTGAGCTTATCCCAACTGCCGCCGCTGACGCAGACGGTGGGCGTGAGCTGGGTCACCTTGGCAGCATCTTCACTGTTGGTGCCCAAAGCCGCAGCATAGCCCCAGAGGGTGTTATCGGAGCTGCTGCTCTGGGCATGAGAGACGCTGCCGCTGCGCCAGTTACCGATGATGCCGCCGGTAGCGGGAGCGGTGGCAGAATAGTCATAGGCAGCGTTATACTGATTGCGATTGGTCTCGCCCAGGACCTCTCCAGCGTTATAGGCGCAGCTCAGATCCAGGGCTGCCTTGTCTCCGGAAAAGCCCACGATACCGCCGGCGCCGCGGGTCTCCAGGTTGAAGCCGGAGGAGCTGCGCACAGGGCCGTTATTGGTAACATAAGCGATCTGCGCGTCGGCACTCTCGGCCACCTTGCCCACGATGCCGCCCACATAGGAGCCGGCCCAGACCTCGGCGTTATTGACGCACTCACGGATCTTGGCGGTATTGCTGATAAGGCCCGCGATGCCGCCTACGGCATCGCCCCTGCCGCCCAGGTAGCTGGGCTCATAGCCGCGGATGGTAAGGTTATTTTCACAGTAGCGGACCAGGCAGCCCTCTTTGGGCTCGGTGCTGCCGATGCTGCCAACGATGCCGCCGATGCTGCCGATCATGGAGCCGCTGTAGCCACTCTCATTGGAGGCCAGGAACAGACCGTAGGCCCGGCAGTTTTCCACGGAGCCGCCGTCAACAGAGCCTACGATGCCGCCCACATTTCCGATGCCCTTCCAGGTGCCCAGAAAAGCGGAGACCTCACAGTTATAGATCTCGCCTGCGCTGCTGGCAGCAATGAGACCGGAGCCACTGCCCTGGGTAAGGCGGATGCGGCCCGCCACCTTTACATTTTTCACCGTGCCATAAACAGACGGGTCGCTGTAATTACGGCCCATGTAGCCGAACAGGCCCTGGACGGCGCTGCCCTCCTCGGGGGCGCTCAACAGGCCGTGGATGATGTGGCCTTGGCCGTCGAAGGTGCCCAGATAGGGATAGGACTTATTGACGGCGATGGCCGTCCAATCCTGACGGTTCAGGTCGATGTCCGCCGTGAGGACGGCGCAGGCCCGGGAGCTGCTCTTGGTACCGTTGACCTTATCTGCAAACCAGGCAAGCTGGGCAGCGGTGCCGATCTGATAGGGATCGTCCTGAGTGCCGCTGCCGGAGGGCTGGGTCTTGGCGGTGCCGTCCCACTTATCCTGCACGCCGGAGTCGATGTCCGGAACGGAATAGTCCTGGAGCACGGCCAAAAGTGCCTGGGTCCATTTTTCGGAGGCGGCGGCCAGCTGGCGCTCGGTCTTGGCCTCACCCATGTCCGCAAGACCTTGCTGCAGGGTCACGTCCAGCTTCTCGCTCTGGATATCCAGCTCACGCAGGGCGTCGGCGGTAAGCTCGTGCCACACGGCGCTCACAAGGCCCCGGTCGGTATCCAGGGCATAGAACTGCTTTCTGTATACGCCATAGAATTCCTGCTGGGTGCGCAGTTTAGTGCCGTCAAAGGTCTTTTGCCGGGCGATGGTCAGCACCGCGTCCATATCCAGCAGCGCCTCCTCGGCCCGGGCAGTCATATTGGCCTCGGTGCGCTGGCGCTCGCCGTCGGCGGTGATGGTGGCGGGGTCCATGGTCTCCCAGCCCTCCGGCTCCGTGAAGACGCAGGCGGTAAGCTCCGCCTTGGCGGTGTTATAGTATCCCTCCAGCAGCGCCCAGTTTTCATCGCTGTAGCGATAGTAGTCGGAGGTGCTGGCATTGCGCCACTGATAGGTGGTCATGCCCACGTATTTCGTGCCGCCGATGGTCTTCCCCTCGTCCAGCGTCTTCAGGGCAGCAGCCTTCTCGTCGTCAAAGAGCTTTTTGGCGGCAGCCAAAGCCTTGCCCTGCTCGGTGTCCTGGGAAACGGGCTTCACCAACTCCCATGCCAGCACGGGCCAGCCGTCGCCCATCTCGCCGGAAGCGACATAGTGTTCGCCCTCCGAGCCGTTGAGCCACTCCAGCGCATCCTCAACTTTGTCGCTGAGATCCCATGCCCGCTGGATCTGATATTCGCCGTTATCGTCATAGAAGTCATAGAGATTCAGGCCATTTTCGCCCTCAATGGTTTCGCAATAGGTCATATTATGCGCCAGATCTCTGCCGATCTCGCCTGCCGTGCCGAAGAAATCGCCGGCGGCATAATCCGAGGTAATACTGCCGGTACATGCAGCCCAGTTGGGGTTCAGAGTCGGATTATTATGCTCCGTGGAGGCGGAGGTGTAGCAGCCGATGATGGTGGGCGTGCCGTATCCCACACCGATAAGTCCGCCGGCATAGCCCACACCATCACCGGAAGCATGAATGGCGGCAGAGTTGTAGCAGTATTTCAGCGTAATTTCGTTGTCCGTCCAGCCCACGATGCCGCCGTAGCCGTTCGTATCTTCTTCAAACGTGCCAGTGATGGAGCCGTGGTTGGCGCAGCCGATGATCTCGTTTCCATCCCCATACACATAGCCCACAATGCCGCCCACACCGGTAGAACCGGCGCCAATGGAAAACTCCACCGTGGAGCTGCAGTTTTCAATGGTATTTTTTCTGTTCATGGTTGCCGCAACGGTACCGTAGCAGAGGTTCACATCATAATAGTCCTGCGTCACCGTTACCTTGCCCGCCATGCGGATATTCTTGACTGTGGCGTTTTTCATGTCGTCAAACAAGCCGACCTGATTGCTGCTGTCCCAGTTTTCGTCCACGGTGACATCAATGGTCACCGTGTAGCCACGGCCGTCGAAGGTGCCTTCATAGTACTGCTTGGACGGGGCCTTGATGGGCGTCCAGTCACGACCCGTGAGGTCGATGTTGTTTATCAGCTCCGCGCAGGCGTCCGTCTGCCCCTCGCTGACGCTTTGTGCAAAGGCCATCAGATCGTCGGCATCAGCGATCTGGTAGGGAGTCTGCTTTGTTCCGTCGCCCTCAGGCTCGCCGCCCTCGGCAAAAGCCCACAAAGGCAGCAGCCCTATCAGCAGCACAACCGCCAGCAGCCACGCAATTCCCTTTTTCATTTCTTTCTCACCTCATATTTTTTGCTATATCACCAGGGGACAAGGGGTCCAGAAAGCGGAAATCAGGTTCCTAACGAAAAAATCCGCACGACAGCCTGCCGTGCGGATCGCCTTTCATTTAAAAAGCTTAGCTTCCCGGTATGGGCAGGAACCTTAATGCAGTCCGATGTATCTGACTTATCCGGTTTACCAGGCATCACAGTGACCCGCTCGTAGGGACTCTCACCCTGTTCCATCGTCGGCCTTGGCCGATGGCTGCATCTTTACGCAATATTTTTCATGTTTACAAGTATTATATCGAAATGTGGTGCTAATTGCAATAGGCTTCGGAATATTTTTAGGTCTCATAAATAACGCAGGAACAGATATCCCGTAGATACCGCTATGACCAGCACTGTCGCACCCGCGCAATACCTGCAATAGCGGCCCCATCCGATGGGATAGCCTCCCTTTGCCGCCACAGAGGTACCCACAACATTGGCCGATGCGCCGATGGGTGTCGCATTGCCGCCAAAATCCGTGCCAAGGGACAGCGCCCACGACAGCACGCCCAAATCAATACCGCTGGCTGCGGCAATAGAACGGATCACCGGGATCATCGTTGCGGCAAAAGGAATGTTGTCCACAAATGCGCTGGTAAGCGCAGAGACCCAGAGGATGATCACCACAATGACGGCCGGCTTCCCACCACTGACCGCCGTGATGAACTGTGCAATGATGTCCAGCACGCCGGTCTCCTCCAGCCCGGACACCGACACAAACAGTCCGACAAAGAACAGCAGCGTTTTATAGTCCACAGCCTTTATGATCTCGGCCACGGTCTGCTTTCCGTTCGTAAGGCACGCGACCAGCAGCGTCAATGCCGCCACGAGCACGCTGATGCAGGCAACGGAAAGCTCCGTCATCGCATGCGTGACCAGCAGGATCACCGCCAAGAGGAATACACCCGCACTGGCCAGAAATGCTGCCCGGTTTGTAATAGCGGTCCCCGGCTGCGGGCAGGTGATGGCGCCGTTTTCACGTTCCGCCTGCAGAAGTTTTTTGCGGAAGCAGACCGTAAAATAGGCCAGGATCAGCACAAAGCAGATCGCCGCTGCCGCACCTGTATTGGATATAAAATCGAAAAATGTATAGTCAAGAGAGGTGCCGATGATAATATTGGGTGGATTCCCGCACATGGTAGCCGCTCCACCCAGGTTCGCACAGAATATCTCCGAAAGGATCATCGGCACAGGGTCAAAGTGCATCGTCTGCGCCAGCTCCAGCGTGACCGTTGCCAGAAACAGCACCACGGTAATGCTGTCGATGAACATGGACAGCACAGCGGAAAGCGTCATAAAGCAGAGCAGCAGGGGCACGATCCGATAGTGCACCAGTTTTGCCAGCGACAGACACAGCCACCGGAAAAATCCGGCCTTGCCAAGCCCCTCCACCATGATCATCATGCCGGCAATAAAGAAAATCGTAGACCAGTTGATACCGAAGCTTCCCTCGCCCGATGGACCATACCAGAATCCCGGTGTGAAAATACAGCTTAGATTCAGCGTTTTCCAAATAGCATCGGCGGAGTGCATACAGACGCCGAATACCAACACCAGTACCAGCGCGCCGCTCACCAGAGTAATATGGTGCCGCTGGAATTTATCCAGAATGATCATAAGAAACATACCAATAAAAATGCAAATTGCCAGGATCTGTGCAGCCATGATCTTCCTTGCTCCTTTGTTTGTCCAATTTGTCTGACGCATGTATTATAGTGACTTCCAGAGCACAAGAAAAATGCTTTTTTGATATGTATGGTTTATGATTTTGATATTGCTCTCCATCCCGGTGCTTTTCACTGAAAAAGATTTGATTTTCCCGGATTTCTGGTATATTCTTATTTTGTGCCGCTTCTACGCGAGATCTTATCTGCAGCTCGTATACTATATGGATTTTATATATCTCATTTCACAGAGGAGTCCCGATATGAACATCAGCTATGACAGCTACAGTGTCTTTTACTATGCCGCAAAGTATAAAAGCTTTTCACAGGCTGCCGCCGCTCTCTATAACAACCAGCCGAATGTGACCCGGATCATCAAGCGGCTGGAAGCGGAGCTGCACTGCGTTCTGTTTTTCCGCTCGTCCCAGGGCGTGCGCCTCACACCGGAGGGCGAAAAGCTCTACGCGCATATTGCCGCCGCCTTTGAAAGCATTGAGGCCGGCGAGGAAGAGCTGCTTTCCGACCAGAGCCTGGCCGGCGGCAGCATACACATCGCAGCCAGCGGTCTTGCTCTGCAGGGCTGCCTTCTGCGCGTGCTCTCCCGATATCGCAGGCAATACCCCCATGTCCACATTTATCTTACAAATAATTCAACGCCGCAGGGCCTTTCCGCCGTGCAAAACGGCCTTGCCGATTTTGCGGTGGTATCCGAGGGGACTGTTGCTCCGGATTCGCTTGAAAAACAGTGGGTCGGTGAAATTCAAGAGGTCCCGATCTGCGGGTCTGCCTTTCCCGCGCTGATGCAGGGCCCGGTGACGCTGGCCAGGCTCACAGAGTATCCCATCGTCTGCCTTGCAGCAGGAACCTCCTCTCACGATTTTTATTCCGGGCTTTTCCTCCGCCGTGGTCTCCCCTTTAGCCCGGATGTGGAGGTTGAGACTATCGACCAGGTTCCCCCCGTGGTCTGCGGCAATCTTGGCATTGGGTTTGTTCCCCGCGAAATGCTCTTCGGCTCGCCGGAGCTTACCGGCATTTACCTGATCACGCTGGATAAGCCTATTGCGCCGCGCAGCATTTATCTGTTTCAACGGAAAAATCAGCCCCTGAGTCTTGCCGCAAAGCATTTCCGAAAAATGCTCCTCAGCGATGTGCCGTCCGGCTCCTGATAGAGACCAACTCTCCACATGTCCTATAGTTTTTGGATATTTCCCGATAGTATCGCTCGTTCAATTACGATATAAATATATCCAGGTCAACGAAAAGCGCAGGGGGAATATATCACGGACTTTGCCAAAAAAGTTCATCAATCCGGCTATGGGATAAAAACTCTATCTGCAAAAAAAAAGAGGCCATTCGCTCAATAGAAGGTCTTACAAACAAGCATGGGTGATAATATTGACCGTATCACAATATGCCACGAAAACTACACAAGGCGGCAGAGGATGTCCTCTGCCGCCTTGCCAGTCTGTCAAAGAACCCCTGCTTTCACGCGGCGAAAGCAGGGGTTCTTTGACAGACTGAGGGGCCTCCTGTATTGCAGGAGGCCCCGGGGCTTTGTTTTATTATTCCGCGAAAGATTTTGCTTTTGCCTTACTCCTCCCGCTCCTTACGCTTCAGGACGAAGGCAGCGGCCAAGGCTGCCACGGGCAGGGCGATGACCCAAACCAGCACGCCGGTATCGCCGGTGGCGGGGGTGGCAGTGCCGCCGGTCTGGATGGTCACATCGCTCATGTCATAGAGCCGGGTCTGGGCGTTTACGAAGCGGTAGTAGGCTGCCAGGGCGTAGTAGCCCTGCTCAGTGGCCATGCCGTTGACTTTGCTTTCACCCTTGGTGTGGTAGAAGCCGCCGCCGG
>ENA-OZAA01000220-OZAA01000220.1-human-gut-metagenome-genome-assembly--contig:-NODE-220-length-39802-cov-6.010617_pt1 | contig 39802 bp, 39 predicted proteins | sample MGYA00244204_ERZ653492 | MGnify/ENA primary metagenome ERZ653492 (study PRJEB26926, sample SAMN06164980) | human gut metagenome | biome: ENVO:00009003; feature: ENVO:2100002; material: ENVO:00002003... | reverse complement strand
CTGCACACCCTGGAAGCCGGGGAACGAGCCATTCTCGCCCGGCTGCGTACCATGACGGAGGCGGAATTTGCGGCGCTGCCCTATGGCTCCGAAGGGCTGTGGCGCAAGCTGATGAAGGCTGCCGGGCGCTGCGCCACCCTGTCCGACGTGGCAGAAGCGGTCAAGTCCAAGCGCTACACCCGCACCCGGATTGACCGGATGATTCTGTGCGCCTTTTTGGGGCTGACCCAGGCGCAGATGGGCGTGGTTCCCCACACCCTTCGTGTGCTGGGCTTTTCCGCCCAGGGGCGGCGCATCCTGCGGGCGCACCCGGAATTTCGCAACGCCGGTGAGGCCGTCAGCCCGGAGGAGCTGCGGCTGGGCAGCCTGTATGGGCTGTTTTCCACCCAGACACCGGACGCACCGGATCTGGAAGCAAAGCGGCGAATTTTTTATGGCGGGATGTAGCCGGTCTTCTGCTCCGGTCAGGGGGCAAGCAGGTAGGATGCCAAATCATTCTTGCCCCAAAACTTTATGTATGCTATACTGAGTAACAGTTCAGCAAATCGGAATTTTACTAAGGAGTGTGATCGTGTGAAAATCGCAAAAATCATTTTATCTATAATAACAATGCTTTTCGCTGTATTAGGATTAGTGAAAATTCTTCCTTTTGACATAGCAAACCCGATTATGCTTGTATCACTTGCCACTCTTTTACCATTAAGAAGTGTAGAATATAAAAATAATCGAGATAAAAGTGGTTTTATCATAACCTGTTTAACCGCAGTATTTGTCTATGTTGTAGTGATTTATAATGTTTTTTAGAATAGGAAAATTAGAAGTTGTGGAGGTGTGCAAATGAAAAGAGAATTAGGAATTGCCAGATGTGGGCTTGCGTGTTGCTTATGCACAGAAAAAGCTGATTGTAATGGATGTGGCTCAAACGGTTGCCCAGATAATGATTTTTGTGAGAATAAACGATGTTCTATTACAAAAGAGTTGACACATTGTTATGAGTGTGAAGAAATTTGTAAGAAGGGATTATTGAGCAAAATCAAACCATACGCATTTACTTTATTTGCTAAAAAATATGGAGAAGAAAAGCTTTTGGACTGTTTAGAGAGAAATGAGAAAAATGGAGTTGTGTATCATCGAGATGGCATAAACGGAGATTATGATGATTTTGATGATGTAGAGCAGCTAATGAACTTTATCTTAACAGGAGTGAGATAACTTCCAGTTTATCCGCTTCATTCCCCCAACAGAATGTCTCCCATGCACGCATTTTTAACTGCCCCGTCTTTCGGTGGGGCAGTTTTTGACGTAGAAAACGCCATCGAAAAACTTTTAGAAGGAGAAATCATGAACCAAGAAATCCGTATTCGCTCCTGCCTGATTGCCTTTTTCAGTGCCGGTTTTCTGGCCTTCGGAATGTATAATATCCATGCCGTTGCCCACGTCACCGAGGGCGGCGTATTGGGGGCGGTGCTGCTGATTCAGCACTGGTTCCACATCTCCCCCGCTTTTTCCAGTCTGCTGCTCAACGGGCTATGCTATCTTCTCGGTTGGCGCACCTTTGGCAAACCCTTTGTGGCTTATTCTGCCGCTGCGGCTGCGGGCTACTCCCTATTCTATTACGTCTGCGAGCAGTTCCCTCCCCTGTTCCCCCAGATTGCCCAGATGCCCCTGCTGGCGGCAGTTGCAGGCAGCATTTTTGTGGGCGTGGGCACCGGCCTGTGCGTCCGGGTGGGCGGCGCCACCAGTGGCGATGATGCCCTTGCCATGAGCCTTTCCGAGCACACCCACATAAAGATTCAATGGATTTATTTAATCAGTGACCTGTCGGTACTGCTGCTCTCCCTGAGCTACATTCCCCTTCAACGAATTTGCTACTCTCTGCTTACCGTGATACTGTCCGGGCAGATTATCGGTCTGCTGCAAAAGAAATAAAAATCGGGCTGGATTTTCCCAAAAAACGGAAATCCAGCCCGATTCATATGCGGTTTGGTAGAACGGCCTATACAGTCTTGCAGGAGGACAACGGTCACCCCTTGCTCCCGAGCTGGGCAAAATCTTTCGCCCTCCTGTTGAGTTCCCTAACAATATCCTCTAGCTGATCCGCAAAATAGATACCCGCCAGTCGCTTGTGAGTGGAAAGTCCCATTGTGACCATGTGATTCAGCATTGCTTTCAAGTTGTCATAATATCCATTGAGATTGTAGAGAATGCAGGGGGCATCTATGTAGTGCAGCGTCACCATGGACATCACCTCAGAAATCTCCTCCAGCGTCCCTGTACCACCGGGAAAGGCCACAAAAGCATCCCCCAGTTCTATCATTTTACGTTTTCTGTCCGGCATATCCTTGGTAACAATCAGCTGAGTCAGGCCGTCCTGCTCTAAAGCTGCATCCACAAAGGCCTTTGGCTCCACCCCAATCACGCATCCTCCGAATTGTAGTGCACTCCGGGAAAGCTCCCCCATCAGGCCACTTTTTGAGCCGCCATAGACCAGCGTATGGCCGCTCGCCCCTATCCAGGCTCCTAGCTCTCTCACCGCTGTTACCAGCGCAGGATCGTTCCCCTGCAATGCGCCAAGATACACTGTGATATTCATATAAATGGCCCTCCTTTGTATATTCGTAAAAGAATTATACCATATTTGTTTGAAATTTCAAGAATCTGTTGCCAAAATCGCCACCAGACATCTTTGCAAGCATTCTTTGCCTTAAATAAAGTAGGAAGTTCACATTCTATCCATATGCAACCTATAGTTGACAGATTTGTTATAATGTAAATGCCTATATAGAAAATTATGGGCTACCGAAAACTCGGCAGCCCATAATACAGCTTACTATCCAATTCTAAACACGTCTGGTTGTAAGGCTCTCGGAAAAAGAAATCAAGTCCTGAGTATTTTCAAATTGACTCAACTGGCAGATTGCTTCCGACGTGTATTTGTGCACCAAATCTTCGCATTTCTCCAAGCCATACAGCCGGACGAAGGTATTTTTATCCGCATCCACCCCGGTGGCCTTTCCCAGTTCTCCGGCGCTGCCAATTACATCCAGCATATCATCCCGAATCTGGAAAGCGAGGCCCAAACGGTCGGCAAAAACCGCAGCGGCTTGCAACTGCTTATCGGTTCCGCCTCCGGCGATTACACCCAAAACGCAGGCGGCACGAATCAACGCCCCGGTCTTTCTGGACTGAATATCCAGCACCTCCTGCTCGGTGCAGGCTCTTTCCTCGCTCTGCATATCCAGCACTTGCCCCCCCACCATGCCATGGGAACCGGCATTTTCAGAAAGTACCCGAATGGCCATGACAACACTTTCCTGCCGTGGGAGCTTAGCCGTGGCAGCCAGAGCAAAAGCATCCGTCAGCAGGGCATCCCCCGCCAGAACTGCCATGGCTTCACCATAAACCTTGTGATTGGTCAAACGCCCGCGGCGGTAGTCGTCATTGTCCATGCACGGCAAATCATCATGAATCAGGCTGTAGGTATGAATCATCTCCACTGCCCCTGCCAACGGAGCAGCCGCTTTCCAGTCCCCGCCGCACAGATGGCAGAATTCAAACGTCAGAATTGGGCGAAGTCGCTTCCCCCCTGCCAACAGACTATATTTCATGGCTTCAAAAATCTGCTTCTGGGGTTCGGCTTCAAAGCCCTTCAGGTAGTCTTCCAGGTATTGCTGAATGTAGTCCCGATATGTCTGGTAACGTTTTTCACTGCACATCCTGAAAGTCCTCCTCTACCGGGCTTCCATCCGGTGCGGTCATAATTTTCTTGACCTGGAGCTCGGCATCATCCAGCAGCTTTCCGCAGCTGCGAATCAGCTCTGTCCCCTCCTGAAACAGCCGAAGGGATTCCTCCAGCTCCACATCGCCCTTCTCCATGGCGCGGACAATTTGCTCTAGGCGCTGCATGGACGCTTCAAAGGTCAGATTATTTGGATTCATTGCTTTCCTCCTTGATATCAGAAACGGTTGCCCGCACGCTGCCATCGGACAGCATAATCTGCACTTCCCTACCCGGTGCGGTTTGGTGGACCGAGCGCACAATTGTACCATCATCGGCACTGACAATGGAATATCCTCTCGTAAGCACTTTCAGCGGACTCATAGCATCTAATTTTGCAGCGTTTCCAATATAACGCTGTTTTTTGCGCTGTATTTGCTGCATTTGTGCCCCGATCAGCCGGGATTTCAAATGCTCCAGGCTTTGCTTCCGCTGCTCCAGATAGCCGGTGGGGCTGACCAGCGCCGGTGACTGGGCCAGCACACGCAAACGCTGCCGGGCATGCCGCAGTTTTCCTGACAAAGCAGAGGCCATGGCGGATGCAGCCGCATCCAGGCTTTGCAGCAATGCCGCCTGGTCCGGCACTGCCAGCTCTGCCGCATTGGACGGAGTGGCAGCCCGCAGGTCTGCCACATAATCAGAAATCGTAACATCCGGCTCATGGCCTACAGCGGAGATAACCGGGATTTCGGATGCATAGATTGCATAGGCAACCCGCTCATCGTTGAAGGCCCATAAATCCTCAATCGAGCCACCGCCTCGCCCCACAATCAGCAGATCCGCCAGCTTGTAGTGATTGGCATAGCGGATAGCCGCAGCAATCTCCCCGGGTGCCTCCGCTCCCTGGACACGCACAGGCAAAAGCCGAACCTTAACAATGGGGTATCGTTTTTTTAGAATCCGGAGCATATCGTGAACGGCCGCCCCCGCAGAGCTGGTAACAATGCCTATGGTCTTGGGGAATTGGGGCAGCGGCTTTTTATGCTCCGGGGCAAACAGCCCTTGGGCAGCCAACTTCGCTTTCAGCTGCTCAAAGGCGGCATAGAGATCACCAATGCCATCCATGCTCATGGCGCTGCAATACAGCTGAAATGCGCCGTCCCGGGGATAAACCGTTATCCGCCCCATGGCAATCACTTTCATTCCGTTTTCCGGCCGAAAACGCAGCTTGGCTGCGCTGGTCTTAAACATAACGCATTTCAGTGCTGCATTTTCGTCCTTCAGCGTGAAATAGTGGTGCCCGGAGGGGTACATTTTGTAATTACTAATCTCTCCCCGAACTGCCAGTTGGAGAAGTAACCTATCCTCGTCCATCTTTCCACGGATGTATTCATTTATCTGCGTAATGGATAAAACCTGCTGCATATCATCCCTCCCGCAAGCGATGTGCCAGGATTGCAACGCCCATGGCATTGTCCGTAGAATACATAGGCTGTGCAAAAACCGGAGATAGGGGCTGCATGACACTGCGTAGCAGACTGTTAGAGGCAACGCCGCCGGAGAAGACAATCTCCAAACTCGGAAATCTCTGGAGAGCCTGCTCGGATGCCCGATAGACCGCCTTGGCAACGCACCGCAGTGCATATGCAGCCGTTTCGGATGGGTCCGCATTCTTCTCATAGTACTGCTGCACCTTATTCTGCACACCGGAGAGGGAGAAGCTACAGGCATCGCATTTTACAGAAAACACATCCCGGTTCTTCGCCTGGGCGCTTAGTTCGTCCAGATGCTTGCCGGACGGGAAGGGCAAACCCAGAAGCTGGCCGGTTCGGTCGATGAGCTGTCCGGCAGAAATGTCCATTGTGCCGCCGATTTTGGTGCAGTGTACATTCTTCCCATCCGGCTCTACCAAAAGCAGCTCTGTCGTACCGCCGGAAAGGTGCCACGCCAGGTGCGGGGAATCCATCAAGTCCAATCTTCCCCCACTCCATAGAGCCGCTGCCACATGCCCCTGCTGATGAGAAACTTCCACCAGGGGAACATGGAGTGCTTCTGAAAGGAGTTTTGCATGGGAATAGCCCACCAGGAAGCAGGGCATATAGCTGCCCTCCACCGCCCTGGGGCGGGTGCTGCCCCCCACTGCCTCTATCTCCATTCCCCGGATATGGGAAAACAGCCTGCCAGAAAGCTCCGGCAGGCTTTTGATATGAGAGAAAACGGCATCGGATTGGCGCAGCCCAAGCTCCCCCTGCTTTACAGGCAGCAAGCGGGAACAATTCACCCCGGATGCCCCATCAAAGTAAGCGATCGAGGTGGTGTAATTGCTGGTATCAATCCCTATGACGCTCATGCATTTTCCTCCGCTTCTGCGGGGGTGACGCTCCTTGCGAAGGCACCCAGAATACCGTTGACAAAGGCACCGGTATCGTCGCCATCGTATTTCTTGGCCAGGCGCACGGCTTCGGAAATGGCAACTCCGGTGGGGACGTCCTCCACATACAGAATCTCAAAAATGGCTAGCTGCATAACGCATCGGGTCAGCCGGGAAATCCGGGATACATTCCAGCCAATGGAGAATTTTCCTATTTGCTCATTGAGCTCCTCTGTGCGGTTGGCAACGCCGGACACCACGGTATCCAGATACCGAACCTGGGGGCCGTTGGGGCGCTCCTGATAAATCTCATTTTCCTGGGCCAGCTTGCTGTAGTATTCCTTGTCCAGGCGCTCTGCCACCAGCAGCTCAGGCTCTTCGCCGGTGAACTCCCGGCTGTAAATCAAATGTACGGCCAGTTCCCTGGCATTTGCTCTTGTCATAGCCCCGCCTTTACTTACGGACAATGCCGCACACGTTCACGTTGACCGCCTGCACCTTTACGCCGGTCATGGACTCAACTGCATTTACAATGGCAGCCTGGACAGCCTGAGCAGTGTCCACCACGCTCTGGCCATAGCAAATCGAGATGCTGCAATCCACGGCAAGGCTATTGTCCTCGGCAATCAGAATCTTGATGCCTCTGCCCCAATTTTTGCTAATCAGGTCAGCAAAATCTGCCACGGGCTTGGTGACAATTCCGGCCACTCCCTCTACATCAGAGACGGCGTGCTCCACAATGGTGGATACCACATCCTCGGAAATCATGACAGTCCCATTCTCCTGGGTCTGGGTGATATACTGCTTATATTCAGCCATAGTCGGTTCCTCCTGTTCAATCGCCATGCAGCTTGCACGGCACACTTTTGTATATTGTATCACAATTCCAGAAAAATACAACTGTTTTCTGCCTGAGTTTCAGCCAGGCATTCTCTCAAGATTGTCCGCAACCAAGCAAAGCTGCCAAGCAAGAAAAAAGCAAAGGAATTGGAAAAAATCCGCTTTATTTTGTGGTATTATTTAAGTGCCCAAATAATAAAACCAAATAAAAAAGAGTAAGCCTCTATTGCTTATTCTATCACAGATACCTACAAAATGATATGGGAGTTTCTAAATTTCGCAAGAAACTTTCCGGTGTCCCACCCGCACCGGGCGCAAAGTCATCTTGTTTTGGCACCTGGTTGATGCGCTTTTTGATAAATGTAGGGGGGTACCATGGATTGCCCCGTTAAATGTGCGGAGCCCAGGACGAGATATGGCAGCATACTACTATTCACCGAAACGCAAGATTTTTTGTTGCAAATTATCGCACCTTTGCTATAATCAGAAAAAAGGAGTTGAGGCCATGCTGCGCTATCCCTGTTTGGTGCTGGACCACGATGATACCGTAGTGCAAAGTGAACAGGATGTAAATTTCCCCTATTTCCGTGACATCCTTCCATCCTTCTGCCCGGGTGCCGCAATAACCTTGCAGCAGTACCGTGAGGGCTGCTTCCACCTGGGTTTTGCGGAAATGTGCCGGAAATGGTTCGGCTTCACAGAGCAAGACCTTGCAGCGGAATTCGAGGGATGGAAATCCTACATTCGTACCCATGTTCCCGCCCCATTTCCGGGAATCGGTGATGTTATCCGTCAGCAGCGGGCGTTGGGCGGCAAAATCTGTGTGGTATCCCACTCCTGCGAAGAAAACATCACCCGGGACTATCAGACCCACTTCGGCATTCTGCCGGATGACATCTTTGGCTGGGATCTGCCGGAAGCATGCAGGAAGCCCAGCACCTACCCTCTGGAGCAGATTATGGAGAAATACGGCTATGCCCCGGAAGAGCTTCTGGTGGTGGACGATATGAAGCCAGCCTATGACATGGCATCCCGGGTGGGTGTTCCCATTGCCTTTGCCGCCTGGTCCCGGACGGATTGCCCCGAGCTGGCAATGCAAATGCAGTCACTTTGCAATTTTTCTTTTGACACTACAGAAAAGTTCCGGCTTTTTCTGTTTGATAACTTGACAGATATGATATAATTATAGTGGTTCTTTTCCGGGAGGTGAGGCTGTTTGGAAAAGGAAAGCATCAAAGTGATGGCCCGCAATCGGGAAGCATATCATGAGTACTTTGTGGAAGAGGAAATGGAAGCTGGAATTGAGCTGTGCGGTACCGAAGTCAAGTCCATCCGGCAGGGCACCCTGAACCTGAAGGATTCCTGGTGCGGCATTAAAGATGGTGAGCTCATCCTGAACCAAATGCACATCTCTCCCTATGACCATGGCAATATTTTCAACCGGGATTCCAAGCGCCCCCGGCGACTGCTAATGCACAAGCTGGAAATCATGCGTCTGCTGGGCAAAGTCAAACAGGACGGCTATTCCCTGATTCCCCTGTCCGTCTACTTTAAGGGCAGCCGGGTGAAGGTAAAGGTTGGCCTGTGCAAGGGCAAAAAACTATACGACAAACGACAATCAGCGGCCGAGCGGGATGCCAAGCGGCAAATCGACCGTGCCATGAAGGAGCGATAATATGAACCCTACATTCAAGATTACCATGGAAAACGGCGGTGTTATCGAAGGTGAGCTGTACCCCGAAAAGGCACCCCAGAGCGTTGCCAATTTCATTGACCTGTGCAACCACAACTATTATGACGGTCTGATTTTCCACCGGGTCATTCCCGGCTTTATGATTCAGGGCGGCTGCCCCGAGGGAACCGGCATGGGCGGCCCCGGCTACTGTATCAAGGGCGAGTTCTTCTTCAACGGTGTGAAGAATGACCTCAAGCACAAGCGGGGCGTACTGAGCATGGCACGTTCCTCCTCCCCCAACTCCGCCGGCAGCCAGTTCTTCATCATGCACCAGGATGCCAAGCACCTGGATGGGCAGTACGCTGCCTTCGGCAAGGTCACTTCCGGCATGGAGGTGGTGGATGCCATCGCCGCTGTGAAGACCGACCGCAATGACCGCCCCCAGGAGGAGCAGAAGATTGCTTCCATCACTGTGGATACCCACGGCGAGAGCTACGAGGCACCCAAGAAGTTGCCCGATCCCTACGGCAGATTCTGATTTTTAGAAATATCAGCCCCGGAGAATTTCCTCCGGGCTCCCATGGGGCCGTACTGGTTTCGACGGGGGTAGTGAGGCTGGAATAGCGGGTCGTGGTGCCTGGCCACGATAAAACGGGCAATTTCTTAAATTTAACTGACAACAATACTGTTGCTCTGGCTGCCTAATTAGGCGCCCATCCTCCCCGGAAGGTCCACGAGCCGGGCTAGGGTGTGATTTGAGTGGAGACCGTGCGTGTGCTAAGCTTTGCGTACACCATGAATCATGAAGCTACCAAGTCCCATAGGGTGTTTGTTCCCGCTGGGGCGAGGGAATGTAAATAACAAACTGCACCCGGAGAAGTTCTTTCCAAGTTGCTTTCGGACAGGGGTTCGATTCCCCTCGGCTCCACCAGAAATCCACCGTAATTTTGATAGGATTACGGTGGATTTTTCTTATTTATTCCCTATCCTGTAATAATCTTACAAAATAGCAAGTTCTTCCGGAGGTGTTATCTATCAAAACATTTTTTGAATCGGTGCGAAAGCCGCAGCGGAATGTTCCTCTGAGCGGGCTGATTTCCACAACGGTGGGAATCATTCTCTTTGGCTTTTTTCTGGGCGTTTTGCAGAAATGGCTGGACGGTACAGCTTCCAATCATCTCCCAGAAATTGTGCAGCGGCTGGATTTTCGTAATTATTTCGGGCGGCTGGCAATCTGGATGCTGCTGGGCACCATTCTCTCTGTCTACTCCCCCTCCCCGCTTTGGGCTGCCATCAATACCTTTTGCTTTTTCATCAGTATGTTGGCGGGATACTATCTCTACTGCAATTATGTGCTGGGTTTCCTGCCCAGGCGCTATATGCAGATGTGGATTGTGATTTCCTTTTTTGCCTTCTTTATGGCATACGTGTGCTGGTACGCAAAGGGGAATGGAATCGTGGCAGTTTTCCTGTCCAGCCTCATCCTTGGCTGCCTGCTGGCCCAGGCTGTAAATCTTGGGCGTGGCAGGGTTTACGTCTACCACTTCCTGGAGGTACTGACATGGCTTGCCGGTGTAATTCTCCTGAGAAGAAGCCCCGGGGAGTTTGCCGCTGAAATGGGATTGTCCATTGTGGTTGCATTTTTGTATCAGTGCACTCTGCCCCATTGGGGCTGAGCACAAATGGACACCGGTTTCATGGGGAAGCGTCTTTCAATTTCCAATCCAATAAACAAAGAAAAAGGAGCGGCTCATTTGAAAACTGCCCCTTTTCGCCCTTTGTTATAGGAAATATTCATACAGCACGAAATCCGTCCACCCCAGGTTGGTAGACTGCCAGCGGGCGGTACCCACTTCCGCAAAGCCCATGGAGCGGTATAGCTTTTGCGCCGGGAGATTGCAGGAAAGGGCATCCAACCGGACGGCCTTCTTTCCCATTTTTCTGGCTTTTTGAATGGCTGCCCTCACTGCCCAGTGGGCAATTCCCTGCCCCTGCAATCCAGGGTTGACCCCCAGCATATGAACCGTGGCAACCTGGTCCTCCTCCAGCGCTGCGCCCCAGGGGTTGTCCCAGGCATAATTCTCCTCCTGATAGGGCAGCAGCACCAGCGCCGCAAGAATCGCACCGCCCTGCTCCATATAATAGAGGTCGCCATTGTCAATGTGTTCCCTCAGCAGCGCATCCGTGGGATAAACCCCATATTCCCAGGGGCAGTTTTCCTTCATGCCGGGAGTTTTCTCAATTAGATTCCTATAAAATCCTTGCAGCCGCAGGAAGTCCTGCTCCCCTGCCTGAAAAAGCTCCATATGGTTTCCTCTTTTCTGAATTCATATTGCCTTAAAAAATCCTCCCGGAAGGAAGCCCGGGAGGATTTTCATATTACCGGAGAAAAATCAGATGTTCAGCAGGTCGCTGTAAATCTTCAAAGCGCCGTCGGTTTCATGGGCTAGAACCTTCTTGGCCAGAACCTTGCCCAGCTGCACACCCTCCTGGTCGAAGGAGTTCAGATTCCAGGCGAAGCCCTGGAACATGACCTTGTTCTCAAAGTGAGCCAGCAGGGCACCCACAGCAGCGGGGGTCAGCTTCTCGCCGATGATGATGCTGGAGGGACGACCGCCCTGGAACTTCTTGTTCAGGTTCTCGTCATCCTTGCCGCAGGCAAATGCCACAATCTGAGCTGCCACGTTGGCGCACAGCTTCTGCTGGCTGGTGCTGCCCTGAATCACCACGTCAGTGCCCATCTGGCTGTTGCGGAAGCCCACAAATTGCAGCGGGATGATGTCGGTGCCCTGGTGCAGCAGCTGATAGAAGGAGTGCTGACCGTTGGTGCCGGGCTCACCGAAAATAACGGGGCCGGTGGCATAGCTAACAGGCTCACCAAAGCGATTGACAGACTTGCCGTTGGACTCCATGTCCAGCTGCTGCAAGTGGGCGGGGAAACGGCTCAGCGCCTGGGAGTAAGGCAGCACGGCGGTGCTGGGGTAGCCCAGGACATTGCGCTCATAAACGCCAATGAGTGCGTCCAGCATGGCGGGGTTCTTCAGTAGCTCCTCATTGGCAGCCAGCTTGTCTGCCTCGGCAGCGCCCTCCAGGAATTGGGCAAACACCTCCGGGCCAAAGGCCAGAGACAGAACGGCACCGCCCACACCGGAGGAGGAGGAATAGCGGCCACCGATGTAGTCATCCATAAAGAAGGCAGTGAGGTAATCGCTGCTCTTTGCCAGAGGGGAAGTCTCACTGGTAACGGCAATCATGTGCTTGGAGGGATTCAGGCCCGCCTTCACCAGGGCATCCTTCACAAAGGATTCGTTGGTCAGGGTTTCCAGGGTGGTACCGGACTTGGAAACCAGGATGAACAGAGAATGGGCCAAATCCAGGTTGCTCAGCACACCGGCTGCATCGTCGGGGTCCACATTGGAAATAAAGGCGGCCTTCATTTTCAGAGTGTGGTTCACCTTTGCCCAGTTTTCCAGCGCCAGATAAATGGCGCGGGGGCCAAGGTCGGAGCCACCGATGCCAATCTGGCAGACGGTGGTGAACTTCTCACCGGCAGCGTTGGCAATCTCACCGGAATGCACCTTGTTTGCAAAATCCGCAATCTTCTCCTGCTCGCCCAGGTAGAAAGTACGCTTGTTGACGCCGTCGGCAATTACGTCCTCCCCCAGCTGACCACGGCACAGATGATGCAGCACCCGACGCTTCTCGCCGGTGTTGATAACCTCGCCATTGTAGAGGGCAGCAAACTTCTCGGTCAGCTGTGCCTCCTTGGCAAATGCAGCCATGTCGGACAAAATGGCATCATCCACGGCTCTGGCGCCGAAATTAAAGTCCATACCGGCTCCCATGGGAACAGAATAGCTCTTGACCCGCTGGGCACCGCCCTCGCCTGCCATGGCGGCGGCGAGATTTACCTTCTTGTCCTCCTCCAGCTTATGAAAGGAAGACAGGGTATCCAAATTTTTCCAGGCAATCATAATCGATTTTCTCCTTATCTAGTGGAATCATGCCGAATGCACGTTTTTCCAGGCAATTATACTACGTCCGGCCTGAAAATTCAACTACAGAAATCAGTCAAAGGGAATCAGCAGCGGTGCACCGTCCTTGCCGCTGAGGGCCAGGTAATAATACCGGGTATTGCCGCCGGCATCGCAGAAGCTGATAGCCCGGATGGGGAGCAGCTCCCCCAGCTCCGTTTCCACCACTGTCAAATCGTTTTCCGTGATGGTAGGCTGGCGATAAAGCTCCTGCATACTGGTGCAGACATAGTTACCCTCTTCATCCACTGTCCCTTCCAGCTTATAGAAGGTAAAATTGGTAACGGTGGTATCAAAAGTCAGCAGAATTCTGTTGGCATAGCCGCTTTCTGTGCCGTCGCTGTAAAAAAAATACTCCGGCCTTTGGGCCAGCAGACGGTCAATGGCATACTCTGCATAGACATTGGTGGTTTGTTGGCTTGCCTCCGGCTTCCGGCTCCAAACGGTGCCGTCGGTGCAGGTCCAGGAATCCAGGCCGTCATAAGTAAAAAACCGGTCCTGCCGGTCCAGGTAGCGGTGGTCTGCCAGAAGATAAACCGTGGTGCTCTCCCCTTCCGGGCCTACCAGCTCCACCACATCCTCCCAAAACTGCGTGGGAACGGTTTCCGTTTCTGGCTGGGTTGGGGGTGGGGACTGAACAATGGGCTCGGTAGGGTCGTCCTGCATCTCCCGGCGCTCCTGACAGGCTGCGAGGGAGAGAACCAGCACCGCTGCGGCAGCAGCGGCTGCCACTCTGTCCATTCGATTCATATATATAGCTCCTTCCTGTTTCGGACATGGTTTGGTAACATTGTTTTCCGATTGGTCTGGCAATTATAGCCGTTCCCCTTCCAAATGTCAATGGTGCTAAATAATTATTAAGATTTCTTTCTAAGTAATTATTAAGATTTCTTAATCTATATTGACAGATTAGGTTTAACGTGTTAAACTTCAATCACAAGGTTTAGCGCGTTAAACCAATCTAAAAAACAAAAGGAGACATTTCCCATGAAACAGACAATTATTGCAGCCCTCGTTTTTTCTCTGGCGCTAACATTGTTCCTTGGTATTCTCCCCGGAGCCGGCGCAGAGGAAGCAGTTCCCACCGAGCCGGTGGAATATGTGCCGGTGAGCACCGGTGATCAAACCCAGGTCCATGTTTCCACCGTGGACGAATTTCTGAAAGCACTGGCACCGGATACCGAAATCATCCTGGATGCCGAGTTTTACGACCTGAGCACCGCCACCGGCTACGGCACCCAGAACAGCACCTACTACCGCTGGGAGGAAGTATTTGACGGCGTTCAGCTGACCATTCAGAACCTCAGCAATCTGACCATCCGTGCCGAAGGCGACGATGTAAAGGCCCACACCGTCTCCGCCCGCCCCCGGTATGCCCACGTTATCAATTTTGAAAACTGCTCCAACATCATGGTGGAGGGCTTCACGTCCGGTCACACCTTCGAGCCCGGCTCCTGCGCTGGCGGCGTGATTGGATTCAATAACTGCGAGGATGTGCTGGTGAATAACTGCGGGCTGTATGGCTGCGGCGTGGTTGGCATTTGGGGTGCAAACACCAAGGGCGTTCAGGTGACCAACAGCGACATCTATGAATGCAGCTGGGGCGGCGTTTACATGATGTTCTGCAAGGATGTGACCTTCAACGGGAATACCATCCGGGATTTGGGCGAAGAATTTATGGGTCAGTGGTCTGATGGCACCCCCTTCATGCTCCACGACACCACCGGAATCACCATCAACGGCGAAGCAATGCGAGATAACTACATCGGAGACTAATCTTTCCAAAAAGCACCTCCGGCTTTGCACCGGATGAAAATGTAAAAAGGAGGAATAACATGGCAGCGCCAAAAATCTTTGAAAGTGAATACCGCTTCTGCCTGCTGCTGTGGGACCACGAGCCGGTCAATTCCACCCGGCTGGTGGCACTGTGCAAGGAGCAGCTGGGGTGGTCGAAAGCCACCACCTATACGGTCATCCGGCGGCTGGAGGAACGGGGCGTGGTAAAAAACGAAAACGCCACCGTCACCAGTCTCATCTCCAAAGAGGATGCCCAAAAAAGCCGACTGGACGAAATGATGGAAGATACCTTTGAAGGCTCTATGCCTGCGTTTCTGGCAGCCTTTTCTCGCACCAAGCGGCTGACCAGAAGCGAGGTAAAGCAGCTTCAGGACTTCATCGACAGCTATCAAGAGGAGGGAGAACCATGATCCGGTTTTGTCAGAATCTTCTCACTGCAAGCATTCATGGCAGCGTTGTCATTCTGGCAGTCATGCTTCTGCGGCTGCTGCTGAAAAAAACGCCCCGCAAGTACATCTGCTTCCTTTGGATGCTGGCAGGCATCCGGCTGCTGATGCCCATTTCCGTCCAAAGTACCTTTAGCCTACAGCCCACTTCCATCCGGCTGCCCGCCATCTCCTCTCAGCTGGTATGGATTGTATGGGGATGCGTTGCCGCACTGATTGTGGCAGTCAGTCTGCTTGCCTATCTGCGGCTGCAAAAGCAGGTCAAGGGTGCCGCCAAGGTACGGGGCGGTTATGAATCCGACAAGATTGATACCGCTTTTGTACTGGGCTTCTTCAAGCCGAAGATTTACATTCCCAGCGGCATGAGCCCCGCCGCCCGGACACAGATTCTGGCCCACGAGCGCACCCATCTGGAAAAGGGCGACCACTGGATGAAGGTCATTGCCTTTCTTGCGCTGGCACTGCACTGGTTCAATCCCCTGGTGTGGGTTGCCTATCTGATGCTGTGCAAGGACATTGAGATTGCCTGCGACGAGCGAGTGGTGCAGTTTATGGAGCTGGACGAGCGGAAGCAATATGCCTCTGCCCTGCTGCAATGCAGCACCAATCGGATTTACTATGCCGCCTGCCCCGTTGCCTTTGGTGAGTCAGCGTGAAATACCGCATTAAATCCGCCCTGAGCTATCGCAAGCCCGCCGTCTGGATGAGCCTGATGGGGGTGCTGTCCATTGCCTTTGTATCCCTGTGCCTGCTGACGAATCCCGCCCAGGCGGTTTCCGATCCCCAGGCGGCCTTGCAGCAAAGCAGCCATCAAGCACCGGAAAGCCTCAGCTTTGCCGAAGCACCGGCGCTGGAGCCGAACCCGGATTGGGGCATCACGCTATACATGGATGCCACCTCCCCCACCGGCGGTTACTTTGCGTGTGTTGTGGAGGAGCGGTTCATCCTCGGCTCCGAGAGCATGACCATTGACAACTCCCGTCTGGAGCGCTGGAACGGCACATCATGGGAGCCGGTGGAAGGCCCTGACCCTTACTATAATGTGGTAAAGACGAGAATCGGGTTCGCCCAGAGCAGAAACTACAGCATTGGCGACTATGGCTATGACATTGACTGGGCGCTGAACTATGGTGCCCTCCCCGCCGGTGACTACCGCATCGTAATGACCATTAGCAGCGACACGGAATCCGCCACTTTCCAGACCGGCTTCCGCATTTACCGGGAGAAATTGCCCGACAGTGAGGAAGACGCTCTGACCCGCTGCACCAATGCGCTGAACGCACTGAGCAGCCAAGACCGCTATTCTGTTTTCCTCTCGGAGGAAAGCCCTGCCGGAAACATCCAGCCTGTTTGCCAGATTCAGTATGACAGACGCGGCAACAGTACTGCCACCTATTTTTATGGGGAGTTCCAGGTATCTTCCGGCAAGGTGGACGAATATGGCCACCCATGCCTCTCCTGGGCAAAGGATTACCAGTTGAATCAAAACCGGAAATTCCTGTTCCCAGAGGGCAAATCCAGAATCAGCCAGGAGGAAATCAGCTTCTGCTCCGCATGGGCGGATTGCCACGGCAACATCCATCACGGAACCGACACCTTCCGCTTCAAGCCCAACGGAAATCTCCTTTCCGTTGACCGGATTGACGAAACCCTGGCAGAAGACGGCACTGTCTCCAATCGCAGCCACATCCGGCTGGATTCCAAAGAGATTTCCACCTCTCTCCCCAGCCAGTATGAGCCGCAGGACTCCTTCACCGACCAGCAGCGCTCCCCCTGGGGCATCTTCTTCCGGGTGGATGACGATTTGCTCAAGGGCTGGGGCGGCGAGGTGTGGTTTGCCACCAACATCACCGGTGTCTCCAAGATTACCACCGACTGCCGCTATTGGCTTGAAAAATGGGAGACTGACCGCTGGGTGCGGCTGGGCGACCAGAATAAAGAGGGCAGCTGGGGCGAGGAAACCATCCCTGTTATGGGTCGAACCACCATTGTCAATGTGGATTGGTCGGATGCCTATGGCACGCTGGATGCCGGGATTTACCGCATGGGCAAGCGCTTCTATCAGGGTGAGGAATCCATCGTCCAGTATGCAGAGTTCTCCATTCCCCTTGCCGGCGGCGTTCATGGCAAGGGCGCAGAGGAAGCGCTGGCCCGGGTGGATGCAGCCATTGAAGCGCTGAAGCAAAAGGGATTCCGCATGGAGATGTACGAGGTATACTCCACCGACTATTTTGCCGCAGAGGATCTGCAAGAAGTCATCTGGCGGGACGGTGGGACGGAAGCATACGACATTTATGGCTCCACCGGCTACCGGCACAGCTTCACGGAAACCGCAGATTCCCAGGTGATGTTTGAGAGCTGGTGCGAACGCAGCTACGGAAACGAGAACCGGGAGAGCTACTACATCTCCAAGGATTACAACGTCATCAGCGACCGGGAAATCAGCTTTGCCTATTCCTACTCCCAGGAGAGCAGCACCGACCCCATCCGCATTTACACCTATCTATTCGATGAGGACGGCGGTCTTCGGGAAATTCAAACCGTTTACCGCTCACAATCAGGGTGGCGTACAGCTACCCGTTATGTGGTCACGGACACCCCGGAAAGTGAGATTAAAGCATGGGTAGAAAAAGTAAAATCAGGGCAATAAAATGCGCCTGGATTGACGATGCGAAGAAGCTAATCTCCTTCTCGCATCTGCCGGACACGGATAACTTCTCCGCCGAGGAGGCAGCCTTCTGGCAGAAAATCACCCAACTGATGCAAGCCGGTTACCGGGTACAATAACAAGCAGCCAGGCGCCATTTTAACGTGGCGCCTGGCATTTTACCGTGGACAATTCCGCAACGGATGCGATATAATAGGACTGCTACAATATTCAGGGGGTGCGTGAAATGAGGAAATGGGCAATTATATTTCTGCTTTGCCTTGTCTTTGCCGCTGGGGCACTCTCACTTCGCCTATGGATGCATCCGCAGGCCTCCCTGCGAAGCCGGGATGAAATCATCCGTGACATGGTGAAAAGCTATGAAATTGCCCCCCATCTGAGTGACGAAAGAATTCAGCATCTGCTGGAGGAGCTGGAAGTGGCTGCCCCCGATGCCGCCCAGGCCTGGCGGGAAATTATGCACCGCTGGGCAGAATCCGGCAGCGATATGGACGTCTCCTCCGGTGTGCTTCCGGCGGGGCTGGACAGGACGGAGGCGCTGTGCATCATCGTCCTGGGCTACCAGCTGAACCCGGACGGCTCTATGAAAGAGGAGCTGCTGGGGCGGCTCCGAACGGCAAGGGCCAGTGCCCTGGAATATCCCAATGCCTACATTCTGTGTACCGGTGGTGGGACGGCTTCCTCCGCCTCCACAACAGAAGCCCAGGCCATGGCCCAATGGCTGATTCAAAACGGTATAGAGGAAACCAGAGTGCTGACAGAGTCCCGCTCTCTGACCACGGCGGAGAATGCCATCTATTGCGGCCATCTGCTACAGCAGCATCCGGGCATTACCCAGGCGGCACTAATCAGCAGCGACTACCATCTGCCCTGGGCCAGTATTTTGTTTCAAGCCCAGTTTATTTTGGATGGCGCATCTGTTTCCCTGGTCTCCAGCGCCGCCTACCCCACCTCCACCAGGCTGTATGGCACTTCCCTTCTCCGCTACCAGGCCAACGGAATTCTGGAGATTGCCAGCCGTCACCCCTGAAACCGGGGCAGCCCTTCCCGGGTAATTACCCAATGTCGGTAAGTTAAGCTAACGTATCCCCCTGGCCTCTACATTCTGAGGTCAGGGGGATTTATTTAGAAATAATTCAAGAAAGGACTTGATAAAAGGGTTATTTCGTGGGGCCATTTTGTTAACCGCGGTTAGAGAAATGGCCCTTGTAGTTAGAAGTGTGTCCCAGCACGCCGAACTACAAGGAGGCTTATTTATGAACCCTGAGGCTGTAAAAAAACCACTGAAAGATACAATTCAAGCTGTGACAGAATGCAAATGGTTCTTTTCCGCAAGGCCCGGCAAAGACAATACCAGAACCAGAAAGTTTCCTTTTCAAAAGATGATTTCCTCCATCCTTACGTTTGGAAGTGGTAACGTTTTAGTAAATCTCCCCAATGGATATTGATACATCGGAACAAAAAGGAGCTCCGAACCCCTTTGCCGGTAAGACGAAGGGCCTCGGAGCTCTCTCAAGTGTGTATATTTACGCCTGCATCCGCTTAAGACAGATGATTACCGATTGGAAATCCCCCCAGAGATTGGGAATGGGGAGACCGGCATACATCAGTGCATCTCCTGCGTAGCACTCCCCTGTCCCCTCTAGGACATAGCGTGCTTTCGGGTCAAGGCCTTGGAGCTTTACACGCCGGGAATGGCAGTTTGCCCGCCCCAGCACCTGCACGAAGGTGACCAGGCTCTCTTCTGCATCGGCAGAAACCACCTGCCAGCAATCGAATTGGTGATTCTCCCAGTAGGATGCAAGGCGGTAATAATCCCCATTGCGAACCAGGTCGTTGTACCGGTGGTACATGGCAACCTGCTGGGGAATCTGCTCCCTTTCCTCCTGGCACAGCTTGGTGATGTCCAGCTCATAGCCAAAGGTTCCCGCTAGGGCCACATGCCCCCGGGTTTGGAAGGGTGTCACCCGGCCCACCGTATGATTGGGGCAATCTGCCACATGAGCCCCCATGGTGGAGAGGGGGTAGACCAAAGCCGTCCCCTCTTGAATGGACAGCCGCTCAATGGCGTCGGTATCATCCGAGCACCAAATCTGGGGGCTGTAGTACAGCATACCCGGGTCAAAGCGTGCGCCGCCGCCGGAGCAATTCTCAATCAGCAGCTGAGGATAGCGGGTATGCAGCCGTTCCTGTAGCTCATATACCGCCAGCACATAGCGGTGATACAGCTCACCCTGGCAATCCGCCTCCAAGCAGAGGCTGCCCAAATCCGAAAGCTGGCGATTCATGTCCCACTTTACATATTCGATATGGGCACTGTCCAGGATTTCTTGGATGCATTCCCAGACATATTCCCGCACCTCCTGCCGGGTCAGATCCAGCACCAGCTGATTGCGGGCCAGGCCGGGGGTGCGCCCGGGAATCTGGATAGCCCAATCCGGGTGGGCACGGCAGAGGTCTGAGTCCGGGGAAATCATCTCCGGCTCCATCCAGATGCCGAATTTCATTCCCAGTCTGTTCACCTCATCGGCCAGACGTTTCAAACCGCCGGGGAGCTTTTTTTCATTCACCTTCCAGTCTCCCAGAGCCCGGTTATCGTCATAGCGGTTGCCAAACCAGCCGTCATCCATTACCAGCATTTCAATTCCCAGCTTGGCCGCCTCTGCGGCGATGTTCAGGAGCTTGTCGGTGTTGAAATCAAAATAGGTACCCTCCCAGTTGTTGATTAGGATGGGGCGCTTCCGGTCCCGCCAGTCGCTGCGAATCAAGTGGCGGCGGTAGAGATTGTGGAAGGTTCGGGTCATCTGCCCCAGGCCGGAATCGGAGTAGACCATCACTACCTCCGGGGCTTGGAAGGTCTGCCCGGCTGTGAGCTTCCAGGAAAAATGATAGGGATTGATGCCCATAACCAGTCGCACCTGGTCAAACTGGTTCAGGCCCGCTTGGAGCTCAAAATTGCCGGAATAGACAAAATGCATGGCGTACACCTCCCCGCAGGTCTGGGTCACATTGGGGGTGGTGAGAGCGGCAAAGGGGTGCTCTTGGTGGCTGGTCTCTCCCCGCTCGGAAAAGCTGCCCTGTCTGCCATAGCCGATTTTCCGGTATTGGGTTCGCCGCTCCCTGGCCCAGCCGCCGTGGAGCGTCAGCAGGGAGTAATCCTCATTGTCCATATCCAGGCAGGCCGAAAGCACCTTGGTCAGGTAAATGGCTTCTTCCCTGCTGCCGCAATTGGTTATGCTGACACTTCTGGTAATCACATCCAGATTCCGGAAGGCTGTGTATAGGAGCTTGACCTCCAAATCCAGCACCGGATCCCGCAGTGTGATTTCCAGGCTGTCACAGTCCTGCTCCGTTCCAAAGGTGGCCGGCAGACCTGGCAGCTTTGGCTTGCCCGGGAAAATCCGGTGGCAGGAATAGCCCAGCTCTACCCCATTGTACCCGGCCTGGGTGCGAAGCTCCAGGCAATGCTCCCGGAAATCCCCAATACCGCCGGTGGGGTATTCCATGGGAGCGCTGTCCAGAAAGCCCAGCTTCTCCCGGCGGTTTCTCTCCGGAGTGAAGGGCGGCTCCTGGGTTCTGGCCAGATAGGCAACGTCGCTCCCCTCCAGGCGTTTGCCGTAATAGTAGTGTAGCAGGTAGCCGAAGGAATCCTGCACACCCAAAACATAGCTGGTGTGGGGAGTGGTCAAATGGAAGGTTCTTGTTTCCTCGTGAAATGCAATCATAGAATTTCCTCTTTTACGCTTCCAGGCCATCCATCAGGCCCTGAAGGACGGTTGCAGACTGGTCATATATGGTCAGCTTTCTTCTGTTAATCAGGCCAAAGTTTTCTCCCGAGCTGCCTATGGCCCCATTATCCCACCACAGGCAGGGAATGCCATACCCCCGGGCAGCGGAGATAAAGGTTTTGCACCAGGCGTAGCGATCCTCTGGGTTGGATTTGTCCAGGCAACCCATTTCATCGAAGACAACAGGAATTCCCTTGCGGACAAATCGGTAATTCACATTTTTCAGCAGGGTCAGAATTTCGCCTTCATCCTGTCTATCAAAGGTGGAATCCCCGGATTTCTGATCCAGCGCAAAGCGATAAGGGGTGTAGGCATGCAGGGAAACCATCAGCCGGTCCTCTGCACTGTCCTGCGGAAGTTGAAAAACGCTGCTGAGGGCCGAGCCGGGACTGCCTGCATAGACGGAGACAATCACCATGCGCTCTGCGTTTTCTCCCCCGGCTGCACGGATGGTATCCAGGCAGGTTTGGTTCAGCTGGTTGACCACCTCCAGGGCCGCCATACAGTCCGGATTCTGGGGGCTGATATTCCACTCATAGGAGCTGCCCGCTACCCGGGGCTCGTTCATCGTCTCAAAAATCAGATGGGCATCCGCATCCTGAAAATGGGTGGCAACCTGCTGCCAGATTGCCGTCAGATACTCCTTGGCGCACTGGCTGTTCTCCGGGGTGGGGGTGTAGATTTCGTTGTCGTGGTGGGAATTGATTATCACATACAGCCCGGCATCCAGTGCCTGACGGACAACGGTATCCACCCGGCTCATAAACTTCTCGTCAATTTGGTACGCCGGAGCAGCAGAAACATGCTTGCCCCAGGAAATGGGAATTCGAATAGTCTCGAAGCCCAGCTCCTTGACCAGCTGGAGCAGCTCCTGGGTAGTGACAGGGTTGCCCCAGGCCGTTTCGCCCAAGGGGGCATCAAAGGTGTTGCCCAGATTCCAGCCGATTTTCATAGCGGAAGCGAATTCCAATCCGGTCATACGGTGCTCCTCCTGATTTTCCTCTGCCGAAAGGCAAATAAGTTTTGCATCTTCTAATCTTTGGTTCCCTGCCATTCCGGGCACCAGCATGGCGCCGGTAAGGGCCAGGGCGGTCAGGGCAACTGCGCTTCTTCGGTTCATAATTCTCTCCTTTTCCGCATTTCCAATTTTTCTTCCTATTTTCAAAACTGCACGCCCGAAGGCGTGCAGCATTTGAAAGAATCCCAGCGAGGCAGCCTGAGGCACAGGCCGCCCGCAGGTAATGAATACGCAAATGACCTTAGGCAAGAGTGGATGCGGCGCTCTCGGCAGAGGCAAAGGGCCCGGGGATGGGGGCCACGCCACGATGATTGCCCAGGAAGTCGTCATCAAACTGGATTGCAGTCTCATCCGGGTTCTCAAAGCGCTGCTCCGGCTCAAAGGCGCAGCCCAAAATATCGCTGTTGATCATGCTGCAATGGAAGTCCCGCAGCAGCTCCGGGAGATTGGTGTCCAGGCTGTATTTTCCGTCCTGCTCCACCAGCTCCACCCGCACCTGGGCAGTATCGTCCAGCAGGTAGTTTTTCTCCTCAACCCAGGGCTTTGCACCGCCGAAGTAGGCGTTGCCCGCCGCCCAGACAGGCAGATGGGAGAAGTGGGCATCCTGGAGATCGTGCATCCTGGCATAGGGATTCTCCAGCTCAAACTGGCTAATCCACTGCTCATAGGTGGGATAGCCATTGAAAACATGGCTGCCAACCTCTTCGTTGTCCTCCCAGTTGTCCTCCGGCTTGTGCATGGGCCACTTCTGGAAGAAGATATTGTTATAAATCCGGTTGTCGCCGTGGAGGATAATCATAAAGCCGGCGCACTCGGTCCTGTGGCGAATATGATAGGGTGTGTAGCGAGGCTGATTCTTGCCGTTGGCCTCTCGGTCCGTGCCGCCGCCTACGCAGGTGAAGGAGCCCAGGATCAGGTTGTGTACCAGAGCCACACCCTGGGTAGCAAAGCGAACACCGGCAGGAGAGAGCATAATGTTGTTGTCAATCAGCGTGGGGCCGTGGCTGACTTCAATAAACACGTCCTGGCAGCACATAGCGCCCTCGGCCTTTACGGAGCCCTCGGGGATAAAATTGTCGTGAAGCAGGTTCTGGGAAATCCGGGTACCCTGGGCCTCCCAGTCGCACCAGACACCCATAGTGGAGTGGTGGATATGGTTCCGGCGAATCACCACATCAATGGCGGCATGGAGCTTAATGGCAGAAATCTCTGCACCACCCAGCTGCTGCATGTTGTTGATATGGTGAATATGGTTGTCCTCAATCAGGCTGAACACGCCGCCCATACGGCCCACAATGCCAGTCTGCTCACAGTGGTGGATATTGCAGCGGCGCACAATGTGGCTGCCCACCTTCTCCTTCAGCCAGCCGTGGTACTGGCCCCGGCAGACTGCGTCCCGCTCCATCTGGGTGGGGCTCTTCACATGCTTGCGGGTGTAGTAATGGTCATTTTCCTCGTCATAGTATTTGCCCAGACTGATGCCGCAGCATTTGGAGTTGCTGATTTCGCAGTCTTCAATAATCCAGCCTTTGGACCAGTGGGGGCCAATCATGCCATCCTGGAAGGCGGCTGGAGGTGCCCAGGTGGTAGCCGCCTTCGTAATGTGGAAGCCGGAAACGGTGATGTAGCCCACGCCAGTTTTGGAGGGGAAGAAGCAGTTCCGGCGGACGTTGATTTCCACATTCTCCTTGTTGGGATCCTTCCCCTGGAAATTGGCGTAGATCACCGTCTCGTTGCCATCCTGCTGGGTAAACCATTTATAGGTGGAGCCCTCATGGTCCCAGGAAGGGAGATAAACCTCACCGGCCAGGCACTCGTCCAGGGTCACCGTCTCATACAGCTGCTTGTCATTGAGATAAACAGCACCGGTATGACGGCAGACAGGGGCAAAATACCAGTCGCCGCCCACCATGGTGGTGTAGGGATTGTAGGCACCAAACACCCCATTGTCCACCCGGCACACCCACACATTTCCCTGATAGGGCTGCCAGGACTTGATTACCTCTGCACCGGTAATCACCGCCCCCAGTGCAACGGTGCTGCGATAGGTGATGCGGTTATCCTCGGTACCTGCATACACAGGGTCGACATACTCTCTGTAAACGCCGGGGGCAACCAGCACCTCGTCACCGGGTTTGGCCACCTTGGCGGCGTCGGCTATGTGCTTAAAGGGGGTCAGCTTTGTGCCGTTTCCCTGTTTTTCCACATTCTGATCCACGTAAATAATCATATAGCAGAATCTCCTCTTGTGTTTTTCCGAATTGCTTTCGGAGTCGATGCCATATTACACCATGACCTATTGGGTTTCAATTCACATTTTCCCCAAAGTCACCCTGCAACTTTTGGTAATTTCGTCACAGGAATCGAACCATTTCCTCTGCCGGGCGGCACTGGGTGTGTCCCTTGGCCGGAGTGGCATCTGCCGCTGCATAGCCTGCGGGCAGCAGATTGCAGATGCGAACTTCCTCCGGAAGTCCCAGTGCCTTCTTTACCTTATCCTCGTTGAAATACCCTACCCAGCAGGTGCCAAGGCCCAAATCCGTTGCCTCCAGCATCATATGGGCGGTGACAATGGCGGCATCGGTATTGCCAAAATCATAGCCCTCATAAATCAGCCCCTTGGAGCTCCGGTTGGGATCATACCCTACGACAAAAATCACCGGAGCCTGGAAGGTGCAGGGTGTCACCTCTGCCAGAGCCTTGCGGGCAGCTTCGCCGGTGACGACATAGATTTTCTGGGGCTGGTTATTCCGGGCCGTGGGGGCCAGGCTGGCTGCCTCCAGAATCCTGTCAATCTTCTCCTGCTCCACCGGTACACTGCGATAGCTGCGAACAGAGTAGCGCTCTTTGGCCAATGTCAAAAAGTCAGTCATAATTTTCTCCTTTCAAATAATGGGTATACAAGGTCAATAAATAGGATTACCCGGCAATCTCCCAGGTTAATCTCGGCTCACAGAAGGGCAGCCCAAGCTCCGTTTGTGTCAGCATTCGGTTGCCGACAAATTGAAATCCACCATCTGCCTGAGGCCGAACCGTAAGTTCATGGGAAAACAAGCAATCCACGCCCAAATCTGTGGACAGAAGCGCCACCGTTATAGAGACAGTTCCATCCGAATGGTTCCGAAAAGCGGTGACCTCCGGCTCAATGGTGTAGTAGTTCAGGTAAAACACATAATCGTTGCTCTCAATCTGCCGCCAGGGGTAGCAGCCGCTTTCCGAATCATACCCGGCAAGCTGCCGCAAATTCTCTTGGTTGATCTGAAAATATGGGAGAATTACCCCTTCAAATTCTGCGGCAGGAATCCGGTAGCAATTCTTGTCTGTGTCAAATGTATACCCGTCCGGTGAAAAACGAGTGCCATGTTGGTAACGATAAAGGTATTCCCACACATCGTTGAAACAAAGCCCGGAAAAATCCTTCTCCGTCCAGTTGGTTAAAAAGATGTTTGTGCCTGTATAGCCGCCTGCCAGCACATAGCGTGAGCATTGCTGCCACAATTCTTTATCCGGCTGCTTCAGGCGCAAGCGTGTATAATTTGCATAGTGGTGGTCATCCTCCGGGTGAATGCGGTAATAGAAATTCCCTTGCTCTGTCAGCTTGGGATCGCAAATCCGATACACTGCATAATCCGGCTCCACGGTTTTATCCAGAGAATACGTCATGGAATACAGGGTGGTTGTCCCCTCCCGGTGGGAAAACAGACGGTAGCTCAGCGCACCGGATGGACGGATGCGCAAAACCTCCCGACTGACATTTGCGTTCTGCTCAACAGCATCCAGAAACTGATAAAACTTCTCCGAATTGGCCAGGTATTCAGGGCTGTCGGCGCTGGAATCCACCACGCACAGCCCACGTTCAATCAGAACCTGCTCCACGGCATCAATGTCCTGCTGCGGCAGCTCCGGTGCATCCCATCGGTTTTCAGGCTCCCTCTTGGGGGCGGCATCGTAAAGCGCTCGATACATCGAGACGATTTCAGCACAGCGGCGGCGGGCACTTCGCTCCTCTGCGGCAATTTCTCTTTCTTCCCTGCTGCCACCGCAGCCGGTCAAGGTCAAAAGAAGCAGTAATGCAACGGCAATTTGCTTTTGTATCTTCATGGCAGCCACACCCTTTCTATGCTGACAATTATAGCACATCGCATCTCACCAGGACAAGCCTTTTCTAAGGAATAACTTCCCCGCCAGCCCTGGTCAGAATGAAGGGTCAAGCCTGTGTCATCCGAAATCTTCTCAAAAGCCTTGTCCAGCATGGAAGTCACCATGTTTAATACAGGACGATCTGATATGGTATAGCTGACAAGATCGCTGCTGTGCAAATCGAGAATCGGGGACAGATAGATCTTTTCTCCGAACAGGCTAAACTCCGTCACATCGGTGGCCCACCCATTAAGCGGAGATGGAAGAACATACAGCGATACCAGCGGTCGGGGCGTTCAGTTCCCTTGCGATGCAAGGAAGAGATGCTTTGCGGCAGGGTCGGGGGCAAGCTCTGCCAGCGTACTGAAACGGTTGACCGTTGCTTCACGGTCGGGGCTGTCAAAGGCGTACAATGCTTTCTTCTGGTTCATGGTCATAGTTTTACTCTCCTTTGATTTGATAAAATCACGCAGTCCGTAGTTAATAACGGCGATTCTGATAATCAGCCATTCCGCAATGTGAGGGATGATATATGCAATGTATTGACATTTTTATCTCTCTATAGTAACATTCCCTATGAAAAGAAGTCCGGCAGGTACCAAGGGCTGGAAATCTGCTGGCGTATTTTTAAGAAGCGTGACGGAGGAATCCATGTGGCAAAGGTGATTCTTTTTGATTTGGACGGAACTCTCACGGATTCCGGTGAGGGGATTATCAAAAGTGCGACAATGGCGTTGGAGTGTTTGGGGGTGCCGGTTCCCTCTCCGGAGGAAATGCGCTCTTTTGTGGGCCCGCCTCTGGGGGATTCTTTTTTGAAGCATGGTGTTCCGGCTGAGCGGGTGACAGAGGCAATTGAGATTTTCCGGAGCAGGTATCAGCCCATCGGGAAATATGAAAACCACCCCTATCCCGGCATCCGGGAACTGCTGGAGGCGCTGGAGGCCCAAGGGCATATTCTGTATGTTGCAACCTCCAAGCCGGAGGAAACTGCGGTGGAGGTATTGGAGCATTTTGATCTGGCGCATTTCTTCCGCCGTATCTGCGGCGCAACCTTCGACCAATCCCGTGTCAGCAAAAGCGATGTAATTGCCTTCCTGCTGGAAAACAATGATACCCAGGCAGATGCCGTGATGGTTGGCGACACTGCCTTCGATGTGCTGGGGGCCGCTGCCCATGGGATTCCCACCATTGGAGTATCCTGGGGATATGGCGACGTTGCCGAGATGAAAAAATCCGGCGCAGCCGCCATTGCGGACACACCGGAAATGCTTCTGACTCTGCTGAATCGGTGAAAAACGGGCACCCGCTTTGGGTGCCCGCAATGCGTTACTGCAAGCGATAGCCGACGCTGACAAGCTCCATAATATGGGGCCAGAACTCCGGCTCATCTGCGGTATAGCAGGACGCTTCTCCAATCTGCTGAAAGGACACAATCCGATTGGCGGCGTCAATCCATGCACTTTTCCGAATGACGGAAGTATGTAAGTCTCTTTGGGTATTCATTATTCTGTTCCTCCTTATTATAGAGTTATGTTTCGAAACCGGCGGCGGATGCTGCGGATTCATTTTCCTTGGCAAATTGCCCTTCACCTATATAGACGGAATTCAGATGACAAACGTCACAAATTTCTAAAAAATATTTTGAATTTTTACCGGAGGCCATCTGCCCCGCCTTCTGGGATGAGTCTACCGCCGGAATGCATCATATTTGTAACATATCTGCATCCAAAAAGAAACAAATTCGTGTTATAGAAGAAATCAATTGCAAATGGCATGGGTATCTGCCAAAAGTTTTACTTGATTTTGCAGAAAAAGTGAATAGAATAGAACGTGAACTTGCAAATCTGTGAATGTATTTGCACGAAAGGATGATCTCCTATGAATAAAATTTATATTCCCCAGCATTACACGCCTGTGCTGGATGCCTACGACACCCAGCGGGCCATTGCTTATATCAAGGCAACCTTCCAGGATGAATTTTCCGCTGCTTTGAATCTCAAGCGAGTGTCCGCTCCCCTGTTTGTCACCGAGGATTCCGGCCTGAACGATAATTTGAACGGCTATGAGCGGCCCGTCAGTTTTGACGTTCCCGCCGTGGGTACGGATGCACAGGTGGTTCATTCCCTGGCGAAATGGAAGCGCCTGGCCCTGAAGCGCTACCACTTTACCGTGGGCAACGGCCTGTACACCGATATGAACGCCATCCGACGGGACGAGGCGCTGGACAATGTCCACTCCATCTATGTGGATCAGTGGGACTGGGAAAAGATTATTACCCGGGAAAATAGAAATCTGGATTTCCTGAAGCTGATTGTCACCGCCATCGTTCGTGCCATCTGCAATACCAATGACCGGCTCCACGTCCGCTATCCCCAGCTGCGGGTGGAGCTGTCCCCTGAGGTGAGCTTCATCACCTCCCAGGAATTGGAGGATTTGTATCCGGACCTGACACCCTCCCAGCGGGAAAAGGCTTATGTCCGGGAGCATACCACCGCCTGCATTATGCAGATTGGCGGGAAACTCCGCTCCGGTCAGCCCCATGACGGCCGGGCTCCCGACTATGATGACTGGGCGCTGAACTGCGATATTTTCTTCTGGGATGCGGTGCTGGAGCGGGCACTGGAGATTTCCTCCATGGGTATCCGGGTAGATGCAGAGTCCCTGGATCGGCAGCTGAAGCTCTCCGGATGCGATGCACGCCGTGGCCTCCCCTTTCACAGGATGCTGCTGGCAAACGAGCTGCCCCTGACCATCGGCGGCGGCATCGGCCAGTCCCGGCTTTCCATGCTGCTGCTGGGCTGCGCCCACATTGGCGAGGTGCAATCCAGTGTGTGGGACGCCGCCACCATAGATGCCTGTGATAAAGCCGGCATTCCCCTGCTGTAAAAACCGCATTGTAGGCTTATAACGGAAGAGCTCCCCCTGGCGCAGCCTCGAAAATCTCGTTATTTCGAGTATCTACGCCAGGGGGAGCCTATCTGTTTTTCACCGTGGTGCGGGATTTTTATGTACTTCGGGACTTAAATGATAAAGACCAGAATGCCCACAATGCAAATCAGGCTGATGACAATGGACAAAGAGTTAATGGCGCTGGAAAGCCCGGCATCGCCCCCCAGCTCGCTGGTAAAGGCAGGAGCCGCCGATGCAATGGGGGCAAAGGAAAGCAGCACCAGGGTTTTGCGTATCTCCACATCCAGTGGCAGCAGGAAGAAATACCCGGCGGCAATCAAAACAGCCAGACCATAGCGGACACACAGCACCTTTGCAATGGTACGAACCTGGCTGCCGCCGCCGGATATCTTAAACCCGACTCCAAGCATCAGCATTGCCATTGGGGCGTTGGCGTTGCCCAGCAGCCCGGCAAATTCTGTCACCGGCCCGGGCAGGCGGATATGGAGCAGCGTCAGAACCGTCATCACCACATAGCTGACAAAGGGAGCGGATTTCAACAAATCCCGCAGAATTCTCTTAACGGAAAAACTCTCCCCCCGCAGCACCATTGCCGCCACGCTGTAGGACATTCCCAGGCAGATAAACGCATTGCCGGTATCAAACAGGCTGGTGGAGATAACCCCCACCGGCCCCAGAAACCCCTGGGCAAAGGGCATGGTGAAATTGCCAATGTTGTAGCCGGAGATGTTCAATATAGAAAATGCTTTCTCCTCTTTTGAGCCCCTGTGTGAAATCAGATATCCCATTGCAATATAAAAAATACCCAGCCCCAGGCCGATGGCGCACAGGAACAGCATGGACACCGTAATTTCTTTTCCGGCAAAGCTATAGACAATGGAGGCCGGAAGGGTAATCCTTAAAACAATCTTGGCAAGAACCTGAAAATCTCCTTCCTTGAAAAACCCAACACGCCGCAGAAACCATCCCAGAAAAATAATCCCCACAAAGCACCCGGCCTTGGACAAAATCGCCGCCAAACCACATACCTCCATCCTTAAATCCAGAGCTCTTGATTTTCATTTTTGCACTTACGAGCAAATACCCATAGAGGCCCAGCCTCCACGCCCATCCGTGGCTCTGTCAGTCCCATTGCATCCTGCTGCATTCGTCTGGAATTCGCCTATTTCTGGAATGCGATACCGCAACAGGAAATCACTTTCCGGATAAACATAGAAAAAGGAACCCCCTAGAGACTCTAAGGGGTTCCAATGTGGCGGAGAAGGAGGGATTTGAACCCTCGATACCCTTTTGGGGTATACACGATTTCCAATCGTGCGCGCTCGGCCAGCTACGCGACTTCTCCATGCGCTTGCTCGCTTCATGCTGCCTTGCTGACAGCTTGCTTATAATACACCACAATATGCCATTTGTCAAGGGGATATTTTAATTTTTTTCAATTCTCTTAATACGACTAATACGACAGCCAGGCATCCTGTGATTCTGCTTGGAATTCTGTCAGTGCCTCTTGAAAGGAGGGCAGAATTGCCCCTACACGGCCTCTATGGGCAATCAGCGGATTGATATAACGTTTCTTTGTGGAAATCCTTCGCCACCGTCCCTCCCCCGCAGGGACATCTGACACCCGGACTCTTGACAGGGAGCAATAGTTTTGCCATCGCTCCCGGGTGGCAGGGTGCTGCATCAGCTTATGAATTACCGCCGCTTCTGTGGTGTAGAGGTCATCCTCGCAAAGCACCTGGTTGTCTATAGCTGCCTGGATTTCCTCGGAAAGCAGCTGCATGGCATAGCGGTCTTCCGCCGAAGCGTAAATGCGGCCGCACTTCAATGCCATCATGGCAAACTCCGCCGCCAGCGCCTCTGTCCGGAAGGCCAATTCCGGCACTCCATATTCATTGGCAGCCACCGTCAGATCCCGGTAGCACGCTGCTGCCATTTCGCAATCCCATAGGCCAAAGGAAATGCCGTCCCGAAGCGTATACTCCAATCGATCCGCCGAAAGCATGGGCGAGGGGTTGTCGGCAATGGGATAACGGTGGTAATCGTCCACTGCCTCAACAGTCAGGCCCAATTTATTCAGAACGGCGCATATTTCAGGGGACTGGGTAATGGCTGCCGCCGTCCCTGCTTCGGTTGCCTCCTGATGCAGGGAGTCCCCTTTCAGGGAGTCAATCACATGGGCAAATACAGGGCTTGCAATATCGTGGAACAGGCCGGATAGTGCCTGGGCAGGATCGCAGGTGAAATGCCACACAATCAGAGCCACGCCCATACTGTGGGCATAGCGGGAATTGCCGCCTGCGTTGCGGAAACGTGGCAGACTGGTATATTCGCAGCCGCAGCTCATTCCTATCCCCCGCAAGCGCTGCATGGCAGGTGCTTCTGCGCAGGCAGTCAAAAAGTCGGGGATATCCCCATGGTAAACAGAGAGAAGATTCATTTTTAACGCTCCTTGCCACCTCGTCGCCGGTGCCATTCGTTCCAGAATGCGGTGTAACCGTCCCGGGTGAATCCATCCTCCGGCAGCTGCTTGGGGGCACACTGCCGATAGTACCCTTCCACCCGGTCAGCGAACCGGAATACCTCCTGCCGGTACTCTTCCAATGGAACGGTAACCGCCGTTCCGTCCTCCAGGGTAAGTACCACATTGCCGCCGCTGTGGGTCACCGTCCAGTCAGTTCCGTAGTCACAGCCGCTGATGACCACATTTTCCAGCCGCTGGTCCGGTATATAAAAATGGCCGCAGCACGGAAGCAGCTGAATATCCTCCCCTGCCATGTGGTCTTCAGTCAGGCTTTTCAGCAGGTACAGCGCCGTGGCGCTCACGGTGCAGTCATCCTCCAGATGCCGGTCTCCGATAAACGCAACCACATGACCGTGCAGGCACAGGTCATCCGGGTCATCGGCTTTTTCATTTATCCAATAAAATTTGGTTGCATCAATTTGAAAGTTTCCCATTTTCGGCACCTCTTTCAGGCTACTTTCCCCCGCTTCTGAATCTGAACCAGCTTTTTCAGGTATTGGATTTCCGTCTCCATCCGCTCCACCCGCTCCTCGGCGCTAATCCGCCGGGAGAAGCGAATGTTATCCATTGAATTTATCAGATGCTGCCGTTGGTCTTCGTTTTCCGCCTCATAGAGCTGATAGGGATACCAAGTTTACTTAGCTCCTCTAGCAGCCTTTGGCTTGCGGTATCAGGAACGACTACATCCGAAAATTTTTCGCCGTTGACATTTGCTCCGTCCTGTGCTACAATTCCGTCCGAAATGAACTTGACGTTAGCAGCAAGGCCACGAAGGTTATTCGTTGCACCTACTGCCGCAAGTTCATTTTTGTTTTGCACATAAATCGTTGCCTCCGTAGGCAAATTATTCAGCATGGTCTGTACATCAATTGTAGCCGGGCAGAAATCCGCTCCATAACATCCGTGTCTGTCAGCGTCATTTCCATCATCTCCGCCACAACCTCACTGTACGCCAGGTCATTCAGCTCATAGGAATCCACCTCAGAACCCATGGCATCAAACAGCGCTTCCGTAAATTTCCGGAATTTCTCCGGGCTGAACTATAACTGAAAGACGAAACTACGGATTGCTGCATTTGTCGAATGCTTTTTCATATCGCAGGGTATAGGCATTGGCGCTGACACTGCCGTCGATATAGGATGCACTGTCACTGACAATTTGAAAGCCGCAGCGCTGATGCACCCCCAGGGAGGGGCGGTTGTTCTTACGCACGTGGGAATATAGCCGCACTGGCCCATGGCTGCCGAGATGCTGCTGGACGGATTGCAGCAGCAAGGTGGCATACCCCTTTCGGCGGCATTCCGGTGCTGTTTCCAGGGCCTCCACCAGCAGGCCGTCCTCATAGGGCTCCAGCCGCAGAGCACTGACCGGTACACCGTTTTCTTCCCACATGGCGTAGCAGGCACCGGGGATGGTAAAGAAGGTGTGCAGATAGTCATAGAAATCCGTCTCGGCCATCTGGCGCTGCCGCTCCGGTGTCTCAAAGGGGGCCAGAATAGCACCGTTTTCCTCGTTGGCCTCCCGGTAGACCTGCATCAGCGGCGCAAAGGAAATTTCATGCAAAGATACAGCAAAATGCAGCATACAGCCTCCAAATTTTGTAACTTTTATGCATTGTGACAGAACGCAGCGCTTGTGGATAAGTGTTATGTTTACGGAGTTGTCCACATTTTCAACAGCTGTATTCACATAATTCACCGCAAAATATGGAATATTTTGAATTATTTATTAAGGAAGTTACAAACCAGTATCACAAAAGTTACAGATTATGGTACCAATCTTAAACCGTCTCTCCCAGGATGGATTTGGTGGCATAGGCATTCAGGTGCATATCCGCCACGTTTCCTGCCAGGTATTCATAATAGGCCTGGGCGCCAATCATGGCACCGTTGTCGCCGCACAGGCTCAGCGGCGGCATGTAGACCTGGGCACCCATATGCTGCGCTGCGTGCAGGATATCCCGACGGATTCTGGAGTTGGCAGCAACGCCACCGGCCACGGCAATTTTTCGATGGCCCGTCTGCTCCATAGCCATCACCATTCTGGGGACCAGCGTATCCGACACCGCTGCGGAGAAGCCGGCACACAGGCTGGGAACGTCAATCTCCTCCCCCACCTGCTGGGCATGGTGAATCAGATTCAGCGCTGCTGTCTTCAGGCCGGAGAAGCTCATATTATAGGGGTTCTCGCCGGGCTTACTCCTGGGCAGGACATACTTCGTCTCGTCCCCCAACTGGGAGGCCTTATCCAGCGCAGCGCCGCCGGGATAGGGCATCCCCAGCACCCGGGCCACCTTATCAAAGCACTCTCCCGCAGCGTCATCCAGGGATGTGCCCAAAACGTTCATATCGGTGTAGTCCCGCACCTCTACAATCATAGTATGGCCACCGGAAACCACCAGGCAGAGAAACGGTGGCTCCAAATCCGGATAGGCCAAATAGTTTGCCGCAATGTGGCCCCGGATATGGTGCACGGGGATCAGGGGCTTTTGCAGCGCCAGCGCTGCCGCCTTGGCAAAGTTGACCCCCACCAGAACCGCTCCAATCAGCCCGGGGGCATAGGTAACGGCAATGGCGTCAATATCCCCTCTGGTCAGCCCCGCGGTTTCCAGCGCCTCATCAGCCAGGCCGTAGATGGCTTCGATATGCTTCCGGGAGGCGATTTCCGGCACCACGCCGCCATACAGGCGGTGCAAATCCACCTGAGAGGCGATGCAGTCCGTCAGTACCTGACGACCGTCACGCACAATGGCCACGGCGGTTTCATCGCAGGAGGATTCTACAGACAGAATATTCACAGCTCCCATTCCTTTCTCAAAATCAATCCATCCTCCTTGGGATGGCGGTAATAATTGGGCCGTCTGCCCACCTGGGAAAAGCCCAACCCCTGGTACAGGGTGACGGCTGGGGCGTTGGAGGGGCGCACCTCCAGGCTGAGGCAGCGGCTCCCCTGCTGCTTTAACCGGGCCACCAGCTCCAGGATGAGCCGCTGGGCGATGCCCTGCCGCCGGGCCCGGGGCAGGACGGCAACATTCATCATGTCCGTCTCCCCCAGGACAGTCTGGGAGCCGACATAGCCCCAGACTTCCCCATCCACCTGGCAAACCAGCCACAAAGACAGAGGATTGTCCAGCTCCCCTGCCAGGCTCTGCTCACTCCATGGGTCAGAAAAGCATTCCCGCTCCAAAGCGGCCACCTGAGGGACATGCTGCCGCTGCATTCTAACAATCTCCATCACTTTGCGTCATACCAGCTCTTTCCGTATTTTGCCTCTGCGGTGAGGGGGACACGCAGGGCGGCTACCTGCTCCATTTCCGTGCTCACCAAGTCCGCCACGGCTTCTGCAATGTCCTCTGGGCACTCCACAATCAGTTCGTCATGCACCTGCAAAAGGAGCTTTGCCTGGGGATAGCGCCGATTCAACGCATTCTCCACCCGAATCATGGCCAGCTTAATCAAGTCCGCTGCGCTGCCCTGGATGGGGGTGTTCAGCGCAATCCGCTCTGCTCCCTGCCGGATGTTGAAATTGCTGCTTTTCAGCTCCGGGATATAGCGTCTGCGGCCGTAAAGGGTTGTGGTATAGCCGGTTTCCCGGGCTTCTGCCACAATATTTTTCATATAATCCCGGACACCGTGATAGGTTGCCAAATAATTGTCGATATACTCCCGGGCCTCATACCGGCTGACACCAATATCCTCTGCCAGGGAGAATTCCGAAATGCCATAGACGATTCCGAAATTCACAGCCTTGGCGTGCCGCCGCTGGAGGGGCGTAACCTGACTTTTGTCCACCCGGAATACCTGGGCAGCCGTGGCAGTGTGGATATCCTCGCCGGAGCAGAATGCCTGCTGCATGGTCTTGTCGTCGGCAATATGGGCCAGCACCCGCAGCTCAATCTGGCTGTAGTCCGCATCCACCAGGACACAGCCCGGTCTGGGGACAAACATTTTGCGAATCTCTGCCCCCAAATCCGTACGCACCGGAATGTTTTGCAGATTCGGTTCGGTGGAGGACAGCCGCCCGGTGGCTGTAACCAGATTCTGGAAGGTGGTGTGAATTCTGCCGTCCTCTTTGATTTCCTTCATCAGACCGTCAGCATAGGTGGACTTTAGCTTGGCCAGCATACGATAGTCCAAAATAGCCGGGATGATGGGATGCTTTTCTTTCAGCTTTTCCAGTACATCCGCATTGGTGGCGTAGCCTGTTTTGGTCTTTTTCACTGGGGGAAGCCCCAGCTTGTCAAACAGGAGCTCTCCCAGCTGCTTGGGGGAATTGATATTGATGGTGCCCTCTGCATAGGAGTAAATCAGAGCTTCACAGTCCGCAATATGGCTGGACAGCATTCTTCCAAAGGCGGAAAGCTGCTCCCGGTCAATGGCAATGCCCCGGCACTCCATTTTGAAAAGCACATCACACAGGGGAAGCTCAATTTCGTCATAGAGCTTTTCCATGCCGCAGCGGGTCAACTCCTGCCTCAGAGGCTGACGAAGGAGCCAAACAGCCTCGGCGCAGCCTGCTGCGTCCCCATCCTCCACACTCAGCCCCAGGAAGGTAGTGGCCAGCTTGGACACGGGATAATCCGACTGCGAGGGATTCAAATCATATGCGGCCAATGCCGTATCAAATGCCACCCGGGGGCAAGAAATCCCCATATCCTGCATATGATGCCGGGTGCTTTTGGCATCGTGGAGCACCAAAGCTGCATCGCTCTCCAGGTGAATGGGGGCCATCTGCACTTCCATAGGTGTCAGGGCACACACGCCCCCCTGCCATGCCAGGCCCAGGCTGCCGTCCGGCGCAAAATAAATGGCGCACTCTGACAGAGTATCCGGCAGAGTATCCGCCTTGGACAGACGGACAATGGGGGTAACACCGGCGGGAGCCGGGCAGTCCTCCCCCCGCAGACCGTACTTATCAATCAGCCGAACGAATTCCAGCTTTTGAAACAGCTGGTACAGCTCCTGCTTGTGATAGGGCTGGAGCAAGGCATCCTCCGGCGCAAAATCAATAGGTGCCTCCGGGACGATGGTGGCCAGCTCGTAAGAGAGGTAGGCGTTGTCCCGCCCTGCCTCCAGCTTCTCCCGGAGCTTGGGGCGGATGGAGGCATCCTCCAAATGGGCGTACACCCCATCCAGGCTGCCGAACTTTGCTAGAAGCTCCTTGGCGGTTTTGGGGCCAACACCGGCAACACCGGGAATGTTGTCGGAGGAGTCGCCCATCAGGGCTTTCAAATCAATCAGCTTTTTCGGCTCGAAGCCATATTCCTGCCGGAATAGCTCCTGGGTGTACAGCGTGGCGGTGGTCTGCCCCGGCTTGGAGATAATCAGCTTGACATTTACATGGTCATCTATCAGCTGCAAGCTGTCCCGGTCACCGGTGACAATGACGCATTGCCAGGCGTTATTCGAGCAGATTTTTCCCACGGTGCCAATCACGTCGTCCGCTTCCCAGCCCTGGCACTCATAAATGGGAATGCTCATGGCTTGCAGCACCTGCTTCATAATGGGCATCTGCTGGGCAAGCTCCTCCGGCATGGGGTGGCGGGTGGCCTTATAGCCGTCATACCGCTGGTGGCGGAAGGTGGGGCCGTGAAGGTCGAAGGCAACGGCCACGGCATCGGGCTGCTCCTCCTTCTGCATTCGTTCCAGAATATTCAGAAAGCCGAAAACAGCATGGGTATACAGGCCGTCCCGGGTAGTCAGAGGCTTAACGCCAAAATAGGCCCGGTTAATCACGCTGTTGCCGTCCAGAATCAGCAGCTTCATACTTTTCTCCATTTAGCGCCCTGGGGTGTGTCGATGATTTCAATGCCCCGGGCTTTCAGCTCGTCCCGGATGCGGTCTGCCTCGGCAAAATTCTTTGCCTTCTTGGCGGCGGTGCGGGCGGCAACCAGCGCATCAATTTCCGGGTCGGCGTTTGCAGCTTCCTCCGCCGCCTGCTTCCGGCGCAGATCATCGGCAGCGGAAATCAGATTCAGGCTCAGCACCCGGTCGAAATCCTGCAACACCGCCAGCTTGGTGGCATCGCTGCATTTGGCTTTCAGAACATCATACACAGCGGTGATGGCCAAAGAGGTATTCAGGTCGGCATCTAGGGCGCTGACAAAGCGGGCTTTCAGGGCATCGAAAGCCTCCGGCTCCACTGCCCCCTCGTCTTTCAGGGTGGCAATTTTGGCAATCAGCTTGTCATAGGCGGCTGCGGCATTGTCCAGATTCTCCCAGTTGAACACCAGGTTCCGGCGATAGTGGCTTTGCAGGCAGAAGAAGCGATAGGCCAGGGGGTCATAGCCCTTCTGCTCCAGCAGGGACACGGTCAAAAACTCTCCCTTGGATTTGCTCATCTTGGAAACGCCGTCGCCATAGTCCACATTCAGGTGGCGGACATGGAACCAATAGTTGCACCACTTGTGCCCCAGGTAGCTTTCGGACTGGGCAATCTCGTTGGTGTGATGGGGAAAGGCATTGTCGATGCCGCCGCAATGGATATCCAGGTTCTCCCCCAGGTGCTTGATGGAAATGCAGGAGCATTCAATATGCCAGCCGGGATAGCCCACGCCCCAGGGAGAGTCCCACTTCAGCGCCTGGTCCTCAAACTTGGACTTGGTGAACCAGAGGACAAAGTCATTTTTGTTCCGCTTGTTGGTATCCTCTTCCACGCCCTCTCGGACGCCTACGGCCAAATCCTCCTCGTCGTGGTCATTGAAGACATAATACTTTTCCAGCTTGGAGGTATCGAAATACACGTTGCCCCCGGCAATATAGGCGTAGCCCTTTTCCAGCAGCACGGTAATCATGTGGATATATTCATGGATGCAATGGGTGGCAGGCTCCACCACATCGGGATGCTTGATATTCAGCTTGTCGCAGTCGGAGAAGAAGGCATCGGTATAGTACTTTGCAATCTCCATCACGGTTTTATGCTCCCGCCGGGCACCCTTGAGCATTTTGTCCTCGCCGGTGTCGGCATCGGAGGCCAGATGCCCTACGTCGGTGATGTTCATTACCCGCTTGACGGGATATCCCTCGTAGCGCAGGGCCTTTTCCAGCACATCCTCCATAATATAGCTGCGTAGGTTGCCGATATGGGCGTAGTGATACACCGTGGGGCCACAGGTATACATCTTCACCAGTTGGGGGTCAATCGGGGTAAAGAGCTCTTTTTTGTGGGTAGCAGAGTTATAAAGGTACATTTTACAATCCTCCTTGTAAATTCAAAAAATAAAGCGCCCCTTACGAAGCCCCGCCGGGGCTTGCATAAGAGGCGGCAGTTGACCGCGGTTCCACTCTTATTTGTCACTTTTGGATGCTTCCGCTCCCGGGCGCACGTTCACAGGCCAAAACCTATCCGGGCTTTCAGCCGAGGCCCGGACTCTCTGGTGGAATGGCATGCTACTCTTCTCATTCACAGCGGTATTAAACTTTTTTCATTTTACCACAAAAAGCAGAAGATTGTCAAGCATTTCATTTCGAATAACCTGGTTATCCGATATATTTTTACCAATTTTTCCAGGAGAAATTCCAAAGTTTACGTCCATACTACAGATAGAGTTTAATGATTATTTAAATCTTATCCTATTGACAATCCGCCCCCAAATCCGATATAATATGCTCGAGAAAAAATTAGAAAGGGAGGTAACTTTATGAATTACCCCTTCACAAAACAAATGACACTTGGTCGTTTCCTGAGCCTGGCACTGGTGCTTGCACTGACTTTGGCCACGCTCAGCGGTTGCTCCCTCCTCCCCTCCTCAGATAACAACACCGTCCCCTCCGAGGAAGAGACCTCTACCGTACCCGTAACCGAGACCGAACCGCCCACCGAGGCCCCCACTACGCCCCCCACTGACTGTCTCTTATACACATCTGACGCTGCC
>ENA-OZAA01000218-OZAA01000218.1-human-gut-metagenome-genome-assembly--contig:-NODE-218-length-40110-cov-6.788940_pt1 | contig 40110 bp, 33 predicted proteins | sample MGYA00244204_ERZ653492 | MGnify/ENA primary metagenome ERZ653492 (study PRJEB26926, sample SAMN06164980) | human gut metagenome | biome: ENVO:00009003; feature: ENVO:2100002; material: ENVO:00002003... | reverse complement strand
GTGTATAAGAGACAGCCAACATCCTTTCCTATGGCATGGATTTGTTCCAGCGGCAGGGGAGCGTTTGGCATCGGTCTTTTGAAGAGCATCGGGAATATGCCTACACCCAGGCCCAGCTGACGGTCTATCTGAAGGATGCAGGCTTTACCCACATTCGTGTATATGGCGACAGAATCTTCGATGCACCCAGAGCGGGGGAGCAGCGGATTTTCTTCAGCGCCAGGAAGGGAAGAATACAATGAACGATTATCTTGTCCGTGGCATGAGCATGGATGGCTTTGTCAAGGTGGTGGCCATCCGCTCTACAGAGCTGGTGCGCCGTGCTGCCCAGATTCATCATACTACCCCCAACGCCACTGCTGCCCTGGGACGGGCACTGACGGTGGCCTCTATGATGGGAAATATGCAGAAGGTGGAAAACGGCTCCATGACATTGCAAGTGCGGGGCGGCGGCCCCATCGGCACCATCACCGTGGTTTCCGATGCAGTTGGCAATGTCCGTGGCTGCGTCACAGAGCCCCGGGTGCCCCTGGTGGAGAAATACCCCGGCAAGCTGGATGTGGGCGCCACGGTGGGCACCGATGGCACTCTGACCGTAATCCGGGACTTGCAGATGAAGGAGCCCTATGTGGGCTCTGTCCAGCTGGTGTCCGGCGAGATTGCCGACGATATTACCGCCTACTTCGCCCAGAGCGAGCAGACACCTACGGCCTGCGCCTTGGGCGTGCTGGTGGATAGGGATTTGAGCGTCAAGGTGGCCGGGGGATATCTGGTTCAGCTTCTCCCCGGTGCACCGGAGGAGACGATTGACAAGGTGGAGCAGGGCATCCAGCGGGCCGGTGCCGTCACCCCCATGCTGGAGCAGGGGCTGACCCCGGAGGACATCCTGGGGCAGGTCTTCGGTGACCTGGGCGTGGTGTTCCTGGACACCGTGGAGGTCTGCTACAAGTGCTACTGTACCCGGGAGCGAGTGGAAAGCGCCCTGATCAGCCTGGGCAGAGAGGAGCTGGAGGAAATCCGGCAGGAGGGGAAGCCCTTCCCGGTGGAATGCCAGTTCTGCGACACCGTCTATCCGTTCACGCCGGAGGATATTGAGGCTCTGCTGCAAAAAATTTAGAAAACAGACTATATTGGTGGGAATTGCCAGGTTTTTCCTTATCGAAAATTTTCGAAAAAAATTGGAAAAATTGCTTGACAAAATGGGGTGTTCCGTGTATAATGAATCCCGTCGCTGAGGGGAACACGAAGCGACAACCCTTGGGAGCATAGCTCAGCTGGGAGAGCACATGCCTTACAAGCATGGGGTCACAGGTTCGAGCCCTGTTGTTCCCACCAACCACCTGGCCCGGTGGTGCAGTCGGTTAGCACGCCAGCCTGTCACGCTGGAGGTCGACGGTTCGAGTCCGTTCCGGGTCGCCAAAATCCGCAAGCTATGATGCTTGCGGATTTTTTCGGTTCCGTTCCAAAGCCAAAAATCAGCCGGTGCGAATTTCGCACCGGCTGAAAAAGGTTATTGCATAGTGGGGTCGTAGTTGACGATGATGCTGTGGGCGGTGAGCTCGGATACATCGGCAATGGCATTGCCGTATACATTTACCTGCACCAGATTCGGGCAGTTCGCCAACGCATTGATGTCTGACAGGCTGTTGTAGTCCAGAGAAACGTAGGTCAGATTCCCCATGCCACCCAGCACTGCCACACTGGTTACGCTGTTGTGTGCGCCCTGCACCACTCGCAGTGCACTGCTCTGAGGCCAGTTGGGAAGTGCGGGAACGTTGTTGTAGGAAAAGTCGATAATCTCAAGATTGTACAGGGAAGCCAGATTGGAGATATCATAGATGCTGTTGTTGGTGAAGCTCAGCTCTTTCAGCTGGACGCAGCCACTCAGGGGGGAAACATCGGTGAGATTGTTGTAGTTCAGGGAGAGGGAGGTCAGCAGCTGCAAATTGGCCAGGCCGTTGACACTGGAGATGGTATTGTTGGAGACATCCAGCCAGCTGAGCTTGGGGCACTGGGCCAGCGGCTCCAAAGAGCTGACGGAGTTGAAGGAAACATCCAGCTTCTCCAGATTATACAGGTAGGCCATCACATCCAGGGAGGTTACGGCGTTGAGCTTCATATAAAGCTCTTTCATGTTGGCCATGCCGGTCAGGGGTTCCAGATTTCGGACGGTGTTGTTGCTGATATCCAAATAGGTCAAGGTGCTGACATTGGACAAATCTGCAACGGTACTCAGGCCGCAGTTGGCAAGTACCAGCTTTTCCAGCATGGGCAGCCGTTCCAGCACCGCCAGCTCCGAGGCGGCAAACCGGCAGCCGGTGAGATCCAGGGAGCGGAGCTCATTTAGCCCTATCAAATCCTGTAGGCTTCCGTTGGGCAGATTGGTGATGGTGAGGCTTTCCAAGTGAATCAGCTTGGACAAATCCTCCAGGGTTCGTGCCTGGGCAGGTACCGTAAATTCGGTAATGGACCATAGGTCATTGGTATACAGTGGCTCGGTGCGGGTCATCCCCAGCTGATCACGCAGGGCAAATTCTACATCGGAGTCCATAAAGATGGCGGGCTCCACCACGCCGCCTACGGTATAGGCAAGTACACTGACCGGGCTGACCAGGCCACTGTCATCCACACTGATGCAGTAAATCACGGTCTCACCCAGGGGGAGCTTAATGGGCTCCTGATACGGCTGACTTTCTACGGAGGGGTACTCCCCATCTGTAGTGTAGTAGATGGTGCCGGAGGAGCTGCTCAGGGCGATACTGGCGTAGGTGTTGTAAAAGCCCGGCTCTTGAGAGGGAACAGGGGCAGTAGGACGTGCGGCTTCCAGCTGGGCGTGAATTTTGTCGTTGGGAATGTTGGCAAGCAGTGTGACGGCATCCATCAGCTTATCCTGCTCCACATAGGTTTTGCACAGGGCGGTGTAGAGCTGGGCGCTGGGGGTGGCACTGATGGCCTTGGACAGGGATACCTCTGCTTTGGTGTAGTTTCCATCGGACTTATACTGAGAGGCAAGCTCCAGGGCCACATCCTCATCGTTACCGGAATGGGAATAGGCCAGCTTATAGAACCAGGCAGAAAGGGAGGCATTGCCCCGGGCATCGTTTATCCGGGCCTCTTTCAGCAGGAAATCACGAGTGAAAGCTCTGTCGTAGTCAAGCAAATACCAGAACACGCTGGCAACTACCAGCAATGCCAGCAGCAGGGGAACAACGAATCTTGCAAATTTTCGCATAGAAAAATCTCCAATCAAGGATTTACTGCTCTGAATTATATAACAAACAACGAATATTGTCAAGAAGAGCGCAGTTTCAGCGCCTATTTCTCCGTTTACTTTGCTTTTCCGGCCTGCTTCATGCTCAGGCTGATGCGGTGGCGCTTTTCGTCCACGCTCAGCACCACTACCTTCACAATATCGCCCACCTTAACAGCCTCGCTGGGGTGATTCAGGCGGCGGTTTGCTACCTCGGAAATGTGGACAAGTCCGTCCTGGTGTACGCCAATATCCACAAATACGCCAAAGTCAATCACATTACGCACTGTGCCGGTGAGCTCCATGCCGGGCTTCAAATCCTTCATTTCCAGTACATCCTTACGCAGAACCGGTGCGGGCAGCTCGTCTCGGGGGTCCCGGCCGGGCTTGGAAAGCTCCCTGGCAATGTCAATCAGGGTGGGCTCACCTACGCCGCAGCTCTCGGCAGCTCTGGCGGTGCCATAGCTTTCCAACTGCTGGGGCAGGGAAGTGCGGTCGTCGGTGTTCAGCAGCTTCAGCAATGCCTTGGCTGCCGGGTAGCTTTCGGGGTGAACGCCGGTGTTATCCAGAACTTCCTTGCTTTCGGGGATCCGCAGGAAGCCGGCGCATTGCTCAAAGGCTTTTGGTCCCAGCTTGGGCACCTTTTTCAGCTGGCTTCTACCGGTGAAGGGGCCGTTTTCTTCCCGATATGCCACAATATTTCTGGCAGTGGTGCTGTTCAGACCGGAGACCTGCTCCAATAGGCTCCGGGAGGCGGTGTTCACATCCACGCCCACTGCGTTGACGCAATCCTCCACCACAGCGCCCAGGGCTGCATCCAGCTCTTTCTGGGGGCAGTCGTGCTGATACTGCCCCACACCAATCGCTTTGGGGTCAATTTTTACCAGCTCTGCCAAGGGGTCTTGGAGCCGCCGGGCAATGGACACAGCGGAGCGGAGGTTCACATCATAGTTGGGGAACTCCTCTGCGGCCAAGGGGGAGGCGGAATAGACAGAGGCTCCGGCCTCGTTGACAATGGCGTAGCTGGCATCGGGGAAGGAGCGGAGCATTTCAACGGTCATGGCCTCGGTCTCTCGGGAGGCGGTGCCGTTGCCAATGGCAATGTGCTTGACATTGTGCTTACGCATGATGCCGGACAGAATTGCAATGGCCTCCTGCTTCTTTTTTTCGCTAAAGGTGGGGTATACAACCGCTGTGTCCAGCACCTTTCCGGTGGGGTCTACCACAGCCACCTTGCAGCCGTTGCGGTATCCGGGGTCCAGACCCATGGTGACGAAGCCCTTCACCGGCGGCTGCATCAGCAGGGGCTTTAAGTTCAGGGCAAAATTATGAATGGCTCCCTGGCTGGCCCGGTCAGTGAGCTCATTTCGAATTTCCCGCTGAATAGAGGGGAAAATCAGGCGCTCAAAGGAATCCTCCGCCGCTGTGCGGACAAAGGCCGATACATTCAGCTGGGGCTTCAGTGCCGCACGGCAGACCAGGGCGGCACCTTCGTTTCCGGGCAGGGTAACAGATACCTTCAGAATGCCCTCCTTTTCTCCCCGGTTGATGGCCAGAATCTGGTGGTCCAGAAGCCGGGTAATGGGCTGATTGAAGTCGTAATATAGGGTATATACGCTTTCAGCGTCGCTGTCCTCTGCCTTGCACACCAGGCTTCCCCGGCGCATGGCCAGCTCCCGCAGTCCTTTGCGGATTTCAGCATTGTCGGAAAGCTCCTCTGCAATGATGTCGTTGGCACCGGCCAGGGCATCCTCAATGGTGAGCACTCCCAACTCCTGGCTGATATAGTCCCGGGCCAGAATTTCGGGTTCGGTTCCGTCCTGGGCGAAGATGGCCTCGGCCAGGGGAGAGAGCCCCTTTTCCCGGGCAATAGAGCCTCTGGTGCGCCGCTTCTGCTTATAGGGGCGGTACAAATCCTCTACCTCGGTCATTGTCTGGGCTGCATCAATGGCGGCGGAGAGTGCATCGGTGAGCTTTCCCTGATTTTCGATGGATTTCTTCACTTCCTCCCGGCGCTGCTCCAGATTCCGCAGATAGGTCAGCCGGGTTTCCAGATTGCGAAGGGTGGTATCATCCATGGTGCCGTGCATTTCCTTGCGGTAGCGGGCAATGAAGGGAATGGTATTTCCCTCGTCAATCAGTTGGATGACATTTTCTACGTATTCTTGCTTCTGTTTCAACTCCTGAGACAGAATTTCAGCAATCGATTGCATTCGTTATATCCTCCATGCGAGATTTCGCCTGCATTATATCATAATTTTGCCCAATAGGGAAGGGGCGAATCCGCCGGAACATTTTGTTGAAAACAGGGAATTTCATGGTATAATGGCAGCAAAGTGGCTGTGATACAGCCCAAGCCCCTTTTCCCCGGAGACAGCTGGATAGGGCCATACGCAGCAGAGTGCCGCAGCCTGCGGGATTACAAATGAAAGAATTATGAGGTGTTTGCAATGGGAATTGTTGTCATTGGTGCCATTTTTGTGGATATTAAGGGTTATCCGGAATCCGCCTTCAATGCCGCCGGGCGCAATGTGGGCAGAGTGGAGCAGATTCATGGCGGCGTTGGCCGCAATGTGGCAGAGGACGTGGCCAACTGTGAGCTGCGGCCCACGTTTTTGAGCCTGGTGGACGAAACCGGCACCGGGGAGGATGTGGTGCGCAAACTGAAAAGCCACAAAGTAAATGTGGATTATATTCGCAAAACTCCCGACGGCATCGGTACGTGGCTGGCTGTTTTTGACAATGACGGGGATGTGGTGGCCTCCATTTCCAAGCGCCCGAATCTCTCTCCCATTGCCGATATCCTGGATGAGCAGGGCGATGAGATTTTCAGCCAGGCGGACAGCATTATCATTGAGATTGACTTGGATAAGGAAATTGTGAAGCGGGTATTTCGTCTGGCGAAAAAATACGAAAAAAGAGTATTTGCCATGGTATCCAACATGAATATCGCCCTGGAGCGCCGGGATTTTCTGATGAATGTGGATTGCTTTGTATGTAATCAGCAGGAAGCGGGCATCCTGTTTTCGTCGGATTATTCTGCCGAAACCCCGGAGAGATTGGCGGATATTATTGCAGAGAAGACCCAGGCAGCCTGCATCAACAGTCTGATTGTCACCATGGGGGGAAACGGTGCGGTCTATGCCGACCGATGGGGCAACCGGGGCCATTGTCCTGCCCGGCCTGTCCAGGTGAAGGATACCACCGGGGCGGGGGATGCCTTCTGCGCCGGAGCGGCCATTGGCCTGACCTATGGAAAAAGCCTGGCGGAGTCCTGCCAGATCGGCGCCCATCTGGCCTCTTCCGTGATTGTAACCTCGGAAAACGTCTGCCCCCGTTTCCGGCCCAGAGAGCTGGGGCTGGACATTCCGGTTTCAGAGGAATAACGTTACATCCTTCTTTTCCCAGTGAAAACGAAAGAAATAAGCCGTGCCAAGGCACCGGTGGGAGGAAGCAAAAAGCATGAACCATGATTATCTTCAGCCGAGCCGGGGCAAAAGACGAATGACGGCACTGTTTGTTCTTCTGGCTGTGATTTTTCTGGCGGCGGCAGTGTACTGTGTCTTCTTTGGCTTGAACCAGCTTACTCTGGAGGCTGCGCTTATAGGCAGTGAAACAGAGACAGTGGAGTATGGCCAGGCATTTCAGGATTTGGGCTGCCGGACAGTCCTGCGGGGGACAACGTTCTGGAAGGACGGATGGGAAATTCAAGCATCCCCATCTGTCAGCGGCCATGTTAACCAGCAGAAGCTGGGCAAATATGTGCTGAATTACCAGGTCAGCTTCCTGGGGATGAGGGCTGAGACTACCAGAACCGTGTGTGTCGTGGATACGGTTCCTCCGGTGATTACCTTGCAGCCGGATCCGGTGGATTTGCAGCCAGAGCCGGAATATCAGGAGGCGGGCTTCTCTGCCTTCGACAACTACGATGGCGACCTGACCCAGCAGGTGCAGCGCACCCAGGAGACCGGGAGAATTCTCTATACCGTGACGGATTCCTCTGGAAATCAGACGGTTGCCCAGCGGAAGATTCCTGTTTTTGATGACTATCCCCCCACCCTGGAGCTGGTAGGGGGCAGTCAGGTGACAATTCCGCTGGGGGAGGCGTTCCTCGACCCGGGATATACTGCCACCGACCTGCGGGACGGTGATTTGACCAATGCGGTGGAGGTGAGCATTGACCATCCTTTTGTCCGATATCAGCCGGATGTTTACCTCCTGACCTACCGTGTATCGGACAGCGATGGCAACGAGACAGTGGCCCAGCGTACCTTGACCACCGTCCCCTGCCAGAGACCGGCGGTTATCTATCCCAAGGAAAAGACCATTTATCTGACCTTTGACGACGGCCCTGGCCCGGACACCGGAAGGCTCCTGGATGTATTGAAGCGCTATGATGTCCGTGCCACCTTTTTTGTGGTAAACACTGGCTACGAGGATATGATGCGCCGGATGGTCAACGAGGGGCACAGCATCGGCATCCACACCTGCACCCACCGCTATCAGCAGATTTATTCCAGCCCGGAGGCCTATTTCCAGGATTTGTTTGATATGCAGCAGATCATCCAGGATGCTACCGGGGTACAGACATGGCTGCTTCGGTTTCCCGGTGGCAGCTCCAATACCATCAGCCGAAGAAACAAGGGAATTATGACCTACCTGACCAAGGCGGTGGAGGCCTGCGGCTTTTCCTATTTCGACTGGAACGTGGACAGCAACGATGCCGGCGGTGCAAATACCAGTGCCCAGGTCTATGAAAATGTGGTGGAGGGTGTGGGGCAGAACACCTATTGCGTGGTGCTGCAACACGATATTCATCCCTACAGCGTGGATGCCGTGGAGCGGATTATCCAGTGGGGGCAGCGCAATGGCTACCAATTTTTGCCCCTGCAAACCGACAGCCCCGCCATTCATCACGGAGTGCAGAACTGAGCTGCCGAAAAAGAAAATAATATGACTTGAAAACGGTGTCCCTTTGCGGTAAAATGGGGATATCAAAACCATAACGGAGGATGAACCTTTTGGATTATGACGTAATTATCGTGGGCGCAGGCCCCGGCGGAATTTTTGCAGCCTACGAATTGAAGAAAAAGCGGCCGGAATTAAAGGTTGCTATTTTCGAGGCAGGCTATGCTCTGGCAAAGCGCCACTGCCCCATCGACGGTGAAAAGGTAAAAAGCTGCATCGGCTGCCACACCTGCTCCATTATGAGCGGATTCGGCGGCGCAGGTGCCTTTTCCGACGGAAAGTATAACATCACCAATGATTTTGGCGGTACGCTTTTCGAGCATATCGGCCGCAAGCAGGCCATTGAGCTGATGCGCTATGTGGACGAGATCAATATGGCTCATGGGGGAGAGGGCACCAAGCTCTATTCCACCACCGGCACCGACCTGAAAAAGAAGTGCATGCAGAACAAGCTGAAGCTGCTGGATGCCTCTGTGCGCCATCTGGGCACGGATATCAATCTGGTGGTGCTGCAGCGGCTGTATGAAGAGCTGAAAACCCAGGTGGACTTCTTCTTCGAGTCCCCGGTTTCCAGCATTGAAGCCCTGGAGGATGGCTATGATGTGGTGGTGGGGGAGAAGCGCTATACCTGCCGCAATATAATTGCCTCTGTGGGCCGCAGCGGCAGCAAGTGGATGGAGCAGGTTTGCCGGGATCTGAAAATCGGCACCAGCTCCAACCGTGTGGATTTGGGCGTCCGTGTAGAGCTGCCTGCCGTCATCTTCTCCCACCTGACGGATGAACTGTATGAGAGCAAGATTGTCTATCGTACAGAAAAGTTCGAGGATAATGTTCGCACCTTCTGCATGAACCCCCACGGCATCGTGGTTAACGAAAATACCAATGGCATCATCACCGTCAACGGCCATAGCTATGAAGACCCCGCTCGCCAGACCGAGAATACCAATTTTGCCCTGCTGGTGGCCAAGCATTTCTCCGAGCCCTTTAAGGACAGCAACGGCTACGGCGAAAGCATCGCCCGGCTCTCCAACATGCTGGGCGGTGGTGTCATTGTCCAGCGCTTCGGCGATCTGGTGCGTGGCCGCAGAAGTACCGTCAAGCGCATTGAAGAGGGCCTGGTGCGCCCCACTCTGGCAGCCACTCCCGGCGATTTGAGCTTGGTTCTGCCCAAGCGGATTCTGGATGGCATTATTGAGATGATTTATGCCCTGGATAAGATTGCCCCGGGCACAGCCAATGACGACACCCTGCTCTATGGTGTAGAGGTCAAGTTCTACAACATGGAGGTGGAGCTGGATGAGAATCTGGAAAGCAGCCACAAGGGGCTCTATGTCATTGGCGACGGCTCCGGCGTGACCCATTCCCTGTCCCATGCCTCCGCCAGCGGTGTTCATGTGGCCAGAAGAATTGCAGATACACTATAATTCGCTGAACATAGTACATACAGATTCCAGAGCCTACTGCGTGCCTCATTGCAGTAGGCTCTTTTTTGGCATGTGGGGAGGACAGTCCATATGGCGTCCGCCCCGGGGAATACAAAAACCACCGGCAGCTTGCCGGTGGGAAAATCGTAAATTAGATGAGGCACAATAAGATGCCTAACAGATTTATCATACTACGGTCTTGCAACATTGTCAACTTTTTGCACCTAAAATGCTGATATTCTACTGTTTGCATGAAAAATACAGGAGAAAATTATGGAAGATTCCGCATTGCAAAAAGCCACGTCAGGTTGTAAGATATAGATGCAGAAAGGAGTTCTCTTTCTCAAGCCCCACAAAACTGGGCGGAAAGATGTCCTTTGTTGGATGCAATCCTCCGATGAAATAAAGAAAATCATACGAACAGGATATGAATTGAAAAGCGGAGGCAATTCAGGGGAATAGGGGACATCGTAATATTTGCAGAAGGGAGGTATACGATGTTAGATACGAAAAGTGAATAATAGCCCTCGGTGCGTTCAAGATTGCATCGAGGGCTATTTTTATCCGTTTCGGACGGCCTGGAAGGTGTCCCAGCTCTTGGCCAGTGTCTCCAGGGTTATCTCCTCAAAGGTAATCCACTGGAAGCAGGCGGTGAAGCCCAGCCGATCTGCCTGGTAGTTGGCAGCAGTGGCGGCATAGTCTGCTGCACTGATTTGCAGGAAGCCGTCTCCGGAGGGGGCGGCGTATTCGTGTTCCTCCTGTCCCTCGTCGATCCAGCGGTCAAAGCTGTTGGCCAAGACTGTGCTGCTCAGCACGCCGTTCTGCAGCCGGAGGGCTACGATGGACTGATAGTGCTCGGCAGCACCGTTTCGGGTGTCGTTGGTGAACAGATAGTCATAGCAGCCAGACTCTGCGTCGTAGGCAGCTGGGGTGGATTCTACGGTGATTTCCGGCAGGTCAGTGTTGTGGTCGCAGGGGGTATCGCATTTTACCACAGAGGAGAAGTCTTCGCTTACCTCATACATGGTGCCATAGGTAAATATACCGGTTCCTTGGGTGGAAGCGGCAATAATTTCCAGCCGTCCGTTCCAGTCCAAATCCGTTACCGCATAATAGTAGACTTCGGAACCTCCAAAATCCTCGGCCTTCCAGGTGTCAACCGTGTGCATCAGCAGCTTCAGCTGCTCTTGGGGATCGGAGGGAGAAGGTTCGGTAGCTTCTTCCGTTTCTGTAATGCGGGTGGGGGCAGTATTGGCGCAGCCAACAAGCAGCAAGGCAGCGGCCAAAAGAATGCAAAGAAATTTGCTGAATTTCATAAAATTACCTCCTGTAAGCTTTTGCCAAGGGTTCATATTCGCCTGACGGCGCTGGGCACCCATTTCTTTCAAAGTGGCGACAAACTACCTAGCATCTATCTTAGCACAAACGGGATTTCCCGTCAAGAATCCTGTTTTGCCCTCCACGACGATTGCTGATAGATTACACCTCCACATGGACACGATGAAACAGAGGGTAAACATTACACAGGGATTATGTTCGGCTACCTTGTCGAAGGTTAAAACACTGCTTTTATTGTTGCCGACACCAATTTTGTATGCCATCTATGGGGCTTTTTTCTTAAATTGGGCCCGGGTACTATATCAGCGTGGGGTTCCTTTCGGCATCTTTTGCAGATAGCATTTAACCACCAAATCGAGTTAAAGACTGCGTGTTGAATCGTAGACATAATCCTCTACAAGCATTAAGTATGTACCGTAGATACCCATTTCTACCGGATGGCGAACGTCATATACCGTTTCAAATGGTTTCTCTGCGTGGAAATAGCGAAATGCCATTAGATTTTTCTGCAGCTGTAAATCAAAATAGCTGTTTGCACAGGTATAGTCTCCCAGGAAAACAACAAAATCTGGATCGAACGCAATAGCCACATTGCGAAGAGCGACAGCAAAATGCCGGGCTAAATATTCAACAATGATCTGTGAAAGAGGATCTTCTTGCTGTGCAAAAAAGAAAATGGTTGGTATGGTGATTTTCCCAGCTGGGACATGAAAAAGAGGAGAATCAGGATGCTGCTCTTTGTTTTCTAGCATTAGATTTGTTATGTGCTTTTCATCAATCATCCGTTCCAGACAGCCGCAGCTTCCACAGCCACAAACCTCAGGGTCATTGGGGTCAACAATCATGTGACCTAACTCACCAATTAGAGCGTTACGGCCTAAAAAAATCCTGTTATTCTCAATAAAACTGCTGGCAACGATCCAGGACGTAAACATAGTCAGGACTCTTTTTCCTGCATATTTTGGGTCCCAAAGGAAGGGATATGCCATCGTTGTAACAGCGCTCGCCAGCAGAATTTTTGTCGAGGCAGCGAAGTGGGGACGAAAGTATTTCGCAAGAGGTACATCCCTTCCCCAGTTGGGTGTCAGTGCACAGTATTTCAAGACGCCGTTCTCCTGGTCTACTATACCGGAGGTAGATATATGCACGGAAATAATCTGACGTTTGTCGATTGCTTTTGCAACGATAATTTCATTTACAAATTCACAAGCCATGTCTACTGCTGTCGCAGGGTCACCTGGCAGAACAATGTTCAAAATAGTAGAATCCACGATTCCACCACTCAAAGTGTATAGCCGAATTCCAAGGATATCTGGCCAAAGCGCAATGCAGAGAAAATATTTGTCCGGTGGGAGCGAAAAAAGCTCCGGCCTTTTTCCACCGATTTCGGTAGATTGTCCCTTCCCGGTTGAAATAAGCAAACCCTGTTGCAGAAAAACCTGGATGGACTTCATAACCGTTTGTCGGCTCAGGCCAACGGAAAGAGCAACATCATTGACGCTAAGAGCGCCGCCCTTAAAAAAAGCATGCAACACTTGAGAACGGTTAGATTGTTTTAATTCCAATGGAGCAGATGATGCGAATTGAGCACTTTGAAGTGGAGTCATTGTGCTATACCCCTTTAGTTGAATAATATATTGAATAAAACCGAGCGGTTACGTAACCAACAAATATATCATGCCATATTCCTCTCTAAAAATCAAGATGTAATTTGTCAATCTTGATGTAAATGAATGCAATAAGCTAAAATTCGTTTTTACAATCTGCACAAATAAAATGTTCGAGTGTGGTTATATTTCACAAAAACTTTTATGGAATATAATATCTTATTGACAAAACAATACAAAAGTATTAATATGCCAGTAATGAAAGCGACTTACGTAATTACATAGCGAAATATGCTGGTACAGTTTGCTGGCAGTTTAATGAGAAAAGAAAAGGATGTGAGCGTATGGAAAAAAAGCCACTCATTGAGGTGAGGAATATCAGCAAATCCTTTACTTCAACGAAGGCGCTTAAGAAAGTGTCTCTTGCGGTCTACCCAGGGCAGGTACATGGGTTGATTGGGGAAAACGGATCTGGAAAATCAACGCTTTCCGCCATCATCTCCGGTAATTTGAAAGCAGATGAGGGAGAGATGTTCCTTTTTGGGGAGCCCTATTCGCCAACAGACAGTTTTGATGCTAGCCAGCATGGCGTCAGTATGATTGTCCAGGAGCAAGGCACTATTGACACTGTCAGCGTCGCTGCAAACATCTGTGCTGGTCGAGAGGGAAAGTACTGCAAGTTTGGCTTCCTTGACAGTAAGCAGCTGACAAGAGATGCAGATGCTTTGCTTCAGAGCATTGGTGTATGTGATATTCCCGCCACAGCACTGGCAGGTTCACTTTCTTTCGAGGATAGGAAGCTTGTTGAAATCGCAAGAGCGTTCTATACACTGCCTGAGCTTTTCATTGTGGATGAAACAACAACAGCACTTCCTCAAAAAGGCCGGAATATTTTGTATTCCCTTATTGAGAAGCTGAAAAAAGCTGGGAAAGCAGTGCTCTTTATCTCGCATGATATTGACGAGCTTGTCAGCGTGTGCAATGCCGTCACAATACTCCGCGATGGCAGCTATATCGCAACCCTTGATCGCAGTGAGATGGAGCCTTCCAGAATGAAATCCCTTATGGTTGGTCGTGAGATATTGGACAACTTCTATCGCACTGACTATGAGAAGGTTCCAGCGGAAGCACCGACGGTTTTAAGGGTAAGCGGTCTAAGCTGTGGCATCTTGAAGGATATTTCGTTTGAACTTCATTCAGGTGAGATTCTTGGATTGGCTGGCCTTTCCGACTGCGGTATACACGACGTGGGGAAGGCAGTGTTCGGGCTTTCCACTCACGAATGCGGCAGTGTCGAAGTAGTGGGACATGGCAAAATCGCAAAACCATCCGCCGCTATTCACTCCGGAATGGGTTTTATGTCCAAGAATCGTGACACAGAATCCATGCTCATTACGCTAAGTGTTCAGGAGAATATCGTTCTTCCAACACTGCCAAAGCTTCGTAAATTTGGATTTTTCATTACTCCCTCCAGTGAGAAGAATTTGGCAGCTAAGTGGTGTACAACGCTGAGCGTCAAAATGCGGAATTTGAATCAATCCTGTGCAGAGCTTTCCGGCGGAAACAAACAGAAGATTGTACTTGCCAAGTGGCTTGGAAACAATTCAAATATTTTTATTCTGGATTGTCCAACGCGTGGAATTGATATTGGCGTTAAAGAAACCATTTATCGAATTATGGAAGATCTGAAAGCACAGGGAAAAGCCATTATAATGATTTCTGAGGAATTGCCCGAGGTCATCGGCATGAGTGACCGGATTCTGGTTTTGAAAGAGGGGCGGATTGTCAAATCTTTCGACCGAAATCCAAACTTGGGTGAATCTGATGTCATCCAGTACATGATTTAAGGAGGATGGCTATGGGGAAAACAGTAGAAACGTCCCTGAATACTGTAGCGGAAGAACGAAAGCTGAAATTAAAGCAGTTCTTTAATATGATCGTCAGTTTTCTGGGGCTTGTAGTTCTTGTACTCTTTTTTGGAATTGTTACTAAAGGCCAGTTGGTAACCTCCAAAAACCTAATGCTGATCTTTAAGCAGAGCTTTGCGCTGTTGCTGGCATCACTGGCTGCCGTGTTTATCATGTCAACCGGCAATCTGGATTTTTCTCTGGGTGCTAACATCGGCTTCTGCTGTTCAATTTGCACGATCCTCTGCAAGTCCATATCTCCCGCTGCGGGGATTCTGGCTGCTCTGGCTATTGGGGCGCTTATTGGAGCTATTAATGGCCTTGCAATTACAAAGCTGAAGCTCCCGAGTTTTATTGCTTGCCTTTGCACGATGTTTATTTTAACGGCGGCAACCCAAACAATTTGCTCTTCTAAGGGTGGCAGTATTTCAATGCCTCTTTCTATGCGCAAGTGGAACGAAGTAAAGATTTTTGTCGTAGTGGGCGTGCTTTATGTTGCTGCGATGATTGTCTTGTTCCGCTATATGCGATTTGGAAAGTACATGAAGGCGATCGGTGTTTCTCCTGAGGCAGCCCGCCAGTCGGGTGTCAACGTGGATCTAATGATTGTTTTGGGATATATGCTCACCGGTCTGGCAGCAGGTTTGGCAGCTTTTTTGTTGATGCTCCGTACTGGTGGTGTGTCTTCCACTACAGGCCAAACAATGACGACCGATGTGATTATTGCAATTGTATTTGGCGGTATGTCTGTGGCAGGCGGTGCTTCATCTAAAATTTCGGCTGCCATCCTGGGTACACTAATTGTTACCACCTTAAACAATGGTATGGTTCTAGCGGGCTATGGTGGTGAGTGGCAGCAATTTGTTAAGGGCATTCTATTCCTTGTAATCATCTCTGTTTCCACGAAACGGGATTCTAACACCATCATTAAGTGATTTCAATGCCGTCCTTCGGCTGCGAAATAAAAACAAGAACAAGAAAAGGAGTTTTGTATCATGAAAAAGTCATTGGCCCTGATTCTCGCTTTGACCCTATTGCTGAGCACTTCCATTGTCGCATCAGCCGAGAGCAAACCTTTCAAATACGGCTTCATCAGTTGGGGCACAGCTGATGAACATGGCCGCACGTTGAATGCAGCTGTAAAGTGGGCTGTTGATGCCGCCGGCGGCGAGTTTGTTATGGACGGCACTGCTATTTCTCCTGAAGCACAGGTTGCGGCTGCTGAAAACCTGATTTCTGCTGGCTGTAAGATGATTTCCTTCTGCACATACTGCGGCGAATCCACTGTTCCCACGATTTCCGATTTGTGCCGCGAAAATGGCGTTTATTGGACCATGTGGGATACTACAATTGCAGATCCTGAAATTGCAGAATATATTGCAGATGACCCTTATTATGTTGGCTCCACCGCAGAGGATAATAAGAGTACTGGCTATGAAATGATGAAAACACTGGCAGAAAAAGGTGCAACCGATGTCGTGATTATTCGTTATGGCTCTGGTATACCTACGTGTGATGAGCGTTGCGATGGTGCACTGAAGTACATTGAAGAAGCTGGCAACATCAATATTGTGGAAGATACCATTATCGCCAGCACCGACGACTACAAGTCTGCTGTCGCAAACATCTTGATGGCACATCCTGAAACCAATTCTGTATTCATGGCTGGTGCAGGTCAGTCTGCGGCAGCAGTTGCCGAGGCATTCAAAGAGAATAAGATTAAGGAATTCTACATTGGCGCATATGATTACTTCGATGCTATGGGTGATATGCTGAAATCTGGCGATTTGGCTGTTATCAATGGCGGCCACATGGTTACGGGTACGTTCTCCGCATTGATGGCTATCAATGCCTATGAGGGGAATCCTCTGTCGGCGGAAAAATACCTGGTAACGATTCCTTATCTGACTCTGTCCAGCTATGAAGACTACGAAGCATACATTAAGTACGCTTCTCAGGGTGCTGCATACACCAGTGAGGAACTGCAGCAGTATCTGGTTTCGCATAACCCTGATATGAATTTGGAGTCCTTCCAGAAGGGTGTTGCAGCATGGTCCGTCGCCGATATTATGGCTCGTAAGGGGGCATAAGCTCATTCATTTAATCACCCATCGGGAGGCGATGCCTCCTGATGGGCGAGATAGAACAGATCTGTACAGGAAGTTGAGGCATTGATATGAATAAAAAGAAGCAGACGTTGACCGTTGTAAAGCGCATACTCAGTACCATTGCGCTTCCGGTACTCATCTATGCCATTATGTGCATTTTGCGCCCGGAACAGTATTTGAAAGCATCCACAATGCTGTCACTTATAAAGCAATCTTTTATCTATATGCTGGTAGGCTGGTCTATGGTTTTCGGAATGTCCTGTGGACTGTTTGATTTCAGCGTTGGTTCCCGCTACCTGCTGGCTGCAATGTTTGCAATCCAGATGTCTCAAAAGTTTGGTGTTGCCGGTTTTGTCCTGGGCATGATGCTGGCATCTTTGGCATTGGCCGGTTTGACGGGGGCAATTTTTGCAGGATTGAAAATTCCGTCGATTATTACAGGCTTTGCTGTTCTCTTGATTTTTGAAGCACTGTCTACCATCTACCAAAACAGTTTCAGCGTAGTAGTAACCGATGATATTGCAGTTTTTGGCAGATCACCTGGAATTTTTTTCACAGTGATCCTGTGCTTCATTCTCGTGTATATTCTTTTTAACCATACCAAATTTGGCTATCAGATCAAGGCAATTGGCGGCAATGAGAAGATTGCGCGGTCTATGGGAATTAAAGCTGTTCGGCTGAAGGTTCTCACTTACATCGTTGGGGGTGTGATTTCGGGAATTGCCGGGCTTTCCAAGGTTGGCTATGAGCAGGTCGTGAGAGCTGCGACCAGTATGTCATCTATGTCTGCTGCATTCACCCCGATGATGGCTGTAATGATTGGTTTGTATCTGAATTCCTGTAACCCTGTAGTTGGTACTGCTGTTGGAGCATTTTCTATTTCAATCGTAAGTTCCGGCCTGGTAGCGCTGGGTGTGAACTACCGGCTTCAAAATGTTGTTATCGGGTTGTTCCTGCTTTGCTTTATTGCATACAGGATGAATATTGCACGGTTGATTGCACTATTTAAGAATGAACGAAACCCCACATCTGCATTCTGAGAAATAAATAAGTACTTTTTACACATACTGGAAATTCAAAAAACAAGGAGGATTATGTATGTTCTGCGAGAAGGAAAATAAACTTTTTTACAGAAACGATAATGAAACCGTGTGCATCGAAGCCTGGGGAAGGAATGCGCTTCGTGTACGTATTACGCATAATGCGGTTTTTACCGGCAGAGATTGGGCTCTGACAGAACCTGTGTGCAAAGATGGAAAGGTAAAGATTTGCATGGATGATACCCCCAGCGGTGTGGGGGCGCTTGCCAATATGTATTCCGGGAGCAATAGATCTTACGCTGAGATTGTCAATGGAAATATCAAGGCAGTCATTGATGTTCATGGTGTCATCACTTACTTTAATGCGTCGGGCAAAATTCTGCTGAAGGAGAATTGCCGTACACTTAAGAACGATCCAAGCATGTCTTTGAATTACCTGGCACGCGAATTTAAGGGAGAGCAGGGCGATAACTGGCATGTAGTTTGCCGCTTTTTGCCTAATGATGACGAGAAGATATTCGGTATGGGTCAATACCAGCAAAAGTACATGGATCAGAAGGGCTGTACGCTGGAATTGAGCCATCGCAACAGCCAGGCATCTGTCCCATTTTATATCTCTAATATAGGCTATGGTTTCCTGTGGAATAACCCGGCCATTGGCAAAGTAATATTTGGTAAGAATGGGACTGAGTGGATTACCGATAGCACCAAAGAGGTTGATTACTGGATCGTTGCTTCTGACGACCCCAAAGAAATTGAAGAGATTTATACCGGCGCAACTGGTCGTGCACCTATGATGCCTGAGTATGGCATGGGCTTCTGGCAGTGCAAGCTGCGCTATCGTACGCAGGAAGAGCTGATGACTGTTGCGCGCAAGCATAAAGCATTGGGACTTCCGATGGATGTTATTGTTGCGGATTTCTTCCACTGGACGCAGCAGGGTGAGTATAAGTTTGATCCGGAGTACTGGCCTGACGTTGAGGGTATGTGCAAAGAGCTGGACGAAATGGGCATCAAACTTATGGTTTCTATCTGGCCTACCGTGGATTACCGGTCTGAGAATTTTGCTGAAATGATGGAGAAGGGGTATCTGGTTCGTACTGAGCGTGGTGCCCGCCTGACAATGCAGTGCTTTGGACAGGAAGTCTTTATGGATCCAACCAATCCCGGAACCAGACAATTCGTATGGAGCAAGAGCAAGCAAAACTATTGGGATAAGGGCGTTCGCCTGTTCTGGCTGGATGAAGCCGAGCCGGAATACACGGTGTACGATTATGACAATTATCGCTACTATATGGGTACCGATTTGGAAGTTGGCAATGTCTATCCCCTGTACTATGCAAAGGCCTTCTATGATGGCATGGCACAGGCGGGAATGGAGAATCCGATGAACTTGCTCCGTTGTGCATGGGCTGGTAGTGCTAAGTATGGTGCACTTGTCTGGTCTGGTGACATCGATTCTACGTTTGAATGTCTGAATCGTCAGGTTCGCGCAGGCTTGAATATGGCAGTTGCGGGTATTCCTTGGTGGACAACGGACATTGGCGGTTTCCATGGTGCAGATATCTCTGATCCGAAATTTCACGAGCTTCTGATGCGCTGGTTTGCATATGGCTGCTTCTGCCCGGTATTTCGTCTGCATGGCAATCGTAATCCGGCGTATGGGTATGATGGCGATTTCATTTCCGGTATTGGCGCTTTTGGGTCTGGCGCTGATAACGAAGTGTGGAGTTATGGTGAGGATTGCTTCCAGATTATGAAGAAATATCTGCTGTTGCGTGAGCGTATTCGTCCTTACATTCGTGAGCAAATGCAATTAACCCATGAGAAAGGCATTCCGATTATGCGTCCGTTGTTCTTCGACTTTAGGGAAGACAAGGCGGCCTGGGATGTGGATGATCAGTATATGTTTGGGCCCGATATTATGGTTGCTCCCGTACTTGAGGCTGGTGTAGAAAGTCGCAAGGTTTATTTGCCCTCTGATTCCACCTGGACAGATGCATGGAACGGAAAGATCTATGAGGGTGGGCAGACCATTGATGCTGCTGCGCCCATTGACACCATTCCGCTGTTCTTGAAGGATAATGCAAAATTGCCTATTGCTGAATAACTATTCCATTCAGAAGTGTATCCCTAATGAAGCAATAATCAAGTGGGGAGTTAAATAGCCCCGACTTCTCACACCGCCGTGTGTTCCATTCGGTACACAGCAGTTTAATCGCATAAGCAAAGAGACTCGTACCGGTCAAGGATACTGTAGTATCCAGCCTGTACGAGTCTTTCTTTTGAGATGGCACGCTGTACATGGCCATTATCGCCTGAAGAGACCAATCCGGATGCCCACCCGCTGTTCCACAGTGACAGAGGATTTCAGTACACGAGCCGCACCTTCCACGCCAAGCTGGAAGCTGCCGGGATGACCCAGAGTATGTCTCGCGTTGCCCACAGCGCCGCAACGCTGTGCATCTCTACAAAATTCTTATATTATTTCATTGTCCTCTTGACGGGGAGCAGTGCATCCAGGTAAATTGTGGTCAATGGCGTCTGGGGAAACCAATAACAGTAGATGTGGCCAAGGACGCTGTGGGTGTTCAAATCCTCGGTGAAGGAATTTCCGAAGCCAAGGCGATAGTCATCCTCCAATATCTGCATTGCGGTAACATCTTTCCACGTTCCGAAACGCTTTAGCTTGTTCCAGAACGCATGGGACGGGTTACAGATGGCAGACGGCGGGATGAATTGCTGAAGCGCTTCTTGCAGTATGGGACTTCGGCGAATGGGCGCCATAAACGCCTGCATTTCCAGGTTGCCGCAAAGGGCATCTTCCACTTCCTGAATCCGGTTGGCCATGGTTTCCTACTGTTCGGCTGTTACTGCTTCTCTTTATCTTCGGGAGCCAAAACTTCCTTTGCAATATAGATTGGTCGGTTTTTGCTCTGCTCAAAGGAACGTCCCACATACTCTCCGATGATGCCAATGCAGAACAGCTGGACGCTGGCAAAGAACAGAATCAGCAGCACAATGGTGGCGTAGCCCGGTACATCAATGCCAAAGATTAGCTTTTGCAGCAGCACCACCACCAGGTACAGCGTTGCAACGATTCCGGTTGCGCCGCCAAGCCAGGTTGCCAGGCGCAGGGGAGCGGTTGAGAAGCCGATAATGCCCTCAATGGCGTAATTCATCAGCTTACGGAAGCTCCATTTTGTGACCCCATGGGCACGCTCGCAAGCAGTGTAAGGGATGAATTTGGTATTGTAGCCCACCCAGGCGAAAATTCCCTTGGAGAAGCGGTGATATTCTCCCAGATCCAGAATGCTGTCTTTTACACTTCGCCGGAAGGTTCGGAAATCACTGGCCTCTGGTTGAAGTGCCACATCGGAGAGCTTGTTGATGATTTTATAAAAGCTCTTTTTGAAGAAGGAAAGCACCTTGCCCTCGTTGCGCCGGTCCTGATAGGCAGCCACCACATCATAGTCCGGGTTCTCATCCAGGAAGGCAACCATGTCCCGGACAATTTCCGGCCGCTGCTGCAAGTCGGCGTCAATCAGGCTGATATAATCTCCGTCTGCATGCTGTAGCCCGGCATACAGGGCGGATTCCTTGCCGAAATTCCGAGAGAAGGAAATCACCTTTACCGGACACCTTCCGTTGGCATATAGCTTCTTCAGCTGGTGCAGTGTTGCATCCTGACTGCCGTCGTCTACAAAAATAATTTCATAGGAGTACCCGCAGTCCAGGAAAGCCTTTATGGTTTCCTCCTGAAACAGCGCCACATTTTCTGCTTCGTTGTAGCATGGCACTACCAGCGACAATTTCACATCTATCAACTCGCTTTGCTTTTGTATTGTTCCTTATTTTAATGGATTCTTACCGGCATGTCAAGGTCTGCAGCAGATTCCGAATCATGCCAGCATTACGTCCATTATCAGCATCAGGCAGAAGCCCGCCAGCAGGGCATAGGTGGCAATTCCTTCACTGCCATGGCTGTGGGTGTCGGGTATCATCTCGTCGGTGATGACATAGAGCATGGTTCCCCCTGCAAAGGCCAGGGAGAAGGGGAGCACTGCCCGGGTCAATGTAACGGCGTAGAAGCCGGCAAAGGTGCCAATCATTTCAATCACGCCGGTAGCCGCTCCGCATAAAAAGGATTTCTTTGGGGAAATTCCGGCTGCCAGCATGGGGGTGACGGTGACAAGCCCCTCCGGAATGTTTTGCAGGGCTATCCCACCGGAAATCAGCAGCGCAGAGCGCAGGTCGCCGGAGCCCAGGCTGACCCCGGATGCAAGCCCTTCCGGGAAATTATGAATGGCCATAGCTGCCACAAACAGAACTAACCGCTCCCTGGATAACGGATGGCAACTGCCGCCGTTTTCCCAACCAATCCGCTTATAGATATGGGGCACCAGCCGGTCCACCAGGCGCATGCAGAGGGCTCCAGCAAAAATACCGCAGATTGTAATGCCGGGGCCACCGTAGTCCGCATATTCCATGGCAGGAATAATCAGCCCCCAGACGGCCGCTGACAGCATTACTCCCGCCGCAAAGGCCATAACAATGTCACGAAATCGATGGGAGATTTTTCGGCATGGGAACCCCAATGTGGTTCCCAGAATTGTGGCCCCGCCAACTCCCAGGGCAGTTAATAAACACAGCAGCATGGTATACGTCCTTTCCGCAAAATGTCACATTCCAACATATGCATTCCCGAGGAAAAGGGTCACACCCATGAAAAGATACGAAAACGCCCCTGCCTTGCACAGCTTTGCAAGGCGGGGCGGGAGACGGTTATTTCTTTTCTCTTGCTTCCTTCCAGGTACAATTCAACCGGACGAGGGTGGATACCAGCAGTACCCCCACTGCCATTACACCGGCTATGGCGGCGGTATGGGTTCCCTCTGCGGCGAATTGCTCCATGTTGCCATGCACAGCGTAGTACATGGTATAGTAGATTCCCGCACCGGGAATTAGGGGGAAAAGGGAAACCACCAGATAGGAGATTGCCGGATATTTCCGTATCCGGGCCATCACCTCGGCATAAACCGAGGCGAAGAATGCGGCGGCAAAATAGGCAAACATTGCCCCTCCGCCTGCCTGTAGGATCAGCTCCAGGGCCACCCAGGTTCCCACACCGCCCAATGCACAGAGCAAGCCACCAGGGCCATGGATATTAAACAGGATGGAAAAGCCGATGCAGCCAATCAAAGCTCCCAGGGCGGTAACGGGAAGGGGATTGGACATGGCAACCAGATTCCTGGGAGTGCCCCACAGCAGCGTGGCTGCATTCCAGGCTACGGCGGTGCCCAGTGCCATTCCCATGGATATCAATACCACCTGCACAAACCGAGTGATGCCGGAGTTGGTGTCGCCATAGATGATATCCCGCATGGAGTTTGTGAAGAGCAGCCCAGGGGCCAGTATCATCAGCGCACCAATCACCACGCCGTTTACATTCTGTGCAATGCCGTGGGTGTTCAGAGCATAGGCGGTAAATGCCATGAAAAAGGCGGTAAAAATCGTCTCAAAAAAGGGGTTGACCTTCATCCGGTCCATAAAGCGATTCAAAACGCCGCCCAGGATGCCGCAAAGCCCGGCTACCAGCATATCTGCCGGACCGCATCCGAACAGGACGCCAAACCCCAACGCTCCCAGAAAATTTCCCAGCAGATAAGTGGAAAGTCCATAACAGAGGACGGAGCCACGAACCTCTTCCAGCCACTGCATTGCTTCCTCCGGCGATGGGTGACTGGTGCAAATCCGGCGGCTCAGGGCGTTCAGCTTTTCCACGGCATCCAGATTGTTGCCGTGATAGCCAATCCGGCGCATTCGGGTAATGGGTTTTCCGGTTTCCGTTAGAATGCTGACAATCAGATAGTTGGGGATGGAAAAAACCTCTGCGGATATTCCATAGCTTTCGACAACACGGGCCATGCTGTCTTCCACCCGGAATGTCTCTGCACCGCTGATAGAGAGCTCATAGCCCAAATCTGCGGCAAGATCCATAATCATATTATAATCCATAATGTCCCTCGTCTTGTTCTTTTGGGCCATTGGCCGGTATCAGTATAGCACAGAAGCGGCAAAAAACAAGCGCTTTGTAAGGAAAACCGCCCCCTGACAGGAGCGGTTTGTGTGTTTACTTACTCCGCACGAACAAGATGCCCAAGGTTCCCGGCCCGCAATGGCAGGAAATTGTGCAGCCGGCACTGGTTTCATACACATTTTCAAAGCTGCCGTACTGCCTGACACCGTCCCAGGCGGCATTCACGCTGTCCGGTGAGATATCCGTATGGGTGATGAAAATCGTTCCGTTTTCCAGTCCATCCCGGTCTGCCAGGCGGTCCCTGACATAGGAGCTGATGCACTTTTCAATGTGCCCGCGGTACTTTTTTACCACCGACATCTTTCCGTCCTTTACCTCAATGCAGGGCTTCAGGCCCAGCAAATTGGCCCCCAGTGCTGCCACACTGGAGCACCGGCCGCCCTTTACCATATAGTCCAGCCGGTCGATTACAAAGCTGGCTTCCACCCGGGAGGTGAATTCGTCCAGCTCTGCTTTCAGCGTATCCAAATCTGTTGCGGTCTGGGCAAGCTCGCAGGCATTCAGAACCACCAAGCCCTGGCCGCTGGAGAGATTCCGGGAATCGATAACCCGAACGTTGTCAAAATCCTCTGCGGCAATACAGGCGTTCTGATAGCTGGAAGAGAATTCAGAGCTGATATTCACATGGACAACGCCGTCATATTTCCCGGCATACTTGGCAAACGCCTCCTGGAAAACGGCAACGCCTCTGGCGGCAGTGGAGCACAGGTCGCCGCCGGCGGCCACATGGGCAAAGATATCGGCAGGGGTGATGGTGACACCATCCAGAAATTCGTCGGCATCCTTCATCACAATCAGCGGGATGATGTCGATATCATATTTCTGCAACAGTTCCGGGGACAGGTCGCAAGTGCTGTCGGAAATAATCTTAATGTTCATTTTATGCAAATCCTTTCGTTTTTTCAGGCTTTATGGCAGCAGGAGGAACCGGACTTCACCATGAAGCAGTTGGGCTCCAGATTCTTGCTATGCAGGTACTCGGTGCCCCAGTCCCGCATGGCGGTCAGAATCGGCATCAGGCTTCGCCCGGTGTCGGTCAGGGAATATTCCACCTTTGGGGGCACCACCGGGAAGACCTCCCGATGGATTAGCTCCTGGGCTTCCAATTCCCGGAGTTGCTGGGTCAGCATCTTTGGCGTGGCACCGGAAATCATTTTCCGAAGCTCGGAAAATCGCCGCCGTCCGTCGGCCAAATACCATAAAATCAGCGCTTTGTACTTACCGCCGATTAAATCCAGGGTAGCTGCTACGGGGCAAATTTCATCCTGATTCATATACACCTCCTACGGTATCTAAAAGGGTAGTATTGCACAAAATAGTGCATACTTGCAATATCTTCATTACGTGGTAGAATATTACCATATGAGATAGGGCGTGTCAATAGAAAACAGTTGACTCTTCCTTCAAAATGGCAGATAATAGAAAAGGTGAAATGGAAATGGTTCAAAAGTTCTTTGTAACCGGGATGACCTGCGCCGCCTGCTCTGCACGAGTGGAGAAGGTATCCAGGGCAGTGCCCGGTGTTGAGAAAGCGGAAGTCAACCTGCTGGCAGGGACAATGACGGTCACTGCCAAGGAGGATGTTTCTGCCGCCGTGATTCAGGCGGTGCAGCATGCAGGCTACAATGCCTCCCTCCAGGAAGCTGCCAAGAAAAAAGAAAAGGCAGCACCGCCGGACAATGCCTTGGCGGAGATGAAGCATAGGCTGGTCTGGTCAGCGGCGTTTCTGGTGATTCTGATGTATTTCACCATGGGCCACATGGTGGGGCTGCCTGTACCAAAGTGGTATCATGGGGCAGAAAATGCTGTAGTGGCTGCGCTGCTTCAGCTTTGCCTTACGTTGCCGGTGGTGTATCTGAACCGGGTGTATTATATCCGGGGCCTGAAGGCACTGTGGCATCGCAGTCCCAATATGGATTCTTTGATAGCAGTGGGGAGCCTGGCGGCGCTGACATACGGCATTGCTGCCCTGTTCCGCATGTCCTGGGCCCTGGGGCATGGCCAAATGGATATTGTGACGGAATACAGCCACAACCTCTATTTTGAGTCCGCCGCTATGATTTTGACGCTGATTACCTTCGGAAAATATCTGGAGACACGAGCCAAGGGAAAAACCGGTGATGCCATCCGCGCGCTGATGGATTTGAGCCCCAAAACCGCCAGTGTCCGGCGGGGAGATGCAATCGAGGAGCTGCCTGTGGAGGATGTCCGGGTGGGGGATATTGTTATCGTCCGCTCTGGCGGAAGCATTCCCGTGGATGGGACAATTGTCCGTGGCCGTGCATCGGTAAACCAAAGCGCACTGACCGGCGAGAGCCTCCCGGTTGAGAAAAGGACCGGCGACAAAGTTTTCGCTGCCACCGTCAACCAAGAGGGGTACCTGGAATTTCAGGCGGACAAGGTGGGGCAGGACACCACCCTGGCGCAGATTATCCGCCTGGTGGAGGATGCAGGGGGCTCCAAGGCACCCATTGCCCGGCTGGCAGACCGGATTGCCGGAGTTTTCGTCCCAACGGTTATGGCCATTTCTGCAATTACCTTTACAGTGTGGATGCTACTGGGATATTCTTTGGAGTTTAGCTTAAACAATGCCATTTCTGTCCTGGTAATCTCCTGCCCCTGCGCTTTGGGGTTGGCGACCCCTGTTGCCATTATGGTGGGCACAGGCCGGGGGGCTCAGATGGGAGTCCTTTTCAAAAATGCAGAGGCTCTGGAGAACCTGCACAGCATCGATACCGTAGTGCTGGACAAGACCGGCACCCTAACCACCGGGCACCCGGCAGTTACGGATATTTTGCCTGCCGGTGCCGACAAGGGAAAGCTGATGAGGATAGCGGCCTCTCTGGAAAGCAGGTCCGAGCATCCCTTTGCCAAAGCCATTCTCAGCGCTGCCGGGAAAGAGTATCCGGAGCCAGAAGATTTTCGGACTATTCCAGGCAAGGGCGTATCGGCCAAGGTGGAAGGGGTCTGCTATTACGGCGGCAATGACCGGCTGATGGCGGATTTGGGAGTTGCACTTCCAGACTTTTCTGCTCTGGCCGCCCAGGGAAAAACCCCCCTCCATTTTGCCACGGAAGCGGGAGCATATCTGGGCTCCATTGCCGCTGCGGATGTGCTGAAATCGGACTCGGTTTCTGCTATACAGGCTATGCGCCGCCGCCACCTGGATGTGGTGATGCTTACCGGTGACAACCAGCAAACCGCCCGGGCCATTGCGGACAAGGCCGGAATCCAGCATGTGATTTCCGATGTTCTCCCTACAGACAAGGCTGGTGCAGTCAGAAAGCTGCAAGCAGAGGGCCACAGGGTTTTGATGGTGGGGGACGGTATCAATGATGCCCCCGCCCTGGTGACAGCGGACGTGGGGATGGCTATCGGCAACGGAACGGATATTGCCATTGAGTCGGCAGATGTGGTGCTGATGAACAGCTCCCTGTCCGCAGTGAGCAGCACCATAGCCCTGAGTCGGGCCACCATTCGCAATATCAAGGAAAACCTGTTTTGGGCTTTTTTCTACAACATTTTGGGTATCCCGGTGGCTGCCGGACTATTGTTTGTTCCGTTTGGTCTTCGCCTCAGCCCCATGCTGGGCTCTGCCGCAATGAGCATGAGCTCCGTGTTTGTGGTGAGCAATGCGCTGCGTCTGCGCTTCTTTAAGCCGGACAAAAATCCGTCAGAAATTCAAACCCCAAATATGTGCACAGAGATGTGCCAACTCGATAAGGAGGAAAATACAATGCAAACAGTTATCAAGGTAGAAGGTATGATGTGTAACCACTGCAAGGCCAGAGTGGAAAAGGTCTGCAAAGAGGTGCCCGGTACCCAGGATGCCGTGGTGGACTTGGCTGCCAAGACGGTGACCGTCACCGGCAATGCCGACCTGGCCGCACTGAAAAAAGCCATCTCTGATGCGGACTATACCGTAGTGGAGTGAATGCCATGCGTACAGATGAATTCTATGCATCCCAGGGTGCCGGCCAAATCCATGTCAGCCGATGGATGCCGGAGAAGCCCCCGGTTGCAGTGCTGCAAATCATCCACGGTATTGCAGAGTATATAGAGCGGTATGATGCCTTTGCAGAATATATGAATGCCCTTGGCTATGTTGTAGTGGCCGAGGACCATATGGGCCATGGCAAGTCCATCAATGGGGAAGGCGTGCAGGGCTATTTCCACGGCGGTTGGTTTACCGCAGTGGCGGATAGCTACGCACTGCTGGAAAAGACCAGGCAGGAATTCCCCAATCTACCCTATGTGCTGCTGGGACATTCCATGGGTTCGTTTATGACCCGAACCCTTCTGTGCGCCTACCCGGACAGCGGCATTTCTGCGGCTGTAATCTGCGGCACCGGCTGGAAGCCCAGAGCGCTGCTGGCCTCCGGTATTGCCATTTGTCAGGCAGTTTGCAAGGTGCAGGGGGAGGCAACGCCCAGCGAGGCATTGCAGAACATGGCCTTCGCCAATTACAATAAGCGGGTGGAGCACCCCAAGACCCCCTTCGACTGGGTGTGCCGGGATCCAAAGGTGGTCAGTGATTATGTGGCAGACCCCCTATGCGGATTCACCGCCACCGGCGGACTGCTTCGGGACATGCTGACGGGAATTGCCTATATCGAGAATCCCCAGAACCTTGCAGCCATGAAAAAGGATTTGCCGGTTTTCTTTATTGCAGGCGGCGACGATCCGGTGGGCAACTATGGCAAGGGTGTCCGCCAGGCGGTGGCCGCATTCCAAAAGGCCCAGATGCAGGATGTGACCTGTAAAATTTACCCATTGGGGCGGCACGAGATTCTAAACGAGCTGAATAAGCAGGAGGTATACGGCGACGTCTCCTCTTGGCTGAATGGAAAAATCTTCTAAGAAAATACTGCACAGCTGCGGCTTCCTTTCCCTGCCCGGCTGTGCAGTGCTCTTATAAAACGTCCAAGTTATTGGACGGAACGTGTGAGATACTATAGCCATCACAAAGGGAAAGGCGGATGGCTATGTTCTCAATTCGCTATGCACACGGACACGTTATGGTATACGACAAGAATGGACGGTTCCTGTTTTCGGCAGATACGGAGCAGGAAGCCAGAGAGGAGCTGGAGGAATATGAGGAACCTGCGGCTTAAGCTCTGCTACGATGGCACTCGCTATCGGGGCTGGCAGCGGCTCCCGGGGACGGACAATACCATCCAGGGCAAATTGGAGCAAACCCTCAGCCGCATTCTGGGGGAGTCTATCGAGGTCAGCGGAAGCGGCAGGACAGATGCAGGTGTCCACGCACTGGGCCAGGTGGCATCCTTTCACTGCGAAAGTGCCATGCCTGCCGAAGAGATTCTGGAGCAGCTGCGCCGGTATCTTCCGGAGGACATTGGCATATATTCCTGTCAGGAAGCCTCGCCCCGGTTTCATGCCCGGCTGAACGCCAGGCAGAAGACCTATTGCTATCGCATCTGGAACAGCAATGCGCCCTGCGTTTTCCAGCGCCGCTATGTGGCCGCCTTTCCGGAAACACTGGATGTGGCAGCCATGAATGCGGCTGGGGCATACCTGGTGGGGATGCATGATTTCGCCGCCTTCTGCACAAAGGCAAAGGTGAAAAAGTCCACTGTGCGCTGTATCACCTCCCTGACGGTGGAGCGCAAAGGGGAGGAAATCTGCATTGCCGTTACGGCAAACGGCTTTTTGTATAACATGATGCGAATTCTGGCAGGGACACTGATAGAGGTTGGCAGGGGAGAGCGAACGGCCGAAAGTGTTCTGTCCTTGTTTTCGGGTCAACGGAGAGAGGCAGGCTTTTTGGCTCCGGCCCAGGGCCTGTGTCTGATGGAGGTTGCATATTGAATATACAGATTTATGGAAAAAGCAAGTGCTTTGATACCAAGAAAGCGGAACGCTATTTCAAAGAGCGGGGCATCCGGTTCCAGTCCATCGATTTGCAGCGGTTTGGAATGTCCGGCAGAGAGTTTGACAGCGTGGTGCGTGCCCTGGGCGGGATTGACAATTTGATTGACTGGAACGGAAAATCCCAGGAAATAACCAATATGAAATACATGGATGATGCAAGGGCCAAGGAGGATAAAGTGTTCGACTCCCCAAGCCTGATGAAAACACCCATCGTCCGCAATGGCAAGCAGGCTACGGTTGGCTACTGCCCCGAAACCTGGAGCAAATGGGAATAGAACAGCAATCTACCAAAGCAGACTTCGGAAGGGGTCTGCTTTTTTGCAATTTCTGATTTTTTTCTTGCACTTTGCATTGAAAGGTGATATGCTAGGAGGAACCGTATGACAAAAATCATGGACAGGCTGTACCAGCTGCTTTGGGGAATGCCCATGCTTGTGCTGATTCTGGGAATTGGCGTATGGTTGACGATATCCACCCATTGGGTGCAGGTGCGGCTTTTCCCTGCTGCGGTGCGCCGTTTTTTGAAGCGGGAGGCTGTCTGCGGCGGCGTGTCACCCTTTCGGGCGCTATGTACCGCATTGGCTGCTACAGTGGGCACCGGCAATCTGGTGGGTGTAGCCGGGGCGATCTGCCTGGGTGGCCCGGGAGCGGTCCTATGGATGCTGGTGTTCGCTTTCTTTGGAATGGCGGTAAAGTATGCCGAAGCAACCCTTGCCGTTCGCTTCTGCCAGCGTGACGGCAATGAGATTGTAGGCGGCCCGATGTATCTGATTCGCTCCTGCTTGCCAAAGCCGTGGCTTCCCCTGGCATATGTCTATGGCATTTGCGGTCTCCTTGCCAGCTTTGGGGTGGGAAATTTGACCCAGGTGAACGCCATTGTCACCAGCCTCCAAAGCATCAGCCAGACACCGCTTCTTTCTCCCTGGATGATTGGCCCGGCTCTTGCGGGGCTGGTAGGCTTTGCTTTCTGGCGTGGAGCGGAATCCATCGGGAGAATAGCCGAGAAAGTAATTCCCTATGCGGCGGGCAGCTATATCCTGCTGTGTCTGGTTTTCCTGGGGTGCAGAGCCTCCCTTGTCCCAAGGGCAATTCACAATATTCTTGTGGGGGCCTTCTCACCCAAGGCTATTACAGGCGGCCTTATCGGCTCTGCCCTTCGGGCCGTGCAGGTGGGGTGCAGCAGAGGGGTATTTTCCCACGAGGCCGGCATGGGAACGGCTTCCATTGCCCATGCGTCCGCAGTGGTTTCGCATCCGGTGGAGCAGGGGATGATGGGCCTTATGGAGGTGTTTCTGGACACCTTTGTTATCTGCACCATGACGGCACTGGTGATTCTGTGCAGCGGAATACCGGTTCCCTATGGAGTGGACGCCGGTGCCGCGTTGACGGTTTCTGCATTCTCGGCGGTTTATGGCCAGTTGGGGAAGGGGATTGTTGCGGTTTTCCTCACTGTCTTTGCCTATGCTACCATTCTGGGATGGAGTCTATATGGGCTCCGGTGCGGCCAGTTTGTATTCGGAAGACGGATAGCCCCCGGCTTTTTCCTGATGCAAACCCTTGCTGTCGCCCTGGGAGCTACCCTGGAAACGCCAATGGTTTGGAAAATGGCCGAGATATTTAATGGCCTGATGGCAATCCCCAACCTGATTGCCTTAGTATTTTTAACCCCGGAGCTTCAAGCGCTCACACATTCATATACACGAGAAAACGCTCATTCGTAATGGGAGGTAATTATGCAAATATCCATTAACGCCAATCGCTGCGAGCCTTCTCCTATGCGGAAATTCCATCCGCTGGCGGTTGCAGCTGAGCAGAACGGAAAGAAAATTTATCATCTGAACATTGGTCAGCCGGATTTGGAGACACCGCCGACCTACTACGAAACCATACGGAATTTCAACCGGAAGACGCTGGCCTATGATGCCTCTCCCGGAAATCCGCTGCTGATTGATGCCGTCCGGAATTACTATGCCGGTCTGGGTGTCAGCCTGGAGCCCAACGATGTGCTGATTACCACCGGCGGCAGCGAAGCACTGCTGCTGACCTGCCTGAGCATTCTGGACCCCTATACCGAGGTTATCATCCCGGAGCCCTACTATCCCAACTACACCACCTTCGTCCATGCCGCAGGCGGTGTCATCCGTGCGCTGCCCACCAATCCCTGGGAGGGCTACCGCTATGCCCAGCGGGACCGGATTGAAAGCCAGATTACCCGGAACACCCGGGCCATCCTGATTACCAACCCCGGCAACCCCACCGGCGTGGTGCTGGACCAGAAGGAAATGCGGATGATTGCCGATATTGCCAAGGAGCACGATTTGTTCCTGATTTGCGACGAGGTTTACCGGGAATTCTGCTACGATGAGAAATTCGGCGTGCCTACCATGGCGCATTTCGACGATATTCAGGACAATCTGGTAATCATTGACTCGGTCTCCAAGCGGTTCTCCGCCTGCGGCGCCCGGGTAGGTGCTGTGATTACCAAGAACAAAGAGCTCCAGCAGGCTATTTTGAAGTTCTGCCAGTCCCGTCTGTCCGTGGCGACCATCGACCAGCTGGGGGCGGCTGCCCTGTATTCGGTGGATTCCAGCTTCTTCCGTAAGAGCAAGGAGGAGTACCGGCAGCGCAGAGACACGGTGATTTCCGGCCTCCGGAAGATCCCCGGTGTGGTGGTGGAGGTGCCCATGGGAGCCTTCTATGTAATGGCCAGTCTGCCGGTGGACGATTCCGATAAGTTCCAGAAATGGCTGCTGGAGGAATTCGAGGACAATGGCGATACGGTGATGTTTGCCCCCGGTGCGCCCTTCTATGAAACCCCCGGCAAGGGCATCAATGAGGTGCGCATTGCCTATGTGCTGAATCAGCAGGACCTCCGCCGTGCTATGGACGTCCTGGCGGCAGGCATCGCAGCCTACCAGAAGAAGGTCATGAAGGTCACAAGCCACAGCGTTGACGCTTGATGCACTACATATGGAAAGGCTGCTGCACGTTTGCGGCAGCCTTTTGCCGGTTCCAGCGTGAATCTGCTTGGATGTAGGGAGAATTGAATGGACAAGCAACGATTGAATGAAATCTATTACCCTTTGGACTTGAAACAGGCAGAACTCGATGCTCTGTTTCGCGGAGACTTCAGGTTGGAATCCGGCTGGTACAACGGGCATTATCACAAGAACGAAACCGGGAACTGGTGCCGGGAATCCTATCCCATCCCGGTGATTGGTGTAAAGGGTCTTTGCGACATTGAGATTCCGTTTGACAAAATTTCCGTATCCACAAAGCTGAAACGGGATGCGGCGTTAGCATATCCTTTTGAAAAGCTTGTCGGATATGAATTTGAGGCATACGGTGTGGAGAATTACCTTACAGACTTTTACCATCCCGGACAGACAGCACAGGACTTAAAAGAGAATATCCGTGCCTGCGATGAAACAGAAATCGGATTTTCATTTGCTTTTCCGTTTGATGCGGATGGAAAGCAGATTTTTGAGTTTGTGAAGCTGCTTCAGCAGGAAGGTTTTTATTACTGATGCCATATTTACGGTAGTTTTTTCCAAATTCTACCGTGAATCGACCTCCAAAACATCGGTCTCGACTGACATGGGGAATATGTATTCCTTGCCGTGTTCATGGGCGGTTTATTTTTGCCGATGCATGTTGCCGGGAGAAAGCACAAATGATTGATACGGATGGGGTGAGAAAATGAAAAAAGATATGTGCGTTGCCTGCGATGACGGCATCCTGAACATTCGTGTGGGAGCCATCATTATGCAGGACGGAAAACTTCTGATGGTTGGAAACGACAGGGCGGACTATCTCTATTCTGTCGGCGGCAGAATCCAGTTCGGCGAAACGGCGGAAGAAGCCGTTGTGCGAGAGGTGCTTGAGGAAACAGGCGTGAAAATGGAGATTGGTCGGCTTGGTTTTGTCCATGAGAACTATTTTTACGGTGATGCCCCCTCCAAGCAAGGAAAGCTTGTCTATGAGATTTCCCTTTACTTCTACATGAAGGTGCCGCATGATTTTGCACCGGTCAGCCAGAGCTTTACAGAGGATGACAGCAGGGAGTATTTAAGATGGGTTTCCTTGGATGAGAATGAGAAGATGTACCCTGAATTTTTCAGAACAGAATTGAGAAATCCCACAGATGTCGTAAAGTATTTCGTGACGGACGGCAGGAGTAAAACCCATGATTAAAATTATCAAAGCCTATGAGGAATGCAGTGCCTTTGCAGCGGGCTTTCAGGGGGATCCGCATTTTTCGGATCCGATGCTGTGCAGCGAAGAACAGATTCAGGGTAATCTCATCAAGTCCATAGAAAAACCGGACTGTCATGTTATCGGTGTCTACTTCGATAGTCAAATGACTGGCCTGTTTGCGCTGCTTGTCCTTCCGGATGAAAAGTACATAGAAATGCTGGTAGGCCTGTCCCGTGAAAAGGAGGCATACCGGGAAATGCTCCAATATTTGGAGCAGCACTGGCCGGGCTACAGTGCAGACTTTGTGTTCAATCCAGGCAATTACATTTTGAAGGAATTGCTGGATTTGCGCAGGGCGGAGTTTGAGCCGGAGCAGCAGAAAATGGTGCTGGGTACTCCGATCCTTGGCATTGACACCACCGGTATTGAGCCGCTCTCCGAAGGGTATATGGCGCAATACTGCGACATTCATAACAAGGATATGTATTGGACGGGGGAACGGGTGGCACAGGCGAAGGATCGTTTTCGCACGTTCCTGGCGATTCACGATGGAAAAGTCGTTGGCTATATGGACGTGACCTATATTTTCAAGGAAAACGAGCCCTTTGACCTGTTCGTTCTGAAAGAGTACCGCCGCAGGGGATATGGCAGGAAGCTGCTGGCGAAGGCAGTGGAGCAAAATGAGCCCAATGGAATGATGCTGCTGGTGGATGCAGACAACACCCCGGCAATCCGTCTGTATGAATCCATGGGCTTTGCAAAGGTGCAGGGGCAGAACAATCTGACGGCCCATTGGAAAGTATCAGAGCAATAACGCACGATATAAGTAATGAGGGCGAGTTTGCAAGACAAAACAAAGCCCAACAGCTACACGGAATCATTTACGGTAAATGCGGCAGGTAAAGAGGGAAAGAACGTGCGAGTACCCGGGGAGGTCTTGCCGACGCATTCAAGTAGACATATTCGAAAAAAATGCGCAGTAACAACGAACGGCAAGAAGTCAGCAGAGGCCATAGTACCAGGGGAAAAAAATCCTGGGAAGGGCCGAACAATCGTTAGTCCTAAGTAGATTACGGAAGAAGGTCAACATGAAGAACGCAGAATATCAGGGAAACCTGAGCTGCCCGCAAAGAGCTAGTGCGGAACACGAAGGGTATGCGGGAGCGCAGAGTGTTGGCAGTCAGGAAGTAAAAGAACAGGGCGGTGCAGATTTGCTTGAAAGGATACTGAGCAGGGACAACCTGAACAGAGCCTACAAGCGGGTCAAAGCCAACAAGGGAGCGCCCGGAATTGATGGGATGACCGTTAAGCAGGTGCTGCCCTGGTTGAGAGAACACCGGGAAGAACTTCTGGACATGGTACGGCAGGGGAAGTACAAGCCCCAGCCGGTGCGCCGGAAGGAAATTCCCAAGCCGGATGGCGGAGTACGGAAGCTGGGCATTCCAACAGTCGTAGACCGCATCATCCAGCAGGCAATTGCACAGCAGCTAACACCAATCTACGAACCGTTGTTTTCGGACAACAGCTTTGGCTACCGTCCGGGTAGAAGCGCTCAGATGGCAATTTTGAGAGTGAAGGAATATGCGGAGCAAGGATATACCCAGGCGGTGCTTGTGGACTTGTCTAAATATTTCGATACCCTGAACCACGAATTGCTGATGAATCTTCTGCGAAAGAACATCCATGACAAACGGGTTATTGAACTGATTAAGCGGTACTTAAAAGCCGGAGTGATGGAAAACGGTCTGCTGGTGAAAACAGAAGAAGGCTCTCCCCAGGGAGGCCCGCTCAGCCCGCTGCTCGCCAACATCTACCTGAATGAATACGACCAGGAGATGGAAAGACGGAGCGTACCGGTCGTCCGCTATGCGGATGATATTGTAGTCCTGTCAAAGAGCAAGCGTGCAGCGGAGCGACTTCTGGAAAGTACCCAGCGGTATCTTGAGGGGAAATGGAAGCTCAAGATGAACATGGAAAAGAGCAAGGTTGTCAGCGTATTCTCAATCCGAAATTTTAAGTTTCTGGGCTTTGCACTAGGGAAGGGGCGAAAGGGCGTATACGTCCGGGCTCATGCAAAGTCCTTGAAGAAAGCCAAGGCAAAGCTGAAAGAACTGACTTCCCGCAGCCAGGGCAGAAATGTCCGATTCGTGATGCAGAGAGTAAAGGTCTACATCCGGGGCTGGCTTGGTTACTTCGGGATTGCAAGTATGAAGACAACAATGCAAAGGTGGGACGAATGGCTGCGAAGAAGGTTCCGATGCTATATCTGGAAACAATGGAAGAAGCCCAGAAAGAGAGCAAAGAGCCTCATCCAACTGGGCATACCGGAATGGCAGGCGTGGGCAGTAAGCAATTGCCGGAAAGCCTACTGGCATATGGCAAGAAATGGTCATGTGCAGCGGGCAATCTCAACAGAAAGACTCGCACAGGCCGGATACTACAGTATCCTTGACCGGTACGAGTCTGTGCACTTATGCGATTGAACCGCCGTGTACCGAACGGTACGCACGGTGGTGTGAGAGGTCGGGGCTAGTTAGCCCCTCCTACTCGATTGTTCAATAGCCGCAGCCGGTGCGCTCCGGGCCGTTCATGGCTTTGGTATACCCGGCGGAGAAGGACATGGTGATTTCCGCCAGCTCCCGCTTGCCGCAGATATAGTCGTCGTACATGTCGGCCATGCCGCTCATGCAGTCGTCGCAGGAGCCCAGAAAGCCCAGGGATTCCTCCACAATGCGGCGGCGCTCTTCCTCGGTGGTATCCTGAATCAAAAGACTTTTCATTGGTATATTCCCTCCCGGATACATGGTGCCTTTCCCGGACAGCATACCACAGGACAGGGGGAATTGCAACCGGAAAACCGGGGGCGAAATTCCGGGCACCGGGGGATTTTTTCTTGCAAATGACCATGGCTGTGCTATAATACGGTCAGCAGAAAAGCGAAAAACACATCAGGAGGCAGGGAAGAAAATGTATTTTGAGCAAAAAATCTGGATAGGGCAGTCAGAAACGGAGCGGGTTTGCATCCTGCCCCAGATGGCCAACCGCCATGGCCTGATTGCAGGGGCCACCGGCACCGGCAAGACAACCACGCTAAAGGTGCTGGCGGAGAGCTTCTCCGATGCCGGGGTGCCGGTGTTTGTGGCGGATGTGAAGGGCGACCTCTCCGGCCTGTGCCGGGAGGGGACGGACAGCCCGGATATGCAGCAGCGCATCCGGGACTTTGGCCTGGATACCTGCGGCTTCCAATACCGGCGCTATCCCGTGGCCTTCTGGGATGTGTACGGCAAGTCCGGCATTCCCCTGCGTACCACCGTCTCGGAAATGGGCCCGCTGCTGCTGGGCAGAATCCTGGACTTAAACCCCACCCAGACGGATATCCTTACCATTGTGTTCAAGATTGCCGATGACGAGGGGCTGCTGCTGGTGGATACCAAGGACTTGAAGTCCATGCTCCACTATGTGGCGGAGAACAACGCCCAGTATTCCGCCCAGTACGGCAATATCGCCAAGGCCAGTGTCAATGCCATCCTCCGTGGGGTGGTGGCCCTGGAAAGCAAGGGAGGCGAGGAATTCTTCACCGAGCCCGCCCTGAACATTGCGGACTGGTTCCAGAGGGAGGGTGACCAGGGGACGGTTAATATCCTGGATTGCCGCAGCCTGATGCAGGATGCCTCGCTGTATACCACCTTCCTGCTATGGATGCTCTCGGAGCTGTTCGAGGTGCTGCCGGAGGTGGGGGATACGGAGAAGCCCCGGATGGTCTTCTTCTTTGACGAGGCCCACCTGCTGTTCAAGGGAGTCTCCAAGGCCCTGCTGGAAAAAATTGAGCAGGTGGTGAAGCTGATTCGTTCCAAGGGGGTCAGCATCTTCTTCATCACCCAGAACCCCCGGGATATTCCCGATGGAGTGCTGAGCCAGCTGGGCAACAAGATTCAGCACGCCCTCCGGGCCTATACCCCGGCGGACGAGAAGGCAGTGAATGCCGCCGCCAAGTCCTTCCGGGTCAACCCCGCCTTCGATACCAAGCAGGCGCTGCTGAACCTGGGCACCGGCGAGGCCCTGGTTTCGGTGCTGGATGCCCAGGGCATTCCCACCGTTGTGGAGAAATGCCGCATCCTCCCGCCCCAGAGCCGGTTTGGCCCTATCAGTGAGGAGGAGCGGAAGCAGGTGTACCTGATGAACAACCTCTACCTGCGCTACCAGAACGCCGTGGATGCGGACTCTGCCTATGAGTTCCTGACCCGGCGCAGCGAGACCCTGGCCCTGGAGCAGCAGCGACAGGCCCAGGAGAAGGCGGCCCAGAAGCAGCGCCAGGCAGAGGAAAAAGAGGCCCAGCGCCAGGCAGAGCGCAAGGCCAGAGAAGAGCAGAAGGAGAAGGAGCGCCAGCAGCGGGCCATCCGCTCCAGTGTCCGCAGCGTGGGCAATTCCGTGGTGGGCACCGTGGGCCGGGAGGTGGGCAAAAACCTGGGCGGCTCCATCGGCGGCAGCTTCGGCAAGCGCCTGGGCGGCAACCTGGGGGCCTCCCTGGGCAGAAGCATCCTGGGCACCTTCCTGAAAAGGTAAAGCAAAACCCGGGCAGAGAACAGTCGGCGGAAACCGGCTGCAATCTGCCCGGGAATTTTTCGCTTTCCCCCACAGCGGGGACTGGCTTGCACAGGGAAAATCAGTGAATCACAGAGCTGGCCAGCAGAATATCTGCATACTGCACAGTCAGGGGAGCCTGGGACATCAGCTCGTCCAGCAGCTTGTCCGCCTGCTCCCGGGCATAGTCGCTCCGGGCGTACTGGGCCCACAGCAGCTCGCTGCCCACGAAGTACATCACATGGTAGCCGTAGTCGGTCTTTACAATGCCGGTGTCTCCCTCCTGGCGGCTCTCGTCGAAGCACCAGTCGTTGAAGGCCGGTACCATCTGGCCCTCCTTCACGCCCTCATACAGGCCGCCGTTCTGGTTGGAGCCGGGGTCCTGGGAGCGCTGGTTGGCCAGAGCGGCGAAGGCATCCTGGCTCTTGTCTCCGGCCAGGAATTCTGCCAGCACGTCCTGGGCAATCTTCTCTGCGGCGGCCCATTCCTCCTCGGTGTATTCGGCATCCTGGGCGGCGCTGTCCCCATGGACAGGGGTAATCAGAATGTGGCGCACGTCCACGCTCTTGGTCTGCTGGGTGATGCCGTTGCTCTCGTAGCCCTCGGCGTGGGCCTGGAAGAAGGCCTCCAGCTCCTGGTCGGTGGGCTCGGCGCTGCTTGCAACCTGGGCGTAGTAGCCGTTGGCCTTGTAGTACAGCTCCATGAAGTAGACATAATCCTCCATGGTAGCGGCGGCACCCAGGCTGGAGTGCAGCATATCCTCTCCGGAGGTGTAGCCGTTGGCCAGGGCGGTTTCCTCCAGCTCAGCGGCGGCGTTATCCAGCTCGGAGCGCTGCTCCTCGGTAATCTCAAAGCCGTTGGCATCGGCCTCGGCAGCCATGGAGCAGTAGCTTGCCCAGGATTCTAGGGCTCTTTCCAGGAAGAACTGCTGCCAGGTGATGCCGTTTTCGCTCAGGGCGCAGACCTGGGTATCGAAGCTCTGGGTGACGTCCAGGCCAAAATAGGGGGCGTAGGTGCTGTACTGGGCCATGAAGTTGCGGAACTGCATCCAGTAGAAGACCTGTAGCTGCCCCAGGGTGAGCTGGTGCTCTCCGGCAGTGGCCACTACCTTGTCCCGGGCGGCGATTACCGCCTCGTCCTCGGCGGAGTAGGTGCCCTTGCAGGTGACATCCTCAGGATTCCCATCCTCAGGCACGGTGGGAGCCACGGTGGTCTCAGGGACGGTCTCCTCGGCAGTTTCCTGGGAGGCGGCTTCTTCTGCGGCCTCTGCCTCGGTCACAGCTTCGGTTGCGGCCTCCGTCACGGCCTCAGTCACGGTTTCCTCGGCGGGGGCCTCCTTTTTGATGCCAAGCAGAATGCCCAGAGCCAGAATAACCAGGGCTACCGCCGCAGCCACCACCAGGGCAGCCCCGCCGGGCTTGAGCCCCTTGGGCTTTGCGGCATTGTCCTTGCCGCAGCTGGGGCAGACGGTGCTGTCCTCCGGCATTTCCGCATTGCAAAACGAACAGTGTTTCATTTTTTTGGATTCCTTTCCAGTTGATTTGTGGGAAAACTTCTCTTAGTTTACCACAGCCGCCCTATAAAAACAAGTTTTTTATAGCGGCCGGGGAAAATTCCCATGGGCGCATCCACCGGTCTGCCCGGGCGTCTTGACAGGAGGGGGCGGGGGCATTATAACTGTCTCTTATACACATCTCC
>ENA-OZAA01000213-OZAA01000213.1-human-gut-metagenome-genome-assembly--contig:-NODE-213-length-40909-cov-5.979170_pt1 | contig 40909 bp, 44 predicted proteins | sample MGYA00244204_ERZ653492 | MGnify/ENA primary metagenome ERZ653492 (study PRJEB26926, sample SAMN06164980) | human gut metagenome | biome: ENVO:00009003; feature: ENVO:2100002; material: ENVO:00002003... | reverse complement strand
TTTGTTGTCACGGCCAGTTATTCTGCAAGCCTTTTTGTTCGCAGCTATTTCTGGTATTCCGTCCTGTCCAGCCTTTACTTCAGCGGCATTGATTTTACCCTGATATCTCTGCTGCTGCTAAACAGGTATTTCATCAATCCCTCTGGAGAAGAAAAGCCAGGCCGGTTCTATTGGGCGGTTTGCATCTATGGGGCGCTGGATATACTTGCTTTTCTAATCAATCCCTTCTATGAGATTTCCATCAGCTATGTCTCCTGCAACAATGCGATATCCCATTTTGCCTATGAAATGCACCCCCTGTATTGGAGCCACCTGGTGTTTTCCTATCTGATGATTGCGGTGGTGCTGGTGGAGCTGGGCCGCAAGAGCATCCGGGCACCCCGGATTTATGCCAGGCAGTATGTCTATTCCTTTTTCTACCTGATTGCGGTGGTGCTGGTAAACGGTGTCTATTTGTATGCACCGGATTTGTTCGGCCAGGAGCATGTGGACTTCTCTCTGGTGGGCTACACCGTTATTGCCTTCTCCTACTACTGGTTCTGCTACCACTATTCCTCCCATGGACTGATGAGCCATTTCCATAGCTGGATTTTTCAGAACATCGACCAAGGGCTGGTGCTCTTTGATTTTGACAACAAGATAATGCTCCACAACCGCCGGGTAGAGGAGATGCTTCCGGCGGAGCTGTTCCGGGAGGGGGTTGGGGTAGCCGAGTTCCTGTCCGGCTGCGGTATCCGCTACAATCCGGGGTTCCAGGAGCCCCGCTATTCCTTCCAGTGCTTCGTGGATGGCCACCCTCTGCGGTGTGACTACTCCATTCAGCTGGACAAGAAGGGCAGAAGACTGGGAAGCCTCTTTGTTTTCTCCGGGGATACCACCCAATATGATTTGCTCACCGGCTTCTATACCTGGACGGATTTCAAGGAAAATGCAGAAAAGCTGGCACCCACCGGGCCGGAGGGGCAGGTTGTCGCCACCTTCGATATCAATAGTCTGCGGGATATCAACGATTGCTATGGCCGCACCAGCGGCGACCGGGCGCTGCAATCCCTGGCAGATGAAATGCGAAGCCAGTTCCCGCCGTCCACTGTGTTCACCCGCTCGCAGGAGGCCAGTGTGGCTGCCATTACCACCGAGCTGGACAAGGCAGTGGTGGAGCGCATTGTGGCGAAGATTCAGGAAAATCTCCAGCGCAGTACTGTGCTGGACTGCCCCATCCAGGTGCAGAGCTCTGTCAGTGTCCGGGGGCAGGAGGGTGTGGTGGATACCATCCGGCGGAATCTCCAATCCATGCGTACCAAGAAGCTGATGGATAGAACCTCTGTCCACTCCGAGCTGCTCCGTTCCCTGCTCCAGGCCCTGGCCCAGTGCGACCCGGATACCGGCGCACATGTCCAGCGTACCCAGCGCACCGGTGGGGAGCTGGGTCGCCGCATCAACCTCAGCGACCACGATCAGAGCAATCTGGCCCTCCTGGCCATTATGCATGATATTGGCAAAATTGGCATCCCCTTGGAAATTCTGAACAAGCCCGGCAAGCTCAGCGATTCCGAGTGGGCGATGATGAAGACCCATGTGAATAAGGGCTACCAGATTGCCAAGAGCTCCAAGGAGTTCAATGAAATTGCCGAAATGATTCTCTACCACCATGAGCGCTGGGATGGCCACGGCTACCCGAAGGGCCTGCGGGGGGAAGAGATTCCATTGCTCTCCCGAATCATCGCCGTGGTGGATGCCTACGATGCCATGACCAACGACCGGGCCTATCGCAAGGCGCTGTCCGAATCTGCCGCCCGCTCCGAGCTCCTGCGGGGAGCCGGAACCCAGTTCGACCCCAATATCGTCCGAGAGTTCCTGGAAATGCTGGAGGAGTGTGACCGGAAGCAGGGCATCACCGTGGTCACCATGTCCCAGCAGGAGTCCTGCGATGTCCGGCGGCAGTGTGATTCGGCAGCTGCCGAAGGCAGAAATGTCCAGATACTTTCCTACAGCGTGTATCTAATCAACGACAATATGCAGATTCTCCAGGTGGATGATGCCTTTGAGACCATCACCGGCTACAGCCCCTCGGAGGTGGCAGATGGAAGCATGACCCAGTATTCCCTGATGTTCCCGGAGGATCTCCAGGAATACCGGGATATCCTCCATAGAAGAATGGATTTGGATACGGACCTGTACCTCCGGCACCGTCTGCGCCGCAAGGATGGCAGCCCCATTTTGGTCTACTGCTATGGCCACGATTTCTACGATTCCGCCGTGGGGGAGAACCGCATCCGGGTTGTTATTATCGACAGCAATGCCCCCTTGGGCCAGAGGACGGAACAATAAAAAGCATCCCACTCCCATTTGTTTTGGGAGTGGGAATTTTCTGTACGCTTATTGGCCCAGAATCTGCTTCTGGATGGCGGTGGCAATTACCCGGTTGCCAAAGCTGTTGGGGTGAACACCGTCGTCAAAATACTCGCTGTGGCCGTCGGTTACCGCATACAGGTCGATGCATTCCACGCCGTTGTCGGCGGCACATTTCTTCACAATGGGGTTTACCTCGTCCCGGATGGTTTCGTTGATGATGTCATAGCCCACAATTTCGCTTCCCTCCACCGGGCAGGTGAAGGGCGGGCACATCAGAATCAGCCGCTTGACCGAGGGCACCGCCAGAATCTCCTTTACCCGCTGGTCCAGCTGGGCCTCATAGCGGCCCCGGTTCCAGTTATAGGGCTTGGTGTCGTTGGTGCCCAGCATCAGAATGACGATTTCGGGATTCAGGGCCAGTGCTGCCTCCGGGAAGCCCTGGCAGAGCTTGTCCGGCATATTCCAGTAGGGCATATCCCCTTCGTTTTGCAGCGTAGCGCCGCAGATGCCGTAGTTCAGCACCTGATAGGCGCCGCCCAGCTGCTTTTCCAGCTTGCTTTCCCAGCTGTCGCTGGCCCGGGTTTTCACAACACCGGCACCAAAGGTGATGCTGTCTCCCAGGGCGACGATAATAGGCGCATCCGTGCGGGGCTTTTCCTTCTTCGGGGCGGTCATTTCCCGCATTTTGGCTGCGGCCAGGGCGGCAGCGGCAACGGTGAGGGGAACACCGATTTTTAGCAGTGACTTGATCAGGCTCATATGAAAGCTCCTTTTCCTTTTTTCTCAGTATACCCGAATTTTGCCGGAATTTCAAGGGCCTATCCCCGGTTGCAAAAAGAAAAGGAAAATGATATACTTTCTTCTATAAGGCAAAACGGTGCAAGCGATAGGAGGGTGAGAGATGGAACGCTGTCCCTGGTGCCTGGGCACTGCGAAGATGATACGCTACCATGACGAGGAATGGGGGCTTCCCCTCCACGACGACCAAAAGCAATTTGAATTTTTAATGCTGGAGGCCATGCAGTGCGGCCTGAGCTGGAATCTGATGATTGAAAAGCGGGAAATCTTCCGCAGCTGCTTTGATTCCTTTGCCTATGAGAAAATCGCCCTCTATACCGAGGAAGATGTGCAGCACATATTGCAGACCCCTGGAATGATTCGCTCCCGGCGAAAGATAGAGGCAATCATCTGCAATGCCCGGGCGTTTATGGAGATTCGCCGGGAATTCGGCTCCTTCAGCCAGTGGCTGTGGGGCTTTTCCCAGAATAAGACAATTCTGTATGACGGCCATAGCACCGGCCACCTCCCCGCTGCCAATGCCCTGTCCGACAGGGTGGCCAAGGAGCTAAAGCGCCGAGGCTTTCGATACTTAGGCAGCATCACTGTGTATTCTCATTTGCAAGCCTGCGGCATTATCAACGACCATCTGGAAAGCTGCTTCCGCTACCGGGAAATTGTGGAGCACTTTCCGGTGAGCACCGCCCTGCCGGAGCAGGAGAGATAGGAGGTAAATTATGTATCAGAAGGTAAAAACCGCCGTTGTTGGCTGCGGCTCCATCAGCAGCATCTATATCCGGAATCTCAAGGAGCTGTTCACGATTATCGACCTGGTGGCGCTGTGTAACCGCACCCGAAGCAAGGCAGAGCAGAAGGCGGCGGAGTTCGGAATTCCCAGGGTGATGACCCTGGAGGAATTGGCCGCAGACCCGGAAATTGAGCTGGTGGTGAACCTGACCCCGCCGGGAAACCACTACGAAGTGACCCGCAGAATGCTGGAAGCCGGGAAGCATGTCTACAGCGAGAAGGTCTTCACCACGGATTTGGCCCAGGCCCAGGAGCTGGCCCAGCTGGCCAAAGAGAAGGGGCTGTATTTGGGCGTGGCCCCGGACACTGTCCTGGGGGCCAGTGTGCAGACCGCCCGGCGGATTCTGGATACCGGGCTGATTGGCCGGGTGACCTCCGGCCTGGTCAGCATTACCAGAAGCCACAATCTGATGTCAGAGCTTTTCCCCTTCCTACAGGGAGCGTGCGGATGCCTTCCTTATGATGTGGGTGTGTATTATGTGGCCGGGCTGATTGCACTGCTGGGGCCGGTGAAGGCCGTCCGGGCCTTTGCCATGCCGGCTACCCCAGGGGAAAAGCAGCTGCTGTATATGCAGTCCGCCCCGGAGCACTGGCAGATTCCCGGCAGCAATTTGATTTGCGCCAGCATGGAGTTCTCCAATGGAGCCCTGGTATCCATCCAAATGGATGGCAATACGGTGGGGGATGAGCACAGCCGCTTTGAGCTCTACGGCACCCTGGGGCGCTTGAAGCTGAACACCATGGATGATTTCGGCGACAAGGTGCAGCTGCTTCTGCCTGAGAGCCAGGAGGTGGATTTCCCCTTTACTCATGGCTACAATGGCGTCAATTGCACCTCGGAGCCTGCCCCCTTCGACGGTGGCGGCCACCGGGGCGTGGGCGTGGCAGAGATGGCCTATGCCATCCGGCAGGGCAGACCCAATCGCCTGAATGCGGACTACGGCATCCACTGCCTGGAGGTGCTGCTGGGTATGGACGAAGCGGCAGCCACCGGCCAGACCTATTACCTGAAATCCGCCTGTGAAATTCGCCCCCTGAAGCCCGGCTTCTATTCCACCGTCTGGCGCAGCGGCAGGGCGGATGCGGAAAAATCCCTGATTGACTAAACGGAGTGTGACGAAAAATGTCCGATTATGAGTTTGATACCAAATGCATCCAGTCCGGCTACCATCCCGGCAACGGTGCGCCCCGAACCCTGCCCATCTACCAGAGTACCACCTATAAATATGACAATGCCGATACCCTGGGGCAGCTCTTTGATTTGAAGGCAGAGGGGCATATGTATTCCCGCATTTCCAATCCCACCCTGGCGGCAGTGGAGGAAAAGCTGGCAGACCTGGAGGGGGGCGTGGGGGCCATGCTGGTCTCCTCCGGCCAGAGCGCCAATCTGCTGGCGGTGTTCAATATCTGCTCCGCCGGGCAGAACCTGATTGCGATGAACAATATCTATGGCGGCACCATCAACCTGCTGTCCGTCACTCTGGCCCGCATGGGCATTGAGGTGCGCTATATCAACGACCGAATGACCGACGACCAGGTGGATGCCCTGTTTGACGACAATACCCGCCTGGTTTTCGGGGAGACCATTACCAATCCTGCCCTAACGGTGCTGGATATTTCCCGCTACGCTGCCATTGCCCATAGACATGGAGTTCCCCTGGTGGTGGACAACACCTTTGCCACGCCGCTGCTGTGCCGCCCCTTCCAATTTGGGGCAGACATTGTCACCCACTCCACCAGCAAGTACATGGACGGCCACGCCAATGTCCTGGGGGGCGTGGTGATTGACGGCGGAAAATTCGACTGGGAGGCCTCTGGCAAATTCCCGGAGCTGACCACCCCGGACGAGAGCTATCACGGCGTGGTATATACAAAGCAGTTCGGTGCCGCTGCCTATGTGGCGAAGGCCCGGGCCCAGCTGCTCCGGGACTTTGGCTGCACCATGGCCCCCATTTCTGCATACCTGCTGAATCTGGGGCTAGAATCCATGCCCCTGCGGGTTCGCAAGCACTGCGAAAACGCCCTGGAGGTGGCCCGCTTCCTGGAAACCCAGCCACAGGTGCTTTGGGTGAATTATCCAAAGCTGGAATCCAGCCCCTATTACCCCTTGGCGGAGAAATATCTGCCCCTGGGCGCCTCCGGTGTGGTCTCCTTTGGCGTGAAGGGGGGCAGGGAGGCTGCCATGAAGCTGATGAACAGCCTGCGCTTGGCTCAAATCGTGGTGCATGTGGCGGATGCCCGCACCTGCGTGCTGCATCCGGCCAGCACCACCCACCGGCAGCTCACCGACCGGCAGCTGGCAGACTCGGGCATCGGGCCGGAATTCATCCGCTTCTCTGTGGGCATCGAGGATGTCCGGGATATTCTGGCGGATTTGCAGCAGGCGTTGGCACAGCTGGACTGAGTAGGAGAGAACACAATGCCCATTCGTATTCCCAACAATCTGCCTGCCAGAGAGGTTCTGGAGGGAGAAAATATCTTCGTAATGACCGAGGAGCGGGCAGAATCCCAGCAGATTCGCCCCCTTCGCATCGGCCTGCTAAACCTGATGCCCACCAAAATTGTCACCGAAACCCAGCTCTCCCGGCTGCTGGGCAATACCCCGCTGCAAGTGGAGCTGTTTCTCATCCAGGTTTCCTCCCATTTGCCGAAAAATACTCCCCAGGAGCATATGATTGCCTTCTATCGCTCCTTCGAAGAAATTCAGGAGGAGTATTTCGATGGCTTTATCATCACCGGCGCACCGGTGGAGAAGCTGGAATTCGAGGAGGTGGAGTATTGGAATGAGCTGTGCCGCATCATGGAGTGGAGCAAGACCCATGTCCACAGCACCCTGCATATCTGCTGGGGGGCCCAGGCGGCGCTATACTACCACTATGGAATTCAGAAGGTGCTGCTGCCGGAAAAGCTCTTTGGCGTATTCCGGCATCAGGTGGTTTACAAAAATCCCATTTTGCTCCGGGGCTTTGACGATGAATTCTGGGTGCCCCATTCCCGGCATACCACCGTCCGGTGGGAGGATGTGGAGGCCGTTCCGGAAATCAAGATTCTGGCAGGTTCCGCCCGGGCAGGGCTGTACGCCATGTCCACCCAGTATGGCCGCCAGCTCTTTATCACCGGCCACCCGGAGTATGACGCAGAAACCCTGTGCCAGGAGTACCTGCGGGATAAATCCGCCGGGCTGCCTATCCGGGTTCCGGAAAACTATTTCCCTGGGGACGATGATTCCTGCCCGCCGGTTGACCGCTGGCGTGGCCATGCCAATTTGCTCTTCTCCAACTGGCTGAACTACATCGTCTACCAGACCGTGCCCTATGATGTGATGGCCGTGGGCAGGGGAGAGCGGACAGAATAGGCAGAAAAGTATGCCCCTTTGAGCAAAACAGCATAAAAAGGCGGTACGCCAGGTGGATGCAGGATTCTGCACCGCTTGCCGTACCGCTTTGTTGTTTTATCGCTTATTCGTGACCCTCGTCCTGCTCATCTTCCTCCGGATTGCAGCAGGCATATCCGCCGTTTCCGTTGTTGCTTGCGATGGTCAGCTCCTTTTTCGGGCTGAGCAGAATGCCAATCACCACACCCACGGCGGCGCAGGCCACCGCACCATAGACCATTTCCCGGTTGGTGCGTGCTACGGTCTTATCCAGGTGAGTGATGGAAGACTTGATGTTGCACTGAATGGTTTTCCAAATTTCTCTCATAATAGAAACCTCCTTGATTATCGAACGGATTTGGCATATTCCGTGGGGGTGATGCCAAATTTATCCTTGAACTGACGGGAAAAATGATGGACGGTGGAGTATTGGAGAATAGAGGCAATCTGGGTGAAGTTCAGGTTATTTTCCCGAATCATCTGCTTGCTTTCCTGCAATTTGATTCTGCGGATATATTCGCCGGGGGAGATTTGCAGATTCTTGTGGAACAGCACCGTCAAATAGCTGGGGCTGACCCCCACCTGGTTGGCAACCATGGGGACGGACAGCTTCTCCCGAATATGGGCGGCCACATACTGCTGGGCCTGACGAATGATTTCGTTTTCATTTTGCACGATGTTGGCATTTTTTACACGGCTTCCTGTGGGCTTTTCGGCCTCCCGCAGCAGGTACAGCAGCAGCAGCGTCAGCTGGGACACGATAATGTCTGTGGAGAAGCTGTCCATCCGCTCCTGCTCCCGCAGCATATTTTGCAGCAGGCTGGCGGTGGCCTGGGGGGCATTGAATTTCCGATTCAGCAGGGGAGCCAGCTCAATACCGGCCATGTCGAAGGAGATGGTGACAAACCGGGGCGCAATGCCGATATCGGCATACTGCATATGCCACTGGTAGGGGCCGTAGATTACCAAATCCCCCTGCTTCAGCAGCAGATCCTGCCCCTCTACCACGGAGTGGAGCTCCCCCTGGTCCACATAGGTCAGCTCCGGCATAGGGTGGGATTCTCCGGGGAACAGGAAGCTCTGCTCCTTTTCTTGATAGAAGAAGGTGTAGATGCCGTCCACATGGAGCTTCCGATCCTCCCGCAGCTGCTGCACCGTCTGGGTGCCCAGAACCTCCGGGCTTTCCTCCGGGCAGTACAACAGCACCCCGGCGCTTCCCTTAAAGGCACTCAGGGCGAACTGCACACCGCTGTTCAGCTTAACAGGCTTGTCCAGATAAAAATGAAGATATTCGTCCTTCCCGCTGCAAACCGACAGAATGGACATACCCATGCATCCGGCAATCCAGATATCGGATTTTGACCGGTAGATGGGAGCACGGTCGCTGTCCAGGGAAATGGTTTCGGCTTTCTCTTTGGGAAAGGGGGAGGCGCTGTGGGCACGTTCCGGCAGCACGGAGCCGTAGCTGCGGAAATTGACCTGGTTCAGATTCCGTATCATGTTGCAGAACCTCCAAAAAAATAACAGGGTGCGTTTACGTCACCCTGTTATTATACAAAAACAAAATATAAAAGCAAATACTTTGTGGAAAATATTTTTGAAGAAATTTTCCTTGCCTGAGGGTTATCGCTGGTAGTCGAATTGCAGGTCGTAGATATCCACGGTATCGCCGTCCTGGATGCCCATTTCCTCCAACCGGTTGAAGAGGCCGGACTTTCGCAGCTGCAAATCAAAATAGTTCCGGGACTCGTAGTCGTCGAAATTGATGTTCATCACCAGCCGCTCCAACCAGGTACCGGTAACCACCCAGGTGCTGCCCAAATGCTCGATTTGCAGCTCGGAGGGATCTCCGGCCTGGGGGGCCTCCTCCACATACTCTGGCTCATAGATGGTAACCGGGGGGAGGGTACGCAGCTTTTCGGCCACCACTCGCATGAGATTCCGGGTGCCCTGGGTGGTTCCGGCGGAAATTTCGTACAGCTCGCATCCGGCAGCCTCCACACAGGCTTTCAGTCTCTTTAGGTTGTCGCTGTCCGGGGGCAGCAGGTCAATTTTATTGGCGGCCACAATCATGGGGCGGTTGCTCAAATCCACGCTGTAGCTTGCCAGCTCGTCGCAGATGGCATTAAAGTCGTCCACCGGGTCCCGGCCCTCGCTGCCGGAAACGTCCACCACATGGACAAGCAGACGGCACCGGTCAATGTGCCGCAGGAAGTCGTGCCCCAGACCGGCGCCCTCGGCAGCACCTTCGATGATGCCGGGAATGTCTGCCATGACAAAGGACACACCCTCGTCCACATAGATAACTCCCAGGTTGGGGAACAGGGTGGTGAAGTGGTAATTTGCAATCTTCGGCCGGGCGTTGGAGGTGACAGAAAGCAGGGTGGACTTGCCCACATTGGGGAAGCCTACCAGGCCCACATCGGCCAGCAGCTTCAGCTCCAGCACAATGTCCCGCTCCTGCCCCTTGAGGCCAGCCTTGGCAAACCGGGGCACCTGCCGGGTGGCAGTGGCGTAGTGGGCATTGCCCCAGCCGCCCCGGCCTCCCTTGGCAATGACAAAATCCTGACTGGTGGACATATCCGCAATGATTTGATTGGTCTCTGCGTCCCGTACCACGGTACCCCGGGGAACATCGATAACCAGGGACTCACCCCGCTTGCCGCTCATTTTCCGGCCCAGACCGTTGGCCCCTGCCTGGGCGGCGTATTTGCGCTTGTACCGGAAGTCCAGCAGGGTGGACATATTGTCATTGACATGGAGGACAACGCTGCCTCCGTGGCCGCCGTCACCGCCGTCCGGGCCGCCGGAGGCCACATATTTCTCCCGATGGAAGGCCACCGCTCCGTCGCCGCCCCGGCCTCCGACCACTGTGATTCGAACTTTATCTACAAACATTTTGCATACCTCCTGAAAAGGAACATGGCTTGGTGAATGGTGAAAAAAGAGGGGAGGGGGAATCCTTTGCTTTCAGCATTCACCAACAGTGCTTAAAAAAGGACTGCTGCAAAAACTTGCGGCAGTCCTTCTGAGGGCTATACGGAATTACTGCTCAGCGTAAACGGAGCACTTCCGGCGATCCTTACCCATGCGCTCGAACTTGACGGTACCGTCAACCAGTGCAAACAGGGTGTCGTCCTTGCCGATACCAACGTTGGTGCCGGGATGGATGTGGGTGCCTCTCTGGCGAACCAGGATGTTGCCAGCCAGAACAAACTGACCGTCAGCACGCTTGCAGCCCAGTCGCTTGGACTCGGAATCACGGCCGTTCTTGGTGGAACCGCCGCCCTTGTGGTGAGCGAAGAACTGAATACCAATCTTCAGCATTTTGTTACACCTCCAAAACTTCGATATAATCAGGATAATCATCCCGCAGGCTGCACAGAGTCAGCATCATTCCGGCAAGAACTGCCTGGACGCTTTCTTCCTCATCGCAGGAAGCGGGGAGTGTCAGGGTGATGCGGGCATCCGCCTCCTTGACACGCACCTTGGCTTTGGCACCGCACACATCATTGATGGTGGCTTCGGCCATGGTGACAACAGCGGTAATGGCGGCGCAGACAATGTCGCTGCCGACCTCACTATATCCGCTGTGACCCGAAACGGAGAATCCTGTGATTCTGTCGTCTTCGGTGAAAAATTCGCATCTTGTCATAAATTACAGAGCGATCTTGGTGATCTCCACCTTGGTGTAGGGCTGACGGTGGCCGATCTTCTTCTTCTCGTTCTTCTTAGCCTTGTACTTCAGAACGTGGAGCTTCTTGCCCTTGCCGTTCTTCACGACCTTGGCCTCGACAACAGCGCCTTCTACAGTGGGGGCACCAATCTTGGAATTCTCACCGTCCAGAACGGCCAGAACCTGATCGAACTTGACATTTGCCTCAGCCTCAACGCCCAGCTTCTCAACGAACAGGACGTCGCCCTCAGCTACGGTGTACTGCTTGCCTCCGGTTACGATAACTGCCTTCATTTGTTTCACCTACTTTAGTTGTGTAGTCTCGCTTTTGAGGTGGGGCGATGGGCGCACCACTTAAACCTCTTCAATGCGGCTCTGGTATTTTACCATCTTACAAGCAAGAAGTCAAGCATATTTTATCATTTTTCTTCCACTTTTGCGGCATCCTACCAGCCTTTTTCGGCCTTCACCCCTGCAGAACGTTCCCTGGGGGAGAAACCACCCGGCCAAAGGACGAAAAAAGAGCTTGACAAATCTTTTGCTATCCTGTATAATTCAAGCGTTGCTTGCAAGAATATCTGGACGATTAGCTCAGCTGGCTAGAGCATCCGCTTGACGTGCGGAAGGTCATAGGTTCGAGTCCTATATCGTCCACCATACATGAAAATCCGAACTTCTTCTCTGTGGGGAATGGGTTCGGATTTTTTCATCCTCTTTACATTCTTGAAAATGAGAATTCAATGTAGAATGTATTAAAAGAGGTGTTCCCTGACGGAAATTGCGGAATATTTTTTGGAAATCAACCTGGTTACAGTGTAATATATGAAGTGGGCAACTTTCGGAAGCAGCAGAATGCGGCGAATCACGCTTGTTCCGCCAAGCTCCCTAAAAGCATTTACTGTTGTTGCCAATTTTACCATTGAAAGAGGAAAAATCCTTTTCTTAATAGAATTTTCCAATGCAACCAATAGTGAACTGCTGTAAATCCACTGCCAGTTTCCTATATTTAGATATCCTGCCTACAAGGAGACCCACTACAAATAATAGGCCCGCAGCAGCCGGATATTTGCAATCCGAAGCTACTGCGAGCCTTTTTACTTATGTGGGTGAATCGCCCAGTTCCCAATGGCATCCTCGGGCGGAGAGGCCGACTAGGAAATCTGGCTGGTATTCGCTTGTTTCCCTGAGGGCATGGTCAGTTCAGATTCAGTCTCCGGCTGGTCAGGTAGTGCATCCAGAAGTAGGCAATCAGCATGGTGACGGCATTGACACCCGCCAGCACCGCAAGGGTTGCACGGCTGGACAGGTAGCCGCAGGCATCTGCGGCGCCCAGGTAGGCAGCCATGCGAACCAGGCTGAGGCCATAGTACACCGCAATGGCATGGAAAATCGGGTGCTTCTTGGCAGCGGTGGCGCCGATAGTTACTGCCAGCATCAGCGTCAGCAGGATGGTCAGCCACATCATTACTGCGTTCACCAGGAGCAGCACCATATCCCCGGCAATGGGACGGAAGCTGATGCGAAGCTCCTCAAAGGCATCCCGCAGCCGCAGCCAGACGGAACCGTCCACCTCATCCCAGGGAAGCCCGGCGGCAAAAATGCCGAAGGCCATCGCTACGGCTGCCACGGTGGCCAGAGCAACCAGGAGAATTTCCAGCACGCTTGCCAGAATGGAGGACAGCATCAGCTGATGATTGTTCACCGGCAGGGTATAGGTGAGGTAGCCCTCCTCCGTAAATCGGCTCCGGTAATACCGCCACAGCACGTAAAACACGCTGGCAGCCAGGGACAACGCCACCGCCAGCACTGCAGCAAAGGACAGCAGGGAAAACAGGATATTCACAAAGCCTGGCAGCTGCCAATTGCCGGAGGATTCCCGCAGCAGCAGATTGCCCAGCAGCCCCAGCAGCGCCCCGGAAATCAGCACAACGGCGCACAGCGCTCCAATGACCCGGCGGCTGGAACGCCACTCGGCCTTCATCAATTTTCCAAACATTTGAATACCTCCCGAAACAGTTCATCCAGGGAAGTGCCGGTTTCTTCCCGCACTTCATCGGTGCTGCCCTGACGAATCACCTTGCCCTGGGACAGGAAGATGAATTCGTCCAGCACTCGCTCCACATCCCCAATCAGATGGGTGGAGATGAGCACCGTTGCACCCGGGTCATAGTTGGTAATAATGGTATTGAGAATGTAGTCCCGGGCAGCAGGGTCAACGCCGCCGATGGGCTCATCCAGCAGATACAGCTTTGCCTTCCGGGACATGACCAGCACCAGCTGAACCTTTTCCTGGTTGCCCTTGGAGAGGGTTTTCAGCCTGGCTTCCGGGTCGAGCTTCAATGCCCGCAGCATGGATTCCGCCCGGGGGCGGTCAAAATCCCCATAAAAATCCTGGAAGAAGTCCAGAATCTCCCGGATTTTCTGCTGCTTGTTCAGATAGCTCTTGTCCGGAAGATAGGACACCAGCCCCTTGCTCTGCGGGCCAATCTTTTCCCCACAGATGGTGATGGTTCCGGCAGTGGGGGTCAACAGTCCCGCCGCCAGCTTCAGCAAGGTGGTCTTGCCGCTGCCATTGGGGCCAAGCAGCCCTACAATCCTTCCCTGGGGCAGCTCCAAGGAAAGATTGTCCAGCGCCAGGGTTTTCCCATAGCGCTTTGTCAGCCCCTTTGTTGATAGAACAGTGTTTTCCATATTAGCGTTCCTCCTTTTCCAGCCCTCGCAGCAGCTCTGCTGCCTGCGCCGGGCTGACACCAAATACCATGAATTTTTCCGCACATTCCCGTGCCAGGTCTTCCAGCGCCTGCTGCCGCATTTTTTGCAGCACCAGGGCATCCTTTGTTACCGTCCGGCCACTGGTGCCGCCGCCAACCAGCAGCCCTTCTCGCTCCAATTCTGTCAGCGCCCGCTGCATGGTGTTGGGATTCACCCGTGCCTGTGCAGCCAGATCCCGGACGGAGGCAATGCGCTCCCCGGGGGTCAGCGCCCCTTTTAGAATTGAGCCGCGGATTTGCTCCATGATTTGCTGGTATACCGGGCGGTCGCCGGTAAATTTCCAGTCCATAGGCTTCCTCCTTGTGTTACTGTATTATAGTCTCTTGTAAAACTCAAAACCCCATTGAAAACACTGGATTTTTGAAGTATTTACTACTGATTTTTCTCCGGCTTTTTGCTATAATTGAAGTGACGAAACAACAAAAAAGAAAAAACAGGAGAAAAGATCATGCGAAATAAATGTGTGTAAATGTCCCTGGAGGACATCTACAACGATGTTTCAAAATCAATGGAGGATCAGAAACCGGCGCTCATCGAATTGTTGGAAAACCATATTGATTTTGAAACGATTATACCCGCAAGATTCTACAACGCTTTTTCCAACGGTATGGCAGAAGCCATCCCTCTTTATGCCATGGTTGTGAAGTATCCGATCAATGCCAAAATCCACAAATGTGCCGGATAGAACACATAGAAAAAGTATTTACTGAATTTTGTTTTTGGCCCTCGTTCTCCGTTGTACAAATACATAAAGGGAATTGTCGTAAACAGCAGCCAGTCACTATTATACATCAGAGCCCTTATCGTTGTTTCCATAGATGGGTATACCTGAAAAGACGGGATAAACAAAAGAACCGACAATAGAAGGATCGAAAGGTTACGCATTTTCGTCTTATCACGGAAAATATAGCATATAAACATGAACGGTACAACAGCATAGCTCCCTTCATATGCTACACATGCATAAACAGTAATCGGAACTGCAATCAGAATACGCAATGCCAATATTGCTTTCGGACTGATCTTCCCACTTTTTACGGGATAGCACCATACGTTTAACGCAAGCACTCCCATCGCCAGTGTAAAGAAAATATTGTTGTAGACTGTCAGGGAATCTACATTTAACAGGCGGTTCAGCCCGAAGTTACCTGCAAACATGATTCCTGCCCACAGGAATAGACGCCCATTGTATTTCAGCCTGCTTCGGGTATGGATAAAACCTTCGACCGCCATATAGCCAAAGAACGGCGCAACGCATCTTGTAATAACGTGGAAGATTTCCATCCACCAAGGCGGTAAAAATCCGGGGATGTGATGCAAATGGTCAAGAACCATAAGCAGAGCCATAAATAATTTTAACTGAAAGGCATTCAAACGCTTCATGATGTTCCTCACTTGTTGATGTAGATTGCAACGATTTCTTTCGTCAAACTGTTGTAGATCACGGCAAAGGAAAGAAGTGTATCGCCTTTGTCCGGATGATTGTTCATAGCAGAGACGGAAATGATATTTTGATACTGTTCTTCTGGAGCTGTATTGTTGTCCAGAGCCACGAACTCATTTTCAGACACCTGTTTGCCAACCGAATACAAATATTTGCTCTCGTTGATATCCGTGTTGTACTTTTCCTCCACCATGGAAATTGCAGTCGCAATAGCTTCTCGCTCCTGCACACTGTACCTCTCGCTGTTTCCACACCCGCTCAGCACGGTAAGGCACAGCATAACACACAGCAAAGCAGTAATGGTTTTCTTCATAAATAAAACCTCCAAATTATTTCTTTAATAGTCTTTTGCAAAACTCAAAAACCCATTGATAACGCTGGATTTTTTGAGGTTTTTACTGTATTAGTGTACTGATACAATAGCACAGAGCAGCCGGTTTGTCAACAAAAATTCTTGAAAAGATAATTTCCGTAAGGAATTGCTTCCTGCATAATTTCGTGCCGGTGCAATCCAACAAAAAGCCGCCCCCGGCAGAGTAGGCTCTGCCTGGGGCGGTGAGGGGATTATTTCTTATGGGTGGCCATGAATTCCTCAATTTCATCCGGTTCCTTGATAATGCTTTCGGATAGTACCTTGCAGCCGTCTTCCGTGATAAGCAGGTCGTCTTCGATGCGGATGCCGATTTCCCATTCGTCGATGTACAGGCCCGGCTCATCGGAGATGATGCTGCCCTTTTCCAGCTTGACACCCTCGGCGGTGACGTCGTGGACGTCGATGCCCAGATGGTGGGAGACACCGTGCATGTAGTATTTGCCGATGCCGCTTTCGTCGGCAATCAGCCCCAACTCCACGCAGCCCTGGGCCAGAACCTTTTTGCAGATTTCATTCAGATCCCGGGTGGTCATGCCGGGCTTGGCCTGGGCGGCCACCTCTTTGTTGGCCCGCAGAACAATTTCGTATACCGCCCGCTGCCGGTCTGTGAACTTGCCGTTTACGGGGTAGGTTCGGGTGATGTCGGAGCAGTAGCCGTCTACCCGGGTGCCCAGGTCCAGCAGGAGAAGGGTGCCATCCTGGCAGGTGTCCCGGTTGGTCTCATAGTGGAGCATGCAGCCATTCTTGCCGCTGCCTGCAATGGTGGGGAAGGAGGGGCCTTCGGTGCCCTGGTAATACAGCACATGCTCATAATTGGCTTGCGCCTGGTATTCCTTCATTCCCGGTTTCAGGGTGGACATAACCTCCTCCAGCCCCTGGCGGGTTACCGCAATGGCCTGGGAGATTTTTTCAATTTCCTCCGGGTCCTTCTGCATCCGCAGCTTTGCTACCATGCGCCACAGGTCCCGGATGGAGATTCCCGGGAAGTCGGCGGCAAATTGCTGGGCCTTGGCCAGATTGTAGTCAGGCAGGTCGCTGAGCTGGTTCCGGTAGCAGTCAAAGTAGCAGACCCGGATATCGCTGCCGTTCAGCATATACTGCATCTGGGCATCCAACCGCTGGGTGAACCGTACATCCTGGATGCCGGAGATGGCCTTTGCTTCCTCCACAGTCACCATCTTGCCTGTCCAGCGCTCTGCGCTGGGGTCTGCCTGGGGGATGTACAGAACGGTGGTGCAGCTGCCGTCCACCTTCTTCATCACCAGGGCCATGTTTTCCCGGCGCAGTCCGGTGAGATAAAAGAAATGCTTGTTTTCCTCAAAGAGGTAGTATGCATCGGCATTCCGGTGCACGTTTTCGCCGGAGTAGAGAATCAGCAGAGAGTTCTCCTCCATCTGGTCCAGAATCGCCTGACGTCTTGCTTCGTAGTTCATGGGTTACGTCTCCTTTTCTCTTAGCTGCCCCCATTATAGCACTTTTTTCTCCATGGTCAAATCCTTCTTTCATCCCAAAAGCTGCATTGGTTGCCTCTTGACAGCCGCCTGTTTTTTCAGTAGAATAGACGAGCAAAAGATACGTCCCAGTAGCTCAGCTGGATAGAGCGTCCGCCTCCTAAGCGGAAGGTCGGGGGTTCAAATCCCTTCTGGGATGCCAAAAAGCGCCGCTGCAAGCCGGAAAAGGCTTGCAGCGTTTTTTGCGCTGCCAATATGTGATGAGGGCATCGTTTTGAGTGAAAAATACAAGTCAATCTTTGCCGCATACAACTCTGGTAAAAAGGTCTTTGAAATTTCAACATCAAATGCTATACTACTCATGGCGCTCCTTTTATTTTTGACGAAAATGTTCGGATTTTGCAGGGTGCAAAGCATGAGTAACTATATATAGAAGGGAGAAGGACAAAATGGTTGATTGGAAGAAAATCCCTAAGATAGATGCACATATACATTTAATGCCTCCGGATGTTATCGAAGCCAATAAGGGATATGATAACGAGTTTGTTTCTCATGGAGATGTTGACGACTATATCAAGATAATGGCCGAATACAACATAGAAAATGCATTTATAATGCCGTTTAATGATACATACATGATGTCCATGGATTTTAAGGTTGCATCCGTCCATAACAATATGGCAAATATGTGCAGAAAATCAAGGAATAGGCTATTTGCATTTGCAGAAATTGATATTCGAAATGATTTGAAGACCACAATCCATGAATTGGAAAAGGTATTGGGACAAGATGAATTTCTAGGAGTGAAGATTCATCCATCCAATACGGGATACCCGGTTGATGGAAGATATTATGATGGTATCTTTGCATGGGCAAACAAAAACAATGTATTGGTAGAAGTGCATTCCTATCCTAGAACACATATTTCAGACGATGTATGCTCTCCATCAAGAATAAAAAATATAGTGAAGAAATATCCTGATTTGAGAATTTCTATTGCCCACATGGGAGGTTTCCAATATGAGGAACTAAGGAATCTTGGATTATATACGAATTTCTCAGCAATCCTTCCTGACTTGGCCAGCAAATTTGGAATAGAAAAGACAAATGAAGTATTAAGACAGTTTGATATTGACAAACTCATATTCGCAACGGATTACCCGGATAATCGAAATCTTGAACCGGTAGCGATATATAGTAAATATTTTGAAATCTTAGAGAAAATGGATTTTACACTGGAAGAGGCCAAGAAAATTTGCTACCACAATGCAATGAAGATGATTGGCAGAAATAACGATATGCTTTTTGTGTAAAAAGAGCTTGACTTTTCTCAACATACTGTGCTAGAATAAATCGGTCTGAAATCAAGGTGAGTCCTCTGCCGCGTTACCGTGAGCATGAACGCCTAATATCTAAGGAGGACAAAGAAATGGATCTTGTTAAGGCTCTCAATAGCCAGTACATGAAGGAAGAGCTGCCCGAAGTTCGGGTGGGTGACACCGTTCGTGTGCACGTTCGCATCAAGGAAGGCTCCCGTGAGCGTATCCAGGTTTTCGAAGGTACTGTCATTGCCCGTAAGCATGGCGGCATCGGCGAGACCATCACTGTCCGCCGTATTTCCTACGGTGTGGGCTGCGAGAAGGTCTTCCCCCTGCATTCTCCCAATGTGGCAATGATCGAGACTGTCCGCAAGGGCAAGGTTCGCCGTGCAAAGCTGTACTACCTGCGTGGTCGCTTCGGCAAGGCTGCCAAGATCAAGGAGAACGTGTAATTCCAAAACCGATAAAAAGAGAGGGCTTGTCCCTCTCTTTTTATATTGGTGCAAATAATTTGTAAAAATTCCCGCTTTGTCTGGAATTTTCCGACAGAATGTGGTATAGTGAGCTATCATGTGCAATGAAGCCAACGGAAAAGGACGTGGATGAAAATGAGCTCGTTTGGTAAGATGTTTCATAAGGAAGGCCGTGAAAAAAAGGCTGAAAAGAAAGAGCAATATACCTGGCAGCAGAATGTGGCCCTGTGCCTGCACGATATGATTTTTATGCTGGTGATTGTCACGGCGGTGCTGATGCTGTTCCTGCGTCTCATCGTGGTGGACGGCCCGTCCATGGAAAACACCCTGCTGAATGGGGACTATATGCTGCTGGTGAGCAACATGTTTTATAAGAACCCAGACCATGGCGACGTGGTTGTGGTGAGCAAGCAGGCGTATTCCAATGGAAAGCCCATTGTCAAGCGTGTCATCGCCACCGAGGGGCAGACAGTGGATATTGATTTTGACCAGGGGATAGTCTATGTGGACGGTACCGCCCTGGATGAGCCCTATACCAAGACCTTGACCACGCTGAAAGAGAGCGGCTCTTTTCCCCAGGTGGTGGAGCAGGGCAAGGTGTTTGTTATGGGAGACAACCGCAATAACTCCAAGGACAGCCGCTCCAATGAGATTGGCCAGGTGGACAGACGGGAGGTGCTGGGAAAGGTGATTTTCCTGATGTTCCCCGGCACCGGTATGCGGGGCGCCCAGCAGCGGGACTTCAACCGGATTGGAGCAGTGAAATGACGGAAAATATGAATATCCAGTGGTATCCCGGCCACATGACAAAAACCCGCCGCCAAATCGAGGCAGATTTGAAGCAGGTGGATGCCGTCTGTGAGATTGTGGATGCCCGTATTCCCATTTCCAGCCGGAACCCGGACATAGATGCCATCTGCGGCAGCAAGCCCAGGATGATTGTCCTCAACCGGATGGATTTGGCAGACCCGGCTGCCACAAAAAAATGGCGGGACTATTTTAAGAGCAAGGGTATGGCTGTTCTGGCCACCGACTGCAAAAGCCGCCAGGGCATTCAGGAGTTCACCCCTGCCGCCCGGATTGCCTGCGCCGAGAAGCTGGCACGGGATGCCGCCCGGGGCATGAACCGCCCCCTGCGGGTGATGGTTGTGGGAATCCCCAATGTGGGAAAATCCACGCTGATTAACCAGATTTCCGGCCGCAAAGGAGCAAAGGCAGAGAACCGCCCTGGCGTAACCCGGGGCAAGCAGTGGGTCACAGTGGATTCCGGCCTACAGCTGCTGGACACCCCGGGGATTTTGTGGCCCAAGTTTGATGACCCCCAGGTGGGGATGATGCTGGCATACACCGGCGCAGTGAAGGAAGGCGTCATCGACATTGAGGAGCTTTCCTGCCGCCTGATGGAGCTGCTGCTGAAATACTATCCCCAGGTTCTGGCCCTCCGCTATAAGGTGGAGGCCGAACCGGCAACCCCCGGCTATGCGCTGCTGGAAATGGCAGGCAGAAAGCGGGGGCTGCTGCTCCGGGGCGGAGAGGTTCACACCGAGCGCATGGCCAAGGTGCTGATGGACGAATTCCGCAGCGGAAAACTGGGGAAATTCACCCTGGAAATGCCGGAGGATGTGGAATAATGGATATCACTATGTGGGAAATTGAAGACCAGCAGTATGCCGACGGCGTACAAACCATCTGCGGCATTGACGAAGCGGGCCGGGGGCCGCTGGCGGGGCCGGTCTGCGCTGCCGCCGTCATTCTGCCGCCCCACTGCCAACTCCCGGGACTGAACGACAGCAAGAAGCTGTCCGATAAGCGCCGCCGGGAGCTTTTCCCCATTATCTGCGACCAGGCATTGGCCTATGGAATCGGCTTTGCCACGGAGCAGGAGATTGATGAGATTAACATTCTGCAAGCCACCTTCCTTGCCATGGAGCGGGCGCTGGCCCAGCTGAGCATCTGGCCGGATCTGCTGCTGATTGACGGCAACCGGGAAAAGGACTTTGGCATCCCGGCAAAGACTGTGGTCAAGGGGGACAGCCTCAGCGCCAGCATTGCGGCGGCTTCCATTCTGGCAAAGGTCTCCCGGGATGATTTTATGATTCACCAGGCAACCCAGTATCCCCAGTATGGGTTTGAAATCCACAAGGGCTATGGCACCCGGGCCCACTACGCTGCCCTGGAGCAATACGGCCCCTGTCCCATCCATCGGATGAGTTTTCTAAAGAAATTCTATGAACAAAAATAGCCTATTGGGAGCCTGGGGGGAGTCTGTGGCGGCGGAGTACCTGCGCAGGAAGCACTACAAAATCGTCGCCGCCAACTATCGCTGCCGCCTTGGGGAGATTGATTTGATTGCCGCCAACCGGGAGTATCTGGCATTTGTCGAGGTAAAACTCCGGAAAAATGCGGATTATGCCCAGGCAAGGGAATTTGTCACCCCTTCCAAGCAAAACCGAATCCGCACCACGGCGGCGATGTATCTGGCCTGGAATCCCACGCATTTGCAGCCCCGGTTCGACGTTATCGAAATCTATGCTCCCCAGGGCATGGAGACCATCAAACCTGTGATTAACCATTTGGAGGACGCTTTTCAATGAACATCCCTGTATTTGACCTGCACTGCGATACGGCCCTGGCTCTGCTGGGAAAAACCGTCAATGAGGCCGGAAGCCTGAAGAAAAATACGCTCCACATTGATTTGGAGCGTGCATCCGGCCTGGAGGGCTATTGCCAGTGCTTTGCCTGCTACACCACGCCCATGATGCAGGAGCGCTTTGGGATATCTCCCATTGTGACGTTTGAGCGGGAGCTTGCCACCATCCAGCGGGAGGTGGACAAGAACAAGCGGCGGATTCGCTTTGCCTACAGCGCCGATGAGGTGGAGGCAAACCGGGAGGCGGGGAAGATGTCTGCCATTCTCACCATCGAGGGCCCGGCAGGCTTCGACTTTGACCCCGCACTGCTGGAAAATCTCCACCAGATTGGCTTCCGGATTTCTACCCTGGGGTGGAATGAGTCCAATGTACTTACCGGCTCCCACGTTACCGGGGGCGGCCTCACCGACCAGGGAAGAGAATATGTAAAAGAGGCCCAGCGCCTGGGCATCCTGGTGGACGTAAGCCATATCAGTGACGAGGGCTTTTGGGACATTGTGGATATGACCCAGGCTCCGGTGGTGGCCACCCATTCCAACAGTCGGGCCATCTGGGGCCATTCCCGGAACCTGACCGACGATATGTTCCGGGCCATTTGCCAGACCGGCGGCGTGGCGGGCATCAATCAATATGCCTCTTTCCTGGGAGAGACCCCCACTCTGGATACGGTTTGTGACCATATCTTCCACTTCCTGGAGCTGGACACCTCCGGTACCCACATTGCCCTTGGAGGGGATCTGGACGGCTGCTCCGGCTTTGCCCAGGGCTTTACCGGGGTGGAGAGCTACCCGGCACTGGCTGACCGCCTGCTTCAGCGGGGGGCGGGGGAGACCATTGTCCGGAATATTTTCTGGAACAATGGGCTGGATGTGCTTCGCAGGGCTCAGCGGAACGGATAAAGGAGGGAACGCATGGCCCTGTATGCCATCGGTGATTTGCATTTGTGCCTGGGTGCCCCTAAGCCCATGGACATTTTCGGCGGTGCCTGGGTGGGCTATATGGAAAAGCTCCGCCAGGGTGTCTCGGTTATTGGCCGGGAGGATACCACGGTGCTCATGGGAGATTTGAGCTGGGCGCTGGATTTGCAGTCCGCCAGAGCGGATTTTCAGTGGATTCACGAAATTCCCGGCAGAAAAATCATTCTAAAGGGAAACCACGACTACTGGTGGAGCACAGTTGCCAAATTCCAGAAATTCTGCCAGGAAAACCAGTTCCAGCAAATGGAAATCCTGAACAACAACTGCTATGAATATGACGGCTACGCCATCTGCGGCACCCGGGGCTGGTATTTCGAGGAAAAGCGAGGCACCGCCCACGATGAGAAAATCTTCAAGCGGGAGCTGATTCGCCTGGAGGCCTCCTTAAAAGCGGCTGGGGATAAGGAAAAGCTGGTGTTTCTCCATTACCCGCCCCGGAGCCGGGGCTATGAGTGCCCAGAGATTCTGGAGCTGCTCAAACGCTACGGTGTGCGGCGCTGTTTCTATGGTCATCTCCATGGCCCAAGCCACCGCCTGGCGCTGGAGGGTCAGCACGATGGAGTGGAATACCGGCTGCTGGCAGCAGATTTCATAAATTTCACACCACAAAAGATTCTTCCTTAGAAATAATGTGAAATATTCGAAAACTTTTCATAAAACTGTGGACAACCCGGATTTATTTTGATAGAATATATCGGCTGAATCATAATGACATAGAAAGCTGCTGCAAAGCAGCCCTATTAGGAGGAAATATTCAATGAAGGTCAATAGCGTAGAAAAGAACGGCAATCAGGCTACCGTGGTGGTAGAAATCGACAAGGAACTCATGGAGACTGGCGTCAATAAGGCGTACATGAAGGCCCGCAAGGATATCATGGTGCCTGGCTTCCGCAAGGGCAAGGCTCCCCGCAAGATGATTGAGAGCATGTACGGCGCACATGTCTTCTATGAAGACGGCCTGGAAGAGATCTTCCCCGAAATCTACGATTTTGCAATTGCCCATCAGGAGGGCTTTAAGGCCATTGGCCGCCCCAACCTCACCGATATGCAGATCAGTGACGACAATGTTGTTACCCTGACTCTGACCACCGAGGTTTACCCCGAGGTTACCCTGGGCCAGTACAAGGGCCTGGAGGTAGAGAAGGCCGAGGTTACCGTCTCCGACGAGCAGGTTCAGGCTGAGCTGGACCGGATGGCCCAGAATGTTGCAGCCACCGAGACCGTGGACGGCCCCGCAAAGATGGGCGACACCGCTAACATTGACTTCGAGGGCTTCGACAACGGCGTTCCCTTCGAGGGCGGCAAGGGCGAGAACCACGACCTGAAGCTGGGCAGCGGCTCCTTTGTCCCCGGCTTCGAGGAGCAGATTGTGGGCATGTCCGCCGGTGAGGAGAAGGACATCAACATCACCTTCCCCGAAAATTATCACGAGGAGCTGGCCGGTAAGGCAGTGGTTTTCCATGTGAAGGTCAATAAGGTCACCGAGACCATTGTGCCCGCCATGGACGACGAGTTCGCCAAGGACGTCTCTGAGTTTGATACGCTGGAGGCCCTGAAGGCTGACATCCGTGCCAAGGCTCTGGAGCGTGCCGAGAAGACCGCCCAGACCAATTTCGAGACTGCCTGCGTGGACAAGGCCGCAGAGAATACCACCGTTGACCTGCCCAACGCTCTGGTTGAGCGGGAGCTGGATACCCAGATGGAGCGCTTTGCTTACCAGCTGCAGATGGGCGGCTACTCCATGGAGCAGTATGCCAAGATGATGGGCGGCGACGTGAGCACCATGCGCAATGCCTTCCGTCCCTCCGCCGAGAAGCAGGCAAAGGTCTCCGTTACCCTGGAGAAGATTGCCGAGGTGGAGAATGTGGCAGTTACCGACGAGGAGATTGCCGACGAAATTGCATCCCTGGCCAAGCAGTATGAGCTGGAGGTCGAAAAGGTGAAGAAGATGGTCCCCACTGAGGAGCTGACCGAAAGCCTGAAGACCCGCAAGGCTGTTCAAATCATCGTGGACAGCGCCGTTGCTGTCGCACCCAAGGCCCAGGAGAAGGCCGAGGAATAAGCAATCTCCGTGATGGTTAGAATGTTTCAAAGGCGTCTCTGAAGCTGCTGCGATTTTTCCTGAATTTTTCCCAGCCGCCGTGTCCCGGGTCAGTATTTTACTCCAGGGCACCCGGCTGGGTTTCCAGCAAAGTGATTCAGAGCTTTTCTCTATGAAAGGAGACATCACCATGAGTTTAGTACCCTATGTTGTTGAGCAGACCAGCCGGGGCGAGCGCAGCTATGACATTTTTTCCCGCCTGCTGAACGACCGCATTATCTTCCTGTCCGAGGAGGTCAACGACACCACCGCCAGTCTGGTTGTGGCCCAGCTGCTCTACCTGGAGGCCCAGGACCCGGACAAGGACATTCAGTTTTATATCAACAGCCCCGGCGGCAGCGTCACTGCCGGTATGGCCATTTACGATACCATGCAGTATATCAAGTGCGACGTGGCTACCATCTGCGTGGGCATGGCCGCCTCTATGGCTGCCTTCCTCCTCAGCGCAGGCACCAAGGGCAAGCGGATGGCCCTGCCCAATTCTGAGATTATGATTCACCAGCCCTCCGCCGGAACCCAGGGCCAGATTACGGATATGGCGATCCACCTGAAGCGCCTGCAAACCGTGAAGGACCGGATGAACCGCATCCTGGCCCAGAATACCGGCAGAAGCATCGAGGAAGTGACCGCCGCCTGTGAGCGGGACAATTTCATGATGGCCCAGGAGGCCAAGGAGTTTGGCCTGATCGACCGGGTGCTGGAGCACCATTGATTTTTTGGAAATGAGGTAGAGCCCTTCATGGCAAGAAATTCGGAGCAGCAGATTCGCTGCAGCTTCTGCGGAAAGCGGGAGAACCAGACCTCAAAGATGATTGCCGGCCCGGGCGTGTATATTTGCAGCGATTGCGTGCAGGCATGCAGCGATTTGCTGCGGGATGAAGTGGATGCGGGGCAGGGGAGCCACCCGACTCTGGACAGACTGCCCACTCCCATTGAAATCAAAACCTTCATGGACCATTACATCGTCGGGCAGGATGAGGCCAAGGTCGCCCTGTCCGTAGCGGTGTACAATCATTATAAGCGCATTTATTTTGGCAGCAATTCCGATGTGGAGCTGCAAAAGAGCAATATTCTGCTGATTGGCCCCACCGGCTCTGGCAAGACCCTCTTTGCCCAGACCCTGGCCAAAATTTTGAATGTTCCCTTTGCCATTGCAGATGCCACCACACTCACCGAGGCCGGCTATGTGGGCGACGATGTGGAGAATATTCTCCTGCGTCTTCTGCAGGCGGCGGACTTTGATGTAGAGCGGGCCCAGACCGGCATCATCTATATTGATGAGATGGACAAAATTGCCCGCAAGAGCGAGAATACATCCATTACCCGGGATGTCTCCGGCGAGGGCGTGCAGCAAGCACTGCTGAAAATCCTGGAAGGCACCGTGGCCGGTGTCCCGCCCCAGGGGGGCAGAAAGCATCCCCAGCAGGAGATGATTCAGGTGGACACCACCAATATCCTGTTTATCTGCGGCGGCGCCTTCGACGGCCTGGATAAGATTATCGAGGCCAGAACCGACCGTTCCGCCATTGGCTTTGATTCCCCGGTGGAAAGCCGGAAGAAGCGGGATGTGGGCCGGATTCTTGCCCAGGTGGAGCCCCACGATTTGCTGAAATTCGGCATTATTCCCGAGCTGGTGGGCCGTATGCCGGTGATTACCAATTTGCAGAGCCTGACCAAGGAAGATTTGGTTCGCATTATGGTTGAGCCGAAAAACGCACTGTGCAAGCAGTATCAGTCTCTTCTGGGCATGGACGGTGTCAGCCTGGAAATTACCGACGCTGCCCTCCAGCGGATTGCCGAGAAGGCATTGGAGCGGGAGATTGGCGCCAGAGGCCTGCGAGCCATTATGGAGAAAATCATGATGGGAATTATGTACCAGATTCCCTCTGACCTCACCATCCAAAAGGTGGTCATCACACCGGAGTGTGTGGACGGTGCCCCTGCCCAGATCGTTCGGGATGCCAGCCACCCCCGGGAGAAGCTGGCAGGAAAACAATAACGATGCAAGGGGGTAGAGTTTCTATCCCCTTTTTCATTACCCAAGTAAGGAGGGATGATTCCTTGTCAGAAATTACTTATGCAGGCGTAATGCCTGTGCTGGCGCTGCGGGGCCTGGCCGTGTACCCGGAGCAGACCGTTCACTTTGACGTGGGCAGAACCAAATCGGCCATGGCCCTGGATGCAGCTATGAAGAAGGATCAAATTCTGCTTCTGGTGCCCCAGAAGGACATTTTGGTGGATGATCCCAAGCTGTCGGATTTGTGCGCCGTGGGTACCGTGGTGAAAATCAAGCAGTTGCTCAACGCACCGGAGGAGAACATCCGGGTTCTGGTTACCGGTATGGCCCGGGCAAAGATTGCGGAATTGCAGCAGACCGAGCCCTTCCTCTCCGCACTGGTGGAATCGGTTCCCTGCCCGGAGGAGGTGGATTCTCCCAAGGCCAAGGCACTGCGCCGGGAGGCTTGCACACTGTACAATTCTTATTTGGAATTGACAGAGCACCCGGCTCAGATGGTGCAGCTACGGATGCTGGCCAGCGACAAGAGCGGCTTCGTAGCCGACTGCATCGCCCAGAATTCCGGCCTGGACTATACCGAAAAAACCAAGCTCCTGCTTCAGCTCAATCCCCATCGCCGCCTGGAAATGGCCGTCACCTACCTGACCAAGGAGATGGAGGTGCTGCGCCTGGAGTCCGAGATTCAGGACAAAACCCGGGCCTCCATCGACCAGAACCAGAGAGACTACTATCTGCGTGAGCAGATGCGTGCCATCCGGGAAGAGCTGGGCGAGGCGGACGAGGAAGAGGAGTACGACGAGGATACCGCCCGCATCGATGCCCTTCCTTTGGCAGAGGAGTATAAAAATAAGCTGCAAAAGGATGCCGCTAAGCTGAAAAAGCAGCCCTTCGGCTCCTCCGAAGCCTCGGTTTTACGCAATTATCTGGATACCGTCCTGGATCTGCCCTGGGGCAAAACCTCCAAAGAGCGGGTGGATGTCCAGGCAGCCTCCAAGATTCTGGAGCATGACCATTTCGGGCTGCAAAAGGTGAAAGAGCGCATCCTGGAGACCATTGCCGTCCGCCAGTTGGCTCCCCAGACGCCTCCCCAGATTCTTTGCCTGGTGGGCCCTCCGGGTGTGGGCAAGACCTCTATTTCCTATTCCATTGCCCGGAGCCTGAACCGCAAAATGGTACGTATTTCTCTGGGTGGTGTCCACGACGAGGCGGACATCCGGGGCCATCGAAAGACCTATGTGGGGGCAATGCCCGGCAGAATTATGGCTGCCATGGCCCAGGCGGGCACCTGTAATCCCGTGCTGCTGCTGGACGAAATCGACAAGATGGGCTCGGATTATCGGGGAGACCCCAGTGCCGCCCTTTTGGAGGTGCTGGATGCCGAGCAGAACCATTCCTATCGGGATCACTACCTGGAAATTCCCTTTGATTTATCCAATGTCATGTTCATCACCACGGCCAACACCCTGGATACCGTACCCAGGCCCCTGCTAGACCGGATGGAGGTTATCGAGCTCAGCTCCTATACCGATGAGGAGAAGCTGATGATTGCCAAAAACCATCTGGTGCCCAAGCAGATTGCAAGACATGGCCTGAAAAAATCCCAGCTTCGTATCACCGAGGATGCCATCCGGGAAATCATCGAGTGCTACACCCGGGAATCCGGCGTGCGGAATTTGGAGCGGGCGGTAGGCGATATCTGCCGCAAGACGGATATGCAGCTGCTGAGCAACCCGGAGTTGAAGCGCATTACCGTTACCTCCGCCAATGTGGAGCAGTTCCTGGGTGTCCGTAAGTTCCTGCCTGACCGCCTGCCGGGCTCTGACCAGGTGGGGCTGGTTACCGGCCTGGCCTGGACCAGTGTGGGGGGAGAGACTCTTGAGGTTGAGGTGAACGTGATGGAGGGCTCCGGCAAGCTGGAGCTCACCGGTAATCTGGGAGACGTGATGAAGGAATCCGTCCATGCAGCCCTCAGCTATATCCGTGCCAACTGCACAAAGCTGGGCATCGCCCCGGATTTCTATAAGACTAAGGATATTCACGTCCACTTCCCGGAGGGGGCCGTGCCCAAGGATGGCCCCTCTGCCGGTGTAACCGTCACTACTGCCATTGTATCTGCCCTTACCGGTGCCACCGTCCGGCGGGACGTAGCCATGACCGGAGAGGTGACCCTTCGGGGCCGGGTTCTGCGTATTGGCGGCCTCAAGGAAAAAACCATGGCAGCCCTGCGCCATGGCATCCGAACCGTTATTATTCCTGCTGAAAACGAGCGGGATTTGGAGGAGATTGACCAGACCGTCCGCAAGCAGCTGAATTTCATCACCGCCTGTACAGTGGATACGGTGCTGGACACCGCTCTGAACCGTCAGGTGGAGGCCCCGCCCACAATGCTGGGCACCATCCCGGAGGAGGCAGCCAAGCTCCGCCGCCCCGGATTGCAGCAGTAAGGGGGCACCAATGAATTTTCAAAATGTGGATTTCCTGATTTCTGCTGCCTCTGCCAGAGATTTTCCTGCCAATCGTCTGCCCGAGATTGCCTTTGCAGGAAAATCCAATGTGGGCAAGTCCTCCGTTATCAACCGCCTGTTACAGCGGAAAAACTTCGCCAGGGTGGGGGATAAGCCAGGCAAGACCGTACACGTGAATTATTTCACTCTGGACCGGAAATGCTACCTGGTGGATTTGCCCGGCTATGGCTTCGCCAAGGTCTCCCAGAGCGAGAAAGACCGCTGGGGTAAGCTGATGGAGGATTATTTCGCCGCCAACCGCATTACTCTGGGCATTTTGATTGTGGATTACCGCCATCCCCCTACGAACAATGACATTACCATGGCCCGGTGGTTCCTGGACAGCGGCTGCCCCTTTGCGGTGGTGGCTAACAAAATGGACAAGCTGAAAAAAAGCGAATTGGAGCCCAATCTTCAGTGCATCCGCCAGGATCTGGAGTTGCCGGATAGCTGCCCGGTGATTCCCTTCTCCGCCGAAAAAGGCGACGGAAGAGATGCCCTGGTCAAGCTGATTCTGAGCGCCGTAGAAAAGTAAACGAATCCCTTGCCGTATACCCAGAATGCGGCAAGGGATTTTCTTAATTTGTGTAAAACTCCACGGTATAGGCTGCTCCGTCCCTGGCATCCGTCCTTGGCTCCCGATGGGAAAAATGGAAGCCGCACTTCAGAATCATTCTCCGGGAGGCTTCATTTTCACTGCGGCAGGAGACAATGAATTTATGTGCACCGAGTTCCTCCTGAGAAATTCGAACCAGCTCATTCAGAATTTCTGTTCCGTACCCTTTTCCAACGAAGGCAGGGCCAAGGCAGATGCCGGTGTCCTCGCAGATTCCGTTCTCCTCACGAAGCCCGGCAAAACCAATGGCCTGGCCGCCTGACTTTTCATATATCAGCCATGCGTGGTGTGTCTGCTGGAAGGCAATCGTCCTTAGCATCCGCTCCCGGGCGGCCTCTTCGCTGGTGGTGACGTCCCAGAGCATGTATCGGGCGGTTTCCGGGTGGCGCCAAACATTGCAATACATCTGCTCCCAGTCAGAGAATACCGCTTTCCTTAAAATCAGCCGGTTCGTTTTGTACATTGTACGATGACACCCCTTTGTTCCTGTAAATTCAAACATTCTTGTGGATTATATCGTGCGATTATTGAAAAAGCAAGAGCCTAACAAAAGTTTTCCCCCACAGTCCAATCCTTCGGGAGGCCCAGTCAGCATTCGCATTCCCCGGGCGCTCATTATGCGGTAACGGGGCGCAGAAGGGCGTTCGATTCCCATGGCGGCGGTGCCGGTTAGACCTTTTTCAAAGATGGCCCTGTGTATACTGAATCCGAAATCACTCAAGGGAGGATTCAGAAAAATGGGAATAAGAGTTTTGTGTCTAATCTGTGCGGCGGCGATACTATGGATGACCTTTTTCGGAATCCACGGGGGAGCGGAGGCCTGGCAGACAGCGCCGGCCCAGCCCCATCGGGCCAGAGCCAGTGCAGTCCGGAGCTCCGCACCCCTGGCCTCTGCTATGCTGCTGGTGCTGGGTGGGCTGGGAATCTCCCTGCTGTTTGACAAGCGGGATAAGAACTAGGGCAGGGCCCAGCCTTAAAGAAATGCTTGGTTCACCACATTCTGGGGCGTACCCGCCAGGAAGCAGCGCAGATTGTCTTCCACGCATTCCATCAGCCGCTGCCGGCTCTCCACCGGTGCCCAGGCCATGTGGGGGGTGATGATGCAGTTGGGAGCAGTAAGCAGGGGATTGCAGTGGAGGATAGGTTCCTGGGATACCACATCCACAGCTGCATAGCCCAGCTTGCCGCTTTCCAGCGCCTGGGCCACATCTGACTCCTTCAGCAAACCGCCCCGGGAGGTATTCAGCAAAATTGCTCCGTCCTTCATCCGGGCAATGGTGCTGCTGCAAATCAGCCCCCTGCCGTCTCCGGCAGCAGGGGACAGTGGAGAGAGACCACGTCTGCCCGCTGCAAAAGGGTGTCCAAGTCCACACATTGGATGCCCTCTTTTTCTGTCCGGGTGTGGGCCAGTACTTCCATGCCAAAGGCACGGGCCAGCTGGGCAACCGCCATTCCAATCCGGCCCAAACCGATAATGCCCATTGTTTTGCCTGCCAGCTCCTGCTGCCGGGTGAGCCAAAAGGAAAAGGCAGGGGCGCTCTCCCACTGGCCGCTGTGCACCGCCTGGTCGTGAAGGCCTACCCGATGGCAGATTTCCAGCAGCAGGGCAAAGGTGAACTGGGCCACGGCATCGGTGCCGTAGCAGGGGACATTGGTCACGGGAATTCCCCGCTCCCCGGCGGCCTGCAAATCCACTACATTGTATCCGGTGGCCTGTACGCCGATATAGCGCAGACTGGGGCAGCGTGCCAGCAGATTACGGGTAATGGGTGTCTTGTTCGTCAGCACAATTTGACTGCTGCCAATTCGCTGCACGGCTTCATCCTCCGTGTCCGTGCGGGAATATACCGCATATTCGCCGTATTTGTCCAGCCAATTCCAAGACAAATCCCCCGGATTCAGCGCCGCTCCGTCCAGAACCACAATTTTCATAATTCCGCCTCCGAATGCTTGAAGTTATATCCTTTTTTTGCTACAATAGCCAAAGGAAGTGATGTATTTGATTGAAATTTGCTACCAGGATGCAGATGTCCTGGTGTGTATTAAGCCGCCCCGGGTGCTGTCCACCGATGAGCCGGGAGGACTGCCGGAGCTGCTTCGTACCCAACTGGGGGATGAAAACGCAGATATCCGCACAGTGCACCGGCTGGATCGGGTGGTCAGCGGTCTGATGGTGCTGGCCCGCAATCCCCGGGCAGCCTCGGAGCTGTCCCGCCAGGTGCGGGATGGGGAATTCCAAAAGGTCTACTGGGCCGTCCTCCATGGTGTCCCGGTGCAGAGCAGTGCCACCCTAGAGGACCTTCTGGGCCGGGACAAGGCCCGCCGGATGACCTTTGTGGCCTCCCAGCCAGGGAAGGGAATCCAGCATGCCAGCCTGAGCTACCAAATCCTCGGCAGCAGCCAGGATGCCAGTCTGGTGCAGATTCAGCTCCACACCGGCAGAACCCATCAGATTCGAGTTCAGTTTGCCAGCAGGGGTTACCCGCTTTGGGGAGAACGGAAGTATTCCACCTTGGAGGATCCCTGCGAGATTGCCCTGTTTTCTCAGCACATCGGTTTCCGGCATCCCAAAACAGGGGAGAGAATGGCCTTTTCCCACAACCCACCGTTAGACTTCCCCTGGAACCTCTTCCAGAAGCTGTGAAAGCGCCCGGCGGAAGCAGCTGTCCTGTTCCGGCTTTCGCTTGCTGGGCCCCCTGGTTCTTCCGCCGCCCTGACGAAATTTTCTGGCCTCGTGCCGCTCCCACAGAAGCGCATCGATGTTCCACTGGGTGTATTCCCACCCATCCTGGTGCAGCACCCGCGCCCCTCTGGCCAGGCACATAGAGGCTACCCCATAATCCTGGGTGACAACAATATCCCCGGGAGTCACCCGGTTGGCCAGGGCATAGTCCACGCTGTCCGCCCCTTTGTCAAAGGTCAGGATGCACACATCCTCCCGCCGTATTTCGTGGGCAGTGTCGCACAGCACAATACATTCAATGCCCCGCTGCCGGGCTTCCTGGGCGGCAATGGCTACCACAGGGCAGCCGTCTCCGTCAATCAGTACACGCATATTCGGCCTCCTTTCCCCAGATTATACCATGGGCAGAGGAGAAATGCAAAGAAAAGAGGATGCTTTATGAGCCATTATGATTTCTTCCAGAACAAGGAGTGCGAATATTATCCCTGCCATCCCGGTGCCGACCCGGAAACCTTCAGCTGCCTGTTTTGCTATTGCCCCCTATATGCCCTGGGCGACCAGTGCGGCGGCAATTTCCGCTATAATGCCAAGGGAATCAAAGATTGCACTTATTGCCTGCGTCCCCACCAGCGGGAAAACTACCGTGACATCACCGCAAAGCTCCGGGAAGTTATTGAGATGGCCAAAAAGAAACCGGAAAATCCTTGATTTTTCCGGAAAATGCTGATATAATACCCTTGCTTTGCGGGAAGTCAGGGAAGATAATGAGGGGCAATACCCCACCTGCACCCCCTGCATCAGAGCCCCCTCCCAGGGGCTGAATTTCGCAATTTCATATCGTTCTTTTGTGCTTTCCTGCTTTTTCCAAGGCGGGAATGGCACTTAAGATATACGGAGAGGTATCGAAGTGGTCATAACGGGGCTGACTCGAAATCAGTTTGCGAGCAATCGCACATGGGTTCGAATCCCATCCTCTCCGCCAAATGGGGGCTGTTGCAAGTTTTTTGCAGCAGCTCCATTGTTCTGCTATCCGGTTGTGGGCGAAGGAAATGTAACCCCTATTGGGACTGCGGAAAAGATTTTTATAGAAAAAAGGCGGAAAGGTATTGACCTTCTACTTTGTATATGGTGTATAATCCCAGCTGTAAAGAGCCACATACATGGAGGTACGTTGCATTATGAATATCAAGGATGTAGAAAAAGCCACCGGAATTTCCAAGCAGAATATCCGATTCTATGAAAAAAGCGGATTGCTCCACCCGAAGCGCAATGAAGCGAATCAGTATCGGGAGTATACCGCCGAGGAGGTCAGAATTCTGAAGCTGGTGAAAATGCTTCGGATGCTGGATATGCCTGTTGAACAAATCAAGCTGGTGTTAAATAACCCGGAGGAACTGTATAATCTTCTGGGGCAGCAGACCAAGCTACTGGAGCAGAAGCTGGAGGAGACGAAATACGCCATAGGCATTTGCGAAAATCTGAGAAAATCCCATTGTACGGCGGAGAATGTGGATGTGGATTCCTACCTGGCGCAAATGGAGCAGAACCCAGGCGGCTTTTTTACCCGTTGGGTTTCCGATTACAAGAGCGTGAAGGAATACCAGCACAGCAAGACCTTCACCTTTACACCGGACAGGGAAGTGACCGACCAATATAGCTTCGCCAATGCCCTGTATGACTACGCCATGGAAAACAATCAGAAAATTATCATCACCAAAGAGGGGATGTACCCGGAATTTGTTCTGGATGGGGTGGAATACACGGCCGAGCGCAACTATACCGCCGTAAAGGGATTTCCGGTGGCAGTAATCCGATGCATCCGAAAGGATGGGGCAGGGGATGCCTCCTATCAGCATGGCAGAAAGAAATGGCTGCAACTGCTGCGGATATGCTGGCCGGCCATTTTGGAGGTTGCCTTTCTGGTCATCACCCGGGGTACCAACTCCCTACAGGGACTATTCTCCTCCACCGAAGGCATCCTGGCTTTGCTGGCCCTGACACTGGTGTGCGTGGCTATGTCCATCCGCAACTATCGCTACTACTGGAACATGCAGTGATGCATTGGACAAAAGCGGCCAGGGATTTTGGCGTGATGTCCTTTTCGGGATAAACTGCATTCTCCCCGCCTCCGGTTATGGAGGCGGGGAGAATTTTTAACGCCAGCGAAATGTGGCCATGCCGTAAATGTAGATAAATACAATGGCCAGGGGGAGAATATAGCGGAAAAATGGTTTCATCCAGCCCTTCACCTTGAGCCCAACCCCTATGTTTGCTTCCAGAAGGAAGTTGTCCCAGCCCCAGCCGAAGCCGTTGCAGCAGAACAGGGAGAGCACCAGGGAGCCAAGGGGCAGAATGTTGTTAGACACCAGAAAATCCCAGAAATCCAGCCAGGCACTGCCCGGCGCAAAGGGCTGGAAATGGAGAACGCTGTAGCCCAGGGCAGTGGTAAGGGCCAGGAGGAAAAGGGAAACACCGCAAATCAGGCTCCCTTTTTTCCGGGACCAGCCGGTAAGCTCCCGCACCATGGCGAGGATGTTCTCGCAAACTCCCAGAACAGTGGACAGCGCTGCAAAAATCATAAACAGAAAGAACAGCGTCCCCCAAATCCGGCCTCCGGGCATATTGCTGAATACCGCTGCCATGGTGTCAAACAGCAGGCTGGGGCCGGCAGTTACCTCCAAATGATAGGTGAAGCAGGCAGGAAAGAGGATGATACCGGCCAGAAGCGCCACCAATGTGTCCAGGGCGATTACATTTACCGCCTCGCCCAATAAGGAACGCTCCTTGCCGATGTAGCTGCCAAAAATTGCCATTCCCCCCATGCCGGTGGACAGGGTGAAGAATGCCTGGTTCATAGCACCGACGAATACAGAGCCGTCTATTTTGGAAAAGTCCGGCTTGAGGTAAAAGGACATACCCTCCTTGGCTCCGGCTAACGTCAGGCTGTGAACCGCCAGCACCAGCATCAGCCCCAAAAGGGCGGTCATCATATATTTTGTCACCCGCTCCAAACCGCCCTGAAGATGGGAGCAGAGTACTGCAAAGGCAATTGTCAGGGTGATGAAAAGAAAAAGAACATTCACCTGGGGATTGGCAATCATAGAGGCGAATCCCAGGTGCTGGTATTGCCCTGCCAGGAATTTCGTGAAGTAATAGACAATCCAGCCGCACACTACGGAATAAAAGGCAATCAGCGCAATGTTGCCAATCAGACAAACCCAGCCGAACGTCCCCCACTTTTGCCCCTTCCTTTGGAGCTTCTTGTACATGTGCAGAGGGCTGCATTGGGCCGCTCGGCCAATGGTGAACTCCATCACCAGGGCGGGAATTCCCAGAATCACCAGACACAGCAGATAAATCAGCATGAAGCTGCCCCCGCCGTTCTTTCCGCACATCCAAGGGAATTTCCACACATTGCCGCACCCGATGGCACAGCCTGCCGAAAGCATGATAAAGCCCAGGCGGCTGCCCAACTGTTCACGCTTCACAGCGGCATCCCTCCATTTTCCGGTTACGAATTGTTTTTTGCATGATTTCCATTCCTTTCCCATTCTATTGGGATAAGCATACTATCGTTTTTTCCATTTGTAAAATGAATAATACTGTGATATACTAACGAAAAAATCGTTGATACGAGGTGCGCTCTCAGTGGATATTCATGTCCTAAAAACCTTTGTGGCCGTGTGCGAGTATTCGGGCTTCTCGGCCGCAGCGGAGAAGCTGGGCTATACCCAGTCCACCGTTTCCTCCCAAATTCGCCAGCTGGAGACAGAGCTGGATACCGTCCTTTTTGACCGCTTTTATCACCGCATTAACCTGACTGCCGATGGGGTAGTGGTGCTGCAATATGCCAGGAGTATGCTGGAAGACCATAAGAAAATGCTGGCGGCACTGAAAAAAGCGGAGACGGTGGCAGGGGATATCCGCCTTGCCATGTCCAGCTCCATTTGCAGCCGCTTCTTTCAAGATGATTTTCTGGCCTTCCGGCAGCGTTGGCCCGGCATCCACCTGGTGGTGCTGGAGAGCGGAACCCAGCAGATGTTTGACATGCTCCGGAAAAATGAGGCGGATCTGGTGTTTACTTTGGACAGCCATATCTACCATTCGGAGTTTGTAATTTGCGCCGAGCGAGAGGAGAAGGTTCACTTTATCGCATCGCCAGAGCACCCACTGTTGGGCCGTGGGCCGCTGTCCCTGAAGGAACTGTGCACCGAGAGCTTTGTCCTGACGGAAAGGGGAATGAGCTACCGCAGGCTTCTGGACGATATGCTGGCATCCCACTCCTTGGAAATCAAGCCGGTGCTGGAAATCGGAAATCCACTGCAAATCTGCTCCATCGTCCATTCCGGCACGACCCTTTCCTTCCTGCCGGACTTTATTACTCAGCAGTATATTGACCAAGGGAAACTGGCTCTCCTGCCGGTGGAAAACTGCAACCTTAGTGTATGGACTCAGCTGCTGATTCATAAGAACAAATGGCGCAGTCCAGCGCTGAATGCATTTATCGACTTCTATCAGAATATTATCGCAGAGCAGCCATAAATGTGCCGGATGCAGGCAAGTGCAGCTTGCGTCAAGCTGTGATTTTTCTTTCGTAGCAGTACCGCCTTTTCATTCCTGTTTCCATCCTCCACCACCTTTTCCGCAAAAAGGAACGCATTTCTACATTGGAAGCGCACACCCTATGACTGCGGAGAAAAAACCGCAAAGAAACGGAAAGGAAGAGAAAAATTATGAAGAACAGCAATCAGATCAACGTTCCCCAGGCCCGGGAGGCCATGGACAAGTTCAAGATGCAGGCAGCCCAGGAAATGGGCGTTAACCTGAAGCAGGGCTACAACGGTGACCTCACCAGCCGGGAGGCCGGCTCCGTGGGCGGCCAGATGGTCAAGAAAATGATTGAATCCTACGAGCAGAGTATGCAGTAAAAAACGCAATGGTGCGGATGGCTTCTGGCTGTCCGCACCATTGCGTTTCAAAAGGGAAGCAGGTTCCCACATCACGGTTGCGTATGATGATGTATTTATTTTATGCTTAGTATTTTTTACCGGAATTATTGCGTATGGCTGCCTGTTTCGTTCAGTTCCAGGTTCATCAGGTCGAAGTCAACATATTCTTCGTTGATTTTGAAAAAATGAGGAAATGTACACAGCTTCTGAAAGCCGTATTTTTCATACAGCCGGATGGCTCGGACATTGTCGCTGCGTACCTCCAGATTCAACTGCTCAAAACCGTTTTCTCTGGCAAAGGAAAGAACGGCTTCCATCATCGCAGACGCTGCGCCGCAGCCCCACCACGCTTTTTTCAGACTGATGCCGAATTCCCCACGATGGCTCATGCGTCGGGGTTTGCGGCTCAGACTTGCTGTGCCGATGATTTCGCCGGATACCTTGGCAAGATACTGCACGCTGTCCGCCGATTCGCACTGAGCACCCAGATAGGCTTGCTCTGCTTCAAGATTAAGGGGCAATCCCTCCGCCCCAAAGGTGAGATTGTCGGTTTCGCCGCCCACAATTTTCAGATAATCCAGGAGTGCCGCAGCATCCTCTGCCCGTGCACGTTCTATGATAAACAAGCAGTTTTTCATCGCTAGAACTTCCTTTCTTAAGCATAGCCTTGCGCTCAAAATGCCCGACAGCGTTTTTCACAGCTGTAAAGTATAAAAATTGAGTGTTCATAACCAACCATCCGTTATGAACACTCGATATGGCCCGAATGACAAAATTCGAACCTGCGGCATCCTGCTCCCAAAGCAGGTGCGCTACACCCGGATACGGATGATATTTTTACACGTTGAAGAGGAAGTTTACAATGTCGCCGTCCTTCATGACATACTCCTTGCCTTCGCTGCGTACCAGTCCCTTGGCCTTGGCGTTGGCCATGGTGCCGCAGGCCTTCATATCCTCAAAGGCGATGACTTCGGCACGGATGAAGCCCCGCTCGAAGTCGGTGTGAATCTTACCGGCGGCCTGGGGTGCCTTGGTGCCGTTCTTGATGGTCCAGGCGCGGCACTCATCGCTGCCGGCAGTCAGGAAGGAAATCAGACCCAGCAGCGCATAGCTGCTCTTAATCAGCCGATCCAGACCGGATTCCTTGACACCCAGCTCCTCCATGAACATGGCCTTTTCCTCGGGGTCGTCCAGCTCTGCAATGTCTGCCTCCAGCTTGGCGCAGATGGGCAGCACCTGGCTGCCTTCCTGCTCTGCCAGCGCCTTTACTGCCAGATAGTGCCGGTTGCTCTCCGGGTCGTTGACCTCATTTTCGCTAAGGTTTGCCACATAAATGGTCTTTTTCAGGGTGAGCAAATCGCTGGTGGCAATCAGCGCCATGTCTTCCTCGGAGCCGTCGAAGGTGCGGGCCAGCTTGCCCTGGTTCAGGTGACCCAGCAGCTCAGTGAACACCTCTGCTTCGTGGAGGAAGCGCTTGTCGCCGCCCTTTGCTGCCTTCTGGCACTTATCCACCCGGCGTTCCACCATCTCGATGTCCGCCATGACCAGCTCCAGATTGATGATGTCGATGTCCCGCAGCGGGTCGGTGGAGCCCTCCACGTGGGTCACGTTGGAATCCTCGAAGCAGCGAACAACGTGGACAATGGCATCGGTGGTGCGGATGTTGCTCAGGAACTTGTTGCCCAGGCCCTCGCCCTTGGAGGCACCCTTCACCAGACCTGCAATGTCCACAAATTCAATTACAGCGGGAGTGAGCTTCTTGGGGTTGTGGAGCTGAGCCAGCCAGTCCAGCCGCTCATCGGGCACGGAAACCACACCAACGTTGGGGTCGATGGTGCAGAATGCATAGTTGTCCGCAGGCACACCTGCGTTGGTAATGGCATTGAACAGCGTGGACTTGCCCACATTGGGCAGTCCCACAATACCTAATTTCATATCGCTTAAAATCTCCTTTATCTGACAGGTATCTCCTGAGTTCAGGGAAACCAAGTTCATTATGTTGCTTCAGTATACCATAAAACCCGGATTCTTTCAATAGTGTTTGGATTTTTTGCTGCCAACATCTTTACCCAATGCGATAACAACAGAAGAAATTATGGCAAAACAAAATGGATGCCTCCCGTAAAATTCCGGGAAGCATCCACGATGAAAAACTAATTATTCAGTTCTACCGGCTGTGTCCGGTAAATTGGGTACATATCAGTCTTTGTACCATGTCAGGCGGGTTTTCTGATACTCCCGGGCCTTGGCTTTTGCGGAAATTGCACCTAAAAAAATCCCCTTGCCAATGGGCGTTGCAATCATGGTTCTTCGTCCGCCGGTTCGTCTGTTGCGCTTTCGGCAAATCCGGGCCAGCACCACACGTCCTCCAGATAGGTGGAGGTGTGATCCAGTTCCCTGTAGATTTGCTCCCCGGTTTCCTTGTCATAGCGGCAGCGGAAGGCGGCGGCATAGGAGGGGTGGTCATCCACCCGATACTCCATCTTAACGGTGTAATCCCGCTGCTCCACGCCCAGAATTTTGATTTTTACATAGCCGTCCTCTACCTTGGCGGAGATTTTTACAGGCAGCTCATAGTCGTTGCGAATTTTCAGGTCGGTAGTGCCCCAGTTTACGGTGGCATCCAGCCCCAAGGGGATGTAGTTGACAGGGAAGCCGTGATTCCGGCGGTCCACAATGGTCAGCTCGGCAAACAGCGAGCTGAGGTACAGGGTAGAGGATACCTGACAGATGCCGCCGCCTACCTCGTCCACCAAATCCGTGCCGGAATAGGCGGGGGCGGGGAGGTAACCGGCCTCCCGGGTTCGTTTCCCAAGCACCTCATTGTAAGAGAGGGTGTCGCCGGGCTGTAGGATAAGGCCGTTCAGCTTCTCACAGGCCAGGCGCAAATTCTCTGTCCGATTTTCATTGTCGGAGTATTCGGTTTTGCAGTACCCCAGGGTGTCCTGGAACCAAGCCTCCTCTTCACCGGCGGGGGAGAGGTATTCCATGGAAATGCGGACAGCCTCCCCGGCCTTGGCCCCTTGCAGCAGGGCGGCGGCGCTTTCCGTGTCGAAGCCATAGCCCAGCTTACCGGGGATGATTTCCAGGGTTTTGGGGTCTACTCTGGGATTTGTGGGCGCAATGGAAACCTGCAGGTATACCTGCTCCAAATCCAGTGGAGCGGGTTCCTTTTCCTCTCCCAATGCCTCCAGAGTGACCTGGAAAATCTGTTTGGCGTAGGCATCCAGCACCTTGTCCAGGGCATCCTGGAAGTCCACCAGGTGACCGGCGGCGCCCTGGTTGATTACCAGGGTTTGGCAGACACCGGTGGCATCATCCATATTGGGGGCCTCTCCTTCCAGCCAGTAGCCGGAGGGAATATAAATGCCCCCCAGGCTGTCATAGAAGGCCAGCAGAGCCTGCTTGACGGCATCCGCATCTACAACCGGGGATAGGGGAATGGTTGCCTGAGTGCCCTCCAGGGCAGTGCGGACAGCCTGGGCCACGTCCCAGCGGAGGGCGGTCTCTGGGGAAATGGAGAAGGTATGGGCATCCAGAGAGATTACCATATCCTCCTGCTCCTGTCTCTTATACACATCTGACGCTGCCGAC
>ENA-OZAA01000200-OZAA01000200.1-human-gut-metagenome-genome-assembly--contig:-NODE-200-length-42677-cov-6.965628_pt1 | contig 42677 bp, 48 predicted proteins | sample MGYA00244204_ERZ653492 | MGnify/ENA primary metagenome ERZ653492 (study PRJEB26926, sample SAMN06164980) | human gut metagenome | biome: ENVO:00009003; feature: ENVO:2100002; material: ENVO:00002003... | reverse complement strand
GAGATCCTGAGATGTCTCGTGGGCTCGGAGATGTGTATAAGAGACAGTTCCTGCACCGAAAAATTCACCTCTGCAAACTTTCCGGTTTCTACTTGACAACGCCCGGTGGGAGTGCTATTTTTACTTTGTTAATTTGTTTTGCCTAACCATCTGAGGGGCTTTGCCCCTGCATTTTTTTTGCATCGATTGTTAGGAAAAGCTAACTGTTTTTTCAAAACTGAGATAGAGGTGTGTTATCATGAGATTGAAAAAAGTATTTGCAGGTGCACTTGCGGCCGCTATGCTGGTATGCGCTGTGGCAGTCCCGGCCTTCGCTGCGGAAGAGGTGGAACAGGAAAACTGCCTGACCTCCAGCTATGTCCAGATGAACATCCCCTACGCCGACTTCTACAAGGCTGCCGGTGTGGACAACGCATCTGAGATCGACGCTGTGACCAGCGCCACCAGGAACAAGCCCCGTGCGGGCAAGCTTGTCGCCGGTTCCTACCACGTCAACGCAGATGGCACCGACATCACCGGCGTTTCCTTCCCGGTCAAGGTGCTGACCCCGTGGGCGCTGAAGAATGCAAAGCAGGTCACCGATGCCGACAGCTACGACATTACCGTTACCCTGAAGGGCAAGGAATCCACCACCACCTACACCGGCGCAGATGCCTTGTTTGAGAACGAAAGCTACGCTTACTACAAGCTCAGTGAGACCCCTGCCTACTACATCACCACATGGTATAACCTGCTGAGCGGCAAGTGGGAGTTTGGCAAGGTCCACGCCACCGAGACCACCGTAGAGGGCACCACTGTGGAGCTGAATACCAACGGTCACCGCGCCACCCACGAGATGAAAATCTCCGGTTTTGATCTGGACTACAAGGCCAACAAGGTCTATGGCGTAGTTCTGACCACCGCCGATGGCAGTGAGTACGGCCTGCATCATGTGACCAACATCTGGCATGGTACCAAGCTGGGCTTCAATGCCGATGATCCTTACTTTGCATCCATCATCGGCAAGACGATTACTCAGATCACCTTCTACGCCGCCGACGGCGTGTATGTCCTGCCGGTCAGCGTGGCACTGTAAGTTTGCGGAAGGCTGCCTGATTCAGCCAACATATAGCACAAAAGGGCAAGGTCTCCTGCATGCAGGCGGCTTTGCCGTTTTTTTATTGCAGATGGAGCCCAATCGCAGGGTCAACAGTTTTTACGTCTGCAATACGGAATCAATATTGCCGGCATTACTCTGCGAATCACAAAAGGGTCCATCCGACAGCGTTTTGGCGATGCTGGCAGGCTCTACGCCCAGCGCGTGGGCTGCCTCCGCCACAGTGGCTGAGGACTCGTTCAGCACAATAACATGGTCTCCCAGACCTTTTTCTTCCAGATCTGCTTTTGCTTTTTCAAACGACATTTTCCCACTTCTCCGCTCTTATTCGGTAATGGCCCAGACCCCTATATTACACGGTCTGGGTGTTGGAGATAGTATAAACCCATTTTCGCACCATGTTAATATGTTTATTCTCGCAAAGACAACTCTGCCTTATCGTTAGCCGGTTGCCCGCCGCCATCACTACGCCGATTCGTGCACCGCAGGTGCTTTCCAAACAACAGCCTGCGCTGCCTGTTCTTCAAGTTCGCTTGACAGCCCTCGTCTCTCTTTTGATAAATCAGATTTATTCGATACTGTCATAAAATCTCTGTAACATTGCTACCAATCCCTCCGGAGCTTCTATGTTTGCTTCATGACCTGTTTTCAAAAGTTCACGGTAGCAGGAATTACTCAAATAACTTGCAAGTTCCTTTGAGGCTTTTTTATTTGCATTGTCTTTTTCGCCACAAACGATCAATACAGGACAAGACACCTTACATAACGAATCTCTGAAATCCAATTCTGCCATCGTGTCGCACAAACTGATCATATCTGCTTTTTTGAAGCCAAATTGCTTGATCGTTGCATTCGGCATAAAGCGGAACAGCATATTCTGGAATTTCAATAATTTTTTAGGCATTTTGTATTGTGCCGCAATTAACACAAGCGCCTTTACTTTATCCGGATGGTCTATCGCATAATTAAGTGCCAAAACAGCACCCATGGAGATCCCACATAAAACGATTTCGTCATTTTCCTTGTCGCACTCTTCTGAGAATGCAGTATACAGCTCCCCATAGGTGGCCGCTTTTCCTTCCAGCATCTCTGCCAGACTCAAGCTGACGCTTCTGTCCGAAACCGTTGTTTCTTTTATTACTCTGTCCCAACTGTCTGGTTTTTGTCCTAATCCATGCAAGTATAAATACTTCATCTGTTTTTCACCATCATCGTTTTTCCTTTTTCCTTCATACGTCCTGCTGCTTCTTTTCCAGCTCTTCAAAGTGATACCGAGGCTTACCTTTGCTCTTTTTGCCGTACTCGATGACCTCTTTGGGACAATAGCAGATGCAGGCCATGCAGTGGGTGCAGTTTTTGCCCTAGACCGGTTTGCCGTTTTCCAGACGGATGTTGTTCAGGGGACACAGCTCCACGCACCTGCCGCAGCCGATGCAGGCATCCGTTGCCCGGAAGGCCTCTGCTTTTACAAATGCGCCGTGCCAGATACCGGCTGTTGCCGGTTCCCGTAAAATAAAGTACCATGGCTGCTCCCTCGTTTTTTGTGTTTTTTCAGATGCCTGTCTGCCCGGAAAACTGGAATTTATGTCAATGCAAACTCGATCTCATCAAACCCATTGTTTATCGTGTTTTTTCTGCCTGTTTTCTCAAAACCCATTCGCAGATAAAGTCTCTCGGCATTTATGTTATTTTCTAAAATCCACAGTGTTGGAGTTCCTGTGCATTGGCTTACTGCAAATTGCAAAAGCTTTGCTCCATACCCCATATTCTGTTTGTCAGGAAGGATATAAAGGTCTTCAATTAAACTGTCAGTAACCGAGACTATTCCTATTGGCATTTCTTCGACAAGCATAAACAGCTTGCTGCCGACGTTCATTTTTCTTTCTAGATACTCCCGCTGTCGTTCTGGTGTGTGTTGCTCTATGAAGCTGGCAGAACAAAAGGAGCAATGAGATTCTTTCCAAGATATAGAATGTACCGTAGCCGCTTCTGAAAGACTTGTTTTGTCCACTGCTATGATCATGACGCGCCTCCGCAAATTCCGATTTTCCGCCCTCAGTATACCACGCTTTTCCCCTGCGGCAAGCTGTGCGCTCACACCTCGCCCGCAAACTTCATGCCCCAGCTCATGCGGGTGTCGTACATCAGGCGGGTCAGGGCAAGGCTGTCCTGCGGGGTGTAGCGGTCACTGCCGGTACGCCCCAGCTTGACGCAGCGGCTTGCTTCCCGGATCTCATACTCAAAGCCGTTGATGTCCACCGGGCAGCGGATGACCTCCGGCTCTTTGCCCTCCACTTCCAGTGTCATGGTCTCGGCGTGCTGGAAATCCGGCAGGAAAATACTGCCCTTGGTGCCAAGGATGCGGGCATTGCGCTCCAGCTCCTGCCCGATGGTCTGGACAGACTCCGCCCTGCAGCCGCCGGGGTAGGTCAGCACAAGGCGGCTGTAATCATCGGTGCCGTACTCGTTGATGTGTACCTCTTTGGTCTCCACCTTCTCCGGGTCCTGTCCGGTGAGGATGCGCAGAAAGCCCAGATTGTAGATGCCGATATCCAGCAGCGCACCGCCGCCCAGACCGGAATCAAACTTGCGGTCCTTCCGGGCACCGGTGGCCACAAAGCCGTACTGACAGGTGATCTGCTTCAGTTCTCCGATAGTGCCAGCAGTAAGGATCTCGCGCAGGCGGTCGTACAGCGGCAGCAGCCAGATCCAGAATGCCTCCATGAGAAAGAGGTGCTTTTTCTCCGCCAGACGGTACAGCTGCTGCGCCTGCTCCGGGCTGATGGTAAAGGGCTTTTCGCACAGAACGTGCTTGCCCTGCTCCAGACAAAGCTTGCAGTTTTCGTAGTGCAGGGTGTTGGGGGTGGCGATATAGATGGCCTCCACCTCCGGGTCGGCGGCAAGGGCTTCGTAGGAGTCATAGCAGCGGGGAATGCCGTACTGCCGTGCAAACGCCTGTGCGCTTTCCAGATGCCGTGAGCCCACAGCAACAATCTGCTCCCCTTCTGCGCTCATCTGTTCCACCGTAGACGCAAACTTTTTGGCAATGGTGCCGGTCGCTAAAATTCCCCACTTCATAACGGTACCTCCCGATTTATCACTTGGAACTCAGTATACCACGCTTTTTCCCCACAGAAAAGATTCCGTACGCAAAAAACAGGCTCCTGCAAGCGTTTGACCACTGGCAGGAGCCCGTTTATTTCTTACAGCTTCGTCATCCACAGACCATGCAGGTTGCAGTAAGCGTAGACCGCCACCGGCTTTTCGCTGCCCAGCTCAAACACCGCCTTGGGTGCCTGCCCGGGGGCGAGATAGCGGAGCTGTCCGCCGTTTTCCGTCTCCACAAAGAGCCACTGGATGTGGTGCACATCCACCATGGGGTGCTCCACTGCACCCACCGTGACGGTGAGGGTGCTGCCGGAAAGCTCTGCTACCGGCAGATGCTTTTCGCCGCTGGCTTCCACGGTGTTGGGGAGCAGCTCCTTCATCTTTTCGCCGCAGCAGACCAGCGGAACGCCTGCGTTGTGGATGGTGGTGACCAGGTTGCCACAGTGCTCACAGATATAAAACTTTGCCTTCATATTCAAATCCTCCATCGGAATGTTGTTGGTGTTTCCTGTGACTATATGATAACATTTCCTAGTTAGATTTTCTGTGACTGGGTCACGTAAGCAGCCATTGCATGAACCAGCTTCACTCTTGGCGTGAGCCGGATGAAAAACTAGAAGGGTCGTTTTTCTTGACTTCGACCCGGCAGAAGAGTATACTCCGTGGCAGTGAAATATTCGGCTATGACGAGAAAGAGTACCCGGAAAGAATGCTGCAGAGAGCTGCCGGATGGTGCAAGGCAGTGCAGGGCGTCCGTGGGAAGATCCTCTCCGAGCTTTCCGGCTGAATGGGCGGTATCTACGCCCCAGTAAGCGGGAACGGCAGGCCCCCGTTATCACGGGCCGCGCATTGTTGGATGCGCACTGAGGGGCCGGGCTTTGCACCGGCAATAAGAGTGGTACCGCAGAGGAGTTTATGCGCCTTTGTCTCTTACGAACCGTAGGGGACAAAGGCGTTTTTGTTTGCGGGAAAGCCATTTTCCGGATGTTTCATTGCCTTTGCATCCGCAAAAATAAGTGTTTTGAAAAAGGAGATTTCATCATGAAAACATTGGAAAAAGTAAGCGACTTTGTGGGCAAGTACATGGCCGCCATCGTCATTGTGGTGGCGGCACTGGCGCTGCTGTTCCCCGGCACCTTCAGTGTGGTAAAGACCGCATGGGTCAACACCCTGCTGGGCATCGTCATGTTCGGCATGGGTCTCACCCTGAAGCCGGAGGACTTCAAGGTAGTGTTCAGCCGCCCGAAAGACGTGATCATCGGCTGCATTGCGCAGTTCACCCTGATGCCCTTTTTGGCATGGGCGCTGACGCAGCTGTTCCACCTGCCCACCGAGCTGGCTATCGGCGTCATCCTTGTGGGTACTTGCCCCGGCGGCACCTCCTCTAACGTGATAACCTATCTGTCCAAGGGCGACGTTGCACTGTCCGTCGGCATGACCGCAGTTTCCACCGTGCTGGCGCCCTTCCTCACCCCGCTGCTCACCCTGCTGTATGCCGGCCAGCGCGTGGATGTGAACCCTGTAAATATGTTCCTGTCCATCGTCAAGGTGGTGCTGGTGCCCATCGCACTGGGCTTTGTGGTCAATCACTTCTTCCACGCCTTCACCCAGAACGCCGTCCGGGTGCTGCCGCTGATCTCCACCACCGCCATCGTGCTCATCATCTGCGCTGTTGTGTCCGCAAACTCCGCCAAGATCATGACCAGCGGCCTGCTGATCCTTGCCGTGGTCATCCTGCACAACCTGCTGGGCTACCTCACCGGCTTTGGCGTGGGTAAGCTGCTGAAGCTGGATTCCACCAAGTGCCGTGCAATTTCCATCGAGGTCGGAATGCAGAACTCCGGTCTGGCCACCTCTCTGGCTGCCGCCCACTTTGCACAGTATCCGCTGGCAACCATCCCCGGCGCTGTGTTCTCTGTGTGGCATAACATTTCCGGTGCCGTCCTCGCCAACTTCTTTGCCCGCACCGCCGAGAAGAAGGACTGAGTTACTACATACCATCAGGGGCTGCTGCAAAAGGCTGGGATCTGCAACGATCCCAGCCTTTTTTTCAAATTATTCAGAAGAGCTTGCTCAGAACCGAGTTCTGGCGGCTCTCGTAGATGCCAGCCTGTAGGAACTGCGTAATGACTGACGATTATCCTTCTACTTTGACCGTAGCACGATCGCTCTTTGCGTTTCCATCCGCATCCATCGTGATATGCACAAAATGTTCCGGCTTATCATAATCCCTTGTCTCGCCGTCATCGGTATAGTATTCATAGGATGCACCATCGGGAGCATAGGCAAGCAGGCGCAGATCTGCAAAATCCACATCGGCAACGCTCTGGATCTTTTTGCCGTCCTTGGCAAGGGGCAGAAGGTGTCCCTTGCGCATAAAGAACACCACTTCATCCAGCTCCACCGGAATGTAATGATGGCCTGCTGGCAGCACGCTGGTTTCGATGCGGTTGCTTTCGCTGCAATTCACCCGCACCTGCAGCATCTCCTCCGGCAGATAAACATACCGGCCTCGGGCGTTTTGCTCATATACCGGGGCGATCAACAGGCTTTCACCGATCATCACCTCATCCTCTACCTGGCGGGCAAAGTCGTCCTCCGGGAAGGCGAACGCCAACGGCATACAGTACATGTCGTCGTGCAGGGCAGCTTTCATGTACTCGCTGTAAATGTAGGGCAGCAGCAGGTAGCGCAGCTGTAAAATACCGGCAAAGGCGGCCTTGTTCTTAAAGCGGTAGGGTTCCTGCCGGCGGGTGCCGTTGGCAGAGTGGTTCCGCAGCAGCGGAGAGAAGATGCCCATGCCGTACCAGCGCAGCACCAGATCCTCCGTGGTATTGCTGCCAAAGCCGCCAATGTCGGGGCCTTCGTACAGGAAGCCGCACATATTCAGGGAGGGCATCATTCGCAGCGCAAGCAGAATGTGGCTCCACCAAGAATGGTTGTCGCCGGTCCAGATGCCGCCATACCGGTGCATCCCGATGCAGGCAGAACGGGAGTACATCAAAATGCGCTTGTCCGGCTCCAGCCGCTCAAAAGCCTCGCCTGCAGCACGGGTCATGTTATAACCAAAAAGATTATGTACAATGTCGTGCCGCATACGCCCCTGTTTGGTGTTGTGGTAGAACAGCTTATAATCGTTTTCGTTGTTGGAAAGCTCTGCCACCATGCCGGTAAAAGCACCAAAGCTGGAAATATCCAGGTTTTGCTTGCTGTATTTCTCAATTTTAGCAAAGACCTTTTTCAGTCTTTCCTCTGCGTAGAAGATAGCCGGCTCGTTCATATCGTTCCAGAAGCCCTCGATCCCCTGATCCAGCAGAACTTTATATTGACTGCCAAACCAGGCACGGGCTTCCGGGTTGAGCATATCGGGGAAGTGTACCCGTCCCGGCCACACACCGGCTACAAAGGGGGTGCCATCCTGATTCGTGCAGAAGTAGCCGTTTTTCACGCCTTCTTCGTACACATCATATCCCTCTTCGACCTTGACTCCTGCATCGATGATGGGGACAAGATGGATGCCCTGCGCTTTCATCTCGGCGGCAAAGTCTGCAAAATGCGGGAAGCGCTGCGCATCCACCGTAAAGTCCTTGTAATGCTCCATGTAATCGATATCCAGAACCACAGCGTCCAGCGGCATATGATTGGCACGGTAATTTGCCACCACCTCGCGGACCTCGTCCTCGTTCATGTAGCTCCAGCGGCTCTGGGCGTTGCCAAAAGCCCATTTGGCCGGAATATAACTGCGCCCCACCAACTGGCGGAACTGATGCACAATATCGGTCAGGCTCTCGCCCTCAATGATGTAGAAATCGTAATTTTCCTCGGCCACCGTGATGCGTAAGGTATCCAGGTCGGTGTAGCCGCAGTCAAAGGTGACCTTGCCCGGGTAGTCGATAAAAAAGCCAAATGTATCCTTGCCGGACACGATCATAAAATTATAAGCACCGTACAGCGAGGATTTGCCCTCGGTATGGTTGCCGTCATCGGAGCATTTGCTTTCGTACACCCACCCGCGCTTGTTGATACCACGGACGTTTTCGCCAAGACCATACAGAATATCCTGCGGTTCCATGGCATAGGAGAAACCATTCGGCTCCTTGGTCAGATAGGGTATCGTTTCCATCATGGGCAAAAAAGAACCCACTACACTTTCGGTATCAAACGGTTGACCGTATCGCTTTTTGTAGATCATAGCAAAATACCTCTCCTTTGTTTTTTTGAATCGTCACAGTGTAAAACGTACCAACGTATTTTTGATGGACAATCTTGAAACGTGATGTTCCTGCTTGCCCAGATAGGGCTTTATGTCAGCCAGTATCATGCGCCTTACGGCAATGCACAGATCACAGCCACTGTTTCAGCACATCGTTCAGCTTATTCAAATCAAGCGGTTTGGCGATATGCTCGTTCATGCCGGTGTTCTTTGCCAGCTGCACGTCCTCGGCAAAGGCATTTGCCGTCATGGCAATGATGGGCACTTTGCCCCGGCTGCCGGCAAGCGCACGGATTGCAGCAGTGGCTTCGTAACCATTCATGATGGGCATCTGGATGTCCATAAAAATGAGATCGTACCACTTTTCCGGTGCTTCCATCACCTTTTCGACTGCAATTTTTCCGTTTTCGGCAATGTCAATGGTCACGCCCGTCATGCCTATGATCTCGGTTGCGATCTCACGGTTCAGCTCGTTATCTTCCACAAGAAGGATCCGCTTACCCGCATAGTTTTCCTTCGCAAAGTCTTCCAGATAGTTCCGGGCGTTTTCCTCCTTCTTCTCGGATGTAAACTGCCGCAGAGTTGCCGTCAGACGGGAACGGAACAGCGGTTTTGCCATAAACGCATTCACGCCCGCTGCTCTGGCTTCTTCTTCGATCTCGCTGAAATCAAAGGAAGTCAGGATGATGATCGTGACATCTTCTCCTACCCGTTCCCGGATTTTTCTGGCGGTTGCAATACCGTCCATCTCCGGCATCTTCCAGTCCAGGATCACCGCAAAATAGTCACTGTTGGTCTCATGACGCGCATAGCAGCGCTCCACAGCTTCCTTACCGGTCAGGACCCATTCGCCCGCTATGCCGATCTCCTGAAGGGTCGCAACGGTGCTTTCGCAGCAGGTCTTGTCATCGTCCACGACCAGTACCGGCAGATCGAGCAGTTCTTTTTCCTGTTCCTTCTCGTTCTCCTGAAGCTTCAGATAGACCGTGACCGTGATCTTCGTTCCCTTGTTGGGAGCGCTTTCGACCTGAATGTCACCATTCATCAGGTTGACGATGTTTCTTGCAATGGCCATGCCAAGACCGGTGCCCTGCACCTTGGTCGTCCGGTGATCGTCTGCCCGGCTGAACGGCTCGAACATGATCTTCTGGAATTCCGGCGTCATACCGATGCCGTTGTCCTCGATGGAAAACTCGTAGCAGCCAAGCTCCGAGAAGCCGTTCGGTTTTTCCTTGATCGTAAGGGTGATGTTTCCTCCATCCGGGGTGTACTTGACGGCGTTGCTCATCAGGTTCACAAAGACCTGCTGGATGCGCAGGCTGTCGCCGCAGACAGCTTCGTGTTCAATGTGCTCAATATGGACTTCGAGCTGATGGTGGTGCTCGTCGATTGCCGGTTTTGTGAGGGTGAGCAGGTTATCGACCAGCTCCGGCAGTCTGAAATCCTCCTCGGCAAGGCTTATTCGCCCGCTCTCGATTCTGGCCATATCCAGCACTTCATTGATCAGTCCCAACAGATGACGACTCGACTTTGTGATCTTGCCAAGGCACTCGACCACCCTGTCCTGACTCTCGATATTCGCACCCGCAATGGCGGTCAAGCCAACGATTGCATTCATCGGTGTACGGATATCATGGGACATATTGGAGAGAAATTCTGTCTTGGCGCGGCTTGCGTTTTCCGCCGCCCGGTACGCATCCTTCAGTGCCTTATGGGATTCGATCTCGGCCTTTTTCTCCTGTGACACATCCATAGATGCCAACAGTGCTTTGACCAGCTTTGTGCCATCCCACTCCAGCGGAATGAAGGAAGCGATCTTATAGGTGTTTTCGTCTATGGAGCAGTATTCAAATTTGTAGATGTCGTTCTCGCCCTGCAAATTCCTGCGGATATTTTCCGGCGAGATCAAAGCAGCCAATCCGTCCAGCGGTTCCAGTGTCTTATACTTTGCAGCCACCTGCTCCACAAAATCATGGTAGGTTCCCGCCGGCGCGTATATCATTTCACCTCGCAGATTATAGAACCGATACCGGTCATTCTCCAGATCGCAGACGACAAAGCGGTCCAGCAGACGCACCATACTCTTGATCAAAAGATCCATCGATGCGTTATCTGAGGCCATCTGCATCCGCCGCGCCGTCTCTGCTTTGGACTCTGTGATGTCCCGCAGGAAGATCATCGCATATTCGGAATCTTCGATCTCACCGCGCATGACCACGTTGCTGACCCATCGTTCCTCCCCATTCAGAACGATGCGGCAATCCTGACGCAGCTCCGTCTCAAGCCCCTTTAATTTTTCCGTGATGTAAGCGCGATTATAGAAATTCGTTACAGACTTTTTGTCCTCTTCAACCACATAGTTATCCACAAAGAATCTGACCAGTCCATCCCATGTGTGGTTCTGCTCAAAGGCCGTCATCAAAGAGGGCTCCACTTTGAAAGTATCGAAGGTGTTCTTTTCCAGATTTACATAGTATTCGCAGAGGTTTGCGCTGGTAAATGCACGGTGAAATGCCGCTGCCCGCTGCGCCTGCATCCGGCTTCTTTTTTCCGCGTCAATGTTGCTGATGATTCCGGCAATTCGATTGGCCGAGCCATCCAGACGGCGTATCACCTCCGCCGATGCCCGGAACCACTGGTATTGGCCATCCTGCATTTTCAGTCGGTACTCTACGCTGAACTTCGTGGCGTTGCTTTTGTCCGCAATCGTTTCCAAAAGCAGCTTCATCACCCGGTCATAGTCCTCCGGGTGCAGAAGGTTCGACCACGAATCCAGTTTGTTCGGAAAATCCAGAATGTCATGATAACCAAGCATCTTCCGGAACGCATGGCTCCAGTTCACATGAACGATCTCACCGTTTTCATTACACTCAAAATACCATAGTGCAGAATGGATGGATTCATTGACCAGCGCAAGGTTCTCATACGCCCAGTTCATCTGTACTGACATGATCCAGATCGGTGTTCCATTCGTATCGACTACATCTTCTTTATAGAGACGCACATAGACGGGAGAGCCATCTGCTGTAAGGATCCGGCCTTCTCCTTCGCCCTTGATCTGACGAAAGTGCGCATTGTCGAGGAATGTGGCATCTCTCTTATCGAAAAGATTCTTCAGCGAACCCTTTGTCTGCTCCATCAGGGACTCATAGCTGTGGTTCAGATTATGCAGCAACAGATCACTGACCGACAGGATCGACAATTCGGCATCATAGTACCCGGCAATGGTTCCGACACCGCCATTATGATAGATCGTCTCCTGCATGGCCTGAAATGCATTTTTCCCCAGCCTTACCGTATCGGAAGTGTAGATTTTATCTGTAAGTCTTCTATCGAATTTCATTTTCATCCTCGTAGGATTTTGCCCCCGCCGCACACTTCAATTCTGGTATGTCTTTTGTGGTCAACTGATATATCAGTTCGCGCTCAAACTTGTACAACATGACCAGTATAGTATACTTGCGCAGCATTTCGTTTTCAAGTGCTAATTGGCATTGGCTGTGTAAAAAAGAGAGGCCAATCTGCGTAAAAATTTGCGCAAGTTGATCCCTGTGCTTTTTCACAATCCGGCTATCCGTATAGACAGTCATCTTGCGATGCGGTATACTCGAACCAGATCAACATTTTCAGGAGGAAAATCATGGCGGGAGAAAACAACAAGGTCGTTATTGTTACCGGCGGAAGCTCCGGCATCGGACGGTGCACGGCATCCGCTCTGAAAGAGAATGGCTGCATCGTCTATGAGTTCAGCCGCAGAAATATCCCTATGGAGGGTGTTACCCATCTGTCTGTCGATGTGACCGATGAAGATGCGGTCAACGCCGCTGTGCAGCAGGTCATCCAAAAAGAGACCAAAATTGATGCAGTGATCAACTGTGCAGGCTTTGGCATTTCCGGTGCGGTGGAGTTTACGTCCATGGAGCAAGCCAAAGCACAGTTTGACGTGAACTTTTTCGGGACAGTCACTGTAAATAAAGCGGTTCTCCCCTTCCTACGCCATCAAGGGAAGGGGCATATTGTGAACATCAGCTCTGTTGCTGCCGTAGCGCACATTCCGTTCCAGACCTTCTACTCTGCAAGCAAAGCCGCCGTTTCTTCTTACTCTTACGCTCTGGCAAACGAAGTCAAGCCCTACGGCATCCATGTTACCGTCGTAGAACTGGGTGACATCTGCACCGGGTTTACAAAAGCACGTCAAAAAAGTATTCTCGGCGATGATGAATACGGTGGGCGTATCTCCCGGAGCGTCAGTCAGATGGAGCACGACGAGCAAAACGGCATGGACCCGGCACGCATTGGACGGTACATCGCCGGTATTGTGGAGAAAAAGGACCCGGCAGTCGTTTATGTTGCCGGTGCACAGTATAAATTCCTGAGCCTTTTGTGCAAGCTCCTGCCTGCCGCAGCACGCGGAAAGATCGTGGGGAAAATATACGGGTAACAGGCGCATTGCTCCGCAAAAACTGCTATATCCGTATTTTGTGGACAACGAAGCAGAGTTGTTCTCCTCGGAGTCCGGAAAAAAGGCAAGCCCTCCTTCATAAATTACAGTAACCGTTTATGATACTATGGGGAGGGGTCGGCATGTTTTTATCTCTTCTGCAATTTTTTGCCACAAAGTTTCTGGTTCTGGCGCTTCATCTGGAAAGCGGCAGCTTTCCGCGGCCCCTCTCTGCCCGGGAGGAAACCGAAGCCTTTTCCGCACTGCATGCCGGTGACCCTGCCGCACGGGAAAAACTGATCCGGCACAATCTGCGTCTGGTGGCACACATCGTAAAAAAATACTACGCCCTGCCCGGCGATCAGGACGACCTTATTTCCATCGGCACCATCGGCCTGATGAAAGCAGTGGATACTTTCGACTCTGACCGTCGGGCACGCTTTTCCACCTACGCCAGCCGGTGCATTGAAAATGCTATCCTCTCCCCAGCGCACTTTGGGATGGAAAAGAGAATCCACTCATTTTGCAAAGCAGCGTAAATGCGTCAAAATGGGTTTTCTGGGCTCAGGAAAGCGGTCACCTTTTTCTACTTCAAAAGGTATCATGTGAGGTATCCTGTCTAACCCCTCTCTACATCCTGCAGGTGCCGCTTGCCGGGCCGCACACCACTTCGGAAGCACAGGCGTTCTTTCATATGTACCATTCCTACTCCGAAATCACCAATCCATCCGACCGTATGCGTTGGTGCCGCTATGGTCTTGACCTGCTGCAAAAAGAGGTTGCTGCCATGGTTGGCATGGAGGAATGGCTCTATCGGGATCTGGAAAGCGGCAATTTCCGCCGGAGCTTCTCCCCGGAGATTGCGGACAAGCTCGCCGCCCTTTACGGTATCCCAGTGGAGGATATTCTGGACGACTACACCCTGTTTCTGCACCGGGGCGGCGGAGACTTCCTCCGCAGATACCGGGAGGCAAAAGGCTGGAGCCGTCAGCAGCTTGCCGACCACGCAAAGGTCAGCCGGACAAGCATCCGCTGCTGGGAAAGTGGACAAAAGACCATCAGTCAGAAGTGCTTTTGCCATCTGGTGGAAAACCTTGGTTCCGATTTTCCATCTATGCTTCGCATGTGAGGTATGGTAATTTTTCTCCGGCCAAACGAAAAAGCTCGTCTGCAAGCCACGATATGTGGCAGCGCAGACGGGCTTTCGTTATGGAATCATTCTGTTTCAATTATTCTGATATTCGCTCTGACTTACATGGCGTTCCGTAAAACACGCAGTCGTTCTTCAAACGTTGCTTTCCATGCCGGATGCTCGGAGAATACGGTGTGCTCCACCTGACGGACTTGGTTCAGTCCGATGTTCCGCACCGCTTCCACTGCAGCATCTTTTTGGCTCAGATGGCGTTTTCCCACGGTCAGACAGTTTGCGCCTTCTGGCGTGTCGTACTGCTGAAACGCCCGGTTGAAGTCCATCAGGTCATGCAGACGGATGGGCTGATTGGTTTCGTTGTCTACCAGCAGACCCCAATTTTCCCAATGACGGTCGGTATTGCCCACCAGATAATCCAGAATGTTCATCATATAGTAGCCGGGAGCATCCAGCTCTAAGATCTTATCCAGCGTATTCCAATCACGGTTCGTGCAGTAGACGTCATAGGCTGCATAGGTCACAAGACTGTATCGCTGAGATGTCATGATTTTGCTGATAGAAACCAGCTCATTTTCAAACATTCCCTGCTCATACAGTACCTGATGGCAGTCAAAGCACCGGCAGATTTTGCTTGCCAGCACTTCACGTTCCACCGCATCCCTGCCGCCATCCTTGTAAAGATAGAATCCATCTTCTTTGCGCACCCACGCCTTGGGGTACAAGCCGCCCGTAGACAGGTCATTTGCCAGAAGATGGGCGTTTGTCACCGTCATTTGGTGCCCCCGCAGCGCAATATCCACAAGCGCATTGCTTAAGGAGTGTGCAAAAAGGTTGATATCCTCGAATCGAATCTTCTCGTTTTCTTCTTTCACCCAGAACACATCCAGCAAAGACAGACAATGGTAGGATAATGCAATCTGTGCTCGTTCCCTGTCCGTAACACTCTGAGATGCACCGATACTGTTCAGGATTTCCTTGGCGTAGGTGCGATCCAACGTCAACATCCGGGAGGCGCACCAATAGTAAAAGTTCGTTACATTATTGATGCGCTCGTCAAAATCATCCGATTCCACCAGAACCAGATCATAGGGCATGAAATCCTCGAGGCAGATCTTGCATTCCCCTGTCGTGCTGAGTTGTGCCACACAGCTTTCCCGGTGCATGATCTCGTAAAACATGGTTTTCATCCCTCCCTGCGTTCTGTGTCTTGCTCTGTATTTATATTACCTTCTTTTTTCACGGGACGCAAGAGCTTTTACTTTTCAAAAAGCTTTTTCTGCTGCTCCATCAGGACGGTTTCGATACGCTCTTTCAGCAAAAAGTGGAATTGTTTCGGGTAATAGCATAGATATTTATCGAGGATCGTATCGATACTTGTTTTATCAATGTTTACCACAAGCTGCTTTCCGTAAAGAGCTTGTGCCGTATGCACCGTCTGCGTAAAACGGGATTTGAACGGAAGGCACTGTGCCTTTGTCAGATAGGCACGGCTTTCAATTTCAGGGCTGTACAGAGCAAAATCCAGTAAGAAAGAAGCCCCGCAGTCAAAAATCGGGCATGGCTTATAACCGGATCTATCCCGGATCAGCGCAATATTGTTCAGGTTCTGAATCTGACCGTCTCTGGTCAGAGCAGAAAAGCATATGTTGAGCGTGGGGCTTTGTTTATCGGCTCGGCTGCCAGCCGGGCTTTTGGTGTTCTTTGGGTTTGTAGGTTCCTTTGGTAGTATCGATCACCGCCTGCAGCAATTCGAGCTTCTGCCAGGTGGGGCAGTTCAGACGGTCGATTTTTTCGATCACATAGTTGGCGTGGGCGGTTGCGACCCGTTTTCCGAGTTCGTCCCATCCCTCTTTCGTTTTGGGGTAATGTACCACCACTTCAATGGGGGCACTCTTTCGCATGGCTCACTCACCTCCGATTACATCGCTATCACCTCATTTTTACGGGTTACTGGTTGTCCGCTATTCGCTGCGGTTTCCGCTCAGAACGTTCAGAGCCAGACTGACCAGCAAAGCCATATCAATGCGGAGCATTTCAGCCTTGCTGGCATAGCCCATAAAGCGTTCGATGCGGGATTTATCGATCGTGAAGATCTGCTCCAGAAGAATCATGGACGATTCTTCAAACGCCGGGTTGGAATCCACCAGCACATGGGTGGGCTGGTTTTTCTTCTTTTCCGTCCGGGTGGTAACAGTTGCAACGATCAATGTAGGCGAATGACGGTTTCCAATGTTGTTCTGCAGAACTACCACAGGGCGTTTTCCGCCCTGTTCCGAGCCGATATGCGGCTCCATGTCTGCATAGTAGATGTCCCCTCTGAGATATCTCCAATTGTTCGGTAACATAAAAATCAACCTCCTTTTTATGTAAGAAACAGCCGCCGCAGACGGATGCCACGACGGCTGTTGTTCAGGAGGTAAAACGAAACTGTCAGTTTTTAAGCGGCAGGCTCATCTCACGGCTGGCACCGTTATAGATGCGAAGAATCTGCCGCATGTGGCGGTTTGCAGAACTGCCGGTGTCTTTCTGAGCCAGCTGCGTGATGGTTTTCGGATGTGTCCTTGCCAGCTGCTGCACCAGGCGCTCCCGGCTGTACTCGCCCTCGTATACGGAGATGAAGCGGGCCACACCCCGGATCACACCGGCAAGGTAGGAATCCACATTGCCCTTCCACGCCTCGTTGATGATGTGAAGCATCTCGACGTAGCGCTCACAGCCATACTGCTTGTACAGTTCGTATGCCGTTTCGATGCAGTAGATTTTCCAGGGTGCCCGGATGCCGTCATAACGGGCATCCACCGAGGCCTGCAGTCGGGCCTTGTCTTCTTCGGACAAGTGCCGTTTATGACCCTGTATGCTCTGAAGAAAACTTGGTGGCGCATTGCTGGTCGGCTCGATTTCCTTTTCCGGCGGGGACTCAGTGATCGGTGCCTGTACTGGCGTTTCCGGCTGTTCTGCCTGCAACGCCGTGTTGTTTTCCGTTGCCGTCGGCTTTTTCTTCTGCGGTGTAGGCTTTGGCTTCGGTGGTGGCTTGCTCGGCTTCAGACGTTCGAGGACCGTATCATCACGGTCACTCTTTTTCTTCTTGAGTTCCTCAAGAATTGCCGGGCGTTCTTCCTTTGGAATTGAAGCAAGCGCTACAATTTGTTCATCCGTCGCCTTGATATGCCCGGTCAGGATCTCTTCCTGCGCACCGGGTACCGCTTCTTCTGCAGCATCAATGCCTCGTGAATACTTTTCAGCACGTCGTACCGTCGCAGACCCAACACCATGTTCTACGGCGATTCGTTCGCAAGTGCGTTTTTCTGAATCGATGTGATCATTTTGATCACATCGATTTGCTTTATTGCAATTTCCGGGCTGCCCGCCCACTGCCAGCTTGGTCGATTCATACTCCTTGCCCAGAAGAAACTTCTTTCGTTCCGGGCTGAGATTTCTGCGGCCAAGCTGATTTTTGCAGATCCATGCAAGCGCTTCGTACTTGTTCGCAAGCTGGATTTCTTCCACTTCAAACTTGATAAAGCCATGCTTTTTCAGGATGCGGTGGCGGGTGTGCCCATCCAGAATGTAGCCATTCCATGTGATGATGGGATTCAGAAGACGACCCTCGGTAATGATGTTCTGCTCAAGCTGCTGTTCTTCCTCAAACTGCAGCGGCGGAATTTTGCTTTGGAACTCCGGGTCAATTTTAAGCTGGCTCAGTTTCACGTCGGTTCTCCTTTCCGGTCATTTTCGATTTACGGACAATGGGCTGAACGTAGTAGTCAAACCCATATCGTGTCTGGCAATACGTGCAGACATCCTTGACGAGCTGCCTGGGGTCGGCTCTGCGAAGCCGGACGCCCTTTGCGTCCAAAAATGCCCCTCGGCAGACGGCGCACAAAGTTGTCAGGGTGGATTCATCCACCTTTTTTGTGGTCTTGCGGTTCATTTGCGTACTCCTTTTCGCTGATATATAAAAACGCCGTCCGTGGTTACCCTCGAACGGCGTTTGGAAAAGGTTTTGTATGGTTTCTCTTAATTTGCCCCCGGCACCCCTGAGAAAGGGAAACAATCAGGCGTTGGATTTGCACCACTCCATTGGCCTCTCGGCCACCCCGTCTTCTTTATGACCGGGCCGCGAATTACGGAAGCATCATTGTCTGGAAGTACCTGAAGCTGCATATTCAATTTTCAAGGTCCATCGGCTCCGGTTTCCGCTCCCTCTCGGGCCCGGTCCGTTTCCGTGACATGATTGTATCGTACTTTCGAGCAAAAGTTTATGGACTCGTAGTCCAAGTCACCCACCCTCTTAGTCCATATATTGTATACAACAGTCCCAAAAAGCAAAAAAATCCCGCCTGAAAAGCAAAACCTTCGCTTTGCCCTCAGACGGGATGTCTTTCGACACGACTGTTAGCTAAATCAACCAATAAAGGCCTCCGAATCTCTTTCTTATTAGGAAAAGATTCAGAGGCCTCTGTTTTACAATTTTTTCGGAATAGCGGCTTTCACCAGCAGCATCATGGGACGGCGCAGTTCATCCTTCATGCCGTAAACACTCAGCATCTCTGCAGAGGTTCGTTGTCATATTCGCTAGTATGGAGTGGTTTCACTGGCTGCATTGAACTTCTGATAACATCCAAAATAGTCTGATCCGCCGGGAGCCACGGAACGGAATCAATGTCATCTTTTGTCAGCCATCGTGCAGCTTCCGCTTCTTTCAGCACAAGCTCGCCGGAAACCACTTCACACCAGAAGCAGTCCATGGAAAGATGAAACGCCGGATAATCGTACTCGATTGTACCAATTAAATCCTCCACGGCGATTTCCGTGTCCAGTTCTTCTTCAATTTCCCGCTTCAGAGCCTGCTGCGGGGTTTCACCCGGCTCGATTTTGCCGCCCGGAAACTCCCATTGACCTTTGTAGTCACCATAGCCGCGGGCGGTAGCGTAAATTTTGCGTTTTGCCTGCATGGAATCGCAGATCACAGCGGCCACAACACGAATCGTTTTCATAACGTTCTCCTTTTGGATTCATTAGGCCGACCGTCAGAAGTCCCACCGACATGATAGAACACCCTGTTTCCTGCTTTTCTTGCAGTAAGCAGCCCCATCTCATGGAATTTCATCACAAACGTCCGAATAGTTGCATACGCAGCGTTTCGGAAATCCTTTTCCAGCTGCTTTGTGGTAAACTCCTCTGCACCATAAGCAGACAGAACATACTCCCAGAGCAGCCGTTCTTTTTCTGTGATTTTTCCTTCCGCAAGAGCAGTTTGATATACCTCAAGATCAGTTTTCGGCGGGACTGCATCCACCTGCAGGCGGTTATAGACCTCATTGCAGAAGTAGAACAGAAAGGGAGTCACATCCGTATAGCCGGAAATCAGAGCATTTCTCTCCACGCGTTCGTAGGCTTTGTAATATGCGTCCTTGTTTTCAGCGATGTATCGGGAAAACGGCGTGAACAGTGCCGCAGGATAGCCCTGCTGAACAAGATACCAGAGGTGGAATAGCCGTGCAGTGCGTCCATTCCCGTCAAAATAAGGGTGGTAGTATGCAAAAGCAAAGTGCAGAATGGCAGCCTTATGCAGCTCATTGATGCCGTCATTGGCATTCGCAAAATCGACAAGACATTTCATAGCACCGGGAAGCCACTCTGCCGGAAGTCCCGGTCTGGGTTCTTCACCGCCCACAATAAAAACCTCGCCATGCCGATAAAAGTGGTTTGGCAGTAATCGATCTTCATCCGGGAGATAATCCCCTGTGCTGATCTGATATAGGTGATGCAGATTCTCCTCGGTGATCGTATTCTGACGATTCGCGATAAACTCCAGTCCGCGCTTAATACCATAGATGCGGGCTTCTTGTTCATCACGAGGGGCATAACCATCGAGGATATAACGGATACTGCTGCGGGTCGAGCGGATACTTTCAATTTGAAAAGTAGCATAAATTTCCTCGGTCATTGCCGACAAACCGAAGTTTTGTCCACTGACAGGGACAGAGAGCAACTGCTTCATACCATTTGTTGAAATTTGCGCGAGGTTCGGCAGGTAAAACAGCTTATTTCCAGAAAAATCAGTCAACGGCAGAGGCTGCGCAAAGTTTTGCCGCAGCAATTCGGCAAATTCTTTGACGCTGACAGTCGAGTACTTGTATTCCATCCGATTGAGTTCAAACAAATGCTTATCTGAAAGCATTTTGGCAAACTGTGCCCCATCCATTCTGTCCACCTCACAGTTGATACTTATTGATACTATATAGTATCAATATACCGATTCTTTATAAAAAAGTCAACCGAAACAGGGCGAACCAACTTTTTTTCCATACTCCCCGTCAAAATTCCCGTGGTTCCGTCACGAATCACATCTCCATCGGCTTATTCCCCACTTCGTCCAGATACGCATTCAAAAATTCCGCTGCAAGGCTGTTGGGACGGATGTTTTCTCTGGCTTCCTGTGGGGTGAACCACTTGCAGCGGTCCACTTCGTGGTTGATATGCAGCGCCTTTGCGGTTCTGACGAAAGCCGTAAAGTTGCACATCAGCGTGTTGGACGGCTCAAAAAACTTGGTACGGTTGAACCGGAGGTGTTCTACTTCCAGCCCGGTTTCTTCCCGGACCTCCCGCACCACGGCATGTTCTTCTGCCTCACCGCGGTTCACATATCCAGCCACCAGAATATAAGAGGGCTTACCGTACTGCTGGATGAGCAGGATTTTCCCGGTCTCCTCATCCACAACAATCATGCTGACCGCCACATTGTACATCGGGAAACGGTATTGCTGGCATTTCGGGCAGTAAGGCACAATGCCCTCTTCTTCCAGTTCTTTTTCAATCAATGCCGTGCCGCATTCAAAGCAATGCTTCTGAATCATTTTTACACTCCAAACACTGTTTTCGTCAGCCGGATACCTGCTGCCGTTTTCATCGTATGTTCCATAAAGGTTCGGATTGCCTGCTGGCCGTACCCACTTTCGGACGCATTGACGATATAATCTGCCTCAATCAAGATCTGATAGTCAATGCCGTCGATCTGCGCCGGACTATGGTGGTGCCCTACCAGATAGGCCACCCGGTCGATCTGTTCTGCTGTCATGCCGGTATCCGCCAAGAACTCCCGCACCAGCGGGGCACCCTCCTGCTCCTGATATTTACCATTGGTGTTGCCGTACTTTTTGCGGCAGAGCGGGCAGGCGATATCGTGGGTGATGGCCGCCACCTCCAGAATAAACTGCGTGTCTGCGTCCAGCCCCTCCAGCTCACCAATGGTTTTGGCATAGGTCCACACACAGCTCAGGTGCGTGATGTCATGGATATTCCCTTCGGAAAAGGCGATCATCTTTTCCATGATCTGTGCAATGGTCATCATTTGTTTCACTCCCGTTTTTAATACTTAAATGTTCACCTTGATAAACGCGAATTTTACAGGGTATGAATGATATGAGAAGCAAGTTCTGCATTTTCTTTGTCTACAAAAATCTCTGTAATATACTGAGGCTTTATTCCAAAAGTCCCGATTTGTGCTCGCATCCGTGTTGCGTCAAAAACACTTCGCTGATTCACATCTTTGGTTTTGCAATAGCATTTGATTCCAGCCGCTGTCAAAGCATCTGTAATACGGTGGCAATAGGTTGAATCCGAAACCGTTGCTACCTGTGACTTGAAGAATCGTTCCAGCATGGTGAACCTCCTATGCAAAAAAGTTGGACGATGAGTACTTGATGAACCAACGTAGCAAATTCCGATTTATCAAATAAGAATTTCCGTCAATTTTTCTCTTGATGCGGCTCGCTTCTAAGAGTAGGAACGAACTGTTCTGTTGCCGGAGACGGACCATTCAGGTCGGTCTCCGGCAGTATTTTTGTTATCGCCTATTAAAAAACAGCCGGAACGACTTTCTGCTGCGCTACATCGATGATGCCGTATGTATTCAGTCTGAGTTTGGGAATGACCGGAAGGCTGACGAAGGCGAGGGTCATAAAAATGCCGATATCTTCCGCTACACCATGTGCCTTGAGGGCATCGTTCAGCGCCTGCATTTTCGCCGCAACGCTCTCTGCGCTTTCGGTGCTCATCAATCCGGCCACCGGAAGCGCAAGTTCTGCCACGACCTGTCCATCTGCCACAAACGCAAGTCCGCCTTTGTTTTTCCGCACGGTGTTGCCGGCCAGCATCATATCGGTATCGTTGTCCCCTGCCACGATCAGGTTATGGGAATCATGTGCGATGCTCGATGCAACGGCTCCGCATTTCAGGCTGAAGTTTCCTAAAAAGCCAATGCCCACATGGCCGGAGTGATGATGCCGCTCAAAAACGGCCAGTTTTACGATGTTGTGTTCCGGGTCCACACCGGGAGCTTTGCCCGGATGCCGTTGGAACGGGATGATTTTTTCCTCCGTAAGCAGCTCGCCCCGATTCAGGCAGATGACACGCTCCTGCTCCCCGCTTTCCCGAAGTTCCAGGTCCTGCAGTGTGATCTCATCCAGATCAAAGGAATCCATAACGTGGGAAAATCTCACACGGTCGATTTCAAGCGATGCGGGTTTCTGCACCCTTCCGTGTTCTGCCACCAGCGTGCCGTTCTTGTAAACCTGTTCGACCGTAAAGGATTCCAGATCAGAAACCACAACCAGATCTGCCCGGTACCCCGGTGCTACGGCACCGCGTTGCTTGAACCCAAAATACTGTGCCGGGACCAGCGTTGCCATTTTGACGGCCACTGCTGGGTCTGCGCCCAGCCGGATCGCTTTACGGATGTTGGAATCGATGTGGCCGCTGTCCAGCAGGTCACCGGGGTGCTTATCATCCGTCACCAGCATACAGCGGCTGCAATAGGGCTCCCGGAACAGCGGCATCAGGGCCTCCATATTTTTTGCAGCCGTTCCTTCCCGGATCATGATGTATTGTCCGCGCCGGAGTTTTTCCATGGCTTCCTCGATGTTGGAGCACTCGTGATCGGACTGAACGCCTGCCGCAATATAAGCATTCAGGTCCTTATCGCTCAAGAGCGGCGCATGGCCATCCACGATCTTTCCCGCTTCGGTGCAGTCGCGGATCTTCTGCAGGATCTTCGGGTCACAGCGCACCGTTCCGTAGGCATTCATCAGTTCCGCAAGCCCCAGCACGCGGGGATCGCCGTAGTAAGGCCGGAGCTGTTCTGCGTTCAGCACCGCGCCGGATTCATCCAGATCCGTGGCCGGAACACAGGAGGGCAGCATGAAATAAACCGAAAGGGTCAGATTTTTTGTCGTTTCCAGCATAAAATCCAAGCCTTCCAGCCCCGCAACGTTCGAGATCTCGTGTGGGTCTGTGACCACCGCAGTGGTACCGTGGGGCAGCACTGCCTGCTCGAAAGCCGGACCACAGAGCATGGAGCTTTCGATGTGGATATGCCCATCGATCAGGCCCGGGCAGACATATTTGCCGTGCAGATCAACTTCTTTCCGGCCGTGATACGCACCCACACCCACGATCCGGTTTCCGCTGATGGCAATGTCAGCGGTGTCGATCTCATCGGTAAACACATTGACGATTCTGCCATTTTTCAAAACCAGATCGGCCAGAGCATCTCCTCTGCCTGCCGAGATCCGGCGTTTCAGCTCATCAGACTGCATAGAAACATCTCCTCTCTCTGAAGTTCGATTTTCTCACCTGTGGATCGGTTCTGCCCTTATTCTACCACGCCCTGCCGCTGCGGAAAAGATGTCGGGAAACAAAAATGCCCCCGGAGGGCTTGTTGCGGCTCTCCGGGGGCATCTTATGTGCGTTGTGCCTTGGCGCACATGACCGGCGTTTTACTCGATTGCAATCAGATTCGGGTTCTCAGGCAAAGCCTTCGTCTGCTGAGGAGCAGGCAGCTCGATGTACAGGACACCATCCTCGAACTTTGCGTGGATGTCTTCCTTCTTCACATCGCCCACGTAGAAACTGCGCGCGCAGGTGCCGGAGAAGGATTCGCGCCGCAGATAGCGGCCCTTCTTATCCTTTTCATCGTTGCTGTGGCTGCGCACTGCCTGAATGGTCAGGTAGCCGTCGTCCAGTTCCATCTGGACGTCTTCCTTCTTGCAGCCCGGCAGGTCAACAGCTACTTCATAGCCATTGTCCGTCTGTTTGACATCGGTCTTCATCATGTTTGCACCACGCTTACCAAAGGCGCCACGAGCCTCACGGTTCATAGCACGTTCCAGTGCAGCGTCATTCCAGAACGGATCGAAGAAATCATCGAACAGGTTTTCATGGAAAACAGTCGGCATAAGCATAAATCATTCCTCCAATCCCGGCGTTCGGGTCGGGGCAAAAAATCTGAAGCGTCCATTCAGAAGGGCTTTCCGGGGAGCCTAGCGGGTCTCCTTTTGCCCTTCCTCCTGAGCACGCCACTGTTATAGCACCGTTCATTAGCAGTGTCAATAGAAGAGTGCTAAAATTCATAAAAGAATAATACTTTTATAAAATCCTATGCAATCTTTTCAAGATTCAACCGTATCATCGTGTTTTTATCATTTCTGCCGGTACATCGGCGTAGACAGATATTTCATGCCGTTGTCCGGGACGATGACCACGATGTTCTTTTCCTGATTCTCCGGTCTGCGGCCCACCTGCACCGCTGCGTGCAAAGCCGCTGCTGCCGATGTGCCCAGAAACAGTCCTTCCGCCCGCAGCACCTCATGGGCCGTTTCGTAGGCTTCCTCGGTGCGGACATTGATGCACGCATCGCTCCAGTCTGGCCGCAGATAGTCGGAAAGTGCACTTTCCGGCACATCATACGCCGGCAAAACGCCATCTATGATCTGCGCATCCGGGTGCTCCGGGGGTCAGGCGGGAGTCCGGATGGGGCTGCACCAGAACCACTTGCAGATTCGGGTTGCGGCTGCGCAGATAACTTGCTGTGCCAAAACCCGTGCCGCCGGTGCCCGCCATGCAGACCAGAATATCCACATGGCCTTCTGTATCCTGCCAAATCTCCGGCCCAGTGGTGCGGTAATGCGCCTCGGGGTTCGCCGGGTTTGCCGCTTGATTGTTAAAGTAAGCTCCGGTACGGCGGCAGTAGGCTGCGATCTCATCCAGCGTCGCCTCCCGCTCTGGCTCCTGCCAGGGGTGGGTGCGCTTCGTCTCCGGACGCTCCCCGGTGGCATCTTTGTAATCCAGAAGCCGTGCCCCGTAGGCCAGCAGCATCAGCCGCCGCTCCAGCGAGGCACCCCGCTCCAGAAAAATATCCAGTTTGTACCCACGCTCTGCTGCAAACGCGGCCAGACCGATGCCGGTGTTGCCGCTGGTCTGCTCCACGATGGTACCGCCGGGTTTCAGCAGTCCGGCTTCTTCCGCAGCATTGAGCATCTTTTTTACTCCATTCTCTGAATCACCGCACCCAGCCATCGGCACAGGGTATCGCCTGCCTGATTTGCGATCTCCAGCACGCGGGCGTGGCTATGCTTGACCGTCTGGATGCCGGTGGCCATGTTAGTGATGCAGCTGACGGCCAGTACCTTCATGCCCATGTAGTTGCAGACCATGGTTTCCGGCACGGTGCTCATGCCCACGGCATCGGCTCCCATCCCCGCAAAGGCACGAATTTCAGCCGCCGTTTCATAGCAAGGGCCCATAAAGCCCATGTAAACGCCCTCCTTGTAGGCAATGTCCAGTTCATCGGCGGTCTGCTTGGCAAGGTTCCGCAGTTCCAGACTGTAAGGTTCGGTCATGTCCGGGAAGCGGGGGCCGAAGCGCTCATCGTTGGGGCCAATGAGGGGGTTCGTGCCCATCATGTTGATGAAGTCGGTAATGAGCATCAGGGTGCCCGGCGCAAACTCCCGGTTGATGCCGCCGCAGGCGTTGGTCAACACCACCTTTTCCACGTCCAACAGCTTGAACACATAGAACGGGTAGCAGACTTCCTTCATGGAGTAGCCCTCATAGAAATGGAAGCGGCCTTCCATGGCGTAGACTTCCGTGTCCCCCAGCTTGCCAGCCAACAATGCGCCTTTGTGTCCTGCCACCGTGGATACCGGGAAGTTGGGGATATCCTTGTAGGACAGTTCTTCCGTGTCCGTAAAGTCCGCGGTCAGCTTGCCAAGGCCGGAGCCCAGCACCACCGCGATCTTCGGGCGCTTTTTCGTGTGCGTCTTGATATATTCCGCACTTTCCAGTGCCTTTTCATAAAGATGTTCCATACCATTCTCTCCTTTTCCCAAAAAATTCGATATACTCTCTGGGTTCAGTATATCGAATTTTTCAGGCCGATGCAAGACGCCCTTCATAGGGCTTCGGATTTTCTGCGTGCAGCCACCGGCGGAACATCCCGCCGTAACCGGCATGGGGATATTCACGACCCCAGAACCGCATTTCATGCTGCACTGCACAAAATGTTCTCTCCGGCAGACCCTTTCCGTCAATCAGACCAACTGCCACCGCAGCGGTCATGACGGTATCATCGGTGAAGTGCGATTTCTCGCTCAGCAGCGGAAAATCCTTGTGCTTGTAATTGTTGTGGTCAAATTCATAGGGACTGCCCACGATGTCACCCAAAATTGCTCCTAACATGGCTGTTTCCTCCTTTACCTATGATGCCGCTTCTGGAAATCAGCTTCGATCTGCTCTTTCCACTCCGCACCGATAGACGCGCAGCAGGGTGCCTCCCGCATCCGGGAGACTGTCTCGCTGACAACGTGGTAGTTGACCGCCACGCCCTGTGCGTCATTCTCAAACCGCACAGCCCGGTCGGACGAGATGCCGAAGCGGGCAGCTTCCTTCACGGCGTCCATGTTGGCACCGAGGAACAGGAACTCCCAGCCGTACTGCTCTTTTTCCCGCTCGATCATCCGGCGGATCTTCTCATAGCCAAACCGTTTGCTGGCGTTTTCCAGTCCGTCGGTGGTGATGACAAAGATGACCTTTTCGGCACGCTCGTCCTCCGGCAGATGGCGCTGGATATTCACCATCTTTTCCATGCCATAACCAATGGCGTCCAGCAGCGCCGTGCAGCCCCGGACGTAATAGTCCTTTTCGGTCAGCGGTGCAACAGCCTTCAGTGGGAAACGGTCGTGCAGCAGCTGCACCTCATGGTCGAACAGGATCGTGGTCACATTGGCCTCGCCCTCCTGCTCCTTCTGCCGGGTCAGCATAGCATTGAACCCGCCGATGGTATCCTGCACCAGCCCGCCCATGGAACCGCTGCGGTCCAGAATGAAAACAAGCTCGGTAAGATTTTTCTTCATAACAATGCCCTCCGTTTTGCATCTCTTTGCTTTCGTTGGCAAAAGGATACCACAAACCGGAGGGCAAAAGGTCAACGGGCAGGCGACAAATCACGCACCCAGCTGTTCCTGATCGTATTCAAACAGCAGCGTATTGACCTGATTGATGTTATAGATTTTGTGTTCCAGGCAGTACCGCACGATCCAGTCTCTCTTGGAGCCGTCCGAAAAGGCATAGCCCGCGCTCTTGAGCAGGTCGATGGTTTCATCTTCGGACAGGTGCAGCCCCACCGCAAAGGCAAGCACAGTCTTCTTTTTGGGGTTGTAGTCGCGATTGCACTGAATTTTGGAGAAATGCTGCCGGGAGATGTTGGACTGCTTGTACACGGTGGAGTCTTTCAGCCCCCGCTCGTCAATGAGCCGCAGCAGCCGGGTGGTGAAGCTCTCGCCCAGGTTGTCCATCAGGTGTTCCAGACTGCGGGCTGCCATGGGGGCGGCGGCAGGTGCCGGAACTGCCCCCATCATCGGCAGGGCGGCATCTTCCTCCAACCTGCGCCGACGCTCTGCGGATTCTCTGCACCAACGGTCAAACTGGTAGCTTTCATCGTTCTGTGCTACATAGTGGTCGTCAATGTACTCCTCCACCGAGGCGAACAGCTTCCGGCTCACGGCCAGCGAGTCCCGGTCATAGAGCACCAGATACACGGTCAGGTCATGCTCCATGACGTACTGTGTGATGGTGTCCACCGCAATGCGGAAGGCCTGTTCTTTGGGGTAGCCATAGTTTCCGCTGGACAGCAGCGGGAAAGCCACGCTTTCGCAGTGGTACTTTGCGGCTAATTTCAGCGCAGAGTGGTAGGTACTGGCTAATTGTTCTGCTTCGCCGAACCCGCCGCCGTGCCACGCTGGGCAGACTGCATGGAAAATATATTTTGCGGGCAGACCGAACGCCAGGGTGCACACCGCCTTTCCCAAATCGCAATGCCCGATGGCTTCACAGGCGGCGGTCAGTTTCTGCTCCCCTGCCGCCTGATAGATGGCGCGGCTGGTGCCGCTGCCCTGCAAAAGGTTCCGGTTGGCCGGGTTGACAATGGCATCCGCCGCCACTTTGGTGATGTCGTTGCGGATCATCAGAAACGGCATGGTAGTTCCTCCCTCACATGGTTTTCTTCATCCTATCACATCCGATGGGGCGGTGCAAGGGGTGCTCTTGTTTCCTGTCCGCGCAGCTATTATAATAATAGGTACAGAAAGAGGGTGAGCTTCCTGCACGACATCTGGAATCCATGGCACGGCTGCGTCAAGTGCAGCGAGGGCTGCCAGAACTGCTACATGTATTTTCTCGACCGGATGCGGAACCAGAACGGGGCCGAGATCTACAAAACCAAAAACGGCTTTTCTTATCCACTCCAGAAAGACCGCACCGGACACTACAAAATCCAGAGTGGTGAGCAGATCCGGGTCTGCATGACCTCGGATTTCTTCTTGGAAGAAGCCGACCCGTGGCGGGCTGAGGCGTGGGACATCATGCGCCAACGCAGCGATGTGGTGTTTTTTCTGCTCACCAAACGGCCGCAGCGGGTACGGGAGTGTCTGCCGCCGGACTGGGGCAGCGGATGGGACAACATCTTTTTCAACGTCACCTGCGAAAACCAGCGCCGCGCCGATGAGCGCATTCCCATTCTGTTTGACCTGCCCTTCAAGCACAAGGGCATCATGTGCGCGCCCTTCATCGGGCCAGTAAGCATCCGGCAGTACCTTTCCGCCGGGCAGATCGAGCAGGTCATCTGCGGCGGCGAAAACTACGATGGTGCCCGCCCCTGCAATTTTGATTGGGTCAAGTCTCTCCGGCAGGAATGCGTGGATGCCAACGTGACCTTCTGCTTTATCGAGACCGGCACCGTGTTCATCAAGGACGGCAGGCGCTACCACCTGCCAAACAAGCAGCTGCAAAGCCGAATGGCCTGTAAATCCGGCATGAATTTTCAGGGCAGGCCCATTCATTTTGACCTCGTGGACGACTGGGGCTACCCCATCCCACAGGAAGATTTATATACGCCCCATTTCCGCGCAAACTGCGAGACCTGCGGCAGCAAGTTGATCTGCAACGGCTGCAGCGATTGCGGAAAATGCTTATAAAATAAAGGAGTTCTATGAAGAACCAGAAGAAAAAATCGTTTCCCTGCAGAGTTTTTCTCTGGCTGCTGGCCATTTTGCTGGCCGTCTGCATTGCATTCGGCGTTTACGTCAGCGACTACTACCACACAGACCCCGCCGCCGAGGATGCACTGGTGTCGGACCGCTTCGTGAGCGTCACCGAGCAGAACGGCAACTGGGTCTTTGCGCCGGAATCTCCCACCGCCGGGCTGATCTTCTATCCGGGCGGCAAGGTGGAAAACACCGCCTATGCTCCCCTCCTGCACGACCTTGCCGAGGACGGCATTCTGTGCGTGCTGGTAAAGATGCCCTGCAATCTGGCCGTACTGGACATGAACGCGGCGGACAGCATCCCGGAACGCTTTTCCGAAGTCACAGACTGGTACATCGGTGGGCACTCGCTGGGCGGGGCCATGGCGGCGTGGATGAATCTTCAATAAAAAGCAAAATATCCCGACCATTTTCCTGTATGTCACAGGAGAATGGCCGGGACTATTTTTATTATTCTGCGAACCAGCACTCAATACAAATGGAACTTATGGCTGATCTGGTGTGCAATTTCATCCGGCAGCGGGCGGAAACCGATGCAGGTCAGGGTCATGCCTTCTCCGTTTTCATCAAATTCTTCCGGCTCCAGCTCGGTGTGGCAGGCATCCCGGATAAGGAAGAAGTCTTTGTTTTCCACCAGTCCCAATTCCTCGGCAATTGTCTTTGCTTTCAGCAGTTGATTGCGGTTCTTTGCCCCGCAGATAGTTTTGGTAAAAGAGCCATCGAACCATTCTTCATAGGTTGCTTTCTCCAACATGATTTCTGCCCGATAGCCGGTAATTTCTCCGTCTTTCTCGATGGGTTCCACGCCCTGTCCCATGCCGATGGGGTCGGTGAGGAATGCCAGCGAAGCGTGGCAGCACTGCGCCGCCAGCTTACCGGGAGACATCTGCAGATCTTTTCGTGCAATGATGAGTTGACGCATTTTTTCTCCTTCTTACGACAGTTTGATCTTCAAATCTACCAGCAGATTCACCGCTTCCGGCAGGGAAAATTTCGCATCCTTCAGGCGGCTGCCCAGAATGTCCACCTTATAACCGGCGGCATCCCGGAAATCCGCCTTGCGCAGGTCACACTGGTAGAATTCCGTTTCGTGAAGTTCCACGCCCTTGAAATTCGCCAGCTGCATCTCGCATTTGGCAAACATGGAGCCGACGATCTCATTCCCATTTGAAAAATCAAAGCGGTTGAAATTCATTTCGGTGAAGGTGTTATATTTCAGACTGCACTCTTTCAGCGTGTGGATAGGGTCCGGGAAGGCACCGTTGGACATCAGCGGTGCCCACTCAATTTCATTCAGGCGGCAGTCCTCAAAATCCAGCGACTGCACCGAAGAATGAGTGCTGCGCAGACCTGTGATCTCACACCGCACGAATTTGCACTCGTTCAGCGTGGTATGATCCAGTTCGCATTTGGTAAAGGAGCAATCCACAAACACGCAGTCGGTAAAGTCGCAGTCCTCAAAAGTCTCCTCGGTGAACGACAGGTCAGCAAACCGTTCACCCTCACAATAACGCTCTGTCATAAAATTCTCCTGTCAGCGTAGTTCTTCCAGCAGAGCCGTGCAACCTTCCAGCACATCCTGCCAGGTAGCCTCAAAATCCCCGGTATACCACGGGTCGGCCACATCGCCGGGGCGACGGGTATGATCCATCAGCAGAGACACTTTATGCTCCGGGTCGCCGCCCACAAAGCGCGCCATATTGCGCAGGTTGTTGTGATCCATGGCGATCAGGTAATCGTAGGTTTCGTAATCTCTCCGGGTCATCTGTCGGGCGGTTTTACCCTCGCAGGAGATGCCGTGCTCGGCCAGCTTCCGCCGGGTGGGCGGATAGACCGGGTTGCCGATCTCCTCGGTGCTGGTGGCGGCGGATGCGATTTCAAACTGGTCGGAAAGCCCGGCTTTGGCCACCAAGTCTTTCATTACAAATTCGGCCATTGGGCTGCGGCAAATGTTCCCATGGCAGATGAAAAGCACTTTCGTCATGTCAAAATATTTCCTTATACCGTATCATTTTGAATTTTGCACACATGCGTGCAAAATTCAGTTCTGCTTCAAGAACTCCCGCAGCACATCCTCTGGGCGGGGTGTATGGTTCGGGTACTTTTCCCGCAGCGGTGCGGCGGCACCATCCATAATGTAGGGCACACCCACAATGTCCAGCATCGACACATCGTTATAATTGTCGCCAAAAGCCATCACATCGGCAAGGGCGATGTCCAGAGTTTTGCAGATGCTGCGCACACCGATGCCCTTGTTGGCAAAGGTGGTGTCGATCCAGTACGGCCCTGCCACAGCGCAGTTCGCCTCTTTCCATCGTGGGACAAACCGTTCCGTGTAAGATTCTACGCCTTCGTGCAGATACACCGATACTTTTGTGATCTCCTCCGGCACCTCGGAAGGGTCATGGATGATTTGATAGCGATTTCCGATGAACTGGATACGCTTGAGCATTCCCAGACCCCGCTCCATCAGGTATGCAGTATTCTGGCCGGAAAGCATCACTTCGCCCTGCCCGTCGCTGCGGGACCACAGGTCGTTGGCGATTTCTTCGGCCAATGCACGCGGCATCGGATTCTTGGCGATGCACTGTTCGTCTTTATAGATCACGCCGCCGTTTTCGCAGAGAAACACACAGCAGTCCGCCACCGGTGCAAAGAGCTTGCGCAGGCTGGTATACTGCCGACCGGATGCCGGGCAGAACAGAATGCCGCGCCGATGCAGCTCCCGTATCTGCTCAAAGATCTCGTCTTCCAGTTCCTTTTTGCCGTATTGCAGCAGCGTACCGTCAATGTCGCTGCAAATCAGTTTGATTGACATTTTCCGTCCTCATTTTTCAAGATAATTTTAGGCAATTCCCCGGCATCCAGAACACGGACGCCTTCGTCCATCAGCATCTTGGCAAAAACGCCCTGTCCGGAGATTTTTGTACCGGAAAACGTTCCATCGTAAATTTCCTTCACGCCGCAGCTGGGGCTGCGGGATTGCAGGATGGCAAGCTCCACCCCATTTTCTTTTGCGATGGCAAGGGCCTTGGCTGCGCCCGCTCGGAACTCCCGGTCCACATTGATGCCCTCTTTGTTCGTGACAACGCCCTGCACGATTTCCGCCGGGCACCGCGGTGTGGGCAGGCCTCCCAAAACCTCCGGGCAGACCGGAACCACCTGATGCCCCCGCGCAAAATCACAGACCGCCTGATTGTAATTGTTTCCGCCGCTGTATTTGCAGTTTTCGCCCAGCAGGCAGGCGCTGACCAGAATCTTCATTGTTGCGCGCTCCGTTTTTCAGATACTGAATCTTTTCCCTATTCTACCACGCTTTTGGGCATTGAAAAAGAGGGTTCTGCTTTTTCCTATCCCCATACCGGGAGGTCCGCCGTAATCTTTTCTAATTCCTGTGCAAGAAACGTCAATCTTTCCCTCAGATGGTTGTTATGCGGTGCATCTCCGTTCAGCAGATAGTCCGTTCTGACATTCAGGCAGGACGAAAGATCCTGCAGCAACTCAATCGAGCAGCAGCGGCTTCCCGTTTCAACTTTTGCAAGATATCTGCACTCGAATTACACATATTTCACTATAAATTCGTTTCAAAAACATCAATATGTCTTAGTTTGCAGCGCAAATACATCAAATTTTCTACGTTTTTCACAGGTCTCCTTTTCACGATTCCACGCAAAAAATTGAACGCTGTCAGCGTTTAGCAAACGCATATAGTGTGCCTGCTTATTTTATCCATCCCATTTATACACAGTTCCAAACCAAAAGAACCGCATAAAGTTCTCATCAAAAAACAGGGAGTGACATCAAATCACTCCCCGTTTGCATTGATTGTATCAGAGTTTCGTCATCCAGAGCCCATGCAGATTGCAGTATGCGTAAACGGCCACCGGCTTTTCACTTCCCAGTTCAAACACCGCGTTGGGAGCCTGCCCCGGATTCAGATAGCGGATCTGCCCGCCGTTCTCAGTCTCCACAAAAATCCACTGAATATAGTGAACATCCGCCATGGGGTGCTCCACCGCGCCCACTGTGACCGTGAGACGACTGCCGGAAAGCTCTGCCACCGGCAGATGCTTCTCGCCGCTGGCTTCCACCGTATTGGGAACCAGCTCTTTCATTTTCTCCCCGCAGCAGACCAGCGGAACGCCTGCGTTATGGATGGTAGTGACGAGGTTGCCACAGTGATTGCAGATGTAAAACTTTGCCTTCATATCGAAATCCTCCATCGGAATGTTATCGGTGTGTTTCTTGTGTCTATATGATAACATTTCCTATTTATGATTTCTGTGACTGAATCACGCAAAGCGTTTTTGGGCTCACTTGCAATAAATCTCAATGGCTTTCTGCGCAAATTCTGCGGCACCGGCACCGCCGGCAGCATTGATGTTTTCCGTAAACGCTCCGCCTGCCCCATACATCTGCCCCAGCTGATTCAGGATCACCTTGGAACAGTTATAGTAGTGCTCTGTGATAAACTCCTGCAGCTTCTTCACCTGTGTCTGCACTTCAGAGTCCGCCGGGTCTTTGCTCTGCATCCCGCCGAATGCCGCCACGATGTCCATCAGTTGACTGCTCATGTCCTTGACCTCTTTCTCGGTCTTATGGGCAGTTTTTTCCTCAAACTCTTTGTATTCCGGCGTTTCGCCCCATTCCTTTTTGGCCTGCTCGGTATACTTCTTGATCTTCTGCGTATCAAATGCGGTAAAGTCCATAACCATTCCTCCTGTGGATCGAATTTTCTGCGCAAGGCCGATCAGATCTTCAAGATGCTGCTTTTTCAATGTCAGAAGTGTGATCTGCTGTTCCAGTGCTTTCTGCCGGTCAAAAGCAGGATTCTCCACGATTTTCCGGATGTCCTTCAGCGGAAATTCCAGTTCCCGGAACAATAAGATCTGCTGCAAACGTTCCAGCGCGGCATCGTCATACAGCCGATAGCCTGCTTCGGTACGGCCCGCCGCACGCAGCAGACCGATTTTATCGTAATATTGCAGGGTCCGGATGCTCACTCCGGTCCGCTTGCTCACTTCGTTCACTGTCATCATCTTGCTGTCCTCCCTTGCGACAGCCACAGTATACGCTATGACGCTGCGTCAGGGTCAAGAGGTTTTCTGAAAAATTTTTCAGCCTTCCCTCTGCTCCACGATTTCCAGACTATCCCGCCCTACATGGCAGAGCAAAAACAGCACTTGCACACCTGCAGCTTTTGCTTCGGCCAGTGCCGTGCCAAACTCCGGCTGTGTGCTGACATTTGGCCGCACCTCGGTGATGCCTTCCATCTGAATCACAAAGGCCACAGCGCACCGATACCCTGCCTGCTGTGCCTGCGCCAGCTCGTGCAGGTGCTTCACACCGCGCTCGGTGGGTGCATCCGGGAAATAGCCGATACCGTCCACTTCCAGTGTGCAGCCTTTGACTTCCAGCAGGTACTTCTGTTCGCCCTTTTCCATATAAAAGTCGATGCGGGACTTCCCATAGGTGAATTCCGGCCTGATATAGTCGTAGCCCTGTTTTGCAAGCCACTCCCCTACCACCTTATTGGGTGCCTGACTGTCCATATTGACCCAGCCAAGACCTTGCTTGTGTACCGCCACAAGGTCGTATTTCGTTTTGCGTTTCGGGTTATCCGACACTTCCAGCCGAACCGCCGTGCCGGGCAGCAATAGCTCTTTGCACCGCCCGGTGTTCTTGACATGGACGGTTTCCACTGCTCCATTCACTTCCACATGGGCAATAAAGCGGTTGGGACGGTCAACAAAAATGCCGTCTGCGATTTCTCTGTATTTCAATCTTCACTCCATTTTCAGTACAGGATTCGGGAGCCATGCCCATCCTGTTTACCAAGATACAGTTCCACGACCATCCTGCCGCTTTCACTGTTGCAGAGTTCTTCCTTGCAGTAGCCGCAGAGTTTTCCTTCCGCTTCCGATACATAGCGGTGCAGCGGTTCCTGCAGGTCTTTCGGGATGCTGCCCCACGGAATGACATAGCTCATGCCCGTATCCCCCACATCCACGATGCAGGCCCGTTCACTGTCCTCATCGGACAAAATCAGGTTCACCAGAAGCACATCCGCAAACGGTGCCCCCTGATACTCTGCCTTTTGCCGTCTGCGCTCCGTCCGAAGCTCATCCAGTGCTTGATTCAGGTCATTTTCTGTCAGCGTGGACTTGTACAACAAGATATGCAGCTTCTGCTCCACCGCTCTGCCGTCATTCTGACCGTCCGTCGGGAGTTCCACGTCTGCATGGATGGCGCAAATTTGTTTCTGCATCGCAGTGCGCAGAGTTTCCAGTTTCTGCTGCCGTTCTGCTTCCAATTGCTGTGCGGACTTTTGATGTACTTCTTTGGCTTCTGACTGTTGCGCAGCATGCTCCTGCTTGGGCTCTGGCTTAGGCTTTGACCATTCGCTGTGCTTTTCTGCGTCAGCCTCCGAAACGTTTTGCCCTAGTACAGTCGGCACCGACACGCTTTTGGCACCGCTTTGTGCTGCCGATGCTTTCTTCTCCGCAGAAGAAGGGCCGGTTTTCTTTGGTTTCACCGACCGCATTGCACCTGTGCTCGTGCTTTTTGCCTCCGGCCTTGGTGTTTTCGCCGCAGGAACAGCATTTTTAACATTTTCCGGTCGAACCCGTGTCTGCGTCTGCCAGAAATCGCTGCCGGTGCGCTGATAATAGGACTTTTCCGCTCGTTTCCGGCTGCTGCGCACACCTTCACAGATCCACGAAAAAATCAGATAGCGTTCCAGCGTATTCCAAAAGCTGCTGCGCCGATGACGGGGCTTATGCCGCCCGCGGGACGCATACACAATCACTGACAAGTATCCGAAGAACAGAAATCCTGCCGCAAAACCGATCCCTGTAAACAGCTTTTTGAAAAAGCCCATCTCTCACGCCTCTTCCGGTTACAGCCTTGCCTGATACACCCGCTCCGTCCGGGCATCGAAGCAGCAGAAAATCACCTGCATGGCGTAATCCGCGTGATCTTCCAGCCACTGTGCCACTGTTTTGACTGCAATCGCTGTGGCATCCTCCAGCGGGTAGCCATACACGCCGGTCGAAATTGCCGGGAAGGCAATGCTGTGGAGTTCATACTCTTTGGCAAGGTCCAGCGAATTGCGGTAGCAGTCCGCCAGCTGCGCGGCATCCTCTGCTGTGCCGGAATAAATCGGGCCTACCGTATGAATGATATACTTTGCTTTCAACCGGTAGCCCTTAGTGATTTTTGCTTCGCCGGTGCGGCAGCCGTGCAGCGTGCGGCACTCAGCCAGCAGTTCCGGCCCTGCTGCCCGGTGGATGGCACCATCCACACCGCCGCCACCCAGCAGACTCCGATTGGCCGCATTCACGATGCCGTCACAGTCCAGTTTGGTAATATCACCCTGCACCACTTGAATCTGATTTTTTACTTTTTCAGAAATCATTGTAAACACCTCACTTTTTGAGCAGCTCCAGCGCCTTGTCCATGGGCACACAATCGGCATAGCGGTCCGGCCAGAGGAATTCATTGTAATAGTGGTAGCTCTGCTCCCCTGTCATATACTCGTTGTCCTGCGTGGAATTTGCATAGGCAGGAACGATCATGTGCAGGCCATGCTCAAAGCCCGCCTCCACCGTTGCATTGATGCAGAAGTCCGTCATGATGCCGCAGACCATCACATCTTTTTCGCCCTTTTCCGTCAGATATTCCAGCAGACCGCTTTCTTTTTTGAACGCACTGCATACAGTCTTGACGAACCGTTTTTCAGTCAGCAGTGGCGCAAACCCGGAATAGACCTCGAATTCATCGTCCCCGATGGAAAAGCCCGTGCCGGGCCCATCGTCATGCTGGACATAGACGACCTCGATTCCCTGTTCGCGGGCAGTCCGGATCAATTCCCTGATGTTGCTGACAAACTTTTCAAACGCGTACAGGCGTTCATCCACGATACCTTTCTGTGTATCCACAACCAGTAAAACCATGTGTAAGCCCTCCTGTTTTTCTTTGGTTTCATTCTACCATAGACCGTTGCTTTCTACAAGCGGATTCAAAAAATCCCCACAGGGAAAACCTGTGTTTCACCTGCAGGGATTGATTCAGCCACCCAAGACGATCAGGATCAGCACCACGACCACTGCAATAGCGATCAGGCAGCCGCATCCACTGCCGTCCCCGCCGCCACCGCCATTGTTGTTGTGGTTTCCGCCACCACCACCGCCGCCGGACGAGCCGCCGAAGTTGCGGTTGAACGCCGTCATGTACTGGGCATATGTTGAGCGTAGGGCTTTGTTTACCGGCTGGGCTGCCAGCCGGGTTTCTGGTGTTCCTTGGGCTTATAGGTGCCCTTGGTGGTATCAATGACTGCCTGATACAGTTCCAGCTTCTGCCATGTGGGGCAGTTCAGCCGCTCGATTTTTTCGATCACATAGTTGGCGTGGGCAGTTGCGACACGCTTGCCCAACTCTTCCCAGCCTTCCTCGGTTTTGGGGTAATGCACCACCACTTCAATGGGAGCACTCTTTCGCATGGCTCACTCACCTCCGGTCACATCGCCATCACCTCATTCTTACGAGTCACGGGTTGTCCGCTATTCGCTGCGGCTCCCGGCGAGAACGTTCAAAGCCAAGCTGACCATCAACGCCATATCGATGCGAAGCATCTCGGTCTTGGCAGCGTAGTCCATACAAGAGGAAGAAGCAGTATTTTGGGCTGCTCCACCCTGTCCAATCCGATCTTCTTTGCATTCCTGCTGGGCGTGTGGTTCTTGCTCCGCTGAGCGTGGCAGAAGGCAGCGCTATGAACATCTTTTTCCCGCTGCCGGGCAGGAGGGTGCATATAAGTATCGAAAGGTCTGATCATACCAGTTTTAGGGGATGGTTCTGCGGAGCCATCCGTTTTTTCTTATTCGGATCGCATTTTTTCTGTTTTCTCTTGACGATGCCCCGCTAATGGAGTAGGATTGTGCTGCAAAATCGAATTGCAAAAGAGGAGTTCTAAATGCAAATCAGCCTTTTATTGATGCGGCAGATCGCGCAGCTATTTCTGATTCTGCTGATGGGATATGCCGTTGTGAAAACCGGCCTGTTGAAGGCATCGGACAGTAAGGTGCTGTCTGTGGTCTTTGTCTATCTGGTCATGCCCTGTGTCGTTCTGAACGCCTTTCAGATCAAGGATACACCGGAGATCCGCACCGGGCTGCTTTATTCCATGGGCATCGCCGTTGGAATGCACGTTGTATTTCTGCTTCTGAATGCGCTGTTCCGCAAAGCTCTCAAGCTGGACGCCGTGGAGCAGGTCAATACCATTTACAGCAATGCCGCCGCGCTGGTCATCCCCATCGTGCAGGCCCTGCTGGGGGAGGAATATGTTGTCTACTCCTGCGCCTTTGTCATTGTACAGCTGGTACTGCTCTGGACCCATGCCAGTGCCTGCCTGCAGGGGTCTGCACAGCTGGAATGGCGCAAGCTCCTTACCAATGTCAATCTGATCGCCATTGCAGCCGGTGCTCTGCTGTACCTGCTGCACGTCTCGCTGCCTGCCCCGATCACCAGCACACTGAGCAGTGTCGGCAATATGATCGGCCCCATGGGAATGCTGCTGGCAGGCATGGCCATTGCGGAAGTGCCCCTTAAAAAGGTTTTCTGCACCCCGCGCAACTATCTGCCGGTATTTCTGCGTCTGCTGGGTGTTCCGCTGGTCATCGTTCTGCTGTTTTGGGCAGTTCACGCATCCCTTTGGATACCGGACGGCAAGTCCATCCTGATGACGGTCTACCTTTCTGCCATTACCCCCGCCTGTGCAACAGTCACCTCCATGGCACAGCTCTATGACCGGGATGCTTCTCATTCCAGCGCGATCTATGTCCTGAGCACGCTGCTTTCCATCCTGACCATGCCGCTGATGATCGGGTTGTTTGAGCTGCTGCTCTGAAATACGAAAAAAGACCGCCCGGCACCGTAGCAGGGCAGCCTTTACAACTACAAGGATGTGTCTCTATGAAACTCAAACAATTCATTCAGCAGGAAACGGTCCTCACCGCAGCCGCTATGCTGGCCGTTGTCTCCGCCTTCTTTGTTCCGCCGGATGCGCAGTATCTCGGCTACATCGACCTGCGCACGCTGGCGATCCTGTTTTCCCTGATGACGGTCATGGCCGGGCTGCGGCGGCAGGGCTTTTTTGATGGACTGGGCCGGGCATTGCTGTCCCGTACCCACAGCACCTTTCAGCTGACGCTGGTACTGGTCGGGCTGTGCTTTTTCGGAAGCATGTTCATCACCAACGATGTTTCCCTGCTGACCTTCGTTCCCTTTACGTTCGTGGTCCTGAGCCGTCTGGGAGCGGATGTCCGCCGCTCCCTTCTGATCCCGGTGGTCTGTATGCAGACCATTGCGGCAAACCTTGGCAGTATGCTGACCCCCATCGGCAACCCACAGAACCTCTATCTTTACGGAAAAAGCGGCATGAGCATCGGGGGATTTGTGCTTCTTATGCTGCCCTACACACTGGTCTCTCTGTTCCTGCTGCTGGCTTGGGCAGCAATGGTCTGCCGGAAAGCCTCTGCCGCCCTCTCCGTGGACAAGCTTGTTTCTTCCTCTGCATCTCGGGGGAATCAGAAGATCATCCTGCTGTATCTGGTTCTGTTTGCCGTCTGCCTGCTGTCCGTGATCCGGGTGCTGCCCTATGGCATTGCCTTTGCTGCTGTACTCGTCTGCGCCCTTTTTGCAGACCCACGCACCTTGCGGACGGTGGACTATTCCCTGCTTCTGACCTTTGTGGCTTTTTTCATCTTCATTGGCAATCTGGGGCGCATTCCGGCCTTTTCCGGCTGGCTGCAGGAGTTTCTGACCGGCCGGGAAGTTCTGGTGGCGGTTCTTGCTTCGCAGGTCACCAGTAATGTTCCCGCCGCCCTGCTGCTGTCCGGGTTCACGGCAGAGACACAAGCCCTCATCATCGGCACCAATCTGGGAGGTCTTGGCACTTTGATCGCATCCATGGCCAGTCTTATTTCCTACCGACAGATCGCACGGGAGCTGCCACAGGGGAAGAAGCAGTATTTTGGGCTGTTCACCCTATCCAACCTGATCTTCCTTGCGATCCTGCTGGGCGTGTGGTTCTTGCTCCGCTGAGCGTGGCAGATGACTTATGGTTTTTCTATACCCTTTCTTTTTGTACCCGCAGTCGCAGTAGGGTCCGCCGGAGGCAAGGGTGTACTGCCGCACAAAGTTCGTCACACCGCCCGCTTCGCTCATGGTGTAGTCCAGACGGCACAGCGCGGGAGTGAGGTCATATAGCCCCAGCTTTTTCATCAGCACGCAGATGCCGCATTTGGTGAAGCGTCCCTCGTAGCCGCTGCCGTCGGGATATTCGTAAAACTCCATATTCCACGAGTAGGGGTTGCGGTCGGCGGCTTTCAAGGTGGCGGTCGCCTTCATGCCGGAAATATCTTTGGGGGTAAACTTGTTTTTTCCGCTCTTGCGGCAAAACCATTTCATGGGCTTTGTCATCATGGATTTTGCATAATACTCCGTCAGCCGCTCCACATCCGGGCGCTCCGGCATGGAGAGGATGAACGCACCGATCATTGCGCAGTTGACGATGTTCATCTTGAAGCGATCGCCTTTTTCAAATTCGGGCAGCTCGGAGATGATCTCCCTGTATTTCGGCTTTGCTTTTTTCGTGATGGCTTTTGCCGTATTCGTACCGTAGCCGAACACCGCTGTCAGCTGGTTTCGGAAGGACGGCGCAAACAGCGTCCACATGCCGAAAGGCATTCCGGCGTATTTCATCGTAAGTATCTCCCGGCCTCCGCCTCCAGCGCCTGCCACACGGGATAAGCCGCGCCGTTCTCATCAAAGAACCGCTTGATATCCCGATTCAGGACGCTCATTTCGTCTATGGCGTTCATGGCGTGGTCAGAGGCACATAGTTTGCCCAGTGAGGTGGCGCACATGAGTTTAAAGAAGCGCAGACAGGTCTTGCGGTACTTTTCGCTCTCAAAGTCTGCATCCGCCTTTGGCAAAATGTCGTGTCCCGCATTGCGTATGGCACGGTAGCCTTCAATATTGGCATCGATCACCCGTCCAAGGTACACCGTATTTCTCCTAAGCTTTTTCAGGTCGCCGTCCGTCTTATAGCAGGCGAAGGCCGCAGGCATCACAAAGGCCGCATGGCAGAGCAGATAGTCCTCCATATTCGGCTCATAGACGACCTTGTATTTGGTACCGCCGAAAATCTCTCCGATCAGTTCCGTATTGGAGACCGCCCCACGCAGCTGCCCGATGGTGATTTTTTTCAGGTCGATAGAAACGACCCGGTCAGGTTCCCGATGCCCGGCAGAGAGCGCAAAGGCAAACAAGACATTTTTCTCCGGCAGTGCCGCCGCCAGCGCTCTTGCCTGCACATTGTTACCCACAAAAACAATATTTTTCGTCTGATTCGCCCGCAAGGTTTCCAGAGCAGAATCCAGCTGCGTATATCGCAGGACGACAAATATCACATCGTACCGGACATTCGGTGCCAGTTCCGTCACCACAGGAATATTGCTGACCGATGTGCGGAGGGAGAATTGATCCTTGATCCGCAGTCCGTTCTTCCTGATTTCCTCTGCCCAGTTTCCCCGGGCAAGCAGGGTCACATCCTTTCCGGCGTGAAACAGATTCCTTGCCAGATTGCACCCTAAAACACCTGCACCATATACCAGAATTTTCATTGCTTGCCTCCAAATCTGATCTTTACAATCTGCATCTTCATCATTCCGTCACCGACCCTGGCGAGAAAACGGAAAAATCCGCTGACGGATGGGTCTTTCAAATCGGTGTAGCCCAGCATATAGCCTCGGCTGGTGACCTGCAAACGGCTATCCCACGCACTGATCTCTTGGGGAGCGCCCGAAACCGCGAAATACGCGCCCACATCCTTGATTTTCGCGCTTTTGAGCCATGTTTTTGCAATCATCTTCACCGCCGTCCGATTTGCAGCGTCAAATACCAGCATGCCGCCGGGAAAGGCATCTGCCATGGTCTGCACAAGAGCTTTGACCTGCTCGGTCAGGAAGTAATAAAACACGCCGGAGGCAAAGAACACCGCGCCGCCGGAGGCATCGATCTTTGCGAACCATTCGGTATCATTTAAGTTGCAAGGGATGTTTTTCTCCCGCTCTCCGGCGGGCAAAAGCTCGTTACGCACGGCTATGACATCGGGAAAGTCCAGATTGTAAATGTTACAACTGCCGTTGTCGCAGCTTCTCCCTGTGCTGTCCAGCCCGCAGCCCAGATTGACCACCGCCGCATTGGGGTGAGATTTCAGATAATCCCGCA